>Ga0190275_10000053_pt1 | contig 147482 bp, 140 predicted proteins | sample Popmic550T_FD_133745 | JGI IMG/M metagenome (GOLD analysis project Ga0190275, IMG submission 133745) | Populus adjacent soil microbial communities from riparian zone of Yellowstone River, Montana, USA - 550 T | ecosystem: Environmental > Terrestrial > Soil > Riparian zone > Trees stand... | reverse complement strand
GGCGTGGACGTCGATCCGGCCGATCTTCTCGGTCACGCGCTCGAGCGCCTCCAGCTCCTTCAGCCTCAGGAGGGTCGGATTGTCCTCCATCAGCTTGGCCGTGTTGAGCAGCGACCGGGTCGCAGCCGTCTCCTCGCGGCGACGGATGAGGTTCGCCTGGGCGACCTTCTCCGCCTCCACCACGCGGTTGATCAGCTCGCGCATCTCGCCCGGAAGGATCACGTCCTTGATCCCGAGCTCGGTGACGATCGCGCCGATGTCGCCCAGATTGCCGCGCACATGCGCGACGATCTGGTCGTCAACCGTCTCCCGGTCGTTGAGCAGCTCGTCGAGGGTCCGACCGCCCACGGCCTCGCGGACCGCGAACTGCACGAGCTTGTAGACGTGCTGCACATAGTCCGGAGTGGCCAGCGCCGCCTTCTCGACGTCGGACACCTGGACGAAGGCGGTGAGCGTCACGCGCAGCGACACCCGGTCCCTCGTCAGTATCTCCTGAGCCGTCACCTCGAGCGGCAGCGGACGCGTGTCCAGCGCCTTGGAGGTGACCGTCCGGCCGATCTGCCAATAGCCGTAGCGGCCCGGGCCCAGCGTCTCGACGAGCTCGCCGTCGAAGAAGACGAGCCCGGCCTGCGCCGAATCCACCGGGACGATCGCGATCGGCGCCTTGCTTCCGGTGAGGGCGGCATCGGCCTTCTCGAACGCGATCAGCTCGGCCTTGTCGAGCCGCGGCCGGGCAATGACGTCATAGGTGGTGACCTCGACCTCATTGAGCACCTTCCAGACGTAGATCGTCTGGCCGGGCCGGACGACGTAGGCGGCGCGGCCGTCGAGCCAGACCACCGCGGCCTGGCCTTCGGCCGGGCGCACCGCCGTCATGATAGTCTCGGCCAGCTCCGCATGCCTCTTCTCGAGTATCTCCGCCCACGGGCTGACGAACAGGCCCTTGGCAACGAAGGTCTCGACGTTGAGGCGACCTCGAAAATCCCAGAACGCTTGGCGCCCGGGCTCGAGGATGCGGATGACGCGGCCGTCCTGGGTGAGGAGGCCGCGCTGGTTTTCGGCAACAACATATTCCTTGCGGAGCATCGCCGGTCCTCCTCTCATTCAGCTTCGCCGGCCCGATTGCCGGCAAAGGGCCGGCGCGGTTAGGGGCTAAGGCCGAAGAGGTAAAGGGCGCGACGGCGCCATACCGTAAATGCGATGTCCACTGTTGCGGGAAGGCAACGATTTCTCGCGGCGGAGCGGCAACCATTTCCCTTCTACGTGCCTTCTCTCAAAAAGCAGTGAGGCACGACGACTGAAGGCAAACCGCTGGCATCGGTGCCGGCCTCCGCTTTGCACTCGGTCCGGCGCTCTCGCCTGCGCTTGGCCGCATGAGCACCCTGTTTTGAGAGAAGGCACGAAGGCACAACGTAATAAGGAAGGATATCCGCTTCGCGGAAGGCCGAGGGACTTGGCGGTGGAAAGGTCGGCCGGAGGGTGAACCCCGATGCCGCGACGGTCCGGCGATTGAGGCGTCGGTCCGGGCGCTTGGCGGCGGCCGCAGCGGCGAAGCCTAAGCCTCGCCCTGGGAGCCGCGCCGCACGCCCTTCCCCGGCGCCGGTATCCTCGCCGGCGCAAAGCCGGTGCAGCGGTGGCCTTCGAGTTGGGCGGTCCGGCCGAAGCCTTCGCGCTTGCCCCTCGGGCCCGGTCCCCCTTCCGGCCTCCCCGTTTCGAGGTGCCTTTGGAGGGCATTTTGGGCGGGAGTCGAACCCGCGACACGTAGAGTGCGATCTACTGCTCTACCAACTGAGCTACCGTGGAGAAGACGACCGGAATCGAACCGGCGACCTTCCGGCTGCAGGCCGGACGCTCTACCCCTGAGCTACGTCCTCGAAGCTTCGAGCCATGGAACACGAAACGGCAAGGCCGCCCGCGCCCGCCGGGTCTCGCGAGCCCGAGCGAAATGGCGAAAAGCCCGGCGCCCCTAGGGGAAGGCTTCACCCTTGTCGAGAGGGGTCAGGCCGCGGGCGGGCCCTTGAGCTCAAGGCCGTTACCGTCCGGGTCGGTCAGATAGATGGACGGCCCCTCGCCCTGTGCGCCGTATCGTTGCGCTACCTGGGTGTCGAAACCGTGGCGAGCGAGGTGGGCGACGATCGCCGCCTCGTCCCACTCCGCCAGCCGGAAGCAGACATGGTCGACGTTGCGGCCTTCCGCCCCCGGCCCGGCACCGCCCACCCGGCCGAGCTTGCCCGAGAGCGGAACCAGATCGATCAACGCGGTTCCGGCTCGAAGCTGCCAGAGGCCGATCCCGTCCTGGACCTTCTCGACTTCGGCGCCGAGCACCTCGGTGTAGAAACGCAGCGATGTGTCGATATCGGCCACCCGGAAGACCACGTGGTCGATGGAGTCCAGCCGGATCACTCGGCCTCCAGCGCCTTGACCCCCGGCAATTCCTTGCCTTCCATCCATTCGAGGAAGGCGCCGCCGGCGGTCGAGACGAAGGTGAAATCGTCGGCGACCCCGGCATGGTTGAGCGCCGCCACCGTGTCGCCGCCGCCGGCGACGGACACGAGCTGCCCGGCTTGGGTCAGGGCCGCGGCGGTCTTCGCCAGCTGGACGGTGGCGCGGTCGAAGGGCGGGGTCTCGAAGGCGCCGAGCGGCCCGTTCCAGACCAAAGTGCGGCAGGTCTTGAGCGCGTCGGCGAGCGCCTCGACGGCGGCGGGGCCGATGTCGAGGATCATCTCGTCGGCGGCGACCTCGTGGACGTTGCAGGTCCTGAGGCTCGACGGATTGGCGGCGAACTGGGTCGCCACGACCACGTCGTAGGGGAGGTGGACGGTGCAGTTCGCCCGCTCGGCGGCGTCGAGTATCTCGAGGGCGGTCGGGGCGAGCTCGTGCTCGCAAAGCGACTTGCCGACGTCGACTCCGCGGGCGGCGAGGAAGGTATTGGCCATGCCGCCGCCGATGATGAGGTGGTCGACCTTGGTCACGAGATGGCGGAGCACCTCGAGCTTGGACGAGACCTTGGCGCCGCCGACCACCGCCGCCACCGGCCGCTCCGGCTCGCCCAGCGCCTTTTGAAGCGCCTTGAGCTCCGCTTCCATCGCCCGGCCCGCATAGGACGGGAGCAGATGCGCGATAGCTTCGGTCGAGGCGTGGGCGCGATGGGCGGCGGAGAAGGCGTCGTTGACGTAGAGATCGCCGAGGCTCGCGAAACGCCGGGCGACGGCGGGGTCGTTCTTCTCCTCGCCCCCGAAGAAACGCGTATTCTCGAGAATTGCGACGTCGCCCGGCTGAAGCATCGCCACATTCTCCTCGGCCACTTCCCAGTCGACGTAGCGCACCGGCCGGCCGAGCACCTCCTGATAGGCCCGGGTGACGAGCGACAAGGAATATTCCGGGCTCGGCACTTTCGGCCGGCCGAAATGGGCGAGGAGGAGGACGATCGCCCCCTTGTCGGCGAGCTCGGTCACGGTCGGCAGGGTGGCGCGGAGGCGGGTGTCGTCGGTCACCTCGAGGTCCGCCATCGGGACGTTGAGGTCGACCCGGACGAGCGCCTTCATCCCCCTCACGTCACCAACGTCATCGAGGGTCTTGAATGACGTCATGACGTCACCTTCCCGTCATCCCGGCGAAAGCCGGGACCTCAGGACGGAAATTCTCGGCGGGTCCCCCCGAGGTACCGGCTTTCGCCGGCATGACGGGGTCGGTCACAGTCGAGCCATCGCGCCGGCGGTGTCGACCATCCGGTTCGAGAAGCCCCATTCATTGTCGTACCAGGAGAGAACCCGGACGAGCTTGCCTTCGAGGACCGCCGTCTCGAGGCTGTCGACGGTCGAGCTGGCGGGGCAATGGTTATAGTCGATCGAGACCAGGGGCTCCTCGCTATAGTCGAGGATCCCGGCCAGCGGGCCGCTCTCGGAAGCCGCGCGAAGGGCGCCGTTGACCTCCTCCAGGCTGGTGTCGCGCTTCGGGGTGAAGGTGAGGTCGACGAGGCTGACATTGGGGGTCGGAACCCGGATCGCCGAGCCGTCGAGCTTGCCCTTCAATTCGGGCAGGACCTCGCCGACGGCGCGGGCGGCGCCGGTGGTGGTCGGGATCATCGACATGGCGGCGGCGCGGGCGCGGCGCTTGTCGGAGTGGATCTGGTCGAGGATCTTCTGGTCGTTGGTGTAGGCGTGGACCGTGGTCATCAGGCCGCGCTCGATTCCGATCGTGTCGTTCATGACCTTGGCGACCGGGGCGAGGCAGTTGGTCGTGCAGGAAGCGTTGGAGACGATCGTGTGCCCGGCCTCGAGGCGGTCGTGATTGACTCCGTAGACGACGGTGAGATCGACTCCCTTGGCGGGGGCGGAGATCAGGACTTTTCTTGCACCCGCAGTGAGATGCGCACCGGCCTTGTCACGATCCGTGAAGAAGCCGGTGCATTCCAGCACCAGGTCGATGCCATTGTCGCCATGGGGGAGCTTGCCCGGCTCGCGCTCCGCCGTGACCTTGATCCGGCGGCCGTCGATGATCAGGTCGTTGCCGTCGGCCCGGACCTCGCCCGGCCAGGCGCCGTGGACCGAGTCGCGCTTGAACAGCAAAGCGTTGGATTCGGCGTCGGCGAGGTCGTTGATCGAGACCAGTTCGAGGCCGCTATCGGCTTTCTGGAGCAGGGCCCGGGCCACCAGTCGGCCGATCCGACCGAAACCGTTGATCGCAACTCTCGTCGCCATGTCATTGATCTCCTTGAGAATTGAGCGCCGCGATTATCTGCGGCACGATCGCCTCGGCGGTGAAGCCGAAACGCTTGAACAAATCTTCCGCCGGTGCCGAGGCGCCGAACCGGTCGAGGCCGATGGCAAGGCCGCCCGGGCCCGTATAGCGTTCCCAGCCGAGGGTCGTCCCGGCCTCGATGGACACTTTGAGGACATCGCCCGGCAGCAGGTCGCTCCGATAGGCCTCGTCCTGGCCGTCGAACATTTCCCAGCAGGGCATCGACACGACGTCGGCCCCGATCCCCTGCCCCTCCAGCGCCTCGGCGACGGCGACGGCCACCTCGACCTCGGAACCGGTGGCGATCAGCACCGCTCGACGAGTCGCGGCGGCCGCGCGCAGCCGGTAAGCGCCGAGCGCGGAGAGGCTTTCGGTCCGCCCGGTGCGGAGCTGCGGCAAATTCTGGCGGGTCAAGGCGAGCACCGAGGGACCCTCGCGCCGCTCCAGCGCAAGCGCCCAGCATTCGGCGGTCTCGACGGAGTCGGCGGGGCGGAAGACGGCGAGGTTCGGAATGAGCCTGAGGCTGGTCAGATGCTCGACCGGCTGGTGGGTCGGACCGTCCTCGCCGAGGCCGATCGAATCGTGGGTCATCACGTAGATCACCCGAACCCCCTGCAGAGCCGACAGGCGGATGGCGGGCCGGCAATAATCGGAGAAGACCAGGAAGGTGCCGCCATAAGGGATCACGCCGCCGTGAAGGGCCATTCCGTTCATCGCCGCGGCCATTCCGAACTCGCGAATTCCGTAATAGAGGTAGCGGCCGGAATAATCCTTTTTAGTCAGAGGCTTCTGGGACTTTGTTTTGGTATTGTTTGAGCCCGTAAGATCGGCCGAGCCGCCGATCGTCTCGGGCAGAGCGGCGTTGATCGCCTCCAGGGCGAGCTCCGACGCCTTGCGGGTGGCGATCTTCTGGGGAGCGGCGGCGAGGCTGTCGAGCCATGCGTAGAGGCCGAGCTTCTCCGGCAGCCGCCCCTCCATCCGCCGAACGAACTCCTCGCGCTCGGGGCTTGCGGCGAGGCGGGCGCGATAATCCTCATGGGCTTGCCGGCAGCGCCCCCCCGCCTTCCGCCAGGCGGTCAGGATCGGCTCGGGTATGTCGAAGGGCTCGCTGTCCCAGACCAATTGCTTGCGGGCCGCCGCGACCTCGTCCGCGCCGAGCGCGGCGCCGTGGGTGGCGGCGGTGCCCTGCTTGTTCGGCGCGCCCCAGCCGATGATCGTCCGGCAGGCGATGAGCGAGGGCCGCGGGTCGGCCAGCGCCTCGTCCATGGCCCGGCGGATGTCGGCGAAGTCATGGCCGTCGCAGGAGACGGTGTGCCAGCCGCTCGCCTGGTAGCGGCCGATCGTGTCTTCGGAACGGGAAAGCTCGGTCCCGCCGTCGATGGTGATCCGATTGTCGTCCCAGAAGACGTTGAGCCGCCCCAGGCCGAGATGGCCGGCCAGGCCCGCCGCCTCGTGGTTGACCCCTTCCATCAGGCAGCCGTCGCCGGCGATCACCCAGGTCCTGTGGTCGACCAGATCGTCGCCGAAGACGGCGTTGAGGTGCCGCTCGGCGATCGCCATCCCGACCGCCATCGCCAGGCCCTGGCCGAGCGGGCCGGTGGTCGCCTCCACGCCCGCGAGCATGAAATTCTCCGGATGCCCCGCGCACGGGCTGCCGAGCTTGCGGAAGTTCGCGATCTCCTCGATCGTCGGGTTGGCGTAACCCGTCAGATAGAGAAGCGAATAGATCAGCATCGAACCGTGGCCGGCGGAGAGGACGAAGCGGTCGCGGTCATGCCAGTCCGGATCGGCGGGATCGTGCTTCAGATATTCGGTGAAAAGCACGGTCGCGACGTCGGCCATCCCCATCGGCATTCCGGGATGGCCGGAATTGGCGGCCTGGACAGCGTCCATCGACAGCGCGCGAATGGCGTTGGCGAGCAGTCTCGGATCGGCGGCCATGCACTTTCCCAAGAGGCGGCGCCCCGGACGGGGGCGCATGGAGAGTCGGAAGGACCCTCCGGCAAGAGCGCTCCTTTATCGGCGGCGGCGCGTCCGTCAACCGCAGCCCGGCGGTTTTCAAAGCTGGGAAGGCCGTGCTATGCAGTCGCGATGGGGCAGGACAGGGTGGAACAGGCGATCGGCCGCATCGAACGCGCTCTGGCGCGGATCGAAGCCGCAGCGGGCGCAAGCTCCGCCTCGGCCGCCTCCGCCGACGGCGCCCTGCGCGAAGCCCATGAGGCCCTTCGCGGCCGGGTTCGCGAGGCTCTGACCCAGCTCGACGGGCTGATCGAAACGGCGGAGGCGCGCTGATGGCGTCGGTCGAGGTCGAGATCGCCCAACGCAAATATTCGGTCGCCTGCCGCGACGGCGAGGAGGAGCATCTTCGCTCGGTCGCCGCGATCGTCGACTCCAAGGCTCAGGACGCCGCGGCGGCTCTTGGAAGCCTCAGCGAGGCCCGCCAATTGCTTTTCGCCTCGCTGCTCCTCGCCGACGAGCTCAAGGAGCACCGCTCCGGCCAGCCCCCGGCGCCGAAGGCCGAGCCCGATCCGGCCCACGCCGATGCGCTGGAACGACTCGCGCAGCGGGTCGAAAGCCTCGCGGAACAGCTTGAGCGGAGCGGTTCCGCTACCTAGATAGGAAGCGACGGGTACTGCCCGGTGCGCGCTTCAGAACATCCCTGGGCGATAAGCATCCTAGGGGGCTATCCCTGGTCGGGCCCTGGTCCGGCACATATGGTCCCCACCTGACGTTGACGCGTCAGAGGATATTCAAGCAAACGGCCATGGTGGTCCCGTCACCCTCCCCTGCCGACAAGCCCGGGCTCCGCCGCGGGGCGCTGGCGGCTCGGCGCGCTTATGCGGGCTCGCTCGAGCCCGAGGTTCGGGCGGAGCTGGAGCGCAAGCTTGCCGACATCGTCCTGCCGCGGCTGATGACGGCGCGAATCGTCGCCGGCTACCACCCGCTGAGGGACGAGATCAGCCCTTATGCGATCCTCGACCGGCTTGGCGCCGGCCAGCGCGCCGCTTTGCCCTGGTTCCTCGACCGCGACTCCCGGATGCTGTTCCGGGAAGCCCCCGCGGTCGAGCCGAGCCCCTGGGGCGTGCTTCAGCCCTCCGCCGAGGCCGAAGCGCTGGCTCCGGACGTCGTGCTCGTCCCCCTCGTCGCCGCCGACCGCCAGGGCAACCGGATCGGCCACGGCAAGGGCCATTACGACCGCGCCCTCTCGCACCTGCGCGAAGGCGGCGAGGTCTTCACCATCGGCCTCGCCTGGGAGCCGCAGATCCTGGCCGACCCGATTCCCGCCGATCCCTGGGACGTTCCCCTCGACGCCATCGCCACGCCCGGGGAGTGGATCCAATGCCGCTGAAGCCCGCCAAGCCAAGCTGGCGCAAGCCCGCGGGGATGCTCCTGCTCCTGCTGCTGATCGCGGTCTGGGGGTTCGTGGTGGTCAGCGTGGCGGAAGCGCTGCCGCCGCTGCCGTGGCCCCTCAAGGCCTTGTTCTTCGTCGTGGCCGGGATCGTCTGGATCCTGCCGCTGAAGCCACTTCTGAGGTGGATGGAATTGGGGAGATGGCGGGAGTAACGAGGCGCCCCGTTCCCGGAGCGCCTCGCTTATGATCGCTGAATGGGCCTAGGCCGTGGCGCGGGTCCGCGAGGCGCTGTGGCCGCCGCTGCTGTAGAGGATCTCGCGCGCCGTCTCGGCGTCGATCCCGGCATCGCTGGTATCGACCGACACGAACACGCCGCCGGAGTTGATCCGCTCCTCGTAGTAACGCGCGTCGTCGTCGCTGACTCCGTGCTTGGAGAGATAGCCGCTGAGGCCGCCGGTGGCGGCGCCGAGCGCCGCTCCGATCGCCGCGCCTTCGGGGACGGCCGAAGCCGCGATCGCGCCCGCCGCGGCGAGCGGCCCGACTCCGGGAATGGCGAGCGCCGCCACGCCGAGCGCCGCGCCGACGGCGCCGCCGCCCAGCAGGCCCTTCACCAGGCCGCTCTTGTTGCCGCCGTCGTCGGTCGTGCTGCCGCTGCCGTCGGAAGTCGTGTTCTTCCCATCCTGCTGGTGGACGATGGACAAGGCGCTGTCGCGGACTCCGGCGCTGCGCAGCTCGGTGACGGCGCGCTCGGCTTCGGAATGGCTGTCGAACACGGCGGATACAAGGTTCTGGTTCATGAATAACTCTCCTGGGTACATGGTGGGGGTCGCACCCCCGGCACCTCAACCGGGCAGAGTCCGCGTCGTTCCTCAGCTCGTCCCGATGCGCGGGCGTCTGCCTCTAAAAGCGGCACAGCCTCACGCTCGGCCCCGGGGCGCCCGGCTCTAAATGCGAGGACACAAGAGCTATCGCCGCCCAATGGAGTTGTGTCCCGCAATTCACCGCCAGGACGACGCGCGCCGAGTTCGATTGTAGGATATCTTGCCGCTATCCACGATTTCGCGATTGTGGCAAAAATTGCCAAAGCAGTCAGTGGGGCGGGGCAAGTGTCTAAGCTCGAAATGCTGGTCAACGCGGGCCGCGAGGAATGCGTAATCTTCGTTCACGGCACGTTCGGCCGGAAGTCGACCTGGAGCAAATCGGGATCCGAGGCGGTAACGGCAATCGAAAGACGCCTGTCAGCGCACCTGGATGTTGCTCGGTTCGAATGGAGCGGTCGGAATAGCCAATCGGCAAGGCGCCGCGCTTCGATAGAGCTCGCCAGGCTGCTCAGGAGCGCCCCCCTGAAATCCTATGCCGCATTGCATTTGATCGGCCACAGCCACGGCGGCAACATCACCTGCAGAGCAAGCTATCTGTCCGGGCCGCGCATACGATCGGTGACCAACTTGGCGACGCCCTATCTCCATCTGCGGGACAGAAAAGCCGATTCTCTGGCCGGAATCGTCGGATATAGTGCCATCACCCTCTACGCGGCGCTGCTGATCACTCTACTGATGACGAAGACGGAAATGACGCTCGCCTGGTTCACGCCGATGCTCCCAGCCAATGATGACGTGGCCGCGCCTGTCTTTCTTGCGTGGTTGACGATAATTTTCATCCTGCTTCCTTCATCCATATTGATGAAAGGCAAGAAAGTTGGGGAAATACTGCATAAAAAAATGCACGTTTCAATACGCCGAAAATATCGTCATTTTTCTGTGTGCAAACCTCCAATCTTGTCTTTGTTCTACGATCAAGACGAAGCATTTTTCGCTATCAAAGCCGGCATTTCCTTTCGCTCAATGCTGTCGACGGCCTACGTTAAAACCAAGGATAGGATGACGCCACTGTTAATAAGCAGCATTTTAGTGCCGGTTTTTCCTATTCTGATTTTTGTAATGGGGGATGGCGACGAAAAGCTTGCATTGCTTTTTATGGCTGGGATAATTATTTGTCTGGCCGCATTTTTCGTGGCAAATTTGGTGGGTCCGGTATTGAACTCGTTCACGCCTTTATGGTCCACCGGCGCCGCACTGGGAATTGATACGCTATTCGACAATATCGTCGCGAAGATATGGGTCGATCAGTCGCTTTCCGGAGATCGGGCCGTGAATCGCGCGATCGGCCTTCCTTCCGCACCGGTCGCCGACGGATCCTGGCTCAAGCATTGCAACATCTGCCGAGACCCCGGAGCGATCGACCTGTGCGTTAAATGGGTGACGGCTCACTCACGCGCCCTTGATCGCTCCGAGGCGCCGAGCTCCTGAAAACGGATGCCTTTATCGGCGCATCCCGTTGTCGCGAGGCTCTTTCACGCCGCCGCTCTTCCGCTCGCCCATCGCCGGGAGCCTCCCCTCAGAAGCTGATCTTCACCGACACGGCGCTTCGTTCCGCCTCGCCGTGATGGACGGCTTCGATATTGTTGCCGTCGGGATCGAGCAGGAAGGCGGCGTAATAGCCGGGGTGGTAGGGGCGCTCGCCGGGGGCGCCGTTGTCGGTTCCGCCGGCGGCGAGCCCCGCCTCGTGGAAACGGTCGACCGCGGCGCGATCGCTCGCCTGGAAGGCGAGGTGGGTGCGGCCGGTCAGGCGTCCCTGGGCCGCGACGCTGCCGGCGGTCGAGACGAACAGCTCGTCGGCCCAGAAATAATCGTCGGCCTCGCCGCCGATCGGGATGGCCAGGGCGTCGAGGACGGCCCGGTAGAAAAGGCGGCTCGCTTCGAGGTCGGCGACGACCAGCTGGAGGTGGTCGATCAGGCGGCCTCGATGCAGTTCCTGTCGTTCCATGAGGATGCTCCTTTTACGGCGGCGGCGGCGGCCGGCCCGGCCCGGCGAGCGCCTCGCACAGGCGGTCGGTGGCCAGCGCGATCCGGGATTCGGCGGTATCGCGGTTGGAGGGGTCGTTCCGCACCCCCCGGGTCTCGGTGTTGAAGACGAGGAGGGTTCCGGCGCGCTGGTCGGGGCAGAGGCTGAGATAGGCCCGGAAGCCGTTCTGGTCGCCATTGTGGCCGACGAAGCGGACGCCCCGGCCCTGGTCGATGAAGAAGGACAGGCCGCTTTGCGTGGTCCGAGCCATCCGGCCCTGGGTGAAGTCGGCACCGGCGGCGATCTGGGGGTGCCACATCTCGTCCAGCGACGATCGCTTCAGGACCAGGTCGTAATCCGCCTGGCGTTTCGGGTCGCCGAGCAGGAAGGCGACATATTTGGCCATGTCGGGCAGCGGCGCGTTGAGGCCGCCGTTGGAGACCGTCACTCCGGTGTCGACGTCGAAAGGAGCCGGGACCCGCTTGCCGTCGCGCAAATAGTAGCTGTGCGAGCGGTGGCGGAGGAGATGGGGCGGAGTCCTGTCGAAATAGCTGGAGTGCATGGCCAGCGGCTTCAGGATGTTCTTGTCGACATAGACTTCGAAATCCTCGCCCGAGAGCCGCTCGATCACCTGGCCGAGATAGACGATTCCCGGATTGGAATAGCTGAAGCGCGTGCCGGGCTGGAACTGGACCTCGGTATAGGGAAGCATCGCCGCCAGCTGGGCCCAGCTTTTCGGCTCGAACGGCTGCCATTCATGCTCGCGCCAGGGCCAGGTGCCGCCGCGAAAGCCGGCGCTGTGGCTCATCAGGTGACGCAGGGTAATCGCATCGGTGTCGCCGAAAGGATTGTGAACCGCTCCAAGCTCGGGGACGTAGCGCGTAATGGGGTCGTCCAGCTTGAGCAGGCCTCGGTCGCGCAGCTGCATGATCGCGATCCCGGTCATCGTCTTGGTGATCGAGGCCCAATGGTAGACGGTCCGGGCGTCCACCGGGACATGGGCTTCCTTATCCTGCTCGCCGAGATGATCGGCGGCGACGGTGCGTCCGTCGCGGACGGCGTAGAAGCTGCTCCCGACGATCCCCGACCACCTGGTCTCGGAGCGGTGGAGCTTTCGGAAATCGCTCAGCGCCGTTTCGAAGGCGCGCTCATCCGCCGTGGCCGGGACCGGCAAGGCGGCAAGCAGGAGGATGAAGGCGAGCCGGCGCGGCATGGCGAGGTTCCCAAGGTCCTGACGAACGACCCGCTACCCATGCGCAATGATCGCCGATTTGGCTAGCGTGTCACGACCAGCCGGTAGCCGCAGTCGCACGAGTCCCGGGCGAGGAGGCCGGAATAGCGCGCCTCCCAGGCGCCGCTTTCGAGATCGGCCTCGAGCCTGGCCAGGGCCGGCGAAACGTCGCCCAGCGCCCAGAAGGACGACATGGCAGCCCTGACCCGAGGATCGAGATAGGCGGCGGGGCGGCGCCAGTAAGCGCTCAGGAAACCGTCGGTGCAATCGTGGGGAACAAGCACGGGGGAGATGGCGACCGGGCCGAGCCAACGCTCGTAATCGGCCATTGCCGGCATCTGGGCTTCGTCCAGCGTGACGAGCTCGGGGACATAGTCGGCGAGCCAGAAGCCGCGAAAGGCCGGATCGTAGGTGAGGAGGACGATGGGGCCGCGCGTGACCCGGCGCATTTCGCTCACGCCCTTCGCCTGGTCGGACCAGTGATGGATCGTCAGGATCGCCATCGAGCCGTCGAAGCTCCGGTCGGCGAAGGGCAGGTCCTCGGCTCGTCCCTGCACGACGGCCGCCGCCGGGACGGCTCGCTGGCGGATCATTTCGGCCGAAGGCTCGAGGGCGGTCACCTCCCGGCCGGCGGGCTCGTAGGACCCCGTGCCGGCGCCGACGTTGAGGACGGTCTTCGACCTTCCCAGGGCCGCCTCGATCGGGGCCGCGATTCGCGGGTCGGGCCTTCGGAGGTCGGAATAGTTCATCCCCATTCGGTCGTAGCGGGTCGCCATAGGCCCTTATCGCGCGGCGGGCCGCGCGGAGAAACCGGGACAGCATGGATTTTTCCTCCTTCCCCGGGCGGCGCGATCCTGGGAAAATGTATATTGTTCCCGTTTTCGAAGGGACCTCATGGAAGCACCCGACCCGAAGCTGCACCGGCGCTCGATCGCAGTGGCGGCGCTGTCGACGGTGGTCGAATGGTACGACTTCACCTTGTATCTCTATTTCTCGACCGTGCTGGCGCGGGTGTTCTTCGGGCCCGGCGCGGAGTCGCTGATCGCGACGCTCGGCGGGTTCGCCGTGGCCTATCTGATGCGGCCGGTCGGAGCGATCGTCTTCGGCCATATCGGCGACCGGCGGGGACGGCGGCCGATGCTTCTCCTCTCCATGGCCGTCATGTCGCTCGCCATGTTCCTGACCGCCTTGCTTCCGACCGAGGCGCAGATCGGCCCGTTCGCCGCCTGGCTTCTCATCCTTCTGCGCTGCGTGATGGGCTTCTCGGTCGGCGGGGAATATACCGGGGTGGTCGCCTATCTGCTGGAAAGCGCGCCTCGCGCCCGCCGGGGCCTCGTCGCCTCCCTGGCGGCGGCGGCGAGCGAGATCGGGGCCCTGCTCGCGGTCGGCGTGTCGGCGCTGACGGTCAGCGCGATGTCGAATGCCGATCTGGAGGCCTGGGGCTGGCGAATCCCCTTCCTGGTCGGCGCCGCGCTCGCCGGCGCGGTCTGGCTCGCGCGTTCGACGATGCGGGAATCCCCGGATTTCGAGCGGCAGCGGGCGGAGGGGAGAGTCCCGGCCAATCCGCTCCGCCACGCGCTTTCGCGCCAGCGTCCGGGCGTGCTTCGCGGGTTCGCGATCTCGGCGCTGGGATCCATCACTTATTATGTCGGGATCACCTACGTCCCGGCCTTCCTCACCTCGGTCGGTTCGGCGACGGAAGCGGAATCCCTGTGGCTTTCCACCCTCGCCGCCGTCGCCGTCATCCTCGTCACTCCGGCCGTCGGCCTGCTCTCCGACCGGGCCGGACGAAAGCCGGTCCTGCTCGCGCTCGCGGCCCTGAGCGCGCTACTCCCGACCGCGATGTTCTCGCTGATGGCGAGCGGATCGACCGGGCAGGCGCTGCTCGGCGCAATCCTCCTCGCCCTCGTCGCCGGCGGAGTCAGCGCGGTCGGAGCGGTGGCGACGGCCGAGCAATTCACCGGCGAGGCGCGGATCAGCGGGCTCGCCCTGGGAGCGACCGTCGCGACCGCCATCTTCGGCGGACTCACGCCCTGGCTCGCACAGGTGCTGATCGAGGGGACCGGCCGGCATGAAGTTCCCGGCTTCATGATCGCGATCGTCGCCCTTTGCGTCGCTCCGGTGTTCCTGACGATGCGCGAGACCCGTCCGCACAACCACCCGGATCCAGCTGAGGAAGCCGCGAAAGACCATTGAATGGGGAGAAATGGCGCGAGTGACGGGGCTCGAACCCGCGACCTCCGGCGTGACAGGCCGGCGCTCTAACCAACTGAGCTACACCCGCTTGGGAGGGGGCGAACTATGCGCTGGCCCCTCCCCTGTCAAGCGAGGCTGAGGCGCTCAGGAAGCTGTTTCGGCGACGAATCTCCTCTCCCGCTTTCCGCGGGAGAGGAGATTAGGTCTTCCCTCCCGCCGCCCGATCCGCGTCGCCATGCTCCTCGTGATGGGCGCCGGTCAGAGTGCCCTCCTCGAACAGGAAGCCGGCGATGTCGGGCTTGCCGGCGGCGTCGAGCACCGTCTTCATGATGATGAGCAAAGGCACCGCCAGCAGCGCCCCGGTCGTTCCCCACACCCAGGCCCAGAAGCTCAGCGCGACGAGAATGAGCAGGGGGTTGATGGTCAGGCGCCGGCCGACGAAGAAAGGGGTGATGAGGTTCGCCTCGACGAGGTGGACTCCGATGAAGCAGAGCGCCGGAAGGAAGGCGTACCAGGGATCGGCGAAGGCCATCAGGCCCCCGAGCGCGAGGAGCAGCGCCGAGGCGATCGGCCCCAGATAGGGTATGTAGTTGAGCACCGCGACGATCCCGCCCCACATGAGCGGGGTCGGCATGTCGAGCAGATAGAGGATAAGCGCCACGGCCAGGCCCATGGCGATGTTCACGATGGTGATCGTTCCGAGATAGGTCGAGGTGGCGTCGACCACCTCCTGAATGGCCCGGGCCGTGGTCATCGCGCCGTCGAAGCTCGACCGGGCGGTGATCGTCCGCCGCCGCATGCTTGTCCAGCCGGCGAGAAAGAAGAAGATCACCAGGACCGCGAAGAACATCTGGATCGCGGCGAAAGGCGCTGAGGTGGCGATGATGTCGAGCAGCGAGTTGGGGGTCTCGAGCGCTACCGTGCGCTGCGCGCTGGAGTGCGAGCCGAACTGCTCGACGATGTCGTTGATGAAGCGCTCGAGATCCGAATAGACCTCCATCAGCGGCGCGAGCGTGTCGCGAACGCGGCCGATGCGCTCGGGAAGCAGGCGCACCCATTCCGCCGCCGGCAGGACGATCGAGGCGACCGCGATATTGGCCATGGCGATGAGGACCAGGATGCAGGTGAAGGCGGCCAGCGGCGACGGAACTCGGCGCCGCTCGAGCCATTCGAGCATCGGTACCAGGGCGATGGCGATGACCAGCGCGGCGGTGACCGGAAGGAAGAATTCGGCCCCGGCGCGAAGCGCGAAGGGAAGCGCGATGGCGAGCCCGGCGCCCGCGATCAGGGTCAGCGCCGCGAGCAGCCGGTCGCGCCGATAGGCGACCGCCTCAGGCTCCCAATTGGGATCGTTATGCTCGATCGGGGTGGCTCCCCTTGTGCCTTCGTCGCCCTGCAGCTTGTTCATCTTGCTTACTGCCGCCCTTCGAACTTGGCTTAATCGCACTGGCTAATCGGCCGTTAACGCATTCTTAGGTGCTCCCCCCGCATTAGCTCCGGATCGGATCAAAGCTCGGGGAAGCTATCAATGCGTTATCAGGCTATGGGCGCCAAATCATCGGCGTTCCGCAAAAATGCTGCTCTGGCCGCCGTCACGGCGGTCACGGCGTGCGTTTTCGCGAGCCCCGCGCATTCCGCCGGAACCCCCGCGGGCACCGACATCACCAACGTCGCCACAGCGACCTACGAGCTGCCCAACGGCGACGAGGCCAGCATCGATTCCAATATCGTCACCTTGAAGGTCGACGAATTGCTCGACGTCAGCGTCGCCTGGAGCGACCCGTCCGACGTGACGGTGCCTGCGGGCGGCAGCGGCCAGCGGCTCAAGTTCACCGTCACCAACGGCGGCAACGGTGCCGAAAGCTTCACGCTCGGCACCGTCGCCAATGGCGGCGGCGACGATTTCGACCCTTCGGTCACCTCGATCGTCCTCGATAGCAACGGCAACGGCGCCTACGATGCCGGAGTCGACACCGTCTATGCGAGCGGGAGCAACGATCCCCAGCTGGATCCGGACCAGTCGATCACCGTCTTCGTGCTGTCGAGCATCCCCGCCGCCGCCGGCGACGGCCAGCGCGGCCGGATCGACCTGACCGCGGTCGCAAGGACCGGATCGGGGGCGCCCGGCACCAGCTTCGCGGGCCAGGGCCAGGGCGGCGGCGACGCCGTCGTCGGCGCCACCGGCGCGGACGCCGAGGATGACGGCTATTATCGGGTCGCCAAAGCGAGCGTTGCCTTCGTCAAGAGCGCGACGGTCGCCGATGCCTTCGGCGGAGCCGCCGCGACCCCCGGCTCGACCGTCACCTACACGCTCGCCGCGACGGTCAGCGGCACCGGCAGCCTCGCCAACCTCAGGGTCAGCGACCCCGTTCCGGCGGGAACCACCTACAAAGCCGGCTCCCTCACCCTCGAGGGCACCCCGCTCACCGACGCGGCCGATGCCGATTCGGGAAGCTTCACCGGCACCGCCATCACCGTCGGCCTCGGCACCGTCGCCGCCGGCGCCACCCGAACCATCACGTTTCAAGTCAAGATCGACTGAGAAGGATGACGCACATGAAGATCTGGCTCGCGCTTCTCGCGCTGCTCGCTCCAGCCACCGCCATGGCGGCCGACAATGTCTCGCTGACGAGCAAGGTGTTCGTCGAGCGGGTGAAGCCCGGCGCCGACGGCAAGCCCGTCACCGTCCGGGAGGAGCCGGGCGTGGTGACTCCGGGGGACCGGCTCGCCTTCGTGCTCACCTACCGCAACGGCGGCGCCCAGCCGGCGACCGGCTTCACTCTGACCAATCCGATTCCGCCGTCGGTCGCCTTCGCCGGCACCGACGACGCGAGCGCCTCCGTCTCCGTGGACGGCGGCAAGACCTGGGGGGCGCTGGCGTCCCTCAAGGTCGTGGCGGCTGACGGCACCAGCCGCCCGGCGGTCGCGGCCGACGTCACCCATGTCCGCTGGTCGTTCGGCCAGCCGATCGCCGCGGGCAGCGGCGGGGAGCTCAGCTTCCGGGGCGTCGTCGAATAATTTCGTAACCCGCACCCGGGCGCCGGCGGGGGGGATTTCGGCGCCTACGCAAACACGATTGGACCAGAGATGACCAGAAACATGCGATTGCTCGCCTCCGCCAGCGTGCTGGCGGCGACGGCTGTTGCGGCCTCCCCCGCCTTCGCGGCCGGGACGGCCGCGGGTACCACCGTCACCAACAACGTCACCCTCGACTACAAGGTCGGCGGGATCGACCAGAACCAGGTAAGCGCAAGCGACACCTTCACCGTCGACCGCAAGGTCAATTTGACGGTGATCGAGACCGGCAACCTCGCGACCAATGTCTCGCCGGGGCAGACCGCCGCGGTGACGGTGTTCAGCGTCACCAACTCCTCCAACGCTTCGCTCGACTTCGCGCTCGCCGCGAGCCAGCTCAGCGGCGGCACCGCTCCGCACGGCGGCACCGACAATTTCAACGTCGGCAACGTCAAGATGTATACCGATACCAACACCAACGGCACCTACGATCCGGGGACCGACCAGGAGATCACCTTTCTCGACCAGGTCGGCGCCGACACCAGCCGCACGGTCTTCGTCGTCGCCGACGTGCCGCTCGGCCGCGCCACCAATGACGTCGCCGCGGTGCGCCTTACCGCCACCGCCGCGGAATCCACCAGCGTGGGCACGCTCGGAGCGACCGTCACTCAGACCGTCGGCGCCAACACGTCGGGAATCGACACGGTGTTTGCGGACACCAGCGCCGGCGGCAACGTCGCTCGCGACGGCATCCACTTCGCGGAGGACGATTACGTGGTCCTGGCGGCGTCGCTGACGGCGACCAAGACCAGCCGGGTGATCAGCGATCCGTTCAACGGCACGACCAATCCCAAGATGATTCCGGGCGCGGTAGTGGAATATTGCATCGCGGTGGCCAATGCCGCGGGCAGCGCCACGGCGAGCGCGATCAACATCTCGGACGACGTGCCCGACGAGACGACCTACGATCCGGCCTTCGGCATCAAGCTGGACGGCACGGTGACGGGCAGCAGCTGCAACGCCGACGGCACCAGCGGCGGATCCTACGCCAGCGGCATCGTCAGCGGCACGCTCAACGACATCGTCGCCGGCGTGACCCGCACGCTCGTCTTCCGGGTGAGCGTGAACTAGGCGGAACCGGGGAGGAGCGGCAACGTGTCGCCGACACGGAGCCCCCTCCCCTCCCTCGAGATGGGACGCACCACCTCACTTCCGGGGGCGATCTTGCTCGCCCTGCTGACGGCGCTCTGGCTCGCCGTCGCCTCGCCCGCGGTCGCCGCGGGCGTGCTGAGCCATCGCACCATCTCCAACGTGGCGACGGTCGAGTGGGATGCCGCCGGCGGGAAGGTCAGCCAGCAATCGAACCGGGTCGACATCGATGTCGGCCCGACCTCGTTCCCGCACGCCCTGTCCGTCTACCGCTTCGCGTCCAATTCGGCGGTGATGTCGGTCCCGATGACGGCGCCCGGATGCGGCCCCGACGGCGCCGGCGCAACGCTCGCCGCCGCCTGGAAGGGGCAGCGGCTCGATCCCGCCTCGCTGCTCGCGGTGTCGGAGATCCTGCCGGGCGAGCCTTTCCTGTTCCTGGTCGAGGATGAGGGCCGCAACCTCGATCCGGGCCGGATCGAGACGGTCGACGTCGTCGTCCGGGCGCAGAGCGGCGACAGCGAGAGCCTCACCGTGTTCGAGACCGCCCCGGATTCGGGCAAGTTCGCGGGCTTCATCCAGACCATCCAGATCCCGCCCGCGCCGACCGGCGACGATTGCCGCCTCAGCGTCGAGCCCGGCGACCACCTCACCATCGAGAGCCTCGGCGCCGACCATCGCACCATTGCCGCGACGGCGACCCTGGAAGTGCTGGCCGACCCGTTCGGCTTCGTCTTCGACAGCCTCGACGGCAAGGTTCTTTCCGGCGCCCGAGTCACCCTGATCGACGATTCCACGGGCCAGCCCGCCCAGGTGCTCGGCGACGACGGCGAATCGGCCTATCCGAGCAGCGTGGTGACGGGCGGCAGTGTCACCGACGGCGGCGGCACCATCTACAATTTCTCGCCGGGCCTCTATCGCTTCCCGCTGATCCGGCCGGGAGTCTACCGGCTCCGGGTCGAGCCGCCACAAGGCTATACCGCCCCGTCCGTTCGAACGCCCGCCGAGATGGCGGGCCTTCGCACGCCCAAGGGACGGCCCTTCACCATCGTCGAAGCCTCCTACGGGGGGCCGTTCACGATCGCCGGGCCCGAGCCGGTGCGGATCAGCATTCCACTCGACGGGCCCCGGGCGCCGATCCACCTGGTCAAGCAGGCGTCGCGCGAGATCGCGGCGCCCGGCGAAGCGGTGCTCTTCACGGTCCAGGTGCGAAACTCGGACGCCCAGCTGCCGACCGGCAATGTCCGGGTCACCGACGTCCTGCCGCCGGCGATGCGCCTGCGGCCGAAAACGCTCAGGGTCGACAACCAGCCTGCCGCGGCCGAAATCGCCGCGGACGGATCGAGCTTCACAATGGCCTTGCCGCCGATGGCGCCCGGTTCCAGCCGCACGATCACCTACGCCGCCGAAATAAGGCCCGGCGCAGCCGCGGGCGACGCGGTCAACCGGGTGCAGGCGGTTGGCGATGCCGGGCTCACCAGCAACGTCGCCGACGCCCTTGTGCGCATCCGGCGCGATGAGATTGCCGGGCGGATGACCATCCTCGGCCGGGTGACCGACGGCGGCTGCGGCGCCGATCCGGCCAAGGCGGCCGGCGTCCCCGGCATCCGGGTGATGCTCGAGGACGGCAGCTATGCGGTCACCGACCGCGACGGCCGCTACCATTTCGAAGGCGTTTCGCCCGGAACCCATGTCGTCCAGCTCGACGACATGACCCTGCCGGCCGACCGCGCCGCCGCCGACTGCGCCCGCAACAGTCGCTCCGCCGGACGCGCCTTCTCGCGCTTCGTCGACGGCCGCGGCGGAGCCCTGAAGCGGGTCGATTTCAAGCTGGTCGCGGTGGCGCCCCGGGCCAATCCGGCCTCCGCCGCCAAGGCAAGGCCGGCCGCCGCGTCCGACCCCGTCGCCGCGGGCGCCGAGCGCGACTGGCTCAGCGGCCAGGAGCCGGGCATCGCCTGGCTGTTCCCGGAGCCCGAGCACAATCCCCGCGCGCCGATGGTTCGGGTCGCGATCAAGCATCTGCCGGGACAGAGCGTAAAGCTCCGCGCCGGCGGCCGCGAGGTCGATCCAATCGCCTTCGAAGGCAGCCGCAAGAATCCGGCCGGCACCGCCGCGGTCAGCGTCTGGCGCGGAATCCCGGTCGAGGGCCGCCAGACCGAGCTCAGCGCCGAGGTCCGCAACGCCGACGGCAGCCTGGCGCAGACCCTGCGCCGCACCGTGCGCTACGGCGCCAGCCCGATGCGGGCTGAGCTGCTCCGCGAGCATTCGGTCCTGGTGGCGGACGGAGTCACCCGCCCGGTCCTCGCCGTGCGCCTGACCGACCGCGACGGCCGCCCGGTCCGCCACGGCCTCACCGGCGACTTCGAGGTCCCCGCGCCTTATTATCCGGCCGTCGAGGCCGACGCCCAGCAGGCCCGCCAGCTCGCCGGCCTCGAGCGGGCACGGCCCTTCTGGCGGGTCCAGGGCGAGACGGGCGTCGCCTATGTCGAGCTGGAGCCGACCACCGCCTCCGGGACGATCAGCCTGCGCTTCAATTTCCGCGACGGCGAGGCCGAGCGCGAGCAGAGGATCGAAGCCTGGCTCGATCCCGGCCAGCGGCCCTGGACGATCGTCGGCCTCGCCGAAGGAACGGTCGGCTACAACCGCCTGCAGGGCAAGGTCGAGGATCTCGGCGAAGGCGACGACAAGCTGCTCGCCGACGGCCGCATCGCCCTTTACGCCAAGGGCCGGATCCGCGGTAAGTGGCTGATGACGCTCGCTTATGACAGCGACAAGAAGAAGGACGACACCCGCTTCGGCGGAGTCATCGATCCCGACGCTTATTACACCGTCTATGCCGACCGGAGCGAGCGCCGCTACGACGCCGCCTCGGTTCGCAAGCTCTACCTGAAGCTCGAGCGGCCGCAATTCTACGCCTTGTTCGGTGATTACGAGACCGGCATCGACGAGCCCGAGCTCGCCCGCTACGTCCGCGCCTTCAACGGCGTCAAAGCCGAATATCGCTCGGACCGGATCTCGGCGACCGCCTTTGCCGCCGACAGCCCGAACCGCCATCGGCATGACGAGATCCAGGGCAACGGCCTCAGCGGCCCCTATGCCCTCGGCGCCCGCAACATCCTCGCCAACTCCGAGCGGGTGGCGATCGAGGTGCGCGACCGGCTTCGCTCGGACCGGATCGTCGAGCGCCGGCTGCTCTCTCGCCACATCGATTACGACATCGACTATCAGGTGGGGACGCTGCGCTTTCGCGAGCCGATCCTCAGCCGAAGCTCTTCCCTGGACCCGCAGTTCATCGTCGCCGATTATGAGGTGGACGGGATCGCCAGCCGCACCGTCAATGCCGGCGGCCGGGCGAGCTGGCGCAGCCGCGACCAGAAAATCCAGGTCGCCGCCACCGCGGTCAGCGACTCGGACGGCACGGCGCGGACCAACCTCGCCGGCGCCGACGTCCGCTACCGCCCCAACCTCTCCACCGAGATCCGCGCCGAGATCGCCGTCAGCGACCATGAGGCCAAGGCCGGCTCGGCGATGGAGTCCGCCGGGACCGCCACCGCCTGGCAGGTCGAGGCCGAGCATCACGGCTCGCGGCTCGACCTGCTCGCTTATGCCCGCGAGCGCGAGGCCGCCTTCGGAGTCGGCCAGACCAGCGCCGCCGAGGCCGGCACCCGCAAGTTCGGGTTCGACGCCCGCGCCCGCTTCGGCGACATTTGGTCGCTTGTCGGAAGTGCCTGGCACGAAGATTATCTCGGCAGCGACGCCCGCCGGATCGCCGCCCGCGCCCTGATCGAATATCGCCGGCCGGACTTCACGGCCCGAGCCGGGTTCACCTTCGCCGACGACCGCCTCGCCGACGGCCGAAGCGCCCGCTCGACCCTTCTGACGCTCGGCGCCACCAAGCGCCTGCTCGCCAACAAGCTGGAGCTGGACGGCCAGACCGAAATCCCGCTCGGCAATTCGGGGAGCGTCGACTTCCCGGCCCGCCACCGGCTCAGCGCCCGCTACGCCGTCAGGAGCGACATCCAGCTCGTCGGCGCCTACGAGATCGCCGACGGCGAGAATGTGGACGCCCGGACCGCCCGCCTGGGCTTCGATATCCAGCCCTGGGCGGGCGCCCGGATCGCGATCAGCGGCAATTTGCAGAACATCGCCGAATATGGCCCGCGCAGCTTCGCCGCCTTCGGCCTCTCCCAGTCGCTGGTGCTCGACGAGCATTGGTCGGTCGACGCCTCGATCGACGCCAACAAGTCGCTGGGCGGGATCGATCCGGCCCGGGTGCTCAACCCGCTCCACCCGGTCGCCAGCGGCGGCTTCGTCGGCGGCGGCGCGGGCACGCTCACCGAGGATTTCACCGCCTTGACCGCCGGCGCCACCTATCGCTCCGACCGGTGGAGCGTTACCGGCCGGGTCGAATATCGCGCCGGCGACCAGGGCGACCGCTACGGCTTCACCGCCGCCGCGCTCCGCCAGATGGGCGAGGGCGAAGCGGTCGGCGGAGCGCTCAACTGGTTCGTCGCCAAGGGCGTCGGGGGCGCCGAGACCCGGACCGCCAACCTCCAGCTCAGCTGGGCCCACCGCCCGGCGGGCAGCCGCTGGTCGTGGCTCGAGAAATTCGAGCTTCGCGAGGACCGGGTGACCGGAGCCGTCGCCGGGCAGCCGGGGCCGATCGGAATTCCGCTGACGATCAGCGGCGATGCCCGCTCGCGCCGTTTGGTTAACGCCCTTTCAATCAATTATTCGGCACAAGGCGGGCAGTCTCCGGGCCGTTCCGAAATCTCCCTTTTCTGGGGTTCGCGCTACGTCTCGGAGAAGTTCGGGAATGAAGATATTGGCGGGTGGAGCAACGTAGTGGGAGCGGACTTGCGCTTCGACCTTTCCGATACGATCGACGTCGGCTTCGCGGGCACCGTCCGCGGCGGGCTGGGCGGCGACAGCTTCGCCTGGTCGGCCGGGCCGAGCCTGGGCTTCACGCCGTTCGACAACGGCTGGGTGTCGATCGGCTGGAACGTGGCCGGCTTCCACGACCGCGACTTCGAGGAAGCCCGCTACACGCGCAGCGGCCCTTATGTGACGATGCGCTTGAAGTTCGACCAGCTGAGCCTCGAAAGCCTCGGGATCGGACGCCGGTGAGCAGCCGCATCCTCCTCCTGGCCATCTTGTTGATGTCGATGTTCGCCACCGCCGCTTTGGCCGAGCAATGCGCCCGGCCCGGGGCGAACGGCAACGGCACGCCGTCCGGCGTGGTCAACACCTATTTCCCCGGGGCTTCGAGCGCCAATTCAGGCGCGACCTCGATTTCGCTCGGCGCGGCGAGCGGCGCCTCGACCCCCATCGCGGTCGGCGACATGCTGCTCGTCATCCAGATGCAGGGCGCCACCGTCAACTCGAACAACAACGCTTCTTATGGCGACGGCACCTCGGGGACCTATGCCAACGGCTACACCGCCATCGGCCAGACCGGCCTCTACGAATTCGTCCGCGCCGCGAGCGCCGTCTCGACGGGCGGAGGCACGGTGACCATCGTCGGCGGCTCCGGCGGCGGCCTCATCAATTCCTATGCCGATGCCAATCCAACCAACTCCACCGGCCAGCGCACCTTCCAGGTGATCCGGGTGCCGCAATATACCAACGCGACCGTCTCCGGCACGGTCAACGCGCTTCCCTGGAACGGTGCGACCGGCGGCGTGCTCGCCATCGACGTCGCCGACCGCCTGACCTTTGCCGGCGGGACCCTCAACGCATCCGGACTCGGCTTTCGCGGCGGCGGGGCGCTTGCTCAGGCGGGGTCGAACAATCCTTCCAACACGGACTATCGCAGCCTGGCGACGAGGCCGGCCCACGCGGCGAAGGGAGAAGGCGTTGCCGGCACCCCGACCTACGTCAACAACAGCGGCTCGCTGCTCGACACCGGGGTCGAAGGCTATCCCAACGGCTCGAACGGGCGCGGCGCGCCCGGCAATGCGGGCGGCGGCGGCAACGACGGCAATCCGGCGGCGAACGATCAGAATACCGGCGGCGGCGGCGGCGGCAATGGCGGCCAGGGCGGCCGGGGCGGCCATGCCTGGTGCTCGAGCTACGCAAGCTCCTGCCCCCAGACCGGCGGACATCCGGGCGCGACCTCTCCCAATGGCAGCGCCCGGCTGTTGATGGGCGGCGGCGGCGGTGCCGGCACCACCAACAACAATACCGGAAGCCCCGCCGGGCTCGCCTCGAGCGGCGCGGCGGGCGGCGGCATCGTCATCCTTCGCGCCGGCGAGATCGCCGGCAGCGGCTCCATTTCGGCCGACGGAGCGTCCGCCAATTCCACGGTCGGCAATGACGGCACCGGCGGCGGCGGCGCGGGCGGGACGGTGCTGGTCACCGTGTTGCGCAACAGCGGCGGCGGGTCTCTGGCGGTCCAGGCGGAAGGCGGCGATGGCGGATCGAACAGCGGCGGCGGGGCCCCGCACGGGCCCGGCGGCGGCGGCGGCGGCGGCTATGTCGCCTCGAACGGTATCGCCCCGCTCTCCGCCTCCGTCTGGGGCGGAGCGGCGGGCTCGACGGCGAGCGGCGGCTTCGCCGGCGGAATCAATTACGGTGCATTGTCGGGATCGAGCGGGACGACCGCCACGATCGCCGCGTCTTCGGTCGTCGGGGTTTCGGCGGGTTGCGAATGCACTCCGACGGTGACGAAGAGCTTCGGGACCTCGCCGGTAAACCCGGGCTCGCCAAGCGTGATGAGCGTCGCCGTCACGAACAACAATCCAGACCTCGCGCTGACCGCGATGGCGTTTACCGACAGCTATCCGAGCGGACTCGTCAACGCCGCTTCGCCGAACCCGACCAGGAGCTGCACGACGGCGACGCTGGGCGCGGCCGCCAACGGCGGCAGCTTCGCGGTCTCGGCCGCCACCGTTCCGGCGGCGAGCACCTGCACCTACACGGTGACGACGACCGTCACCTCGCCGGGAGACAAAGTGAACACGATCGCCGCGGGTGCGCTCACCGGCAGCTACGGCAGCGTGGCCGTCGCGTCGCTCGATCCCGCTTCGGCGACGATCCAGGTTTCGGCGCCGCTGACGATCGTGAAGTCGAGCGCCGTCTACATGGATCCGCTCAACAACACGACCAACCCCAAGCTCATTCCCGGCAGCTACGTCTATTACACCGTCACGGTCGCCAATCCGGGCGGCGTGCCGGTGACCAGCGGAAGCATCCTCATCACCGATCCGACGCCCGCCACCCTCAGCCTCTACGTGGCGAATCTTCCCAGCGCGACCGGCCCGCTTCTGTTCGGCGCCGGATCGAGCGGTTCGACCTACACCTTCTCCGGCCTGGCGAGCACCACCGACGATCTCGAATTTTCCAACAATGGCGGCACCACCTGGACCTACGTCCCGGCCGCGAACAGCGCCGGCGTCGATCCCGCGGTCACCCACATGCGAATCAGGCCCAAGGGCACGATGGCGGCGGGATCGAGCTTCACGCTCAATTTCGGTTACATCGTCAAATAAGCTGTTTGGTGCCCCCGGCCGGAGTCGAACCGGCACTCCTTGCGGAACTCGATTTTGAGTCGAGCGCGTCTACCAATTCCGCCACGGGGGCACGCGAGGCGCGCCTCTAGCCGAGCGGCGGGCGGGCCGCAATGACCCGCCCGCACGGCCTCAGGCGAAAACCTGGCCGAGGTCCTCGCCCTTGGGATCCGGTCCGAACCGGTTCGGCCCCCGAGTTCCCGGCAGCACCGCGAACACCAGCAGCACGAGGAATCCGATGTTCGATACGATGCTGAGGATTGAAGCCACTTGCTCCGACTGAGCCAGCGCAGCGGGGAAACCGAGGATCAACGGGCCGTAGCCCAGCATCAGCCACCAGCCGGAGCGGTTGATATCGTGGAGCCGGCGGACTCCCACCGCGATCGACGGGATCAGCAGCGCCAGCCAGGTCATCAGGATCAGGATTCCGACAATGCCCCCGCCCAGGAACGCGCCCATCATGCCCGCGCCGGCGGCCGGGCCGTTGCCGGCCTCGGCGCCGGCCAGGGCACCGAGCATCGCGCCTCCCATCAGGATCACCATCAGGAGGACGAGCGCCAAATAGAAAAGCAGCACCGCCAGGAAGAACAGCCAATATTCCTTGCGACGCGAGCGCCCCTCGAATTCCGCATAGCGCTTCAGCGGCAATAACATCCAATGCATAGCAACCCCCCATTGCCGCATCATTGCGGTCCGGAGGCATCTTCCGAATTTAGGACGGCGGTTTCAACCGGGAATTTGACCGGCTCAGCTGCGCGGCGCCTGACGGCGGTAGCTGAGCGCCTCGGCGACGTGAATCCGGCGCACCTCCTCGCTGCCCGCGAGGTCGGCGACCGTCCGCGCCACCCGCATCACCCGGTGGAATCCGCGCGCGGAAAGGCGCATCGCCTCCGCCGCCTGGGCGAGAAGGCGTCGGCCCGGCTCGTCCGGCCTCGCCACCGCCTCCAGCCGCTCGCCGTCCACCTCGGCGTTGGTTCGAAGGCCCTGCCCTTCGTAGCGCCCGGTCTGGACGGCACGGGCGGCCGCCACGCGCCGCGCGACCTCCGTCGAGCCTTCGGACGGCGGCGGCAGGACGAGATCGGCCGCGGCCACCGCCTGGACGTCGACATGGAGGTCGATCCGGTCGAGCAAGGGTCCCGAGACCCGCGCCTGATAGTCGGCGGCGCAGCGCGGCGCGCGCGAGCAGGCGAGCGCGGGATCGCCGAGATGGCCGCAGCGGCACGGATTCATCGCCGCGACCAGCTGGACCCGGGCCGGGAAGGTGACGTGGGCGTTGGCCCGGGCGACGCTGACCGTTCCGGTCTCGAGCGGCTGGCGAAGCGAATCGAGGGCGGAGCGCTGGAATTCGGGAAGCTCGTCGAGGAACAGGATCCCGAGATGGGCGAGGCTGACCTCGCCCGGGCGAACGCGAAGGCCGCCGCCGACCAGAGATACCATCGAGGCGCTGTGATGGGGGGCTCGATAGGGCCGGGTACGGATCAGCCGGCCGCCGGAGAGGGTTCCGGCGACGCTGGCGATCATCGACACTTCGAGCGCCTCCGCCGGAGTCAGCTCCGGCAGGATTCCGGGCAGGCAGGCGGCGAGAAGCGACTTGCCCGCGCCCGGAGGCCCGACCATCAGCAGGTTATGGCCGCCCGCCGCGGTGATCTCGAGCGCGCGCTTGGCCGTCTCCTGGCCTTTCACCTGGCTCAAATCGGGGCCGAACCCCGGCGGCTCCGCCTCGCCCGGCACCGGCGGCGAGAGGATCGCGCTGCCCCGGAAATGGTTGAGGAGGGCGATGAGGTCGGGCGCGGCGACGATCTCGACATCGCCCGCCCAGGCCGCCTCGGAGCCCTGCGCCGCCGGGCAGACCAGCCCGAGGCTCCGCGCCGAGGCGTTCATCGCCGCGAGCAGCACGCCCGGCGAAGGCTGGATCCGGCCGTCGAGGCCGAGCTCGCCGACGGCGACGTAACCGGCCAGGGTCTCGGTATCGATCGCGCCGAGGGCGGCCAGCATGCCGAGCGCGATCGGCAGATCGTAATGCGACCCCTCCTTGGGCAGGTCGGCCGGCGACAGGTTGACGGTGATCCGCTTGGGCGGAAGCGACAGCCCGATCGCGGCGAGCGCGGCGTGGACCCGCTCGCGGCTCTCGGCCACCGCCTTGTCGGGAAGGCCGACGACGAGGAACTTGGGCAGGCCGGCGGAAATCTGCACCTGCACTTCGACCGCCCGCGCCTCGAGCCCCAGAAACGCCACCGTGGCGACATGCGCGACCATCCAGCCCGATCCTCCTATATTCAGCCTTTTCGTAGGATGAGGCGACAATAGTCAACGCTTTCCGTCACCCTGAACTTGTTTCAGGGCCGAGGCCTCCGCCCGCCCGACGGTCTCGAACTGGAGGCTGAACCAGCTTCGGAAATGACGTTTGTTGGGTCGGCGGACCAGCGTCTTGCGCGGCTAACACAGCTTTCCCACATGGGGGTCCATGGGCAGGATCGATTGGCGGCACCTGACGAACTATCCGGCAGTGCGGAGCGCGCTCGTCGTGACAGGGTTCATCCTGATCGGATTGACCCCGGTGGTCGGCCCGATTCCGGGTCCCGGCGGAGTCGTCGTGTTCGCCGCCGGGCTTTCCCTGGTGCTGAGGTACAGCGCGTGGGCCAAGCGCTTCTACGTGCGCTTCAAGCGCCGTCACCCGAAGAAGGGCGACTGGGCCGACTGGGGGCTTAGGCGGGCGAGCGCGAAGCGGCGTCAGGCGCTGGTCAAGGCACAGCAGGAGGCGGATGCCGGCGCTGGGGAATTGACTTCCGGGCCCGATTTGCCTAACGGGACCGCCGACGACGGCCGCTCCCGCGAGGGCGGCCCTTTTAATTTCGATATTCGAGGTAAGAGCGATGAAGCGCACCTTCCAGCCGAGCAATCTCGTGCGCAAGCGCAGGCACGGCTTCCGGGCCCGGACGGCGACCGCCGGCGGCCGCAAGATTCTGGCGGCGCGCCGGGCGCGGGGCCGCAAGACCCTCTCCGCCTGAGCTCCCTCACCCGAAGAGCCGATTTCCTGGCCGCCAATCGCGGCCAGCGCGCGCCCATGCCCGGCTTCGTCCTTCTGGTCCGGCCGCGGGACGACGGCGATTCCGCCATCCGGCTCGGGATCACGGTCACCAAGAAGATCGGCGGCGCGGTCGTTCGCAACCGGATGAAGCGGCGCTTCCGGAGCCTGGCGCGCGACCTTCTGCCCCACAACGGCATTGCCGGGGCGGACCATGTGCTGATCGGGCGCCAGGGCGGAATCGAGCGGGATTTCGAATTGTTGAGGGCGGAGCTCGACAAGGCGCTGGCCAAGCTGAAAAGATGATCGCGAGGCTGCTCATCTGGATCGCCCGCGGCTGGCAGCTGGGCCCTTCGCGGGTGCTTCCGCCGAGCTGCCGCTACCAGCCCAGCTGCTCGGCCTATGCAATCACCGCGCTCCAGCGCTATGGGGCGCTGCGCGGCTCCTGGCTGGCCGCCAAACGTCTGCTGCGATGCCACCCTTGGGGGGGATCCGGCGCAGATCCGGTACCGTGAGAGGGAAATAGGTTGAACGATCATCGTAATATGATCCTGGCGATCGTGCTCTCGGCGATCGTTCTGATCGGCTGGAGCTTCCTGAGCGAGGCATGGCTGCCGACGGCGGCTCCGCCTTCGACCAAGATCGTCGACGGCAAGTCGGTGCCCCTCCCCCAGCCCAGGGCCGATCCGGCGGCCGACGGCCCGATCGCCATTCGCGACCGCGCCCAGGTGATGCGCGAAACGCCGCGGATCCGGATCGAGACCCCGCATCTGGCCGGGTCGATCAACCTCAAGGGCGCCCGGATCGACGATCTCGTCCTCACCACCCATCGCGAAGGCGTCGCGAAGAACTCGCCGCCGATCCGGCTGCTCTCGCCGGAGGGCGGCCCCGGCGCTTATTATGCAAGCCTCGGCTGGATCGGCCGGCCGCAAAGCGTGCCGGGACCGGAGACTTTGTGGACGTCGAGCGCGACGCGTTTGGCCCCGGGAAGCCCGGTCACGCTCAACTGGGACAATGGCCAGGGCCAGCTTTTCCAGATCAACCTGGCGGTGGACGACAGCTATCTGTTCTCGGTCGAGCAGAAGGTGGTCAATCGCGGGGCCGGCGATTTTGCAGCGCGGCCTTATTCGGTCCTCAGCCGGAGCGGCGCCTCGAAGGATCCCGATCTGTGGACGGCCCATGTCGGACCGATGGGCGTGTTCAGCGGCGCGGCGGATTACGGCAACGACTATAGTGCGGTCGCCGAAGCGGGCGAACGCCATTTCAACAGCCGCGGCGGCTGGATCGGTTTCACCGACACCTTCTGGCTGACGGCCCTTGTCCCCGACCAGGCGAAGCCGGTCGACGCCACCTTCCGCCACAAGAAGACCGGCGACTTCTATCAGGCCGACGCGGTCGCCGAGCCGGTGATCACGCCCCGGGGCACGCAATCGCGCTACGCTTCGCACGTTTTCGCCGGAGCGAAGGAGATCCAGCTCCTCGACCGCTATACCGAGCAGCTCGGCACCCCGCTCGAGCGCGCCATCGACTGGGGCTGGTTCCGCTGGTTCATGAAGCCGATCTTCTCGCTTCTGAACTGGCTCTACGCCCATATCGGCAATTTCGGGGTGGCGATCATCTGCCTGACCCTGATCGTGCGCACCTTGATGTTCCCGATCGCCCAAAAGCAGTTCAAGTCGATGGCGGCGATGCGCGTCCTCCAGCCCAAGATGAAGGCGCTTCAGGACCGGCACAAGGACGACAAGCCGCGGCTGCAGCAGGAAATGCTCAAGCTCTACCAGGAGGAGAAGGTGAACCCGATGGCGGGGTGCCTGCCCATCCTCATCCAGATCCCGATCTTCTACGCCCTCTACAAGGTGCTGATGGTGTCGGTGGAGATGCGCCACAAGCCGTTCGTCCTGTGGATCAAGGATCTCTCGGCGCCCGACCCGCTCACGCCGGTCAACCTGTTCGGCTATCTGCCGTTCACCCCGCCCTCCTTCCTGGCGCTGGGCGTGCTGCCTATCCTGCTCGGGATCTCCATGTGGGCCCAGTTCAAGCTGAACCCGCCCGCCACGGATCCGGTGCAGAGGCAGATGTTCGCGATCATGCCCTGGGTGCTGATGTTCGTAATGGCGCCGTTCGCGGCCGGGCTTCAGCTTTACTGGGTGGTCAACAACTGCCTCACCATCCTCCAGCAGAAGTGGCTGTACAGCCGCTATCCCGGAATGAAGGCGGCGGCGGAAACGCCGGCGCCCGTCAAGTGAGCGAAGCCGAGACCGACTTGGACGAGACCGCCCGGAAGCTTTTTTCGGGACCGATCGCGTTCCTGAAATCGGCGCCCGGGCTCAGGTTCCTGCCCGATCCCGGGGCGCCGGAAGTGGCTTTCGCCGGCCGCTCCAACGTCGGCAAGTCGTCGCTTCTCAACGCTCTCACCAACCGCAACGGCCTCGCCCGGACCTCGAACACGCCGGGACGGACCCAGGAGCTGAACTTCTTCGATGTCGGCGAGCCGCTTCGCTTCCGGCTCGTCGACATGCCCGGCTACGGCTTCGCCAAGGCGCCCAAGGACGTCGTGAAGAAGTGGCGCCAGCTGATCAATTCCTACCTGCGCGGGCGCCAGGTGCTGAAGCGCGCGCTCGTCCTCGTCGATTCCCGCCACGGCCTGAAGGATATCGACTTCGACGTGATGAAGATGCTCGACGATGCGGCGGTGAGCTATCACCTCGTCCTGACCAAGGCGGACAAGGTCAAAGCGTCGGAGCTTGCCGAGGTCGAGGCCGCGACGGCGCAGGAAGGCCGCAAGCATCCCGCGGCGCATCCCGAGATCATCGTGACCTCGGCCGAAAAGGGCATGGGCATCGAGCGGCTGAGGACGGCGGTGCTGGAGTCGGTGATCTAGTTCCTCCCCGGAACGGGGAGGGGGACCATGCGCAGCATGGTGGAGGGGGCCCGCATCTGCACTGCCGTAACGCCGGGCCCCCTCCACCACCGCCTTCGGCGGCGGTCCCCCTCCCCGTTCCGGGGAGGAGCTAATAGCCCATCAGCGCCAGCACCTCGCGCCGGCTGCGCTGGTCGTCGCGGAAGACGCCCATCATCCGGCTGGTCGTCATCATCACTCCGGGCGTGTGCACTCCGCGGGCGGTCATGCAGGCGTGGCTCGCCTCGATGACGACGGCGACGCCCTGCGGCTTTAGATGCTCCCAGACGCAGTCGGCGACCTGGGCGGTCAGCCGCTCCTGGACCTGCAGGCGCCGGGCGAAGCCGTGCAGGACCCGCGCGAGCTTGGAGATCCCGACGACCCGCTCCGCCGGCAGATAGGCGATCGACGCCTTGCCGATGATCGGCGCCATATGGTGCTCGCAATGCGACTGGAAGGGAATGTCCTTCAGGAGCACGATCTCGTCATAGCCGCCGACCTCCTCGAAGGTCCGGCTGAGATGGTGGGAGGGATCCTCGCCATAGCCCTGCGCATATTCCTTCCAGGCGCGGCCGACCCGGGCCGGCGTGTCGAGCAGCCCCTCGCGGTCGGGATCGTCGCCGGCCCAGCGGATCAGGGTCCGCACCGCTTCGCGCACATCCTCGGGCACCGCCATCTTCCCGGGGGCCTGGACCAGATCGCCGTCCGACATTGTTCGCTCCTTCGGGAGCGGCGCATAACCGAGGCGGCGGGGTAACTCTAGTCGCCCTGCCGATCAGGTGCCGGGCCGGCCCGCGAAAGCGAGGTTCAAATGGCAGTCGCCCGAGGCGACGCCCGACTCGGTCGCGACGGTGCCGTCCCTGTTGACCTGGATCCGGGCCACGCTGCCCACGCTGGAGGTGGCTGTCCTGTAGGTCGCGGCCGGCCGGTAGCCGACCGGCAGGGTGAACATGATTGTGCCGGCGGTGGCCGTCCCGTTCTTCACCGCGCCGGTGACGGTGACGATGTCGCTGTCGTCCTTGCGGACCACCGGCGCATGGTCGCCGCCATAGCTGACCCAGCCGTTGGAATAGCTCAGCGACGGGCCGTTGAAGCTGACATTGTTGATGCCCCAGATCGACTCAGCCACCATGTTGCCGACCGCCTGGCATTCGCCGTCGGCGGAGCCGGTCCAGGTGCCCAACGGGCCGACCTGCATGAGCACGGCCACCGTCGCCGCGCCTTCGATCCGGTTCCGATTGAAACGGAACCGGCTGAAATTGGCGTTGGCGCCGCGGATCAGGAGAATGAAGTACGCGCACTCCAGGAAGTGGTTGTCCTCGATCCACACGTCGATCAGGCTCCTGTCGACGACGAACGCAGCCGCGGTGCCCCCACCGCAGCGGATGAAATTATTGTTCTCGATCCGCATATGGCGCGACTTCGCCCAGTAGCCGAGCTGGACGAAGCCGCAATCCTCGAACGTGTTGCGCTCCATGAGCAAGCCGAAGGCGCCATCGAGGAGGATGTAGTGAGGCAGCGTGCAGTCCCGGACGTGGTTGGCGATGAACTGAACACCCCATTTCTTCACCGAAGAGACGGCATCGGTGCCCCCATATCCCGAGAAGAAGAGCGCCCCGCGGCAATCGCCAACCCTGTTGCGCTCGATGATGATATTTTCGACCTGGTTGGCCAGGTCGAGGGACGGCAGCAGCAGGCTGAAGGCGTTGCCGCCGCAATTCTGGAAGCTGTTGTTGACGATGCGGACGTTCCGAATGATCCGGAAGAGGTACAAATCCGGCGGGGTCGCCCCGTTGGACACGTCCGGCTCGAGGTTGATCGGACCCGGCATCGAGCCGTCCAGCTTGGTGCAGTTGCGGAACGCGCAATCTTCGATGCTGAGGTCGTCCATGTCGAGCACCGAGATGCCGTTGCGATTCTGGTTGTCGACGCCGTCGAAGATGCAGTCGCGAACGATGATTCGGCGATTGTGCCGCTCGTGCGCGATGCTCAGGCCGGCGCCCAGATAAAGGCCGTCGCCGCGAAAGCCCTTGAACTCGACCCGCTGGAAGATCGAGTCCGAAACGCCGTTGACGTGGACCAGGTCGACATGTTCGGCGAAGCCGAGCTCGCGCTCGGGGTCGTCCTCGATGGTCAGATCCCTGATCAGCAGGTTGACGAGATTGTCGTCGGGGTCGGCCGAGCCGGAATCGTAGAAGAAGTTGACGACGCCCGGGACGCTCGTCCGGCGGATGATCGAGCGGCCGATGCCGTCGCCGATCAGCTGCAGGCCCGAAGTGACGTTGCTGGTGCCGGCGGGCGTGTCGATCAGATAGGCGCCATCCGCGCTGAGACCTTGGCCGGCGGGGAAATAGACCGGCATTCCGGACGCTAGGGCCAGAGCGTAGGCCGGATTGTCGTCGGTGTCGGATATCGTGCGATAGTCTGGAACGGACGCGTACATGGTGCTTCTCCAAACCGGGGGCTCGAGAATATCAGGCTTCTAACAATGTACTTGTTTTGTTCCTGTTCATCAATAGGAAAAATCCGCGCGAGAGGGACGCGGCCCAGCCGGCCGAATTTGTCTATTTTCCGCCATGGTGGAGGCCCGGGCTCGGGCAAAGGCTGGTGACCCCGACAGGATTCGAACCTGTGGCCCTCAGATTAGGAATCTGATGCTCTATCCTGCTGAGCTACGGGGCCGCTCCGCCTGAGGCGAGGAACTAGGGCGCCCGGGGCCGCCGGTCAATTCTCCTCACCCGGCGGAACCACCGGAAAGGGCAGAGGGGCGATCGGGACGCCGTCCTCGATCAGGCTCTCGGCCTCGGCCCGGGTCGCCTCGCCATGGATCGGGCGGCGGTCGGACTCGCCGAGATGGATCGCCCGGGCCTCGGCCGTGAAGCGGTCGCCGACGCCCTCGGAGCCGGCGAGCATCGTCTTCTGAAGCTCGGCGGCGGCGGCGAGCAGGGCCTTGACCTCCTCGGGAGGGCCGGCGAACAGGCTTGCCGGCGGCGCCGAGGCCGGCGAGGCGTTGCCCTTGGCGCCGACGGCCGGCGCCATCGGCGCCTTGGCGACGTCGGCCGAGCCGCAGAGCGGACAGGCGACGAGGCCCCTCTCCTGTTGCTCCTCGAAGGCGCAGGACGAGGCGAACCAGGCTTCGAAGACATGGCCTCGCGGGGCGCATTTGAGATCGAAGACGATCATCGGGCGCGGGTCACCGGCGGAATGAGTCGGCGGTGGCGGAGCGCCGGAAGCCGGGCTCGGACCGCCTCGACCTCGGCGAGGTCGATCTCGGCGAAGCCGACGCCCTCCCCCTCCCCCATGTCGAGCAGGACATCGCCCCACGGGCCGACGACCAGGCTGTGGCCGAAGGTCTCGCGGCCGTCCTCGTGACGGCCCGACTGGGCGGCGGCGACGACATAGGCGCAGCCCTCGATCGCCCGGGCGCGCATCATCACGTGCCAGTGCGCCTGGCCGGTCGGCACGGTGAAGGCGGCGGGGATGGCGAGCAGCCGGGCGCCGGCATCGGTGAGCGCCCGATAGAGATCGGGAAAGCGCAGATCGTAGCAGATGCTGAGGCCGAGCGGCCCGGCCGGCGTTTCGGCGACCACGGCCCGCCCGCCCGGCGCATAAGCGGCGGATTCGCGCCAGCTCTCGCCCGTCGCGAGGTCGACGTCGAACAAATGGAGCTTGTCGTATGTGGCTCGGATGTCGCCGTCCCGGTCGATCAGGAAGGCGCGATTGTGGAGCTTTTCGGACTCTTCGTCGCGGACGGCGAGCGAGCCGAGATGAACCCAAAGGCCGGCCCTGGCCGCCGCCGCTCGAACCGCCGCGAGCACCGGATCCTCCGCCTCGGTCCGCAGATGCGCGTCGGCCCGAGCCCGGTCGCGGTCGAGCAGGCCCGACATTTCCGGAGTGAACAGGATCGCCGCCCCGCCCGCCGCGGCCTCCTCGACCCCGGCGACGAGGGCGCGGGCATTGGCCTGGGGATCGATGCCGGTATTGGCCTGGTAGAGGGCGATGCGGGTCATTCCACCACGTGCGGCGCGACGAACCGCCAAGTCAAGCAGTCAAAAGACCCCGAGTCGCTCCTCACGATTATTGCAAATAAAGAAATCGGATTTCCGTTAACTCATACATTCCGGTCAAAATAATGACGTTGCTTGAGGCCGGTTTGACTCGTTTCATTTTCCATGCCTTTCTAAGACCGCATCAATAAGGGGTGAAGATGCGCGACCGTGGTCATTGGGCCGGCTTGCTGCTGGCAACATCCGTTAGTGCCTGGTCGAGTAGCGTCGAGGCGACCGAGACGGTCGTCCATAGCTATGACAGTCTGGGAAGATTGATCCGGGTCGAGCATAGCGGCAGCGTCAACAGCGGCGTCGACGCCCGATATGCCTATGACACGGCGGACAACCGGACCCATGTGACCGTCGCCGGAGTGCCGACGGTGACCGGCGGCAGCTTCGAGACGCCGGACATGTCCACCGGCTATGCTTACCGGCCGAGCGGAAGCCCGGTCGCTTATTCCGGCAATTCGGGAGTCGCCGGCAACGGCAGCGTCTGGGGCTTCGCCTCGGCCCCCGACGGCGACCAGGTCGCCTTCCTCCAGTCGGCCGGAGCCGCTTCGACCATCGCTCTGCCCGTGACCGGACTATCGCCCGCAACCCGCTATACCGTCCGCTTCCGAATCGCGGTCCGCCCGGGCCACGGCGCCAATCCGGTGACGGTGGCGTTCGGCGGGATCGCCCTCGGCACGTTCACACCCGGCTCCGCGGCCTTCAGCGCGGTGACCAGCGCCGCTTTCACCGCTTCGGCCGGCTCGGGCACGCTCACCTTCACCGGCAGCGGCTCGGCCGCCGACCTCGGCACCGGCATCGACCTGGTGACCGTCGCCGCCGTGGGGAGCAATTGATGCGCGGCCGCTTCCTCGTCCGCGCCGCCGCCGCTTTGGCGGCGCTGGCGCTCGCGGCGCCGGCCGCGGCTGTGGACAAGCTGGTCAACACGCCGGCCGAGAAGTTCGTGACCGCGCCGGGCGGGGTCGACCTCCGCACCGGCCGCTTCGTCTACGAGGAGGGGGACCTCTCCATTGGCGGCGAGGGGAATAGCGGGCTGAGCTTCTCGCGCACCTTGACCGCCACCGTCCCCGGCCATTCCAACCCGTTCGGCAACCTCTCCCACAATTGGGACATCATGGTTTCCGAGCGCAGGTTCGACGCCACCGATCCCCGGCTCGCCACCGGCCTCGATTTCGAGATCAACGTCCATTTCGGCGGGCGTTCGATGACCTACAAGTCGCTCTTCAACCATGTCGGCTATGCGCAGGCGTCGCCCGGCACCCCGGCGCCGCTCACCTATACGGGCGACCGCGCCGGAGCCGCCGTCTACACCTACACCGCGGCCGACGGCGCGGTGGCGGTGTTCCGGCCGATCGGGGCCGCCGAATGCTCGACGCAGCGGCGCTGCGCCTACGTCTCGGAGATCGTGGAGGCGAACGGGACCCGGTTCACTTTCTCCTACGTCCCGACGAGCGTCGGCGTGAGGCTCGGCAAAGTGGTGAGCTCGCGCGGCTTCGCGCTTCTGATCGAGGGCGCGGGTCCCTTCGTCTTCAAGGCCTGCCTGATCAACCTCGCGACGACCGCGGCCCCGGCGAACGGGCTCTGCCCCGCTGGAGTCTCGACCTCGAGCTACGGCTTCACCGGCGACAACCGGATCGCGAGCGCCACCGGCCCCGACAATTCGACCTCCCTCTTTCAGTACGGGACCGGGACGGCCGCCGGCTCGAGCACGATGGGCTTCATCAAGCCCGGCCAGACCGCGCCGTGGCTGACCAACACCACCCATGTCCGGCTCGACGAGATCGGGGTCCCGCAGGAGATCGTCGACCACCAAGCCTATGCCGAGGGGCAGAGCTACAGCTATACATATGATTTCTCCCCCCATGTGAGCTACAAGGAGCCGACTCTCGCCGGAGGCAATTACACCAACGCGCTCGGCGAGGGCGGGATGGCCCAATATGACTGGCCGCTCGCGCCCTACGCCCCTTATGCCGGAAGCACCTGCTGGCACATTCCCTGCTCCCAGGCGATGCCGGACGACCCGATCAACAATCCGAGCTACCTCTACCAGCAGACCCCGTCGCCGATCGCGATCAGCGCCCAGGGCGGGTCCACCATTTTCAACTTCTGCAGCGCCGCGGCAATGGCCGGCCTTCCGGCGAACGAAAAGAATCGGTGCGTGGTCGAGCCCAACGCCCAATATATCATCGATCCCGAGGGGAGCCGGACCGACCTCAAATATGACGGCAATCGGAATGTCGTCGAGGCGAAGCGGAGCCCGAAGCCCGGGGTCCCCAATCCGGACGGAAGCACGCCCGCGCCGATCGTTACTTCGGCCGCCTACGTGACGACTTTGGGGTCCAAGGCCGCCAACAAGCCGCTGTCGATGACCGACGCCCGAGGCTTCACCACCCGCTGGACCTACGCGCCCGAGCATGGCGGGGTGCTGACCGAGACCGGCCCGGAGGTGGACGGGGTGGCACCGCAGAAGCGCTACGATTATGTCCAGCGCACCGCCCGGCTCGCCGACGGGAGCGCGGCCGGGCCGCCGGTCTGGCTTCTTGACCGTATGTCCACCTGCCGCACCGGCAAGCCGGCTTTGTCCGGTCCCGGCTGCGCCCTTGGGGCGGCCGACGAGGTGGTGACGCGCTACGAATACGGCCCGGACACCGGCCCCAACAACCTGCTGCTCCGCGGCCAGTCGGTCACCGCCGACGGGACGACTCTGAGGACCTGCTACGCCTATGACGGGCGCGGCCGGAAGATCAGCGAGACCTCGCCCGGCGGCACCGCCGCGCTCGCCGCCTGCCCGATGGCGGCGCCGGCCGGCCCGCTGCCCTTCACCTCGAGCACGCGCTACGATCCCGACGGAAAGGTGACGGGCACCATCGCGCCCGATCCGGACGGCGCGTCGGGTCCGCTCCCCTCGCCGGCGGTGCGCAACCGTTACGACCTCGCCGGGCGGCTGGTCCGGGTCGAGCAGGGCGCGCTCGCCGTCTGGCAGCCGGACAATGTCGCTCCGGCGAGCTGGCCGGGCTTCACCGCCCTTAGGTCGGTCGACACCGCCTATGACGCGCTCGACCGGAAGACCCGCGAGTCGGTGAGCGGCGGCCCGTGGGCGATGGCGGTCACCGAATATGGCTACGACCTCGCCGGCCGGCTCAAATGCACGGCGGTCCGGATGAACCCCGACTCATGGGCGACCCCGCTCCCCGACAAATGCGTCCCCGGCCCGGCCCACGCCGCCCACGGCGCCGACCGGATATCGAAGAACATCTATGACGGCGACGGCCGGCTGACCGAGAGCTGGGACGGAGTCGGCACCCCGCTCCAGCGCCGCGAGGCGGCCTTCACCTACAATGCCAACGGCCAGAAGCTGAGCCTGACCGACGCCCGCAGCTACCGCGCCGAGATGAGCTATGACGGCTTCGGCCGCCAGCAGCGCTGGATCTTCCCGTCCAAATCCAGCCCGGGGGTCGCCGACCAGGCCGATTACGAGCAATATGGTTACGACCCCAACGGCAACCGCATATCCCTGCGCAAGCGCGACGGCCGCATCCTCGGCTACGAATATGATGCCCTCAACCGGGTGACCGTCAAATATGTGCCGGCGCCCAACGCCAACGTTCGCTACGCCTACGACCTTCGCGGCCTCCAGACTTCAGCCTGGTTCACCGCGACCGGCTGGGGCGTCGGCAACGTCTACGACGGGTTCGGCCGGCTGACCTCGACGACCAGCAACATGGGCGGCACCAGCCGGACCGTCACGCACCAGTTCAACCGCGAGGGTCAGCGCACCGAGCTCGCCTTCCCCGACAGCCAGAAGTTCTGGACCGCCCGCGACGGGCTCGGCCGCGCCACCGAAGTCTACCAGGGCCCGCTCGGCGCGACCGCCACGCTCATGGCCGCCTTCGCCTACAACGGCGCCGCTCAGCGGTCCTACTTCTCGCGCCGCTTCGGCGACGTGACGAGCTACGGCTACGACGGCATCGGCCGCCTCGCCATGCTCGACGAGGGCTTCGGCCTCGGCGTCGGCAACACCCGCTCGGACTTCCTCTACAATCCCGCCAGCCAGCTGACGCGCGAGACCCGAACCAACGACGACTATGCCTGGCGCGGAAGCGTCGGGGTGAGCCGCGACTACGGCACCGCCAACGGCCTCAACCAATATGCGGGAACGCTCAGCGACGGCGAGCCGAGCGCCACCTTCGCCTACGACCTGAACGGCAACCTCACCTCGGACGGACAGACGACATTCGCTTACGACGCCGAGAACCGCTTGGTGTCCGCCACCGGGGCGAAGAACGCGACGTTGGCTTATGACCCGCTCGGGCGGCTGTCCCAGATATCGAGCGCCGCCACCGGCACGACCCAGTTCCTCTACGACGGCGACGAGCTGGTCGCGGAATATAACGCGTCAGGCACGCTGCTGCGCCGCTACGTCCACGGCGATGGAGTGGACGACCCACTCTTCTGGTATGAAGGCGCCGCGCTCGACCAGCCCCGGTTCCCGCACACCAACCATCAAGGCTCGATCACCGGCACCGCCGGCCCGGGCGCCATGCTGCTGGGGATCAACACCTACGACGAATACGGCATCCCCGGCGCGGGCAATGCCGGGCGGTTCCAATATACCGGCCAGGCGTGGCTGCCCGATCTGGGCATGTATTATTACAAGGCTCGCATATACTCGCCGACGCTGGGGCGGTTCCTGCAGGTCGATCCGATCGGGTATGAGGATCAGATCAACCTGTACGCCTATGTCGCCAACGATCCGGTGAATGCCAATGACCCCACCGGAGAATTGATCGCTTTCGTCGTTCGCGGAGCTATATGGGCTGCGCAAAAGTGTACCGGGAACCCCTCGTGTCGCGGTATCGTGCTGCGGGCTGGACAAGCGGTTAGAAGAGGTGTCGATCGAGCAACCCGTCGTGACCGCCCGGAGCCGCCGCGACAACAACCTCCGAATCCATATGGGTCTAGAGGCAAGCCGGACCATCAAAAAGAAGTGGCTAGGCAGCGGGAGGTCGCGCGGGAAGAGGCGGGGCCAGGCGAAACTGTGTTGAGGGAAAAAAAGGCATCCGGTATGGACGTTGATCGCCGTCCGGATGTGCAGACGCGCGATAGCTCGAATAGGACCGTTCGGGTCAGAGAAGTCGAACGGCAGCCCGACTCAAAGCGCGTGCAAGACAAACGGACCGACTATGAGAGAAACGGTATTCACTGTGACGTAGTGGATTGCAACGGAAATCCCCGGTAGGTAAATATGCCAGACGTCTTCTTCTTTTATTCGCTGAATGACCCGTCAGTTGCCTTAGAGTCTCTACGCCTTGGTCATTCTTTACTCGTAAATAAAGATTACGGTCCAAGCGAAGATTTGATCGTCCTATCAGCATCCTCGAAGACTGATCCTCATTCATTTCATAGCTTATATGTCCTCCCTGACGACCGGTTCATGTCAGAGATTTCGATGGGTAATGGATGCAAGATAAGAAGTAGCAAGGACTTTTGCTACATAAAAGATCGTAACGGCGCAGCAGCGATCATTTTGATTCTGAACACAAAACCTTCTGAAGGCGAAGTGAGCGTCGGCAGCTTAGAATTCCAAGTTCGGACTTACCCGTCAGACAACGAGCCCCTTGAACTTCGGCCCCCTATTTTTTCCAGCGCATTTCGAAGTCTCAGCTCGTTCATCAAGCGATCGGCTCAGCCAGTCTCAAACGCAAAATTTCCGAAAAAGGTCTATGTCTTCCCTCAGGCAATGGCGCTCTTGCGACAAGATTTTTCGCGTTCGCCATGGCCATCGCTCAATATTACAGACTGAACCAATCTCCATTGAAGTTGATGACGAAGTCGCACTTCGCCTCGGCCTGTCCCCGCCGTGTCCTTGCTATGCTGACAAACCCTCCCGCTAATAGCGAGTTGATTTAACATGATGTCCGTGTCTTTGCAGTTTGCTCTCAACGTGGAGCGTGATTAGCACACTGTAAAAGTGAATCGTTGCCCTTCGAGGAACTTACATGCGGTTAAAAACGTCTCTCTATTCCCCTTTTTATAAGAGAATTATCAGTTGGTGATTAATCAGCGTTGAGTTTGATGAAGCTGGATCATCAGCTGTGGCAGCATCTCGAAAAATCGTGCCATTCAACCATTTGGTTGTTACGTATGCAAGGAGAACCGCCAATTTCGGCTTGCTTACACTCCCTGCGCGCGCTGAAGTGCAACACTGCCGGCTCGGATGATTTAGGGTGCTATGCCATCGACGTACCGCCGTCCCTAGCATGGAGGGAGGTTGAAGGTGTTCTGGAAATATTGGACACGACGCTCGCGGCAATAGCTTTTCCCTCACTGCGACACGTAGAATAAGCGGCCGTCGTAAGCATCTCGGTAATGCGACCAGTGGGATGTTCCCAAGAATCGAAAGGGCCGAGCTGTCGGAGGCATTACGACGGAATCTGGACCTTGCTAAAACAACTGCGTCCGAAACCTGCGCAACGCGTTGAAGGGTCGATCGTCAAAATCATCGAATCCCGGGCCTCAACAGCGACGGGCAAAGATCGGACCGGCCTCTTGCGCCGGATCAGCCTGTCGGTACCGCCGCCCCGGCATAAGGGTCCGCGGGGCCGACCGGCGACAGCGGCGGCGGCGGGGGTGCCGGCGGCGGCGGAACCCAGAGCTCCGCTTGAAGCGGCGGCGGCGCATATTCGGGGCCGGCGCGGGCGACCGACTGGATCCCGGCCGCGATTCCGGACGCGCCGAAGAGGATGAAGCAGCCGAGGATCGCGCTCACGCCCCTGCGCAGGTCGATCCGGCCGGACAGCATCATCAGCCCGACCGTCGCGACGCAGATCACCGCCACGGTCGTCGCCACCGTCCCGAGCAAGGTGCCCTGAAGCCACTGAACCGCCGCGACGAGCGATGCGGACCCGCCGGGATCGACGAGCGAGGGTGACGAATAGGCGTAACCCCAGGCCAGCGTCGGCTCCCGCTCCGTTGCGATGAGTCTTCGGCTTATAAGCAGGCGCGCCGCCGAACCCAAGGAGGATGCGGGGAGCCCGGCCCGCGAAGCGATTATTTCTTCGCGCCGAGCTATTCCGCTGTGAATCGACCATCGCCCATCCTAAGGCTCGTGAAAGAGCGCGAATGATCGCCGCAAGCAGATCTCCGCGATTTCTTGTGGTAAAGCGATCGAAAGGCGGCCGCGCTCAAGGTGCGGCATAAAGGATGCAAGATGACCGCGGAGTTCAAGCCCGATCCGCCCGGCGGCGAAGACGAACTGTTCATTCATCTCGACCTGGACGGGCTCGCCGCTTTGCTCCGGGCGGTCGAAGCGGCTCTGGCGACCGGGCGCGGGCATCTGACCTGCGAGTCGGCGGGCGGGCGCGGAATCGCCGTCAGCAGCGGATCGTCGCACGCCTTCGACCTGGTGACCGTCACCTTCAGCCGCCCGCGAAGCACGCAATAAGAAGGTGCCGATTCGACCTTCCTCGAGCCGCCGGCGCCGGTCGAAAGGCGGCGGTCCCGGGTCCGAGGCAATTCAGCAAATAGGATTTGCAAATCCGATTCCAGCGGTTCTACTCCTGTTCCGACGCCGACTCGCTCAGCTCGAGACGGGTCGGCTCCGGCGTAAGGCCGGGCAGGGGCCGAGGACGACGAGATGGAACTGGAATTCACCGCCGAAGGCGCGACCGCGGAGGCCGAGCTGTTCATCCATCTCGACATCGAAGGCTTGGCCGCACTGCTGAGGGCGATCGAGGCCGCCATGTCGACCGGGCGCGGGCAGCTGACGTCGTCGGCCTGCGTCGGCGGCGGACCGTCGGACGGCTTCGGCAAGGTGACGGTGACGTTCGCCGACCGGACCCGGCCTTCCGACGATTCCGGGCCGTTCAGCCGGGCCGACGCCGGACCGGCCCGGGGGCTGAAAGCGCCCATCCTGCACAGCTGACCACCCGGCCCGACGTCCGCTCCTCCGACCCGGAGAAGGACCGCCGGCGGCCGCTTCAGCCTTCCGCGCCGGCGCCCTGAAGCATCGCATCGAGCCGGCCGCCGCGCTCGAGCTCGGCAAGATCGTCGGAGCCGCCGACGTGGTGGCCGTCGATGAAGATCTGGGGGACGGTGGTCCGGCCGTTGGAGCGGCCGAGCATCTCGTCGCGCTTGCCGGGCACCGAATTGATCTCATATTCCTCGTAATCGGCGCCCTTCTGCTCGAGCAGGCTCTTGGCCCGGGCGCAATAGGGGCAACCGAACTTGGTATAGATCTCGACTCGGGCCATCGTCAGCTCCTGCAAGGGTGCGTGTTCGGATAGAAGAACGGAGCGGGCGGCGATAGGTTCAAGCCTCGTCGACCTGAACGACCCGGGCCCAGCAGAGGATTTCGACCGAGGCGGCGCCCGAGCGCTTCAGGGCGCGCGCGCAGGCGGCGGCGGTGGCGCCGCTGGTATAGACGTCGTCGACGAGCAGGACGGGGCGGCCGGCGAGGCGGGCCCTTGCCGGCGGCGGCACCTTGAAGGCGCCGCGCAGGACGAGCGCCCGCTCGCGCCGGCCGAGACCCTTGAGCGGCGGGGTCGCCCGGGTTCGGCTCAGCAGATCGAGCCCGGCGGCAAGGCCGGTTCGGCGGGAGAGGGCCGAGGCGATCAGTGCGGCCTGGTTGTAGCCGCGCTTCCAGAGCCGCCAGCGATGGAGGGGCACCGGGACGAGAAGCGCCTCCCGCTCCCCTTCGCGAACGTGGCGAAGCATGAAGTGGGCGAGGGTTTCGGCGAGGCCGAGGCGGCCGCTATATTTGAGCTTCAGCGCTACCTGGCGGGAGACGTCGCCATAAGCGACGGCGGCGCGCAGGCGGTCGAAGGGCGGCGGCTCGGCAAGGCAGCGGCCGCATTCCGAACCGTCGCCGCCGGCATAAGCGAAGGGCAGGCCGCAGCGCGCGCAGCAGGGTTCGCCGAGGAAGGTGAGCGAACGCCAGCAATCGAGGCAGAAACGGTGCGGCTCGGCGGCGATTGCACCGCAACCCGGGCAGCGCGGCGGAAGCGCGAAATCGAGCATTTGGCGAAACGCGGCTTGAGCGAGGGCGGCGGCCGGGGCGGGCATGCACCGACTGTGGCGCCGCGAACGCTGCGCATCAATCCATGTAAAGCCAATTCTTCCCCGCTCGTTAGGGATATTTGAACCGCCTGACGCGCATAGCGGCGCCGAGCGACCCCGAGACGAAGCGAGGACAATGCCGGAACGCGTGCTTCTGCTGGGCGACGACCTGCGCGCCTTCCTGGCCATCGCCCGTTCGCTCGGGCGACGGGGTGTGGAGGTCCATGCCGCCCCTTCCGACTTCTCGTCTCCCGCCCTCAAATCCCGCTATATCGCCGCCTCGCACCGGTTGCCGCCCTACCCGCTCGATCCCAGAGCCTGGGAAGCGGCGCTCGCGCGGCTGATCGCCGACTTCGATTTTCGCAAGATAGTGCCGACCAGCGACAGCGGCCTGTTCATGCTCCGCCACCATGCCGGAGCGCTGGGGCGCGACCGGATCGGGATCGCCAACGAGGCGGCCCTCGGAATCTTCAGCGACAAGGCGAATACCCGGGCGCTCGCCGAGAGGCACGGGGTCAAGGTAGCGCTCGGGAAGCTGGTCGGCGGCGGCGAGAGCGCGGAGGATCTGGCCGGCGCCCTCGGCCTGCCGCTCGTGCTCAAGCCGCGCGCTTCCTACGCGCTGGGCGATATCGCGACCAAGCGCTCGGCGCGGGTGGTTCGCGACCGGGCCGAGCTCGACCGGCAATTGCGCACCGGCGCCTGGGACGGCTGCGTCGCCGAAAGCTTCTTTCCAGGGATTGGGGTCGGCCTGTCGGTGCTTGCGCGCGAAGGCCGGATACTCTTCGCCTACCAGCACCGCCGGCTTCACGAGAGCTCGGAGACGGGGGCCAGCACCAGGAGGGTGAGCGAGCCCGCCGATCCCGCCTTGCTCGCCGCCGCGGAGCCGCTGGCGGCGGCGGCGCGGCTCGACGGGGTCGCAATGTTCGAATTCCGGCTCGACCGCCGCTCCGGCCGCCATGTGCTTCTCGAGGTCAATCCCCGCTTCTGGGGGTCGCTGCCGCTGGCGGTGGCCGCGGGGGCCGATTTCCCGGCGCTCTGGTGGGACCTCACCCTCCACGACCGCGGAGGACGAGGCGCTTATGAAGGCGGAGTCCTGAAGGCGGACCTCACCGGCGAATTCGACCGGGTCGTGAACCGTTTCGAAGCGGCGAGCGGATTGGCGCGGCTGCGCGCGGCGGCGGCCGGACTGACCACCGCGGCGATGCTGCTGCTCGCCCGCCGGACGGCCGACAGCTGGGCGGCCGACGATCCCGAGCCCTGGCGCGAGGAGCGCCGGATGCTGATCTTCCGGGCCCGCAAGGCCCTTCGCAAGCGGCTGCCGGGGCGGGGACGGCGGGGGCGGATACGATTCGAGGACGTAGTCCGCAAGATCGCCCACAAGGCGCAGGGACGGCCGCTCCGGCTGACCCTGGTGGGGCGCGACAATGTCTGCCGGAGCGCCTTCGGCGAGCGCCTGCTTCGGCTCCGGCTGGCCGGCCTTGGGGTGGAGGTGACCTCGGCCGGATATGTGCCGAGGCGCTCGGCCTTTCCAAGCGCGTCGACCTTCGCGGCCGCGACCGAATTCGGGGTCAACCTCGCCGGCCACAGCTCCAGCGCCTTGTCGGTGGCGCAGCTGGAACGGGCCGATGCCCTGATCCTGCTCGACGAGGATACCGAGTGGCGCCTGCGCCAGATGTCGCCCGATTTCGCCGCCGAAGTGGTGACCCTGCCCGGCATCGACGGCGCCGGGCCGGAAACCTTTCCAGCCATCGCCGCCGCGCTGACCAGACTGGCGCGGGTGGTCGAGGAAGGATTGCGCCCTCGCCCGAGCCGGGCGGAAGCGGGCGCCGACGCGCCCTGCCAGCGGGCGGCCTGAGCCATGAAGGTGAGCGAGCCCACCTCCCGCAACGCGCTCTACCGAAGCGCCGTAATCGCCGTGACGATGCAATGGCTGATGCGCTTCATCGGCCTGATCTCCGTCTTCATCCTCGCCCGGCTCCTTCGCCCTGAGGATTTCGGGATCATGGGCCTGGCGGTGGCGGCTCTGGCGCTGGTCGAGCTGCTCGGAGCGGTGGGCCTGTGGCAGGCCCTGCTCCGGATCAAGGAATGGGATCGCGAGCATCTCGACACGGCCTGGACGATCCAGCTCATCGTGTTCGGCACGATGGGCCTTCTGGCCCTGGCATCGGCCCCTCTGGTGGGGCATCTTTACGGGCAGCCCGCGCTGACCGCGGTGCTGGCCGTGCTGTCCGTGCGCTTCGTGGTCCTCGGGCTCGCCAATATCGGAGTCGTCGAGTTCGACCGCCAGCTCGCCTTCGGCCGCGACCTCAGGATGCGGATCGGCTCGCGCCTGGCGGCGTTCGTCGTGACGATCAGCGCGGCTTTCTGGTTCCGCAACTACTGGGCGCTCGTCGTCGGCATGGTCGCCCAGAGCAGCTTCTACGCGATCGCCACCTACATCGCCCACCCGTTCCGGCCTCGGCTGTCGCTGAAGCGCCGGGCCGAGCTGCTCGGGACCTCGCTGTGGATCTTCGTCCATGCGGTGACCCAGACGGTTCAGATGCAGATCGAGCGGCTGGTGATGGGCCGCTTCAGCAGCCCCCACGTCATCGGCCTCTATTCGGTGTCGAAGGATTTGTCGGAAATCTTCACCCAGGAGATCGCGACGGCGCTCAACCGCGTGACCTTCGTCACCGTGGCGCGCACCGACGAGCCGCTCGCGCCGCTGACCACGGCGCAGATCCTCGGCATCTATGCGATGATCGCGGCGCCGATGGGCTTCGGCCTTGCCGCCACGGCGGAGCCCGCGATCCACCTGCTGCTCGGCGCGGAATGGAAAGCGGCGGCGCCCTTCCTCAAGATCGTGGCAATCTATTCGGCCTTTTACGCGGTCTACAAGGTGATCGCCTCCTCGCTTCAGGCGGCCGGCTTCGCCCGGCGCGCCGCTTATATGTCGGGCAGCGGAGCGCTCTGCCTGACGATCACGGTCGCCGGGGCGGCCTGGCTCCGGCCCGACGCGGTGACGGTGGCGCTCGCCGCCTTCGCCGCCAACTTCCTCGTCCTCGCCAGCGGAATCGCGGTGATCGCCCGCTATTCGAAGCAGAATCCCTTCGCCCTCGGGCTCCACGTCTTCCGGCCGTTCGCGGCGGCGGCGGCGATGGCGGCGACGGTGCGACTGCTCGGCCCCGACAGCGGCAGCTCGATCATCGACCTGACGGGTGGAATGGCGATCGGGATCGTCGCTTATCCTCTCTTCCTTTTCGGCCTGTGGTGGGCGAGCGGCCGGCCGCCCGGCGGTGAGCGCGAGGCCCTCGCCTTCCTCATGGAATTGCGGCAGCGGCTGCGGCGGCGGCCCGCCGCCGGTGAGGCCTGAGATGGACCTCATCCTCCGACTGAGCGACTGGCTCTACCTCCTCCTGAACGGCCTTGCCGGCCGCTCCTGGCTGCTCGACACCCTGATCTCGCTTCCGCTCGACAACAATCTCGTGAAGGCGGGGCCGATCGGCGCCTGCTTCGTCTACGCCTGGTGGTCGGGCGGCGACGAGGCCGACACCCGCCGGCGCCGAGCCACCCTGCTCGTCACCGTCGCTTCTCTCGTCTTCGTCATGGCGACCACCAAGATAATCGCCGACGGCTTTTTCCAGCCGCGGCCGTTCGTCCACGCCCAGCAGGCCTGGCATCTCGAGGACGGCAAGCTGGTCGAGACGGCAAAGCTCGCTTACCGGGAGCCTCTCAACGGCGGAGTCCGCAACCGCTACCGGGCGCTCGAGCGAGGCGAGATCGAGCAAAACGACCTCGGCTCCTTCCCCAGCGACCATGCCGGTTTCTTCCTCGCTCTGTCGCTCGGCATCTTCCTCGCCTCGCGGCGCGCCGGCGCCCTTGCGCTCGCCTGGACGGGGGCGGCGATCCTTCTGCCCCGGATCGTCACCGGGATGCACTCCCCGCTCGACATCGCCGCCGGCGCCGCAATCGGAGCCGCCATGCTCCTCGCCATCCAGTTCGTCGCCCGGCGGACCCAGCAATGGGCGCTCATTCCGCTGGCGGGCTGGACTCTGCGCCATGAAGCGCTGGCGGCGGCCCTGCTCTTCTTCGTCGCCTTCGAATCGACCAACGTCCTCACCAACGTCCGCGACCTCGCCGGGACGGGCGAGGCGATCGTCGAACATGTCGCGGGGAGCTGAGACGATGCGCCGGCCGCTCCTTTTCGCACTGGCACTGGCACTGGCCGGCTGCGGCAAGCTCGACCAGGAGGCGATGGTGCTGACGGTCGAGCCCGGCTGGACCGCCGAGGTGGCGGCGAGCGAGAAGGACGGCTTCGCCTCGCCCGACGGCCTGCTCTGGGCGGACGGAAGTCTCTACGTCGCCGACGAAGGCGGCTCGGCGGTTCGGGCCTGGCGGCCGGGGAGCCGAACGACCCTCCTCGCCGATTCCAGAGCGGGCCTGGCCTCGCCCGAAGACCTGGTGCGCGACTCCGCCGGCAACGTCTATTTCACCGACGACACGCGCGGCGGCCTGTGGCGGACCGACACGGCCGGCCGGACCGTCGCCCTGGTCGCTCCCACTCGGGGGCTGCCGTCGACCGAGGGCCTCGGCCTCTCGTCCTCAGGAGACCTGGTGGTCGGAGACGCGACCGGACACCGGGTGCTGAAGGTGAAGCCGGACGGAACGCTTTCGGTCCTGGTCGGGCCGGAGAAGAACATCGCCAAGCCGGAGAGCTTCGCGTTCGACGAATCCGGCAATCTCTACATCGCCGACAATCGCGAGAACGTCCTTTATCTGCTGAGGCTCGACGGCAGGCTGCACCGTGCGGTCGCCGACCGGCCCGGCTTCTCGCCCGAATCCCTGCTTTTCTCGGGCGGCACCCTGTTCATCACCGACAGCGATAACGGCAAGCTGTTCCGCTACACGCCGGACGACGGGCTCAACGTCGTCGCCGTCTTCGGCGGCAGCCTCGCCAACATCCAGGGCATCGCCGCCGATGAGGGCGGCGCCCTCTATCTGTCGATACAAAGCGACCTCAAGGGCCGCAAAGGCTATATCCTGAAGCTCAGCCCGAGAGCTGGCCGTCAATCACCGTCGTCACCCTGAACTTGCCTGGCATGCCGATACGAGAATGACGTCATCGCTTCCGACTCCACATCGGGGACAGGAAAGGGCACTCTGCAAGCTTCCAATGACGAGGAAGCACCAGTGTCAGACACGCAAGGAGAGACGGTCGACAATCTGGAACTGGGGGAAGCGGAGGATCAGACTAAAAGGCTGGCCGCTCGCTACGCCAATCGCCTGTACGCCGCTCCGGACGGCCAGCATGTCAGGCTGGTGTTCGGCGAGCGTATCAAGGACGAGACGGTCTTTCATACGTCGCTCATCATTTCCGCTGGCGACGGACTGCTCATGGCGCGGCTGATATCAGAAATCGCGGGCGCCACCGTCGATTGGCAAATCGAGAACAATGGCGATCACCTCGAAGCGCTGAAAGAGCTGCGGGGCGTGGATCCGACAGATGGCTGACGATGACGGACCGGACGGTGAAACAAGTTCAGCATGACGAGGATGCGCCCCGGCTCTAACGCAGCGCCATGAGCCAGGACGTCCCCTTCGACCGGCGGCTTCGGCGGCTTCGGCGCGACCGGGCCGCGAGCCGCTTCGCCGACGCCGACTATCTGCACCGGCTCGCCGCCGACGAGCTGATCGAGCGGCTCGGTTTCGTCAAACGGGTTTTCACCCGCGCGCTCGACCTGGGCTGCGCCGGCGGCTATTTGACCCGCCGCCTGCGCGAGCGCGGCCTCGATGTGACGCCCTGCGATTCCGGCGCGTCCTTCGCCAGGGCGGCGGACGGGGTCCAGGCCGACGAGGACCGCCTGCCCTTCGCCGACGGCGCCTTCGACCTCGTCGTGTCGGTCGGAGCGCTCGACAGCGTCAACGATCTTCCGGGCGCACTGCTTCTGATCCGCCGGGCCCTGAAGCCGGACGGGCTGTTTCTCGGCGCCTTCGCCGGCGCGGGGAGCCTGCCGCGGCTCAGGCGCGCGATGCTCGCGGCCGACGCCGTGGAGAGCGGCGCGGCTCCGCGAATCCATCCCCAGATCGACGTCCGGGCGGCCGGGGACCTGCTCATGCGGGCGGGCTTCGCTTTGCCGGTGGTCGACTCCCAGCCGGTCGACGTTCGCTTTCGCTCGCTGATCGACCTCGTCCGCGACTTGCGGGCGATGGGCGCGACCAACATCCTCGCCGCCCGCTCCCGGCACCCGCTGGGAAGGCACGGCCTCGCCGCCGCCATCGCCGATTTCGACCCGGCCGAGGGCAAGGTCGCTGAGCGGTTCGAGATCCTCCACCTGCTCGGCTGGAGCCCCTCCCCCGACCAGCCGAAACCGGCACCGCGCGGCAGCGGCACGGTGTCGCTGGCGGAAGCGCTGAAGCGGCCTGTTTCCCCTCCCTGAAAAGGGAGGGAGGAGTCAGATCAGCCGGTCGAGCAGAGGAATCAGGGGCCCGTCCGCCGGCGGCATCGGCAGGGCCGCCATCTCCTCCGGGCGCAGCCATTTGAGCGCCGCGGCGTCGAGCGGGCGCGGCTCGCCCCGCCATTCCCGGCACAGATAGAGGAGCAGGAGCATGTGGCGGCCGTCATTGTCGGCGCTTGCGAAGGCGGCGGGCGTCAGCGCCCCGATCTCGACGGCGATTCCGAGCTCTTCCTCGAGCTCGCGCGCCAAAGCCGCTTCCGGGCGCTCCCCTTCCTCGACCTTGCCGCCCGGGAATTCCCAAAGCCCGGCCATGGCGCGGCCGGGCGAGCGTTGCTGTAGGAGAACCCGGCGCTCGCCGTCCACCAGGGCCGCCGCCACCACGGTGAGTGTCGGAATTTTTTGCAGATTCGAGGCCAGTGGAAGGACTCCGTTAACTCAACTCACCTATCCAGAGCGGATTGGGCGGAATGCCGGATGTTGGGAAATGGGCCGATGCGACACTTCTTTGCAAAGCTGATCCGCGACTGCAAGGCCGCCAGCGCGGTCGAATATGCGCTGATCTGCGCCCTCATCGTTCTGGCGATGATCGCAGGCCTCAACGCCGTCGCCGGCCGCACCACGACGATGTGGAACGACGTGTCCGCAAACGTCACCGAGCATGTCGGCTGATTACGCAAACCCGAAAGTCGATAACCTTTTGGAAACTTCCTTCGAATAATCAGGCATTGTCCGCCCAAATGGACAAGGGGGGGCAGGAAGTGTGGACTTCCAAAGCTTTGGACAGGAGACCGGAAATGAACTTCATTCGCAAAATGCTGAATAACGAAAAGGGCGCCACCGCTATCGAGTACGGCCTGATCGCCGCTCTGATCGCCGTCGCTGCCATCGCCGCCATGCAGAACATCGGTTCTGAGCTCAGCACGACCTTCAACGCCGTCGCCGACAACATGGCGGTCTAATCGTCTAATCAGCGATTTGAGAAAGGAGGCGGCGGAACGCAGGTTCCGCCGCCTCTTTCTTTGTGAATCAGCTGCGGCTGTTGGAGGCGGCGATCTCGATTTCCGGTTTCCCGGCGGAGGCCGGGACCCAGATATTCCGGCGGCGCGACTGGGCCCCGGCCTTCGCCGGGGAACGATCATGCGATCGCCAGATACTTCTGACGCCGGTCGGCCCGCACTTCCTTACGCGACAGCCCCGCCAGCGCCTCAAGCTCCTCGGCCACGGCGTCGCCCAGCGCCGCCATCGCCTCGGCGGGGCTTCGGTGAGCGCCGCCGACCGGCTCGGGGACGATCCGGTCGATAACGCCGAGCGCCTTCAGATCCTGCGCGGTCACCCGCATCGCCTCGGCGGCGTCGGCGGCCTTTTCGGCGGTCCGCCAGAGGATGGACGCGCAGCCTTCGGGCGAGATGACGGCGTAGACGCTGTGCTCGAGCATCAGCACCCGGTTGGCGGTGGCGATGGCGATGGCGCCGCCCGAGCCCCCTTCCCCGACGATCGCCGCGACCATCGGCACGCCCAGCTTCAGGCAAGCCTCGGTCGAGCGCGCGATCGCCTCGGCCTGGCCGCGCTCCTCGGCCTGGACTCCGGGAAAGGCGCCGGGCGTGTCGACCAGAGTGACGACGGGAAGGCCGAAGCGGTCGGCGAGCTCCATCAGCCGGATCGCCTTGCGATAGCCTTCGGGCTTGGCCATTCCGAAATTGTGGGTGAGGCGGCTGGCGGTGTCATCGCCTTTCTCATGGCCGATCAGCATGACCTTGCGGCCGGCGAGGCGGCCCAGCCCGCCGACGATCGCCGCGTCCTCGGCGAAGTTGCGGTCGCCGGCCAGCGGGATGAAGTCCTCGGCCAGAGCGGCGACATAATCCTTGAAATGCGGCCGGTCCGGATGACGGGCGACCTGGGTCTTCTGCCAGGGGGTGAGCCGGGCATAAGCGTCGCGAAGCAATCGATCGGACTTGGCTTCGAGCCGGCCGATCTCGGAGTCGATGTTCAGCTCCGAATCCTCGGCGGTCTCGCGCAGCTCCTCGATGCGGTTGTCGAGCTCGGCGATCGCTTTTTCGAAATCGAGGAAGGTGGGCATGATCGGCCGCGGGGTTAGGCGCAGAGGGGCTTTGCGTCAACGCGGCCGTCATCCCGGCGAAAGCCGGGACCTCGGGGAGACCCACTGTGCCTTCGCGACCTGAGGTCCCGGCTTCGCCGGATGACGGGCTCCATCACCGCCGCCGCCCGGCATCCGCGAGCGGGTGACGGCTGTTGACCAGGTCGATGAGGCGCCGGCTGTCGACATGGGTGTAGATCTGGGTGGTGGCGATGTCGGCATGGCCGAGCAGCATCTGGAGGGCCCGAAGATCGGCGCCGCCTTCGAGCAAATGGGTAGCGAAGGCATGGCGAAGGACGTGGGGGCTGACCCGCTCCGGCGGCACGCCCGCGGCGGCGGCGAGCTCTTTGAGCAACTGGTGGAGTCGGACCCGGCTGAGGTGGCTCTTGCCCGAGGGGAAGAGCCAGAGGCTGTCGCGGGGGACCAGGGCCGCCCATTCGGCGACGGCGGCCCGGGCGCGGTCGGAGATGGGAACGAGCCGCTCCCTGGCGCCCTTGCCCTTGAGAATGAGGAAGGGCTTGTCCGGGTGGACGGCGTGGCGGGGAAGCGAAACCAGTTCGGTCGCCCGCATGCCGGAACCGTAGAGCAGTTCGACCAGTGCGGTCAGCCGAAGCGCGGCCGCGCCCGGCGCCTCGCTTCGACGGCGGTCGAGCTCGGCGAACAGGGCGCCGACCGCCTTATGGTCGAGGATCTTGGGCAGCGGCCGCCCTCCCGCGGGGCGAGGCAAGGCGGCGGAAGGATCGTCGCCGCGAAGGCCCTCGTCGTGGAGGAAGCCGTAGAAGCGGCGAAGCGCCGCCGCCTTGCGTGCCACGGTGGTCCGCTTGAGCGGGAGCCAGGCTTCGGAAAGGCTCTTGAGGGCCTCGGGGGCGGCGCTCGAGAGCCTTCCGCCGAGCAGCTCTGAGGCGCCGCGCAGGTCGCGTTCGTAGGCCAGTCGGGTATTGAGGGCGGCGCCGGCCTCCGCGGCGAGCATCTCGAGGAAAGCGGCGATCAGCTGCTTGTCCTCGCGAACCGCGCTCACAGCCGGGTCATCGCCTCGGCCGCGATCATCCGCGCCTCATATTCGAGCCCGACTTCCCTCAGCGCCCGGACGATATGGTAGAGATGCTCGGGCGGGACTCCGCGCCAGCTCGCCGTCTGCATCCCGATCCCGGCGAGGAGGGCGACGGTGCCGGGCTGGTTGGCCCGGGCGGCGGCGGCGATGATATTCGCCCAGCGGCTTTGCGGCGCGGCGCTGACTCCGTAGGGAAGCGGGTCGTCGAGACGGCCGAGGCCGGCGAGGGCGGCGACCAGCATCCTGCCGCGATGGCTTCCGGCGCTGTCGGCGAAATCCTCGATCCGACTGGCGCTGAGATCGACGACCGGCCGCGGCGCCCCGACGGCCAGGATCGACCAGGCGCGGTGGCCGTCGTCGCCGTCGAGGCCGTCGGCGACTGCGCCCCAGCGCTCGGCGAAGCGATCGAAGCCGGCCGTCATCATCGAGCCGAGGAGGTCGTCCGTGCGGTTGCCGCGTTCCGCCGAGGCCGGGATTCGCGCGGCGGCGGCGGCGGTGAGGATGAAGCGGCCGTAGCGGTCGTTCCCCTCATCCCAGAGGTTGCGCATGGCATCGACCCGGTCGTCGATCGAGGCCCCGACATAGGCCTTGCGCAGTCGGCCGCCGATGCTGGCCTCGATCTCCGACGGATCGGTGCGGTCGGCGAGCAGGCTGTGCATCTCGACCAGGGAGGCGTTGGAGAAAATTCCCAGCGTCGCCGCCCGCTGCGCCGCGGCGATGCGCTGCTCGAGCGGGATCATCGGCGCCCGCGCCTGCCAGGCCCAGACGGCGGGGCCGGCCCGGTTCATCAGCTCGCCCGGGATTTCCAGGCCGGTGGCGCTGGCGAGGCCGAAACGCCAGCTGCTGAGCTCGTCGACCCCCTCCCACTCGATGGTGACGGCGCCGCGGGTATTGGTGCCGGCCCCGATCACCTTTTGCGCGAGCAAGGTGTCGATTCCCCCGCCGGTCCGACGCCGCGCCTGCTCGATCAGGGTGCTGGCGCGGGCGGCATCGCCTTCGAGCGAGGCGCACATCGCGTCGGCAAGCGGCCAGACCGCCTGGTCGGAGACCTTGCGGCCGGGGCCGACGAGCGGGCAGAGCGCGGCCGGATCGGCGGTGGCGAGCGCGGTCTGGACGGCGACGCTGAACATTCGCGGCGTGAACTGGTCGACGTCGACCGCCTGGACGAGCATCCGGGCGCTGTCCGCCTCGCCCATTCGGAGCAGTAGCCAGGCCCGCTCGGCGACCCAATCGACCTCGTTGACCTGGCTCGGTGCCGAGGTCTCGGAGAGCAAGGCACGGCGCAGAAGGATCGAGGTCCAGCGCGACGGCAGTGGCGCGTTGAGCCGGCCCATGAGGCCGTTGAGGAAGCGGCCATTGGCGTTTCCGAAGGCGTCGAGGCCGAGCCCCCAATTGCCGGGGCGGAGCGGACCGACCGGATTGGTCGGACGGCGCGAGCTTTCGGGAATCTCGATCGGCGGCGGCAGCGCCCGCTCGGCGAGCGCCTCCAGATCCTCGGCCGCTACATCCTCGATGTCCAGCGGCTCACCCAGGCGGGGCGGCGCCGGCGAGGGCGAGGGCGGTGCCGGCGACGCGGGCGACGGCGGTGCCGGAGTGTCGGACGGCGGTGCCTTGGGCGCAGGCGGGGGCGGCTCGCCGAAGCCGGGCGGCAGCAGCGATTCGGGGCCCTTGTCGCGCTGGCCCATCGCCGGGATGGCGAAGGCCAGAGCCGCGCCGCCGGCGAGAAGAAGGAGCTTAGCCCGCAAGGGCTTCATTGGTGACGTCCTGCTCGATCCGCTGGGTCGGGACCTCGGTGTCGCGGAAGCCGAGCCAGATCAGCCAGCCCAGGAAAAGGAGAAGGAGGGCGATGAGCAGCTTCGGCAGGACCGATTTACGCCGGCGCGGCGGGGGTGAGATACGCATGGCCGGCCTTTTGCCCCACGAGCCGCCCCCCTGTATAGCCCCTGCGCCATGTCCGACGCGCTTCTCCCGCCTCAACGCTCGATCGTCCTCGTCGGGCTGATGGGCGTCGGCAAGTCGACGGTCGGCAAGCGGCTGGCGCGGCGGCTCGGCCTACCCTTCGTCGATTCGGACGACGAGATCGAGCGTGCCGCCGATCATGAGATAAAGGAGATATTCGACCGCTTCGGCGAAGCGAGCTTCCGCGACGGCGAGCGGCGCGTGCTTCGCCGTCTGATCGCGGGCGAACCCAAGGTGATCGCGACCGGCGGCGGCGCTTTCATGGATTCGGAGACGAGAGCCCTGATCCTCGATCGCTGCATCGCCATCTGGCTCGAGGCGGAGGTGGAGACGCTGGCGAAGCGGGTCGCGCGCCGGGGCCACCGGCCGCTGCTCGCCGGCAGGGACCCCCTTCCCTTCCTTCGCGAGCTCGCCGAGGTCCGCAATCCGGTCTATGCCGAGGCGCATCTGCGCGTTCGAAGCGGGCCGGGTCCGCACGAGCAGACGGTCGAGCGGATCGTCGCGGCGCTGGCGGAGCGGGCGCGATGAGTCGGGTCGAAGTCGCTCTGGGAGAGCGAAGCTACGGGATCGACATCGGCGCGGGCCTGCTCGACCGGGCGGGCGAGCATCTGGCGCCTCATGCGCGGAGCGGGCGGATCGTGGCGGTGTCGGACGAAAGTGTCTGGGCGGCGCAGGGCGCCCGGCTTCTGGCCTCGGGGCTCGAGATCGTGCCGGTGCTGGTTCCGCCGGGCGAGGCGAGCAAGAGCTGGGCCCGGCTCCAGATACTGACCGAGCGGCTGATCGAGCTCGGAGTTGAGCGGGGCGATTCGATCCTCGCCTTCGGCGGCGGAATGGTCGGCGACCTCGCCGGCTTCGCCGCCGCGATCCTCAAGCGGGGTTGCGCCTATGTGCAGGTGCCGACGAGCCTGCTCGCCCAGGTGGATTCGTCGGTCGGCGGCAAGACCGCGATCAATTCAGCGGCGGGCAAGAATCTGATCGGCGCCTTCCACCAGCCCGCCGCGGTTCTGATCGATCCCTCGACGCTCGACACCCTGCCGGAACGGGAGCTGCGCGCCGGCTATGCCGAGGTGGTCAAATACGGGCTTATCGGAGATCCCGGCTTCTTCGCCTGGTGCGAGACCCATGGCGCTGCGCTGCTGGCAGGCGACTCGGAAGCCCGGCTCCACGCCATCGAGGCCTGCGTCCGCGCCAAGGCGGCGATCGTCGCCGAGGACGAGCTGGAAACGACGGGCCGGCGGGCATTGCTCAATTTCGGCCACACGTTCGGCCACGCGCTGGAGGCGGAGAGCGGCTTTGCGATGCTCCACGGCGAGGCGGTGGCCCTCGGAATGGTGCTCGCCCTGCGCTTCTCGGCGGAGCGGGCGCTGTGCGGGGTGGACGCGGCCGAACGGGTGACGGCGCATTTCGAGGCTGTGGGGCTTCCGACACGGCTGGAGGGGGTGAGCGCCGAGCGGCTCGTCGAGCGGATGGCGGGCGACAAGAAAGCGAGCGGCGGCCGGGTGGCGTTCGTTTTGACCCGGGGGATCGGCGAGGCGTTCGTCGACCGCTCGGTGGAGCCCGGCGAGGTGGAGGAATTTCTGAAGCGGGAGATGGCGGGCTGAATTCCTCCCCCGGATTACCGGGGGAGGGGGACCGCGCGAAGCGTGGTGGAGGGGTTCTCCCAGAGTCCGAAGGGCCCCTCCACCATGCTTCGCATGGTCCCCCTCCCCTGCAAATGCAGGGGAGGAATTATTACCCTGCCCCGTCCCGCCGCGCCTCCAGCGCATTGTCCGGGCTGAACATATTTTCCTTGAGCGCGTGGATGTCGCCCGAGGCGGTCTGGCTGTCGAGGCGCTGGCGGTCGCGGTCGCGATATTCCTGCTCGACCCGATCGACCTCGCCGGCGTCGACGCAGAAGAGGGCGAGCGCCTCGCGGCCCATTATCACCGCCGATTCGAAGACTTCGCGGATGGTGCATTTGATGTCGAGCGGGGCGAGCTCCATCAAATGAAGGCGGTCGAAGGCTCGGACGAACACCGCCGCCTGCGGGAAGGCCTCGAGGATCGGCTCGAGGCGCCGGGCCGTCGGCGCCCGGTCGTCGAGGCAGAAGAGGATCGCCTTGGCGTCGCCGCCACCGGCGAGGCGGAGGAGGTCGAGGCGGGTGCCATCGCCATAATAGACCTTGGAGCCAAAGTCGCCGGCAAGCTCGATCTGGCTGGGCTTGGAGTCGATGAGGGTGACGGTGATGCCCTTGGCCATCAGCATCTGGGCGACGGTCTGGCCGAAGCGGCCGTAGCCGACGACGATCGCCTGGGTCGGCCCCGACATCTCCGGGCCGTCGAGCGCGTCGCCGTCGTGGCGGCTGGAACGGCGGTCGAGCCAGTCGTTCAGCATCATCAGGAAGGGCGTCGTCGCCATCGAGACCGTGACGATGGCGCCGAAAAGGCTCGCCGCTTCGGGCTCGATGATCAGGGCGTTCTGAGCGGCGGCGAAGAGGACGAAGCCGAACTCGCCGCCCTGGCTCAGCAGCAGGCCGAGCTTGAGCGCCCGCCGCGACTTCATCCCGAAGGATTTGGCGAGGCCGAAGAGGATGACGGCTTTGACCACGATCAAGGCGGCGGCCATTCCGATGACGAAGAAGGGGCGATCCGCGATCACGCCCAGATCGAGCAGCATCCCGATCGCGACGAAGAACAGGCCGAGCAGGATCGAGCGGAACGGGTCGACGTCCGCCTCCAGCTCGTGCCGGTAAGGCGAATCGGCGAGCATGACTCCGGCGATGAAGGCGCCCAGGGCGGTCGAGAGGTGGAGGGCCTCCATCACGGCGGCGCTGGCGAGGACGATGAACAGGCCGGCGACGACGAACAATTCGCGCTCGCTGATCCGGCCGACGAGGCGGAAGAGCGGGTTGATCAGGAAGCGCCCGGCGAGGACGAGGCCAAGGATGGCGGCGAGCGTGTAGAGGCCGAGCTGCCAGCCCGGCGGAGTCCCCGGATCGGCCGGCGCCCGCGACAGGGCCGCCGTGATCGTGATCAGCGGAACGATCGACAGGTCCTGGAAGAGCAGGACGGAGAAGGCGCGCTCCCCGGCGGGCGTGTTGATCGAGCCGTCGGCGCGAAGGCTCGGCAGCACCTGGGCCGTGGAGGACAAAGCCAGCGGCAGGCCGATGGCGAGCGAAGCGGCAAGGCTGAAGCCCGAAGCCAGATAGACGAGGGCGGTGATGGCGAGCCCGCTCAACGCCACCTGGAGCAGGCCGAGCCCGAATATGTCCTGCTTCAGGCGCCACAGCCGGTTCGGGTGGAGCTCGAGCCCGACCAGGAAGAGGAGGAGCACGATCCCGAAATCGGCGATGTGGAGCATCTCTTCGGGAGCGCTGATCAGGCCGATGCCGTGCGGGCCGACGACCGCTCCGGCGACGAGATAGCCGAGCACGGCGCCCAGGCCGAGGCGGCGGAACAGCATGACGAAGACCAGGGCCGCGCCGAGGATGATGACCCCGTCGCGAAGCAGCAGGGTCGCGGCCTGGGCGCCGGCGCCGGCGGCGGGCTCCATCAGCCGCCCGCCTTTGCGGCCGCCTCGGCAGCGGCGTCGAAGGCGAGGAGGATCGAGGCGTGGCGGGCGGGGACCCGGCGGGCCTCGGCGAAGATTTCGAGGCCCGGCCAGTCGCCCGGGCCTTCGCTCTGCCCCGCCAGATAGGCGCCGAGCGAGTCGCGCGCCTGCTCCAGCTCGGCGCCGGTCCGGCCGACCGCATGGGCAGCCATCAGCGCGGCCGACGCCTGGCCGAGGGCGCAGGCCTTCACTTCCTGGCCGAGCGCCGCCACCCTCCCCTCGCCGTCCAGAGCGACGTCGACGGCGACCCGGCTGCCGCAGACCGGCGAGCTCTTCTCCGCGCTCGCCTGAGGATGCTCGAGCCGCCCGAGATGCGGGATCGAGGCGGCGAGACGAAGGATGTCGCGGCTGTAGAGGATGCTGGGCACGGGGCGCCTATAGATCGGGCTTGGACGTACCGCCAACGTCATAATTCCTCCCCGAGATTTCTCGGGGAGGGGGACCAGGCGAAGCCTGGTGGAGGGGCTCTTCGGAATCAGCAAGGCCCCTCCACCGCGCTGCGCCGAAGGCGCAGTTTATCCTGAGCGACGCCGCAGGCGGCGTCGAAGGGCGCGGTCCCCTTCCCCCGGAAATCCGGGGGAGGAATTAAGCTCGGCGCCAGGTCGTTCCCTGGGGCCCGTCCTCAAGCAAGATCCCCTGCGCGGCCAGCTCCGTCCGGAGGCGGTCGGCCTCGGCGAAGTCGCGGGCCTTCTTCGCCTCCGAGCGCCGGTCGATGCGCAGCTGGATCTCCTCGGCGCCGAGGCCGAAGCGGCCGGGCTCCTCCCTGAGACGGGGGTCGACCTTGTCGGACGCCGGAGCCTCGCTGCCCTGGAACCACTCGACCGGATCCTGCTGGAGGAGACCGAGCAGGGCGCCGGCCCGCCGGGTCGCCTCGACGTCGCCGAGCTTCGCCAGCTCGGCCAGCCGCGCCAGCGCAAGAGGCGTGTTGAGGTCGTCGCCGAGCGCGGCCTCGACCTCGCCCGGATCGCCGTCGGCCCGCCTGGTCACCGGCGGAAGGAGGCTCCGGTAGAGCCGGTCCAGGGTTGCCTTCGACTGGGCGACGAGCTGGGGCGACCATTCGAGCGGCTGGCGGTAATGGGCGGACAGCAGGGCCAGGCGTAAAGTCTCGCCCTTATGGCCTTCGTCGAGAAGCTCGCCGACGGTGACGACGTTGCCCAGGCTCTTCGACATCTTCTCGCCGCCGGCCATGGAGAGGAAGCCGTTATGGACCCAATAGCGGGCGAGCGGGGCGCCCCCGTGCGCGCAACGGCTCTGGGCGAGCTCATTCTCGTGATGGGGGAAGATGAGGTCGAGGCCGCCGCCGTGAATGTCGATGGTAAGCCCGAGATGGCGCTCGATCATCGCCGAGCATTCGATATGCCAGCCCGGCCGGCCGCGGCCCCAGGGGCTGTCCCAGCCGATGACGTCCTCGCTCGACGGCTTCCACAGGACGAAGTCGGCCGGGTCTTTCTTGTATGACGCGACCTCGACCCGGGCGCCGGCGATCATCGCCTCCCGGTCGCGGCGGCCGAGCGCTCCGTAGCCGGGATCCGACGGAACGTGGAAGAGGACGTGGCCGTCCGCTTCATAGGCATGGCCGGCCTCGATCAGCCGGGCGATCATCGCCACCATCTCGTCTACCGTGTCGGTCGCCCTGGGCGCGAGATCCGGCGCACGGACTCCGAGGGCGCCCATGTCGGCGAGGTAAAAATCCTCGTAGCGGCGGGTGACCACGGCCGGGTCGACCCCCTCGGCGCGGGCCGCGTCGATGATCTTGTCGTCGACGTCGGTGACGTTGCGGGCATAGACGACCTTGTCCGGCCCGTACGTGTGCCGAAGCAGCCCGGCGAGCACGTCGAACACCACTGCGGGGCGGGCATTGCCGATATGGGCGCGATTGTAGACGGTGGGGCCGCAGACATAGAGAGTCACCCGTTCCGGATCGCCGGGCTCGAAGTCGCGCTTCTCCCGCGCCCTGGTGTCGTGGAGTCGGATCATGATGCGTTCGCGGGCTCGCTGTCCTTGGCGCTCGGGGCCTGGCGGTAGCGCGGCTCGGCCGGGGCGCCGCGCCGCCATTCGACGAAGTCGACGATGGCCCGGCCGCTGGCGTAGAGCAGTGGATAAGTGCGCGAATTGGCCATCCAGGCCGGCCGCTCGGACTGAGCGCCCCAGATCGTGTCGTAGACGAGGTTGGCGCCGAGATAGAGCAAGGTGGCGAGGATGATTCCCTTCAGGGCTCCGAAGCCGCCGCCGAGCACCCGGTCGATCGGGCCGACCACCGACCGGCGGACTCCGCCGCCGACCTGGCGGGCGACGAGCTTGCCGGCGAGGAAGACGAGCCCGAAGATCAGGGCGAAGGCGAGCACCGCGGCGCCGGAGCGGGTGCCGATGGCCGGCTCGAGGGCATTGGTCGCGGGCGTGTGGAGCAGCTTGAGGAAGACGATCGCGACGATCCAGGCGGCGAGGCTTAGGACCTCGCCGACGAAACCCTTCATCGCCCCGCGCACGAGGTTCCAGCCGACGAGGAGCAGCACGATGATGTCGAGCGCGGTCATGCTGCGATTGCTAACGGAGGTTCGGGCGGGAGGGAAGGCAGAGCTTGCCTCCCCACGCAAAGCGTGGGGAGGGGGGCCACCCGAAGGGTGGTGGAGGGGTAACTGGATCAGACCGCGCCAATTACCCCTCCACCATGCTTCTCCCCATCTGGCGATGGGGAGGCAAATCAGCGCCCCAGCACATGATCGACGAGGTCCTTGAGAGTCCGGAACCCGCTCAGCCTCATCCCCCCCTCCCCCTTAACCGACGCCGGAACCAGCGCCCGCTCGAAGCCGAGCTTGGCCGCTTCCTTGAGCCGAAGCGGCCCGTGCGCCACCGGACGAAGCTCGCCCGACAAAGCCACCTCGCCGAACGCCACCGCTTCGGGCGGTATCGGGCGCTCGGCCAGCGCCGAGACCAACGCCGCCGCCACCGCCAAATCGGCCGCCGGATCGCTCAGCCGGTAGCCGCCGGCGACGTTGAGATAGACTTCCGCGGTCGAGAAGCTCAGCCCGCAGCGCGCCTCGAGGACGGCGAGGATCATGGCGAGCCGCCCCGAATCCCAGCCGACCACCGCCCGCCGCGGAGTGGCGCCGCTGGCGAGGCGGACGGTGAGCGCCTGGATCTCGACCAGCACCGGACGCGTACCTTCGAGCGCCGGGAAGACGACCGCGCCCGAGACCGCCTCGCCGCGATGGGTGAGGAAGAGCGCGCTGGGATTGCCGACCTCCTCGAGCCCGCCTTCGGCCATTGCGAAGACCCCGATCTCGTCGGTTCCGCCGAAGCGGTTCTTGGTGGCTCGCAGGATCCGATATTGGTGGCTTCGCTCCCCTTCGAAGGCGAGCACCGTGTCGACCATATGCTCGAGCACGCGCGGCCCGGCGATGGCGCCGTCCTTGGTGACGTGGCCGACGAGGACGACGGCGGCGCCCGATTCCTTGGCGTAGCGGATGAGCTCGCCGGCCGAGGCCCGGACCTGGCTGACCGTTCCGGGCGCACCCTCGATCAGGTCCGAATACATGGTCTGGATCGAATCGATGACGAGGAGGGCCGGCGGCGGCGCCTCCGCCAGGGTCGTCAGAACGTCGCGGACCGAGGTGGCGGCGGCGAGCTGGACCGGGGCGCCGCCGAGGCCGAGACGACGGGCGCGAAGCCGGACCTGGTCGGTCGCTTCCTCGCCCGAAATATAGGCGACGGCGAGGCCGGTCTTCGCCATCAGGGCCGCGGCCTGGAGCAGGAGGGTCGATTTGCCGATTCCGGGATCGCCGCCGATCAGGGTGGCGGAGCCGGCGACCAGGCCGCCGCCGATCGCCCGGTCGAACTCGCGGATCCCGGTCGACATCCGCTCCGGCAGGGCGACGTCGCGGTCGAGGCCGACGAGCTCGATCGCCCGCCCGCCGCCGCGCAGATTGTGGCGGGCCGAGAAGGGCGTCACCACCGCTCCGGAATCCTCGACCAGGGTGTTCCACTCGGTGCAGTCCGGGCACTGGCCCATCCAGCGATTCTGGACCGAACCGCAGGCCTGGCAGACGTAGCGCTTCTTGGGTTTGGCCATGGCGCGGTTCTAGCCGGGCCGCCCGCGAAACGGAAGGGGAACGATGAGCTGCCTCTCCATGCGCAGCATGGGGAGGGGGACCGCCGAAGGCGGTGGAGGGGTGATTTAACCCGGCCTCGCCCGGTCACCCCTCCACCACACTTCGTGTGGTCCCCCTCCCCATCTTGCGATGGGGAGGCAGAAAAGTCGGAACCCCCTTCCCTCCCCCGCATTCACCCCATGCCAGCAATGGAGAGTGTTTTGTTCATCCAGATCCACGCCGACAATCAGATCGACCGCGACAACGAACGCGACAGCCGTCTCGAGGAGCAGATCCGCCAGCGCCTCGCCCGTTTCGAAGGGCGGATCACCGACGTCGAGGTCCATGTCTCCGACGTCAACGGGCCGCGCGGCGGCAATGCCGATCTCAGATGCTCGATCGAGGCCCGGGTCAGCGGAATCGCGCCGGTCGCCGCGATCGACGAGGGCGACACGGTCGACCGCGCCGTGATCGGCGCCGCCAAGAAGGTGGTGCGGGCGCTCGACCACCAGCTCGGCAAGCTCGCCGACCGGCGCTGAGCGGGCTGAAACGGGGACAGTCACTATTTTCCTTGCACGAGCCGGCGAAGCGGCGATGACGGGTCGAGGAAAATAGTGACTGTCCCCAGCGCCCCATGATCCGCGTCGCCAGCTACAATATGAGGAAGGCGATCGGCACCGATCGCCGGCGGCGCCCGGAACGCACGCTCGAAGTGCTTCGCGAGCTCGATGCCGACGTGATCGCCCTGCAGGAGGCCGACCGGCGGTTCGGAACAAGGGCGAGCGCCATCCCGCTGAACATGATCGACGAGCATAGCGACTATAAGCCGGTCGCCTTCGACGCCCGTGACGGCAGCCTGGGCTGGCACGGCAATGCCTTGCTGGTCCGGAAGAATGTCGACGTGCTCCACAAGGAGCTGCTCCACCTCCCCTCGCTCGAGCCGAGAGGCGCGGTGATGGCGGACATAAGCCTCAACGGCGAGGCGCTTCGGGTGATCGGAATGCACCTCGATCTTTCAGGGCTTTGGCGGCGCCAGCAAGCCCATTTCATCCTCCATCACCTGCAGACTCGCGAGGGGGCGATGCCGGCGGTGCTGATGGGCGACCTCAACGAATGGAGCGTCCGCGGCGGCTGCCTTCGCGATTTCGGCCATCACCTCGCTTTCGCCGATTGCGGCCGGAGCTTCCACGTCCGCCGCCCGGTGGCGAGGCTCGACCGGATCATGGTGACTCCGGGGCTCGGAATCGACGAATGCGGGGTCCACCACAGCGCCGCGGCGAGGAAGGCCAGCGACCATTATCCGGTGTGGGCAAAGCTCAGGCGGCTGTAGAAGCAGGCGGCGCGCCAGTCCGTCATCCCGGCGGAAGCCGGGACCTCGGGGAGACCCGCCGAGACTTCTCCTCCCGAGGTCCCGGCTTTCGCCGGGATGACGACAGCCACGCTGCAATTATTTCCTGCAAAAGAGGGACTGTCCCTCTTTTCAGGTCCCCGCATCCACCGAGCTGTTGCTGCTTTCGTCCTCCTCCGGCGCCGGCGCCGCCGCCCCCGGCTTCGCGTCGAGGAACAGCCAGTCGCGCGGCTCCAGCTTGTAGAACATGTCCATCACTTCGAATTCAAGGCCGCCGGGCTGGCTGCTCGAGCCGTTCCACAAGGCCACCACTCCGGACTTGAGCGCCGGGTCGAACATGATCAGCGATCGATAGCCCCTGACCCCGCCGCGATGGGCGACGACCCGGTGGCCGGCATAATCGTAGATCCGCCAGCCCAGGCCATAGGCCGCGGTCCGGACTCGCTCGCGGAACTTGCGCATCCGGCCGAGCTCGCCCGGAGTCCTGACCCGCGCGGTCTGCACGGTCTCCAGCACCTTGGGCGAAAGGACTCCGGCCTCAAGGCCCATCTGGGCCTGCATCCAGATGGCGAGATCCTTGATCGTCGAATTGACTCCGCCCGCCGCCGGCACCCGGTAATAAGGCTCGGCGACCTCGACCGGCTTCGAATTCTTGCCGCCGACATAGGGTCGCGCCCAGCGCTTCGAGGTGACGAGCGCCTCGCGGGTCATGCTCGCGCCGCTCATCCCGAGCGGGCCGAAGAGCCGTTCGCGCACGGCCTCGGCATAGCTCTGGCCGGTGACCTTCTCGACGATCTCGGTCGCCGCGTCATAGGCGACGTTCTGATAGGCCCAGCAGCTGCCCGGCGAGCAGATCGCGTTCAGCTGGTAGAGCGAGGCGCGAAGGAAGCGCGGGTCCATCCCGTCCTCGAGCTTGGAATCGTTGGCGTGGCTGAACAGGCCGAGGCGGTGGGAGAGCAGATCGGCGACCGTCGCTTTCTGCTCGTTGCCTGCGGGCAGGCGCAGCGACGCCGAATATTTGCCGACCGGCTCGTAAAGCGACAGCTTGCCCTGGTCGGCGAGCAGAGCGACCATGTCCCCCGCCACGCCCTTGGACAAGGAAGCCCAGCGGAAGACGGTGTCGGTGGTGACCGCCTCGCCGCTTCCGGCGACCGTCTCGCCATAGCCCTTCAGGAACCGGATCTCGCCATTCTCGACGACTCCGACGGCGAGGCCGATCATCCGCTCGTTGCGCATCAGCGCCTGCAGCCGCTGGTCGAGGCGGTTGTAGTCGGCGACGCTCCCGGGCGCGTTCTGGCGGGCCTCGATATTGGCGAGCTGCTGGTTCGAGATGCCGAGCTGGGGCTCCTCCGCGGCACGGCCGCCGAAGCTGATATGGGTCGCGGCCCAGTAGAGGAAGATAAGGAGGAGACCGGCAACGGGCAGGTACAAAAAAGGCCGCTTCAGCTCTGCTCTCCTGCCCGATTCACGGCCGGGCCGGCGACGATGCGCCGGCCCGATACCGAGTGGCCCTACCAGATCCTGATACGCTGTTCAGGCGGCAAATAAAGCTTTCCGTCGCGAACGTTGAACGCCTTGTACCACGGGTCGAAATTGCGAACGACGAGCGGACGGATCGTTCCCGGCGAGTGACTGTCGACGGTCAGCAGCTGCTGGAGCAGAGCGTCGCGATATTTGGTCCGCCACACCTGGCCGAAGCCGAGGAAGAAGCGCTGGTCCCCGGTATAGCCGCCGATCACCGGCGCCGGCTTGCCCTTCAGCGAGACCTGATAGGCGTCGTAGGCGATGGCCAGGCCGGCAAGGTCGGCGATATTCTCGCCCAGGGTCAGCTGGCCGTTGACCTTCGCGCCCGGAAGCCCCTCGTAGGCGCCATATTGGGCGACCATCTGGTCGGTCAGCTTCTTGAACTCGGCGATGTCCTTCTCCGTCCACCAGTCGGCGAGGTTGCCCTTGGCGTCGAACTTGCGGCCCTGATCGTCGAAATGGTGGCTGATCTCGTGGCCGATGACGGCGCCGATGCCGCCGTAATTGACCGCGTCGTCGGCATTGGGATCGAAGAAGGGCGGCTGCAGGATCGCCGCCGGGAATACGATCTCGTTCAGAAGCGGATTGGCGTAGGCGTTCACCGTCTGCGGCGACATGCCCCATTCGGACCGGTCGATCGGCTGGCCGATCTTGGCGATGTTGCGGCGATATTCGAACCGGTTGGCCCGCGCCGCATTGCCGAGCGCGTCGTCCTTGCGGATCTCGAGCGCCGAATAATCGCGCCATTTGTCGGGATAGCCGATCTTGGGCGTGAACGCGGCGAGCTTGACCCGGGCCTTGGCCTTGGTCTCGGGCGCCATCCAGGTCAGGCCCTGGAGCCTCAGGTCCATCGCCTTGATCAGGTTGCGGACGAGCTCGTCGGCTTTCGCCTTGGCTTCCGGCGGGAAGTAGCGGGCGACGTAGAGCTGGCCCACCGCCTCGCCCATGCCGCCGCCGACCAGGCCGGAAGCGCGCTTCCAGCGCTCGGGCAGCTGCGGCGTGCCGGCAAGGGCCTTGCCGTTGAAGGCGAAATTCTCGTCGACGAACGCCTTGGTCAGGAAGGGCGCCGAAGCGGCGACGGTGCGGAAGGTGAGATAGTCCTTCCAGGTGTCGATCGGCTCGGAGGCGACCAGCTTCGCCGCGCCGGTGAGAGCGCTCGGCTGGGCGACGATGACCCGGTCGACTTCGCTAAGGCCCGCCGCCGCGAGATAGGCGTTCCAATCGAAGCCGGGCATCTTGGCGGGGAGCTCCGCCATGGTCATCGGGTTGTAGAGATTCTCGATCTGGCGGCGCTGGACCCGGGTCCAGTGCGATTGCGCGATCTTGGTCTCGAGGTCGAGGATTCGCCCGGCGCGGCCTTCGGGATCCGAGATTCCGGCGAGGCGCAGCATGTTGGCGATGTGGGTCTTGTACTTGGCCTTGGCCTCGACGAACTTCGGATTGGCCGCATCCAGATAATAATCGCGATCGGGGAGGCCGAGACCGCCCTGGCCGACGTAGACGGAGTAACGGCTATTGTCCTTGAGGTCCTGGTCGACCTCGACCCCGAAGGGCGAACGGACTCCGGTCTGGCCGAGCTCGCCGAAGGCGCGGGCGAGGTCGGATGGCGTGCGGATCGCGGCGATCCGGTCGAGACCGGGCTTGAGCGGAGCGACGCCCTTCGCCTCGATCGCCGCCTCGTCCATGAAGCTGGCGTAGAAGTCGCCGACCTTGCGCTTGACGCTGCCCGCGGGCGCTTCTGCCTTGGCGGCCTCCTCGATGATCGTGCGGGTGCGCTGGGTGGAGAGCTCGTCGAGCTCGACGAAGCCGCCCCAGACCGGCTTGTCGGCCGGGATTTCGGTGGTCGCGGCCCAGCGGCCATTGGCGAAGTTGAAGAAATTGTCGCCCGGATTGACGCTCCGGTCCATTCCGGCGACGTCGAATCCCCAGTCGCCGAAATGCGGCTTGCCGGCGACATGGCCGGGATGGCTGTCGGCCGACCAGGCCGGCGCCGTCGCCGCCGCGAGGCTGAGCGCGGCCACGCCGCAAAGTGCTATGTGCTTGATCATGTTCGAAAATCCCCACCGGAATGCGATGCGCGCGGCATAGCGTCGGGCGGCGGATTTGGGAAGTGGAAAGCGGCGGACGCTTCGTCATCCCGGCGAAAGCCGGGACCTCCGGACAGGCGGTCTCGGCGGGTCTCCACGAGGTCCCGGCTTTCGCCGGGATGACGAATTACGTCGTCGGAATGAGCTCCAGGCGGACCTGCGCGGTGCCGGAGCGAACCATCTGGATCTCGCGGGCGGCGCCCAGGGAGACGTCGATCACGCGCCGGCCGACGAACGGGCCGCGGTCGTTGACCCGGACGATGACGCTGCGGCCGTTGGCGACGTTGGTCACCCGGAGCTTGGTTCCTAGCGGCAGGGTGCGGTGCGCGGCGGTGAAGCCGTGGGGGTCGAAGCGCTCGCCGCTGGCGGTGCGGTTGCCGGCGAGCTCGCGGCCGTAATAGCTGGCGATGCCCTGGCCGATCGCCTGATAGACCTTCTCCTCGGCGGCGACCGGGTCGGCGATCCGGATGCTTTCGTCGAGAGTCGCAACCACCGCGGTCAGGCTTTCGATACGGTCGCCCGCGGCAAGCTCGTCGGCCTGCACGGGTCCCGAGCTCATCAGCCCGACGAAAGCGGTAATGGCGGCAAATTGAGTGCCGCGGCGACGCAAGCGCGAAAACAACAACATAAGCTTTGAAGCCCCTCAGCCTCCGATGGGAGTCGGGCTAATCCGCAAAGTTTGAAGAGTCCCGGTCGTTACGGCGGCGTGCAAGGATTCCGGGACGAGTGGATGGAACTCGACAACTCGCCGCTTGCCTGCCACGATTCGTCGGGTGCGTGAAAAGGAATTACGGCTGGCCCTGATCTGCTACGGTGGAATCAGCCTCGCCGTTTACATGCACGGGATCACCAAGGAAGTGTGGCGCCTCGCCCGGGCGAGCCGGGCGTTCCACGCCGGCGAGGCGGCGGAGCCGGGATCCGAGGCCGTCTATCGCCGACTGATCGAGTCGATCGCCCGGGAGTGCGGGCTCGACGTGCGGGTGCTGGTAGACATTCTCGCCGGCGCCAGCGCGGGCGGAATCAACGCCATCTTCCTGGCCGAGGCGATCGCCAGCGGCCGCTCGCTCGAGCCGCTGACCGACCTGTGGCTCGAAACCGCCGACGTCGACCGGCTGATCGATCCGGAGATGAGCCGAATGTCGCGCCTCGCCAAGGCGGCGGCGGTGCCCATCGCCTGGGCCTGGTCCTCGCGGCGCGGAGCGCTCGAGCAGACGGTCGAGCCGGAGCATCGCGAGGAGATACGCGGCAAGCTCGCCAATTTCGTCCGCGCCCGCTGGTTCGCGCCGCCGTTCAGCGGACCCGGCTTCACCCGCCTCCTGCTCGGCGCCTTCGACGCCATGGCGACCGGACCGGAGGGGGCCCCGCTCCTTCCGAGTTACCATCCGCTCGACCTGTTCGTCACCGTCACCGACTTCTACGGCTATTCCGAGCAGCTTCGGCTCAATTCGCCGAGCGAGGTGATCGAGCAGGAGCATCGCCTGATCCTCTCCTTCCGGCGGGCCGGCCCGGGGGCCCTCGCCGATGCCGCCGAGCTCACCTTCGCGGCCCGGGCGACGGCGAGCTTCCCCGGCGCCTTCCCGCCCTTCCGGGTCGCCGAGCTCGATTCGGTGCTCAAGGAGCGCGGCGGGGCCTGGCCGGGGCGCCGCGACTTCCTAACCCGGGCGCTTCCTCGCCAGTCGGCGCTGGGCACGGCGGAGGCGGCGGTCCTGATCGACGGCTCGGTCCTCGCCAACGCGCCCTTCCGGCCGGCGATCAAGGCCCTTCAGAACCGGCCCGCGCACCGCGAGGTCGACCGCCGCTTCGTCTATATCGATCCCAAGCCGGGCGTTCGCTCGGTGCGCCTGGCGGCGGGCGACGGCGACGAGGCGCCGGGCTTCTTCGCGACCATCTTCGGCGCCCTTTCGGACATCCCGCGCGAGCAGCCGATCCGCGACAATCTCGAGGCGATCGACCAGCGCTCGTCGACCATCCGCCGGCTTCGCCGGATCGTCGAGGCGATGCGGCCCGAGGTCGAGGCGGCGATCGAACGGGCGTTCGGCTCGACCATCTTCCTCTCCAGCCCGACGGCGAAACGGCTCGCCGCCTGGCGCGCCCGGGCGCAGAATGTCGCCGCGCGCGAGGCCGGCTATGCTTATGCCGCCTACGGCCATTTCAAGCTCGCCGGCGTGGCCGAGGAGGTTGCCGAGCGGATCTTCCAGCTCGGCGGCGGCGGCGACCGCGGCCGGCACGAACGAGTCCGCCAGGCCGTCTGGAGCGAAGTGAGGCGCCTGGGCCTGACCGACCAGGATTCGATGACGACGAACGGGGCCCGGGCCGAGGTCGTCCTGTTCCTGAGGAGCTTCGACTCCGCCTTCCGGACCCGGCGGCTTCGCTTCCTGGTCCGCCGGCTCGGCCAGATCGAGGAGCAGGCCGACCCGCCGCGCGACGCGATCGCCGCCGCGCGCGGGGAGATCTATCGGCTCATCGGCCGCTATTCGCAGGGGCCCGAAGGCGCCGGGGCCGGCGTCTATCGCGATTCCGAAACGGACCCGGCCGCCGCGCTCGAAGCGCTCGCGAGCGCCCTGTCGCTGAGAGCCGCCGACGATGAGGCGGACGCCCGGCTGACCGGGGCGCTCGCCGCCTTCCCGAAGCCGGAGCGGCGCAGCCTGATCCTCTCCTATCTCGGCTTCCCCTTCTACGACATCGCCACCCTTCCGCTCCTCCAGGGCGAGGGGCTCGACGAATATGACGAGGTCAAGGTCGACCGGATCTCGCCGGAGGACGCGACGGCGATCCGCGCGGGCGGAGTCGGCGCCACCTTGAAGGGCGTCCAGTTCAACAGCTTCGGCGCCTTCTTCAGCCGCGCCTATCGCGAGAACGACTATCTGTGGGGCCGGCTGCACGGCGCCGACCGACTGATCGACATCACCGTCTCCACCCTTCCCGAGGGCCTGAGCCTGCCCGAGGGGCTGACCGACCGCCTGAAGCGCGAGGCCTTCCGGGCCATACTCGCCGAGGAACGTCCGCGGCTGGGGGAGATCCAGCCCTTGTTCGACGCGATCGAGCGGGAGGTGGGGTAAGCGCCCCTAAAAATCCTCCCCGGCATTTGCCGGGGAGGGGGACCAGGCGAAGCCTGGTGGAGGGGTCTTGCGGATTCAGATGAACCCCTCCACCGCGCTTCGCGGTCCCCCTCCCCGCGAAATCGCGGGGAGGAATTGGAGAACGGCTTGCCGCCTTACGCTGAGCGCCATAGAGCATGAGCTTAGCCTGGAGGGCGCAAATGCAGTTCCTGAAAACCCTCTTCTGGATCGCGCTCACCGTGGTCCTCGTCCTCTTCGCCAAGGCGAACTGGAATGCCGTGACCCTGAAGCTGTGGGGCGGTCTGGAGGCGGACGTGAAATTGCCGGTCCTCGTCCTCGCCGCCTTCCTGCTCGGCTTCCTTCCGACCTTCATAATCTACCGGGCGCGGCTGTGGAGCCTCAGGCGCCGGCTCGAGCCCGGCGAACGGCAGGTCAGCGTCGCTCCCCCGCGCCCGACCCCGATCCCGGTCGCCGTCGACAATGGCGAGGGCGAGCGGGTCGCCACCGACAGCAAGGCCTGGCCGGCGACATGAGGAGCCCGATCTTCGTCGCCATCGACACGCCCGACCTCGAACGGGCCAAGGCGATCGCGACGCGGGTCAGGAACCATGTCGGCGGGATCAAGCTCGGGCTCGAATTCTTCTGCGCCAACGGCCGCCACGGAGTCCGCGAGATGGCCGAGCTCCATCTTCCGATCTTCCTGGATCTGAAGCTTCACGACATACCAAACACGGTCGGCAAGGCGATCCAGGCGCTCCGGCCGCTCGAGCCGGCGGTGCTCACCGTCCACGCCGCCGGCGGCCGGGCGATGATGGAGGACGCCAAGGCGGCGGCGCCGAGCGGGACCAGGGTCGTGGCGGTGACCGTCCTGACCAGCCTCGACGGCAGCGACCTCGCCTCGATCGGCCTGGCCGAAGATCCGCACGCGCAGGTCGAGCGGCTGACCGCTTTGGCCCGCGAATCCGGGCTCGACGGAGTCGTCTGCTCCGGCAACGAGGTCGCCGCCGCCAAGAAATTGTGGCCGGACGGCTTCTTCGTCGTACCGGGCGTTCGTCCGGCGGACAGCCATGCCGGCGACCAGAAACGGGTGATGACTCCGAGAAAGGCGCTCGACGCCGGGGCCTCGATCCTCGTGGTCGGCCGCCCGATCACCCAGGCCGAGGATCCGGACCTCGCGGCGAGGGCGATCGAGGCGACGCTCTGACCGTCATTGCGACGAACTAACCGTCATCCCGGCGAAAGCAGGGACCTCAGGACAAGAAGTCTCGGCGTGGCTCCACGGGGTCCCGGCTTTCGCCGGGATGACGGGGCTCTGCTCGTCTTCCCCCGCTGGACAAGCCTCCCCCCACGCTCCTATCTCGCGCCTCTCAGGAGACCCCGATGAGCTGGCTGAACCGCGTCCGCAACTCCATTCCCTTCCTTCCCAAAAGGGAGACTCCGGAGAATCTCTGGCACAAATGCCGGCAGTGCAACGCGATGATCTTCACCAAGGAATGGGAGGAGAATGACTCGGTCTGCCCGCGCTGCGAGCATCACGGCCGCATCGGCCCGCGCGCCCGCTTCGAAGGCCTGTTCGATCCGGGCTATTCGATGCTTCCCCAGCCGCAGGTGCGCGAGGACCCGCTCAAGTTCCGCGATTCCAAGCGCTACAGCGAACGGCTGAAGGCCGCCCGGACGGCGACCGGTGAGAGCGACGCCCTGATCAATGCCCGGGGCACGGTCGAAGGGCATCGCGCCGTGATCGGAGTCCAGGATTTCGCCTTCATGGGCGGATCGATGGGAATGGCGGTCGGCGCCGCCTTCCTCGACGGCGCCCGGGCCGCCATCGCCGACCATTGCCCCTACGTCATCTTCACCGCGGCCGGCGGCGCCCGGATGCAGGAGGGGATATTGTCGCTCATGCAGATGCCCAAGACGACGGTCGCCATCGCCGAGCTGAAGGAGGCCGGCCTCCCCTATATCGTCGTCCTCACCGATCCGACGACCGGCGGGGTCACAGCCTCCTACGCGATGCTCGGCGACGTCCAGATCGCCGAGCCAGGCGCACTGATCGGCTTCGCCGGCCAGCGAGTCATCGAATCGACGATCCGCGAGAAGCTGCCGGAAGGCTTCCAGCGCGCCGAATATCTGCTCGCCCACGGAATGGTCGACATGGTGGTACACCGGAAGGACCTCCGGCAGACGCTGGCGCGGCTGATCGATTATCTGACGCCCGAGCAGAAGGCGGCGGCGTGAATTGCCTCCCCATCGCATCGCGATGGGGAGGGGGACCACCCGGAGGGTGGTGGAGGGGTAGCCGGCGAGGCCCCGTCGATTACCCCTCCACCATGCTGCGCATGGTCCCCCTCCCCACGCGTTCGGCGTAGGGAGGCAAAGATCGACCGCGCCGTCTCCTCCGATCCCGCCGTTCAGCGCCAGCTCGACCGGCTGGCCTCGCTGTCGCCCGGCGCCGATATCCTCGGCCTCGAGCGGATCTCCGCCCTTCTCGCTCGCTTGGGCAATCCGGAGCAGCGCTTGCCGCCGGTCTTCCACGTCGCCGGAACCAACGGCAAGGGCTCGACCTGCGCATTCCTCCGCGCCGCGATCGAGGCGGCGGGGCTGACCGCGCACGTCTACACCAGCCCCCATCTCGTCCGCTTCAACGAGCGCATCCGGCTGGCCGGGCATCTCGTCGACGATGGCCAGCTGGCGGCCCTTCTCGACGAGACGCTCGCGGCGACGCGGGGAATGGAGATCAGCTTCTTCGAGGCAACCACCGCGGCCGCCTTCCTCGCTTTCTCGCGCCAGAGCGCGGACGCCTGCATCGTCGAGGTGGGCCTGGGCGGCCGGCTCGACGCGACCAACGTCATCCCGGCGCCGATCGTGTGCGGAATCGCCCAGCTCGGAATCGACCATCAGCAGTTCCTCGGCAGCCGGATCGAGGACATCGCCGCCGAGAAAGCCGGAATCGCCAAGCGCCGAGTGCCTCTGGTCACCCAGCATTATCCCGACCGGCTGGCCGAGCGGATCGGCGAGGCGGCGGCGGCGGCCGGGGCGGTCTGGATGCCGCGGGGCGATCAATGGGATGCGATCGTCTACCGCTCGAAGCTCCACTATCGCGACGACCGCGGGAAGCTGCAGCTGCCGCTTCCGCGGCTCCAGGGCGCCCACCAGGCGATGAACGCGGCGCTCGCCGTGGCCATGCTTCGCACCCAGCGCACCCTGGCGATCCGCGAGCCGGCGCTTCGAGCGGCGATCGGCTGGGCCGACTGGCCGGGACGGTTGCAGCGCCTCGCGCCGGGGCCGCTCGCCCTCGTTCTGCCGCCGGGTTCGGACCTGTGGCTGGACGGTGGGCACAACCCGGCCGCCGCCCGGGCCGTCGCCGACTTCTTCCGCGGCCATGTGCCGAGCGACCGCCCCTTCCACATCGTCCTCGGCCTGCTCGCCAACAAGGATTCGGGCGGCATCCTGAAGCCGTTCGCGAACCGAGCCGCGACCCTCCATGCCGTTCCGGTCCCGGGCCACCCGCACCACGCTCCGGCCGACCTCGCCGCCGCGGCGCGCGGCGCCGGCCTCACCTCGAGGGCGGCCGCCGACGTCGAGTTGGCGCTGGGTTGGATCGCCCGCCACTCAGAGCGCGACCGTCCGCCGATCGTCCTGATCCTGGGCTCGCTCTATCTGGCCGGCGAGGTGCTGCGCGCCAACGGCCAGGTGCCGGAGTAGGGGCATACCCCTCTCCCGCTTTCCGCGGGAGAGGAGGGGCCCGCCGCGAAGCGGTGGGAGGTGAGGGTCTGTAGCAATGAGTCAGCAAGACCCTCACCTCCCAAGCCTTCGGCTTGGGCCCCTCCTCTCCCGTGAAGGACGGGAGAGGAGCAGATAGGCTGGCTGCCTTCTAAAGCCCCCTCAGCTCCGCGAGCATGCGCGCCGCCCAGTCGTACATTTCCGACTCCTTGCGGCGCTCCATCTTGTCGAGCCGGCGGGCTCGGCGTTCGGCCTCCTCGAGCAGCGGGACAGCGGCGGCGCCGCGGCCGCCCGCGATCAGCAGCCCCGCCTGGCGGCATTGCGCCTCGGCGCCCGGCATTCGCTCGCCCAGCTCGCCGTAGAGGGCGATGGCGCGATCGGTCTCGCCCAGCGCCTCGAGGCTTCGCGCGAGGAGCAGGGTGGCGCGGTCATTCTCCGACGGCGAGGCGGATTCCGGAAGCTCTTCCAGAAGCCGCCTGGCCTCGGCCAGATTGCCGGCTTCGAGGCAGGCGCGGGCAAGCTTGAGGCGCGCCGTGCGGTCCTTGCCCGGAGTCTTGGCGACCGCCTCGCGATAATGGCGCACCGCCTCGCCCCAATTGCCGGCTTCGGCAAGGGCGTCGGCGAGCGCCGTCCGGGTCGCCGCGGTGTCGGCGACGTCGACCGCGTCGCGGGCGGCGCGAAGCTCCCGGTCGGGATCGAGCCGCTTGACCGCCGCCGCCTTGACCGCCCGGACCTCACGCCGCTGGAACAGGCCGGGCAGGATCTCGACCACCAGATAGGCGGCCGAGCCGGCGATCGGCAGGAAGATGATCGCCCAGAGCCAGAGGGTGTTGCGGTGGTTCCGGATCAGATGAACCACGCAGCCTATCTGCACGAGGATCGTGACGATGAAGAAGATCATCGCTCAGGCGGCTGCGGGCTGGGGCTTGCCGGCGCCGGCATCGGTCTCGTCGTCCTCGCTCTTGGGCTGGCGGACCGAGTCGACGACGAAGCCGCGCCGCCACAGGATCCAGAGCAAAACGAGCCCGGGCACGCCGACCGCCATCGTCATCAGCCAGAAGCCCGGCCAGCCGAGATTTTCCGCGGCGACCCCGGCCGGAGTCGACAGCCACGTCCGCCCCACCGCCGCGAAGGAGGAGAGCAAGGCGAACTGGGTAGCGGTGTAGGCGAGGTTGGACAGGCCCGACAGGTAGGTGACGAACACCGTCAGGCCCATTCCGCTCGTCACCTGCTCGGTCACCACTGCGACGGTGAGCCACAGGTTCGAATGGCCCTGGAGCGCGAGGATCGCGAACATCCCGTTGCTGACCATCATCAGCACCCCGGAGACGAACAGCGCCCGGCCCATTCCGAGCCATGCCATGAACGGCGGGGCGAGCGCGACTCCGACGATCAGACCCCAGAAGCCGACGCCTTTGTTGATCACGATGAACTCGGTGTCGCTGAAGCCCAATTCGACGATCATCGGGTTGAGCATGATCTGGCCCATCGCGTCGCCGAGCTTGTAGATCAGCACGAACAGCAGGATCAGAACGGCGCCGCGGCGGCGCAGGAATTCGCGGAACGGCCCGACCACGGTGGTCTGAAGCCACTTGCCGAAGCTCTCGATCCGCTCCTTGGCGAGGACCTTGTCGTGAAGCCCGGGCCCGGCCCAGAAGGCCGCGATGATCCCCGGAATGACGCAGAAGGCGGTAAGCCCGTAGGCTCTCTCCCAGCCGAGCCCGAACCCTTCGGACGAAGCCAGTGCGATCGTGCCCACGCCCGCGAAGAAGGCGCCGAGGCGGTAGCCGAACTGGTTGTTCGCGGTGCCGTGCGGAAGCTCGTCGTCGGGCAATATCTCGATCCGGTAGGCGTCGATGACGATGTCCTGGGTCGCTCCGAGGAAGGCGACGACGATCGCCCAGAAGGCGAAGACCCCGAGGTGCCGAGCCGGATCGCTGAAGCCCAGCATCCACACGGCTCCGAAGAGCAGGGCCATGATGAAGAACAGCCAGGCGCGCCTCTGCCCGAACAGGCCGGTGAGGAGGGGCAGCTTGATCCGGTCGATGAACGGCGCCCACAGGAATTTCAGCGTATAGGGGGTCGTGAGTCCGACCGCGAAGCCGATCGTCTTCTTGTCGATTCCGACCTTGGTCAGCCAGAATGTCATGGTCCCGAGCAGCAGGGCGAGTGGGAAGCCGCTCGAGATGCCGAGCAGCAGCGCCGCGATCGGGCGCTTCCGGAAATAGGGCGCGACGGTGGCGAGGAATCCCGGCTTCGGCGCGGGAGCGGTCGGGTTGCTGCTCATGGCCCTTTGTAACGCGTCCGTGCCGCCGGGCCAGACCCTAGATGAACGCTGTAAAATCCTCCCCCGCATTTGCGGGGGAGGGGGACCATGCGAAGCATGGTGGAGGGGTTCTTGCCGAGTCTGAAGAGCCCCTCCACCGCGCTTCGCGCGGTCCCCCTCCCCGGCAAAAGCCGGGGAGGAATTGCTCTTGCGTTAGCATGCGCGGAGACGCACGTTGCGAAGCCGATGGACATGCCGAGCAGCCTTCGCCCCACCGAGGGGCAGCTCGCGCTCGCCGGGGTGGTGGCCCGCGGCGAGAGCAGCCATGGCGAGGCGATCACCACCGTGCCCGCCTCCGCTTACACCGATCCGGCGCATTTCCAACGCGAGCAAGCGAAGCTTTTCGGCCGCCTGCCCCAGGTGATCGCGCCGTCCGCCTTGCTTCCCCGCAACAACATGGCGGTGCCTCACGACGGCTTCGGGCTTCCGCTTCTCCTCGCCCGCGACAAAGCGGGCAAGGCGCACGTCTTCTACAATGTCTGCCGGCACCGCGGCACTCGGCTGATCGAAGGCGGCGAGCCGCTCTGCGCTCCGCGAATCGTCTGCCCCTATCATGCCTGGTCCTATTCGCTCGACGGCGCCCTCGCCGGCCTGCCGCGCCCCGACACCTTCCCCGGCCTGGACAAAAGCCGCTTCGGCCTCGTCGAGCTTCCGTCCTGCGAGGCGGGCGGGCTGATCTGGTTCGCGCGCGAGGAAGCGGATTTCTCCGACGCCCGTGAGCTGGCGCCGGAATTCGACGCCTTCGGCCTCGCCGGCCATCACCTCTACCGCCGCCGGATCCACGACGTCGCGTCCAACTGGAAGCTGATCATGGACGCCTTCCTGGAGAGCTACCACGTCCAGCGGCTGCACGCCCCGACCATCGCCAGATTCTTCACCGACGGAGTCACCGCCGGCGACCGGCTCGGCATCCATCAGCGCTCGGCCGTCGGCCGAATCGACCATCTCGCCCGGATCGACCACAATGACTGGGCGGCGCTGAGGGCGGTGATCACCTTCGCCTACCAGCTCTTCCCGGCGACGATCATGATCATGAGCCCCGATTACGTGAATGTGATGGTGCTGATGCCGCAAAGTGTGGGGCGAACCCTGGTCGAGGATTTCATGCTGATCCCCGAGCCCCCGTCGACTCCGCAAGAGGAGGACCATTGGGAGCGCAGCTGGGCCCTGCTCGACGAGGGCGTGTTCGGCGGCGAGGATTACCGCGCCGCGGCGCTCGGCCAGGAGGGGCTTGCGACCGGCGTGGTGAAGGAGCTGACCCTGGGCACTCTGGAGACCGGGATCAGGCACTTCCACGACCAGGTCGACGCGGCTTTGGCCTGATCCGTCACCCCGGCGCAAGCCGGGGCCTCAGCGCGAAAGAGGCGCCGCGTCCTCCACTCCCCGAGGCCCCGGCTTTCGCCGGGGTGACGGTCAAACTTCCTCGTACAGGCTCAGCCCGGCCGGCAGCTTTTTCACCTTCTTCCCCGACAGCTTCCTGTCCAGCGCCTCCAGGGCGCCCTTCAGCACCTTGTCCGTATAAGGCTTGGCGAGGCAGCCGAGGCCGAGGCTTCGCGCCTCGAGCGGGCAATTGGCGGTGACGAACAGGACCGGCACCTGCCGCGCCCCCGCCGCCCGGGCGACGTCCATGCCGTCGCCGTCGCCGTTCAGCTGGATGTCGCTGAGGACGAGGTCGACCTCCTCCTCGCCGAGCACCCGAACCGCGTCGGCGAGCGTGTCGACCGTGGCGACGACCTCGTAGCCGCATTCGCGAAGCAGATGCTCGTTGTCGAAGGCGACGAGCGGCTCGTCCTCGACTATGAGGATCCGTCGGATCGCCCTTTCGCGTTTGCCGAACAACATCTAATGCGCGCCCTTGCCCACCGGGTATCGGTTTCTTTTGCGTAACGAGCGCGCCGAACAACGGTGCCATTGCGCGCGGATCGACTGAGCGCATATTTCCGCCCGTCCGGCTTCTCGAGGAGAATATTCTGCCCCCGCCCCGCCCCCCAGCCAAGGACCGGCCCCAGGACTCGCAGCGGATCGCCAAGCTGCTCGCCCGGGCCGGAATCGCCTCGCGCCGAGAGATCGAGCGGATGATCGCCGAAGGTCGGATCGCGATCGGCGGGAAGGTCGTCGAGACCCCGGCCACCCTGCTGACCTCGCTTCACGGAGTGACCGTCGACGGCAAGCCGGTGAAGGCGCCCGAGGCTGCGCGGCTGTTCCGCTACCACAAGCCGGCGGGGCTGCTGACCACGGAGCGCGACCCCAAGGGCCGCCCGACCATCTACGACCGGCTTCCCCAGGGCCTGCCGCGGGTGATGCCGGTCGGCCGGCTCGACCTCAATACCGAGGGTCTCCTCCTTCTCACCACCGACGGCGAATTGAAGCGCCAGCTCGAGCTCCCCTCCTCGGGCGTCGAGCGCACCTACCGCGCTCGGGTGTTCGGCGAGATCAGCCAGGAGCGGCTCGAGGACCTCATCCAGGGCGTCGAGATAGAAGGGATTCGCTACGGCTCGATCGACGCCAATCTCGAGCGCCGGACCGGGCGCAACGCCTGGATCGAGCTGAAGCTCACCGAGGGCAAGAATCGCGAGGTCCGCCGGGTGCTCGAGCATCTCGGCCTCCAGGTCTCGCGACTGCTGCGCACCTCCTACGGACCGTTCCCCTTGGCGGATCTGCCGGTGGGCGCCGTCGACGAGGTCCGCCAGCACGATCTGGTGGAGTTCAGAAAAGGTCTGAAGGCCGGAAAATCCTCCCCGCGATTTCGCGGGGAGGGGGACCAGGCGAAGCCTGGTGGAGGGGCTCTTCGGAGCCATCGAAAAGAACCCCACCACCGCCGTTCCGGCGGTCCCCCTCCCCGGAAAAATCCGGGGAGGATAAAATGAGGATCATCGCCGGCCAGTGGCGAGGCCGGCCACTGGCCGCTCCGCCCGGGGACTCTACCCGGCCCACGTCCGACCGTGCCCGCGAGGGCCTGTTCTCGATGCTCGCCAGCCGCCTCGGCAGCTTCGAGGAATTGCGGGTCGCCGATCTGTTCGCCGGCACCGGGGCCCTGGGGCTGGAGGCGCTGTCGCGGGGCGCCGGGCACTGCACCTTCATCGAGCGCGATCGAACCGCGCTCGCGGCGATCGAACGCAATATCGCCAGGCTCGATGCGGGCGCCCGAAGCGAGGTCCGCGCCGGAGCGGTGGAACGCGCCCCTCCGCCGAGCGACCCCTTCGACCTCGTCTTCATGGATCCGCCTTATGGCGAGGGGCTGGCGCAGGCGGCGCTGGATCGGGTCGTGCGCGACGGATGGATCGGTTCGGGCGGCTGGATAAGCGTCGAAAAAGGTCCGGAGGCCCTGCAGCTGCCCCAGGGCCTGGCGATCGCTGCGGAACGCCGCTTCGGCAAGGCCCGCTTGCTGCTCCTTCGGCGCGGCGAGCCTTAGGACGGGACGTGGCGGAGGAGGATTTGGCCGCTTTGCTTCGGACCGCCCGCGAGCTCGCGGGCGCGGGACGCTTCCCGCAGGCCCTCGAAGCGGCCCGGCTCGCCTTGCGGCAGGCCCCCGACGATCCGGACGCCAGGCGGCTCGCGGCCCGGCTGCTCGGCCGCCACCCGGCGGCTCCGCTGCCGGCCTGGCGCGACGATATCGCCCGGCTCGTCGTCGATCCCGCCGTCGACCCGATGATGGTCGCCCCCGCCGGCTGGCAGCTGCTGCTCGCGCCCGGGGGGAGCGTCGGCGCCCCTTCCGGCGACCCGGCGGGGCTCGCCCGGTCGCTGGAGGCGGACTTGTTCGCTTTGGCCTTGCTCGACCAGGCCTATGTCACCCGGCTCGACGCCGAGCGCATTCTCACCGGCCTCCGGCGCTGGCTGCTCCTGACCGGCGCCTGGCCGGATTTCCCCCGCCTCGTCGCGGCGCTGGCGGCGCAGGCGACTCAGAATGGCGGTGCCTGGCTGTTCGATCCGGAGGAGCGGCGGGCGATAGACGCCGATCCCGGCACGGCCATCGCCGCCGCCTACCGCCCCCGCCTCGACACGTCCGACGGCCGCGCTTTCGACGATCCCGTCACCCGGGCCGTCGCCGATCAGTATCGGCGCTGGCCCTATCCGGCCTGGACCCGGGTCACCGTCCCGGCCGCGACCACGATCCCGGCCGAGATCGCCTCGGTCGACCTCGGCCGGCCCTCGGGCCTTCCGGTCGCGGCGGAAATGCTCGTCGCGGGATGCGGCACCGGCCGTGAGGCGGCGCTCGCCGCCTTTCGCTATCCGGACTCGAGGATCACCGCGATCGACCTGAGCGAGACGTCGATCGCCTACGCCGCGGCCCGGTGCCGCGAAGGTCCGCCCGCCCGGATCGACTTTCGAGCCATGGACCTCGAATCCGTCGGCGCGCTTGGCAAGCGCTTCCACTTCATCGCCTGCAGCGGAGTCCTCCACCATCTGCCCGATCCCGAGGCGGGCTGGGCGGCGCTGGCCGGGGTGCTCGAGCCGGGCGGAGCGATGCGGATCATGGTCTATAGCGAGCCCGCCCGGGCCGGGATCCGCGCCGCCCGGGCCGGCCTCGCCGATCTGCGCGGCCGCCCGGTCGACGGCGACCTGCTGCGCGAAGCCCGCCGCCGGCTCATCGCCGGGCCGCCCGCCATTCTCGAGGGCTCGATCGATTTCTACACCCTGCAGGGCGTCTACGATCTGCTTCTCCACCCGCATGAGGACAGCTTCGACGTCCCCCGAATCGGCCGCGGCCTCGACGCCCTGGGCCTGGAGCTGCTCGCCTTCGACCTCCCCTCCCCGGCCTTGCGCGCCCGCTATCGCCTCGACCGTCCCGACGACCCGGCGATGCGCGACCTGCACTCCTGGGCCGCCCTGGAGCGGGAGCAGCCGTCCCTGTTCCGCTCGATGCACAAATTCTGGTGCCGAAAGCCCGCGCGATGAAGGCTCAGCCGGGATAGCGCTCGAACGCCGGCAATTCGTGCGCCGTCTTCATCCAGCCGATCCGCTCCGCAACCTGGATCTGCGCGGCGGGTGGGATAGCGTCGGGATCGTCAAGCGTGCAGGTCTGGACGTCGATCGCGCCCGGAAACACCGCCTCGTTCGTGTAGAAGAGCGCCGTCCCGCATGTGCCGCAGAAATGCCGGCGCCCGTGCTCCGACGAGGCATAGGTCCGGGTCTCGCCCTCGACCTCCGGTTCGCTTCCCATTCGAACCATGGGCTGTGGGACGAACGCCTTCGCGTCCCACCCGGCGCCTTGGTGCCAATTTCAAAGAGAAGGCGCAACGGCGCAACGGCGCGACGTAGAGAGCCTCCTTTTCTACGTCGCGCCTTTGCGCCTTTGCGCCTTCCCTCCAAAAATCCAGGGCCGGCCGGCCGTCGAAGACAATCGCGCGATGCAGGGCGCCCGACCGTAGAAAGCGGCTCGATCCTGACCGCTCAGCCAGGTTCGACATAGCGGCAAAGGTCCGTCTCCTCGGGCTTCATGAACCCGACATCGCTTGCCCCTGCCCCTTATGTTCCCTACCTCACGAACGTGACTCTCCCGCAGCCCCAGACGCCGGAACCGCCCTATCTGCGCGGGCTCAACGCGCCCCAGCGCGAGGCGGTGCTGACGACGGACGGACCGGTGCTGGTGCTCGCCGGCGCCGGCACCGGCAAGACCGCGGCGCTGACCGCCCGGCTCGCCCATCTCGTCTATACGCGCCTCGCCTGGCCGTCCGAGATCCTCGCCGTCACCTTCACCAACAAAGCGGCGCGCGAGATGAAGGAAAGGGTCGGCCGGCAGGTCGGCGACGCGGTCGAGGGCATGCCCTGGCTCGGCACCTTCCATTCGGTCGCCGCCAAGATGCTTCGCCGCCACGCCGAGCTGGTCGGGCTCCAATCCAACTTCACCATCCTCGATACGGACGACCAGCTGCGCCTCCTGAAGCAGCTCATCTCGGCCAACGACATAGACGAGAAACGCTGGCCGGCGCGGATGCTCGGCGGGCTCATCGACCGCTGGAAGAACCGCGGCTGGACCCCGAAGCAGATCGATGCCGCCGAGAGCGAGGCCTATGCCAACGGCAAGGGCGCCGAGCTCTACGGCTTGTATCAGGCACGGCTCAGGGCCTTGAACGCCTGCGACTTCGGCGACCTGCTGCTCCACATGCTGGTGATCCTGAAAGAGCATCGCGAGGTGCTCGAACATTATCAGCAGCGCTTCAAATATATCCTCGTCGACGAATATCAGGACACCAACCAGAGCCAGTATCTGTGGCTTCGGCTGCTCGCCCAGGAGCGCAAGAACATCTGCTGCGTCGGCGACGACGATCAGAGCATCTATTCCTGGCGCGGCGCCGAGATCGCCAACATCCTGAGGTTCGAGAAGGACTTCCCCGGCGCCAAGATCGTCCGGCTCGAGCAGAATTACCGCTCGACCCCGCACATCCTCGCCGCCGCCTCCGGCCTGATCGCCCATAATGGCGGCCGCCTCGGCAAGACCTTGTGGACCGAGCATGACGGCGGCGACAAGGTCCAAATCGTCGGGGTTTGGGACGGGCCCGAGGAGGCCCGGCGGATCGGCGAGGAGATCGAGACCGTCCAGCGCCGCGGCGGCCGGATCGACCAGGTCGCGATCCTCGTCCGGGCCCAGTTCCAGACGCGCGAGTTCGAGGACCGGTTCATCGCCATCGGCCTGCCCTACCGGATCGTCGGCGGCTTCCGATTCTACGAGCGGGCCGAGATACGCGACGCCCTCGCCTATTTGCGCATCATCGCCCAGCCCTCCGACGACCTCGCCTTCGAGCGCATCGTCAACACCCCCAAGCGCGGCCTCGGCGACAAGGCCGTCGCCAAGATCCACTCGCTGGCGCGGGCCGAAGGCGTGCCGCTGCTGATGGCCGCCGCGATCATCCTCGACACCGACGAGCTCACCCCCCAGGCGCGGCGGGCGCTCGGCAACCTCGTCGGCGATTTCGCCCGCTGGCGCGCCCGCCTCGGCGAGCTTCCCCACCCCGAGCTTGCCCGGCTGGTGCTCGACGAGAGCGGCTACACCGCGATGCTCCAGGCCGACCGCTCGGCCGAAAGCGCCGGCCGCCTCGAGAATCTCGCCGAGCTGACCCGGGCGATGGAGGAATATGAGACCCTCGGCGCCTTCCTCGAGCACGTCTCTCTGGTCATGGAAAATGACGCCGAGCGCGACACCGAGAAGGTCACGATCATGACCATCCACGCCGCCAAGGGCCTCGAGTTCGAGACGATCTTCCTCGCCGGCTGGGAGGAAGCCGTCTTCCCCTCGCAACGCGCCCTCGACGAAGGCGGCCAGGCCAGCCTCGAGGAGGAACGCCGCCTGGCCTATGTCGCGATCACGCGCGCCCGCCGAAAGGCCTTCATCTTCCACGCCGCCAACCGCCGGATCTACGGCCAGTGGACCAGCTCCATCCCAAGCCGCTTCATCGCCGAGCTCCCCGACGCCCATATCGAGCAGGAACAGACGATGTCGGGCGGCGAGAGCCTGTGGCGGGCCAATTGGTCGGAGCGGGCCGACCCGTTCGCGGACGTAGCGCGGGGTACGGGCAGAGGGCCGGGGTGGCGGCGGGCGGTGACGGGCGGCTTCGAACGAACCCCGCCGCGGGTGATGGAAGCGAGGGCCTCAGCGGTCAGCCTGGGCAACCCCGGCCGAGGCGACATCTCAGTCGGCCAACGCGTCTTCCACGCCAAGTTCGGCTACGGCAAGGTTGCGGAGATCGAAGGCAACAAGCTCGAGATCGACTTCGAGCATGCCGGGCGAAAGCGGGTGCTGGACAGCTTTGTCGATTTGGCATGACTGACAGCCGCACCCTACCTTTGGGGCCTGTTGGACAACATACCTTCATGGTGTGACAAGCATGGGGACAGCGACTTCGACCTCAAACTCGGGACGGAGGTCGTTTTCCTGCCCGAGCGCATTACTGATATATCCCCGGACGCTGGGGAGCCTCGCTAAGTCAGCTCGATACAGCGCTACTCCGCCGCCTCGCCCTTCTCCCGGTCACGCGCCCGCTCCCGCTTGATTCGGAAATAGGTGTACCAGAGGTAGGCGAGGAGGCGGTGCCGACGATCGTAGGGGCCCATTCGTTCAGCCCATCCATCTTACTTCTCCGCTTCGAGCTGGGTCAGAAGCATCACTCCCACGCCTATAATCGTCACACTTTTGTGCCCGATCGGAAGCCGATTGGGGGCTCATGCACTGAAGCGGCCGCCGACTTCCTCGCCGCGATAGAGGAAATCCGTCACCGCGACCTCGTCGCCATCCACCACATAGGCGATGGTGACCGTTCGGCGATGAACGATCGTTCGAAGCCCTCTCATCAGGTCGTCGCGCGGCGTCCCTCGGAAAGGGAAGCAGTCCAGATTGAGGGCCCGGTCGACAAGCGCGGCCATGAATCGTTCGGCGATCGCCTGCGAGGATTGCTCGGCGAGATAAGCCTCGATCGCACCCAGTCGGGCCTCCGCGTGCGGCAGGAAGATGACTTTGTAGCGCTTCACTCCGCCGCGTCGGGTTTCCGTCGGGAACGGCGACGACGAGCCAGCGAAGCGCGTACTTCATCCGCGGTGAGACCCTTTTCACCGCTCGTTTTCCATTCCTGATAGGCGGGAACAACTTCACGGCGCAGCCACGCCTCCAGCTCGGGATCCTCTTCCTCCCGATCGCGGTCCGCCAGCAACGCAAGGCCCGTGGCCACGACTTCGCTTTCGTCTGCGAACTCTCCGGATTCGACCCGCGAACGGACGCTGTCGGCAAGTGCCTCCGGCAACTCTACCTCCAGGCGTCGCGTCTCGTCCATCAGTCGGTCCTCAGGGCGGGGAAGACTAGGCTGTTTTCCAATCTCGTTCAACGAAGCGCCTCCACCCCATGCGCGGCAATGCATCCCGGCACAGCCTAGACCGTCAGCGCCTCCTGCTGCATCTTCTCCAGGCCGTTGTCCAGAAAAAGACCGTTGCCACAGGTACTTATCCGAAGATCGTATGCGGAAGGCTTGCGCATTTGCTCCAAGAACATGAATGGAACATATAGCTTTCATTACACGAACAAATCTGCTACGCTGCGTGAGTCGCGGCGCTGTCCCGGGCGAGGTTCGCCCGCAGGGTCGCGGCAGGCTCTTTGATCGAGTTCGGACTGTCGGCATTTCCGGCATGGCGTTTTCGCCACGCAGACTCGGCGCGCTCGGGCCGGAACCGGCGCCGCCCTTAGCCGGATGTCGCGTCCACTTCGTCCACTTTGGACCGCAAAAGAGGCCTTGGTTGCGTCCAGGTCGTCCACTTCGTCCGATCTCGGACATGGCGCGCGGGTTCCGGAGCCTCAGAACACCGCCTTCGCCCCGCCCCCCATCATCTGCGCCCTCACCAGCGGAATGGGCGGGCCGCCATAGCTCAGGAACTTGTCGTGGAAGGCCTTCCACGCCCGGCGCCCACCCCTCGTCCGCGTCCAGTCGTCCCTCAGCCTGCGGATCAGCAGCTTGCCCATCGTATAGTTAAGATAGGCCGGATCATACGTCCCCCGAGCGCTCTGCTGCCTCGCATTGCCCTCGTCCTGATAGCATTGGTCGAGGAACATCTGCCGCGACTGCTCCTGGGTCATCCGCCCCGTGTGCATCCCGATCGCCGAAAGGTAGCGGCAGTCGCGGAGCAAGGCGTTGGAGATTTGGCCGACATGGGTCTCGAGGTCGCCGTCGCGCAGCCCCGCGTCCCACATCATCTCCTCGGTATAATGGGCGAAGCCCTCGGCGAAGGCGTAGCCGACGAAGACCCGGCCGAAGGTGAAGGGCGAGCGGTTGGAGTGGAGGAAGTTGAGGAAGTGGCCGGGCCAGACCTCGTGCACCGAGGTGAAGAGCAGGGCCGCCTCGCCCTGGACGAAGCCGGCCTGGACCTCGGCCGGCCAGGACGGATCGGGCGGAGCGATGTAATAGACCGACGGGAGGCCGCGCTCATAGGGGCCGGGAATGTCGATATAGGCGAAATTCTGCCGATTGTAGGGCGGCGATTCCTCGACCTGCGCCTCCTCGGTGCCGGGGATCGAGACCAGGTCCTTCTCCTCGATGAAGCGCTTCAGCCCGGCGAGCTGGGCGCGGGCTGCCTGCACGGCGCCGCCCTTCGGCTTGTTGGCGGCCATCTTGTTCATGCAGGCCTGCAAGGTCGCGCCCGGGGCGTAGCGGGCGCAGGAGGCGCGCAGGGCATCCTGGTTGCGCCTGAGGTCCGCCCGCCCGATCGCTTCCAGCTCGGCCAGCGGGATATCGACCATCTCGGTGTCGCGAAGCATCTGCGCGAATCTGTCGGCGCCGAGCGCGAAATCCTGCGTCGCATTGGGACGTTGCGCCTCCAGCCAGTCGGCGAGGCCCTGCATCGCCATCGCCGCCTCCCGCGCCGCCGAATCGAGCTCCCTTTGCAGGGCCGGGTCGGCGACCGAGGCGAAGGCCGCCTTGCCGTCCTTGGGATAATATTCGGCGAAGCCGCCGAAGCCGGCCTTGCCGTAATTGATGAAGCTCAGCGGCAAGGGCGTTTTCAGATTGGCCCGGATCTGCCGCGCCGCCCGCGGCACGGCCTTCAGATAGGCGATGAAGGCCCGCATCCGGGTCTCGGCCGGCGCATAAGGCCGGGTGACGTAGACCGACGGGTCGAGCCCGTTGCCCATGTAAAAAGCCGGGTTGCGGTGCGGCTGGTCGGCCGTCTCGAGCCAGAACAGGTCGCCGCGGGCCCTCGCGATCAGGTAATCGCGCTCGAACCGCTCGGTCTTGCTGAGCCGCCCCTCGTCGAACGCCTGCGCGGCCGCGATCGACGAGCGCAGGAACTCGGCGCTATTGGCAAGCCCGGTCTCGCTCCAGTCGGGCAGCCGGCCGTCATATTCATGCTTGCCCTGTCCCGCCGCGAAAGCGGGGCTGTTGCGGAAATAACCGTCGATGAAGCTTTGCGAGAAAGCGGACCAGGCCGAGGATCGCTGCGATGCCGGCGTCTCGCCGGAGCCGGTGGAGGCGCAGCCGCCGAGCAGCAGGGCAAGAGCGGAAGCAGCGGCGAGCAGGGATTTAGATGTCATCGGGCAGCTCCTGTGTTGCCGCCTTGCGTAGCCTGTTGCCCGCATGCCGTCATCCCGGCGCAAGCCGGGACCTCAGGACGAGAAGTCGCGGCGGCCCGGCGAGGCCCCGGCTTTCGCCGGGGTGACGATGAGCCACGTTGTTGCGCCGCCTCCCCACCGCCCCTAAGCGCCCCCCATGGCCGAAGCGCCCCACCCGTTCCGGATCCGCGACTTCCGCCTTTACTGGACGACCCGGCTCGCCTCGACCGTCGCCCAGATGTCGATGATCATCGTCATCGGCTGGCAGGTCTACGACATCGCCCGCGAGACGATGAGCCTGGAGAAAGCGGCGCTCCAGCTCGGCTTCATCGGCTTGGTCCAGTTCGTGCCCCTGTTCGCTCTGACCCTGGTCACGGGCTGGGTCGCCGACCGGGTCGACCGCCGGATCATCGCCAGGGCCTCGATCGCGCTCGAGCTGCTCTGCGCCCTGATCCTCGCGATCCTAACCTATACGGGGGCGGTCACCCTCCCCTGGCTGTTCGCGATAGCCGCCTTGCTCGGCGTGGCCCGCGCCTTCGCCGGCCCGGCGCTCGGCGCCCTCGCGCCCAACCTGGTGCCGCGCGAGTCCCTGCCGAGGGCGATCGCCTTGAGCTCCATGGCCTGGCAATCGGGCGCGATCGCCGGCCCCGCGGTCGGCGGCTACCTCTACGCCTGGACCCCGCACATGCCCTATGCGGTGAGCGCCGGCCTGTTCGCACTGTCGCTCGTCTGCATGTTCATGATCCGTCCAATCGTCCGGAGTGAGATCGAAGGCTCGCGCAATCCCTGGCGGCAGATGATCGACGGCCTCCATTACGTCCGCCGCAACCGTCTCGTCCTCGGCGCCATCTCGCTCGACCTGTTCGCCGTCCTGCTCGGCGGAGCGACGGCGATGCTTCCGGTCTTCGCGCGCGACATATTGCACTCGGATTCGACCGCTCTGGGCCATTTGCGGGCCGCCCCCGCGGTCGGAGCGACCCTGACCGCGCTCTGGTTCTCGTGGCGGCCGATGAAGGACAATGTCGGGACCAAGATGCTCGCCGCCGTCGCCGTCTTCGGGGCCGCGACCATCGCCTTCGGCCTGTCGCGCAACATGATGCTGTCGGTCGCCTGCCTGGCCCTGCTCGGCTCGGCCGACATGGTCTCGGTCTACGTCCGCCAGTCGCTGATCCAGCTCTACACGCCGGACGCGATGCGCGGCCGGGTCGGCGCCGCCTCGACCCTTTTCATCTCGGCCTCGAACGAGCTGGGCGAGGCCGAATCCGGGTTCCTCGCCGCCCTTATCGGCCCGGTCGTCGCGGTGGTCGCGGGCGGCGTCGGAGCGATCGCGGTGACCTTGCTGTGGGCGCGCTGGTTCCCCGAGCTGCGCCGGGCCCGCACCTTCGATCCGCCGGACGATCTGTCGCGCGAGGGCGCGACCGCCTAGCCTGGCCTTCCCCCCGTCCAGATCACCATCGCGTGCCGTACGCCGCTGGTGACCGGAGTGACCCGGTGAAGCGCCTTGGAGGGGAAGAAGCGGGCCCCGCCGCGGGCGAGGCCGCGCGCCCGTCCGACGGTGTCGGGCATGACCTCCAGATCGCCGCCCTCATGATCGCCCAGCGGGGACAGCTCGACCGAGACCGAGACCAGCCGGCTCGCCCGGGCGTCATAGCCGGCGTCGCTGTGCCAGGTCTGGAAATGCCCCCCCTCGTCGTAGCGCACTATCTGCAGCGGCTCGGTGACCGGGCCCACCGCCAGCCCGAAGGCCTCTCCCGCCGCCGCGAAGAGGCGATCGAGCCGGTCGTAGACCCAGCCCGTCTCCGGACCGCGCGGATGGTAGCTCGTCCGGGCCGAGCGCACCGCCGGAACGACCTGGTCGCCCGTCCCGGCCCACACCGTTGCCGGCACCAGCCCGACCCGCTCGCCCAAGGCGATGAGCGCATCGCATTCGGCCTCGCTGAACGCCGCCGGGACATCGTGGATGAGCGCCATCGCCCGATGCTAGCGTCCGCCCTGGGGAAGCGGAAGCCTTGCGCCTATTGCGATTCCTCTTCCTTGCGGAGTTGTTCCTGCTCGTCGCGCGGCGGCTGCGGCATCGGTGCGTCGACGATGATCGCTATTTCCCCGATCCTGACCGGGCTGCGCGGCTGCAGCGCCTCCGAGCGCGGCCCGCGCTCCAGCCCGGAGACCGGCACGAACAAGACCTCCAGCATCGCCGGGTCGAGCCCGCTTATCGCCTTGCCGATCGGGAAGACGAACTCGGCGGGGTGGAAATGCTGGCGACGGCTCCTCAACCCAGCCCCGAACAGCGCGAACATGCCGACGAGGCTCCGCGGGCTCGGGGAGAAACCCTTGGGCCCGACATGGACTTCCCAGCTGATGCCCGGCTGGGAATCGGCTTCGACGTCACGGAGGTGCAGAGCGACGTTCTGCTTTCCCGACCGAGCGATTTCGAGCAACCGGCGGCCTGCGTTCCGGGCGTCGCGCGGGAGCAGCGCGGTCCTGACCGGCCCCCTCTCGAGAACCAGCCCCAGCCGCGCCCGCGAAAGGACAGTGAGGTCCAGCAGCCCGACGCTGAAGCGGCGCGGGCAATATTGGTTCACCTGGGGAGGTTCACCTTCGTAGGAATAGCTGAGTTGAAGGGCGGCGCGGAGCACGTCGCAGCCCTTCATCCTGACCGGCTGGCAGCATTCGTCGAAGAAGGTATAGGTCGTGTTCCGCCAGGTCGAATTGCCGACCGGGCTGCTCCTGCCGCCGCCCTGGGCGAGCCACAGGTTCCAGATCCGGTCGACTTGGGCATGGTGCGCCCAGAAGATCGGGTCCTGCGCCGCGCTCTCGACCGCGAACATATTCCCGCCAATCGTGGTATGGACGCTTCCGTGGGGACCGTTGATCGAGCTTTGAGTGCTGAAATAATCGAGCAGGAGCATCGCGTTGTTCACCGACGTCGCAAGGCCGGCCGACAGCGGGTCGCCGGCGTTGATCGGACCGTTGCGACTGCCGTCGTAGAGCAGGCTGGCGGAATCGCGGAACGGCGCCGGTAGCGAGCGTTCGGCCGCATTGGTCCAGTCCCAATAGGGAACGGCCCAATCGTACATCCCCGATTGCTTCCTGACGATCCGCTCGAACCAATAGAGATACATGCGGTGCCACGCCCAGAAGAAGGTCGGGTCGGTATGGCAGGTGTTCCACGACGGCAGATTGGCCGGATCGGTCGTGCCGTGGATCGCCGCCTGGTAGAACCAGCTGCACGGATTGCTGTTCGGAAGGGCCCGCATCGCCTTGATCGCTATTCGGTAGCCCCGAAGGATCGGATCGCTCGCCGCCATCGTCGAAGCGTTGCGCCGAACGGTCGGCCCGGCGGCGTAGGCGGCCAGCGCCGGTATCCCGGTGAAGAACTGGCTTGCCCCGACCACCGAGAATGCGGCGCCCGCCTTAAGCAAGTTGCGGCGGTTCATTCTGCTTTCCATAACCATTCCCCCCAATGAGATACGAAACAGCTAATGTTTACAGGTAAATAGGTCAGCCGATGACGTTAGTGTTCATCACCTCCACGCTCGAACGTTGTTCGCTCATATCTGTATGTCCGCCCAAGAGCATTGGAGCGCAACTGAAAACCATCGATCCATATCTGTACGGGATCGGAGAGGGCGCCGGCAACAAGGTGCGGCCGATTCAGTACAGGCCTGGAATGATCCAGGGGCGGATTGGCGCACACTGGCGCGGGCCGCGCAGAATCGGTAGCGGAGCTTGAAGCACGTCGCAGTCGACCCGATAAACGTAACCGCACCAAGGAGGCCATCAATGAGAGCGGGCAGCATATTAGAGACGATCGGCCGAACCCCCCATATCCGGGTCAACCGCCTGTTCGGCGACGCCGAGGTCTGGGTGAAGTCGGAGCGCGCCAATCCCGGCGGCTCGATCAAGGACCGGATCGCTCTGTCGATGATCGAGGAAGCCGAGCGCTCCGGCGCCCTCAAGCAGGGCGGCACGATCGTCGAGCCGACCTCGGGCAATACCGGAATCGGCCTCGCCATGGTCGCCGCGGTCAAGGGCTACAAGCTGATCCTGGTCATGCCGGAGAGCATGAGCCTGGAGCGTCGCCGGCTGATGCTCGCTTACGGCGCAAGCTTCGATCTCACTCCGCGCGAGAAGGGCATGAAAGGCGCGATCGAGCGGGCGAAGGAGCTGCTCGGCGAGATTGCGGACAGCTGGATGCCGCAGCAGTTCGAGAATCCCGCCAATATTGAGGTCCACCTGCGCACCACGGCGCAGGAGATACTCGAGGATTTCCGCGACTCGCCGATCGACATTCTGATCACCGGGGTCGGTACCGGCGGCCACATCACCGCCTGCGCCCAGATCCTGAAGAAGGAATGGCCGGAGCTGAAGGTGTTCGCGGTGGAGCCGACCCTGTCGCCCGTCATCTCCGGCGGCCAGCCGGGACCCCACCCGATCCAGGGCATCGGCGCCGGCTTCATCCCCGCCAACCTCCACACCGACGTCATCGACGGAGTCATCCAGGTCGATCCGGCCGACGCCAAGGAAATGGCGCGCCGGGCCGCTCGCGAGGAAGGCGTTCTCGTCGGAATCAGCTCCGGCGCGAGCCTCGCCGCGGTTCGCCAGAAGCTCGACGAGCTCGGCCCCGGCAAGCGCGTCCTCACCTTCAATTACGACACCGGCGAGCGCTATCTCTCGGTTCCGGACTTCCTGCCCGAGGCTTGAGTTCAGCGTCCTTCGAAACGCCGCTTCGACTGCGCTCAGCGGCTACTCAGGATGAGCGGCTGGGGATCATCCCACCAGTTCATCCTGAGTAGGGACTGAGCCTGGCGAAGGCCCGTATCGAAGGACGGACCGCCGCGCCGTAATCTCCCCCATCAGCACTTCCGCCGCCTCGCCGCGCAGGTCAACGATCCGCGGTGCGTTGATCATGGACGCTCCGGCGGTGTCGATCGCCAGGCTGGCGAGGCCGAGGCGGCGCTGGATCGGCCCGCGGCTGAGGCTCAGCGACTGGACGTTCCCGAGCGGTATCAGCCAGAGCCGCCGGCGCCACACGCCGCGGCTGACGAACAGCAGATCCTCGGTGAGTCCGTAGCGGTGGAAACGCCGCTCCAGCGCCGCCGCCGCGGCGAGCAACGGCAGAAGCGCCAGCAGCGCGGGAGCGAAGGGCAGCCAATAGGATAAAGCCAGGATTGCGGCGAGCGCCGGTACCAGCGTCCCGGCGACGCTGCGCAGGATATGGCGCCTCGACACCCGCATCAGCTCCGGCGGCGGCGGCAGGCGAAGCGGCGACACCTGGGCAAGCACCGTCTCGATCTCGCTTCGGGTCGCGAAGGGCGCCGCGCTCTGGTGGCCGCCCCGGTCCGTGCCCGCGCCCAGAGTCTGGAAGGACAGGCCCGACCATCCGAACAGGCCCCGGACCGGCCCGCCGCTGACCTGGGCGAGCTGCACCCGGCGGCGCGAGATCACCGCTTCCTTGCGGGTCAACAGCCCCTGCTCGCGGCGCAGCCGGTCGCCTTCCAGCGAGAGCCTGAAGCCGTAATCGCGAGCGACGGTCCGAAGCACCCCGGCAATCGCCCCGAGCGCCGCCGCGACGAACAGCACCGCCGCGATCGCTCCGAAGGTCCAGCGGGCGGGCAGATATTCGTCGACCAGCCCGACCCAGCGGGCGGGATCGTAAATGTCGAAGGGGAGGAAACGGTCGAAGGTCTGGAGGATCGCGAACAGGCCGGCAATGTAGACGAGCGAGAAATTGAACAGCCCGAACAATATCAGTCGCGGCGGATCCATGGCGAAAAGGATTTGTGCGGCCGGTCCTTCCACCGCCTGCGCGCCGGCCGCGGGGTCGGTCCCGGCGCGGCGTGCGCGCACCGCTTCGCGGAGGCGATGGGCCTCGGCCAGCGAGACGCTGTCGAGCAAGCCTTCGTCCTTGCCGCCGGCGCCGGTCTCGATCCGCACCTTGGCGAGGCCGAACAGACGGGCGAGGAAGGTCCGCTCGATATCGACGTCCTGGATCCGGTCGAACGGGATGCTTCGCCGGTTGCGGTGGAGGACGCCGCTCTCGATGACGATCTCGGCCGCCCCGACGCCGTAGCGGAAGCGTCGCCACACCAGCCATTTCACCGCGAGCAGAACGACGCCCAGCCCCGCCGCCAGATACAAGGCTCCGCTCAGTCCGCTCCGCGACGAGAAGGCCAAAGCGGCCGGCAGCGCCACCAGGGTCTGCGGCGCCTCCTTGATGAATCGAAGCGCGATGGTTGCGGGGTGGAGATGGCGATCGGCGCCTTCGGTCACGCCGGCTCCTCGCGGATCCGGCCGCGTATCTCGTCGCGGATCCGCTCGGCCGTGGCTCGGGCGAGGCCGGGAAGGACGATCTGGCTGTGCAGGGTACCGGCGGTGTGGAGGACCAGGCTGCAGATCCCGAAGGCGCGCTCGAGCGGGCCCTGGCTGACGTCGATATGCTGGACATGGTCGAGCGGGACCACCGTGTGGACCCGCACCCAGACTCCGCGACGGACCTGAAGCTCCTCGGCGTCCATGCCATAGCCCCAGGCGCGATAGCGGCGCGGCGGCGCCAGCAGCGCCAGATAGAGCAGGATCAGCAAAGCCGCGCCGAGCAGCAACCCGAACGGCAGATCGACCAGCCTCTCGACGAACGCCTCGCCCACCGCCGCCGCCGCCAGCAGGAAACCGCCCGCCATCGCGCCGCGCAGCTGCATCAGCCGGAGCAGTCCCCGGTCCATCGGCGTCAGCGGCAAATTCTCCATGGCTCAACCATAAGACGCCGCCATGCTATGCGTCCACCATGTCCCCGCTCGAGCCCTCGCTGATCGCCTTCACCCTCGCCGCCGCCCTGCTCACGGTCACTCCGGGCCTCGACACCGCTTTGGTGCTTCGGACGGCCGCCGCCGAAGGGCCGCGGCGCGCCTTGGCGGCGGCGCTCGGCATCTGCCTGGGCTGCCTCGCCTGGGGGGCGCTGGTCGCGGTCGGCCTCGGAATGCTGCTCCAGGCTTCCGAGCTCGCTTACCTGGCGCTGAAATGGATCGGCGCCGCCTATCTGCTCTATCTCGGCCTGCGCCTGATCTTTGCCCGGCGCGGCCAGCCCGGCGCGCCGGAGCCGGCACCGCGGGCCAATTGGTTCGCCCGCGGTCTACTGACCAACCTGCTCAACCCGAAGGTCGGGGCTTTCTACGTCTCCTTCCTCCCCCAGTTCATCCCGGCCGGAGCGAGCGTGCCCTGGACGACCCTGCTGCTGGCCTCGATCCATGCCGCGCTCGGGCTGCTCTGGTTCGCACTGCTGATCGGCGCGACCCGGCCGCTGGCGAGAATGTTGCGCAACCCGGCCCTGGTGCGCGGCCTCGACCGGGCGACCGGCGCCGTCCTCATATTCTTCGGCCTTCGTCTGGCCTTCGGCCCTCAGTGAAGGCCGGAGGCGAGGAACCCCCCCAAGGGCGCAGCGTTGGGGCTCCGAAACAAACGGAGAAGTACAATGACCGAGCCTGTTCGCGAGCGCGAAACGACCGTCGTCACGACGGGTGACGGCGGCGGAGGCGGCGGGACGATCATCGCGGTCGTCCTTCTGATCGCAATCCTGGCCCTTCTCTTCTACCTTTTCGGCGGCCAGCTTCTCGGCGGCGCCGACAAGACGACCGACGTCAAGGTCGACGTGACCACGCCGGCGAAGAGCAGCTGACCGACTTCCCTTACCGGCAATCCGCGGAAGGCGCGGTCGGGCCTTCCGCCTGTAACCCATGGAGAGTGAAATGACCGACCCCGATCGCGAACGCGAGATCCCGCGCGAAACGGTGCGCGACACCGAGCGGACGACCATCATCCAGACCGACGGCGGCCGCGACCGCAGCGGTGGCGGAGTGCTTCTCGCCGTCGTCCTGATCCTGGCTTTGCTCGCCGTGCTCTATTTCGTGTTCAGCGGCAGCTTCAACCGGGCGGCGGACAGCGTCGGCGTCAACGTCAACGTCGAGACGCCCAAGGTGGAAATGCCCAATATCGACATGCCGGACAAGATCGAGCTGAAGGTGCCCGACAAGATCGACGTGACCACCGACGGAGGCGGCAACAAGGCGCAATGAGGGTTCGCAGGGTGAATGGCGCCTGACGGACCCATTCAGAGATTCCTAAACCGAATCAATGCATAAGAGTGGGGTCGGTCCGCGGATCGACCCCTCGAGTCGCGTAACGAGGGAGGGGCCGGCAGCCGAAAGGCGGCCGGCCCCTGACCTTTTCGGGGGGGGGTCCCGCGCGGAAGGCTGGTGCGGCCTTACTTCCCTTTCGCCGGCGCGTTCGGATTGTCGCCGGTGTCTTTATCGCCCAGCTGGCCGGGGCCGTGATAAGGCATTTCGGTCTGGCCGCCGCTTCCCATGAAGCCGTCCTTGCCGCCCTCCTTGCCGCTATGCGGGTTGGGATAGGCTCCGCCGCCGGAATCGCCGCCGCCGTGCCGTCCTTCAAGCTTGTCGTCGTCGCTCATGCGCGTTGCTCCGGCCGGTAATCGTTACCGGCCTGAATGAGCCGCGCCGACCGATGTTCCGAAGCTCAATAGGCCGTCCGCGCCAGCCGCCGCCCTTCGAAGGACGAGCCGCTCCGGGCCAGCCCCACCGGCTGAAGCACCGAGGCGACGGGCCGGCGCTGAGTGATTGCGAGCCCGGCATGGGTCGCCATCACCGCCGCTTCGGCGATACTCTTCACCCCCAGCTTGGCCATGATATGCGCCCGGTGCATCTCGACGGTGCGAACGCTGATTCCGAGCTCGTGCGCGACCGCCTTGTTGGAGCGTCCGCCGAACAGAGCGAGCGAGATATCGAGCTCGCGCGCGGTCAGCCGGGCGAGGCGTTCCTGGGCGACGCGCCGGGCCTCCCCCTGCTCCAGCGAGGCTTCGAGGGCGTTCCACGCGGGAAGGAGAGCGGCGGCGAGCTTCGCCGCGTCGACCGGTTTCTCAAGGAAGTCGAGAGCGCCGAGCTTCATCGCCTGGACGGCGATTTCGACCTTGGGGTCGGCGCTCATCGCCAGGATCGGCCAGCCCGTCTCCCGCCGCATGAGCGCGGCCAGGACTTCGAGCCCGTCCTCCGCGTCCAGGTCGAGAAGGATGCAGCCCGGCATCAGATGGCCGAATATCTCGAGAAACTCGCTGCCGCCGCCGAAGGGCCAGGCCTCCGCGCCGATCGACGCCAGATTGATCGTCAGCGACCTCCTCGTCTCGAGGTCGTTATCCACCACATACACGGTGCGTTGGTGCGACATAAGCCCGCTCCCCCATAGGCCAGAAATACACGGCCACGCACAGTCAACTGTCTGAGTCGACTGGTTAATAGACAACCTAGGAGAATTACGGTGAACCGTGGATGACCGGGCTTACCAAGTCTCTGGCATTGTGGACCTTTTTCCACAAAGAGCGGCAGGTCGAAACTAGGTCCGGAATGACATAATCCAGGTTAGATTCCGCGACGGTCTTGCGGTGCCGGCTACTCGTAGAGTCCATGCCGAATCACCGTATGATTACCGGTGTACAAGTCCGATCTGAGCCCTGCCCCCGTTAACCATTAAGTTCCTCCTCGTACCGGCGCTCGTCCGGTGCGGGTTGGGCGTTGCGGGGGACGAACGGGGCCGTGGAAAACACGCACATCTTCAGTGGCAACGCGCTCGGCGCGCTCGACGAAGAAGGCCGCGTCCGTCTCCCGCCTTTCATCCTGCGCGAAATGGCCCGCCACGGCGACGGCGGAAGCCTATTGTTCGGGGTTCATGAAAAGGATCCCTGCCTGACCGGCTATGGCTCGGCCCTTCGGCCGCGGCTCGAGGCCGAGCTCGAGCGGCGGCGCCTTCGCGACGAGGCGATGGGGCGCGCGCCCGACGAGCATCATGCCCGGGCCCGGCGGATGTTCGGCCTTGTCGAGGAAGCACGCTACGACCAGGCCGGCCGACTGACCCTGCCGCCTCTGGCGCGGCACCGCGGAGGGCTCGGCCGCTACATCCTGTTCATCGGCGCCGGCAGTCATTTCGAGATCTGGGATCCGTCGCTGGCCATGTCCGAGGGCGACGACGAGCTTCGCTACGTCGCCGAGTATCGGCTCGGAGGCGGCGCCGACGCGACATTCGAAGAGGAGGAGGACGAGGGATGAGCCTGTTATGCGCGCTGGGCGGCCACGAGGCGGGAACCGGCGAAATCTATAATGGCGGCTATTATTTCGCCCGCTGCCGGCGCTGCGAACGCGACATGATCCGGAGCGGCGGCGCCTGGCAGATGGTGCCGAGCGGCCACCGGGTCGTCTGGCGCAGCGGCCGCCACCAGCATTCGGTCGAGCCGAGCTTCGCCGGGGTCCTCCCAGTCCTCCACCGCGAGGCCAATCTGCCCGCGGTCCGCCCGCCCTTCGCCTCGTGGAGCCGCGACATCGTCCGGCTGCGGCGTCCCCCCGCCGCCACCGCCGCGGCTTCGGCCGCGGCGGTGCTCGAGAAGGAGGAGCCGCATTATCCCCGCCTCCTCGTCATCGCCGCTCTGGTCGGAGCCGGGCTGCAGCTGATCTTCAGCCTGGGCTCGGGACGCGGCGGATTGGGCTGAGACCGTCATCCCGGCGAAAGCCGGGACCCCAGCGGGATCAAGGCATTGCCGGATGAGCCGAGGTCCCGGCTTTCGCCGGAATGACGCTTCTTGCACCGCCTCCCACCCCTTGCGCTCGACGACGCATTCTGCGCCTTGTCCCGAGCCAAGGAGACTCGAATGAAGCCGATGGGCGAGCAGCATCTGGCCCTCCTGAGGCGCCACATGGTCGAGATCGTCGACCTTCATTTCGACCTGGCGAGCGAGGAGCTCGGCAAGGACGAGGTCGAACCGAGGTTGCGGGCGGCCTTGATGCGCGTGCCGCGGCATCTGTTCGTGCCGCACCAGCTCGCCGTCGCCGCCTATCAGGATACGCCGCTGCCGATCGGCTTCGACAAGACCATTTCGCAGCCTTTCATCGGCGCCCTGATGCTCGACCTGCTCGGCCTCGCGCCCGGCCAGCGCGTGCTCGAGGTCGGCACCGGGCTCGGCTGGCAGGCGGCGCTGATGACCGCCTTGGGCGCCCGGGTGTGGAGCGTCGAGATCGTCGAGGAGTTCGCGGAAGGCGCTCGGCTGCGCCTCGACGCGGAAGATCATGACGTCGAGATCAGGGTCGGCGACGGCTCGCGCGGCTGGCCCGAGCATGCGCCCTTCGACCGGATCCTCGTCACCGCCGCCGCCCCTGCCCCGCCGCAGGCGCTCGGCGAGCAGCTGGCGCCGGGGGGCCGGATGGTGATCCCGCTGGGCGGCAAGGACGTCCAGCAGCTCAGCGTGGTGACCAAGGCCATGGACGGCAGCCTAGCCATTCGGGAAGTCCTTCCGGTCCGCTTCACCCAGCTCGAGACCGCGACCTGAAATCGTCATCCCGGCGAAAGCCGGGACCTCGTGGAGACCCGCGGCGACATCTCGTCCCGAGGTCCCGGCTTCCGCCGGGATGACGGGCGGTCGAGTCGCGCGACCCCCGATGCTTTACGCCTTCTTCACCCACCCCGCCGCATAAGGTCCGTTTCCAGGGGTGGGTGAACGAATGCTGCGTGTCTATGCCTGCATCACGGGCGAGCATGATTTCCGGCTGGTGCTGGTCGCCGGCACGATCTGCCTGCTCGCCGCCTTCACCGCTTTCTCGATCTTCGAGCAGGCGCGCCGGGCGACTCAGCGGCCCTGGGCGTGGACGGCGCTGGCCGGCTTCGTCGCCGGCACCGGCATCTGGGCGACCCATTTCGTCGCCATGCTCGCCTACCGGCCCAATCTGCCGATCGGCTACGACCTCCCGCTGACCCTGCTCTCGATCGCCGCGGCGGTGACGATCACCGGCCTGGGCTGGACCGTCGCCTTGCGCAACGGCCGCCTCGGCACCCTCGTCGCCGGGCTTTTGATCGGCGTCGGCATCGGCACCATGCATTATGCCGGAATGGCGGCGGTCAACCTGCCCGGACGCTTCGCCTGGGACGGGACCCTCGTCCTCGTCTCCGTCGTGCTCGGAATCGCGCTGAGCGCCGCCGCTCTCGCCGAGCATCGCCGACGGCCGCAGCTGCTGCCGTGGCGGCCGGCCTTGCTGTTCACCCTCGCCATTTGCGGCCTTCACTTCACCGCCATGGCGGCCGCCTCGATCGTTCCCGATTCCCGCCTGGCGGTGCCGGCGTCGGCGATCGATTCGAACGTTCTGACCCTGGCCGTGGTGGCGATGGCCCTGGTCATCCTCGCCATCGGCTTCATGATGGTGCTGTTCGACCGCAAGCTCGCCCGAAACGCGATCGAGGAGGCGCGCCGACTGCGTACCTTCGCCGACGCCGCGGTCGAGGGGCTGGTGGTGATCGACGGCGAGCGCATCGTCGACGCCAACCGCAGCTTCCTCGCGCTCGCCGGCTTCGTCAGCCTGGGCGACGCGCCCGAGCGGCTCTCCGACCTGCTCATCGAGGTCAATCTCGGCGGCCTCTCGATGGCGCCGGACGCGCCGCCGGTGGAATGCCGGCTTCTTCGCGCCGACGGCGAGAGCCGTGAGGTCGAACTGCTCCTTCGCCCGCTCGCCTGGCGTGGCGTCGAGCTTCGAATCCTCGCCGTGCGCGACATTTCCGAGCGCAAGGAGGCGGCCGAGCGGATCGCCCATCTCGCCTTCCACGATTCCCTGACCGGCCTTCCCAACCGCGCGGTCTTCGCCGACCATCTCGCCCGAACCGTCGCCAAAGCCGACGAGAGCGCCGATCATGTCGCCGTCCTGTGCGTCGACCTCGACGGCTTCAAGGCGGTCAACGACATATATGGCCACCCGGCCGGCGACGCCCTTCTGATCGCCGCCGCCCAGAGGCTTCGCTCCGCGGTGCGCGGCCACGAGCTGGTCGCCCGGCTCGGCGGCGACGAATTCGCCGTCGTCCAGGCCGGCGGCGACCAGCCGGGTCATGCCGGCCTGCTCGCCCAGCGAGTCGTCGAGGCGCTCGGCGAACCGTTCGCGATCGGGGCGGACACGGTGCGGATCAGCGCCAGCGTCGGAGTCGCCTTGTTCCCGGCCGACGCCGCCGATCCGGAAAGCCTGATCAAGAATGCCGACATGGCGCTCTACCGCGCCAAGGCCGACGGCCGCGGCACCGCGCGCTTCTACGAAGCGGCGATGGACGAGGCGCTTCGCCGGCGCCGGCAGCTCGAGGCCGATTTGCGGCAGGCGATCGGCCGCGGCGAGCTTTGCGTCCATTATCAGCCGCTCGCCGACCTCGAGAGCGGCTCGATCCTCGGCTTCGAGGCCCTCTTGCGCTGGAACCACGCGCAGCTCGGCCCGATCGGCCCGGCCACTTTCATTCCCCTCGCCGAGGAGAGCGGCTTCATCCTCAAGCTCGGCGAATGGGTGCTTCGCGAGGCCTGCACCGAAGCGGCCCGCTGGACTCCCGCGCTCAAGCTTTCGGTCAATCTCTCCCCCGTCCAGTTCACCCAGGGCGACCTCGCGGCCGAGGTCGAGGCGATCCTCGTCGAGACCGGGCTCGAACCGACCCGGCTCGAGCTCGAAGTGACGGAAGGGCTTCTGATCAAGGACGCGGAAAAGGCGATCGTCATTCTCGAGCGTCTGAAGGCGCTCGGCGTGCAGATCTCGATGGACGATTTCGGAACCGGCTATTCGTCCTTGAGCTATTTCCGGATGTTCCCGTTCGACAAGGTCAAGATCGACCAGAGCTTCATCCGCGACATGATCGACAACCCGCAGGCGCGCGCCATCATCCGCTCGGTGATCGGCCTCGGCCAGGGCCTGGGAATGCCGGTGGTCGCGGAAGGCGTCGAGACCGCCGCCCAGCTCGACGCCCTGCGCGCCGAAGGCTGCGACCAGGTGCAGGGCTATTGGATCAGCCGGCCCGGCCCGATCGCCCATTTCGAAGGCGTGGTGATGGACCGCGGGACGGAACAGGGAACGGCGCGCAAGCGGGCGGGGTAGCCACGGATCCAACCGTCCGGATTCGGCCGAAGTGCACGACTTGCACGACTTGCACACGGGACGTGTTTTTTTCGACCTTCATTTCCGCCTTTTTTTGCCAGCCGCGCATCGAAAAGCACGCGAACCGCGGAGTGAGCGGCGTTTGAGCCGCTGCTGTCTTCACAGGTTGAAAGAGCCATTGCCGACGAAATACCAACTTGGAACATATCACGAACTTGGTGCTTTTAAAAGCTGGTGCTAGCCACATGCCATGTTCCCGATCTCGAGATTCATCGCGGCGCCGGGCCTTGCAGCCCTCCTCTGCGCTGCCGCCCCGCCGGTGACGTTCACCCCGGTGTCTCCGGAATATGCCGAGGCGGCCGGCGAATATCGCCGATTATGGAAGGCCGAAGGGCCTCGGATCGTCGCGGCGATGGAGGCCGCGACCGGCCTCGCCTTTCCCGCGGCGCGGGTCGATGCGATCGTCTCCGAAGGGCGGCCAATGGCGAGCTTCGACGGCCGAACCATCCGCCTCCGCGCAAGCTACTCACCCGCCTACAAGAAGGCGACCCTGGCCCACGAGATCGGCCACCGCCTCACCTTCACCCTGAAGCGCACCGCCGGTCTGGACGACCACCGCCTCCTCTACCTCTTCCTCTACGACGTCTGGACCGACCTCTACGGCCCGGCCTTCGCCGACCGAATGGTGAGCATCGAACGGCGGATCGGCCCGGCCTACGAGGCCGCCTGGACCTGGGCGCTGGCTATGACCCGCGAACAGCGCCAAGCGCGGCTCGCGCTCCTTCGCGTTCAGTCGACGGCGAGCCAGACCGCACCGAGCAGCAGCCCCAGATTGAGGTAGGCGGTCGAGGCGAAGCCGAAGGCGCGGTAAAGCGGGTGGATCCGGTAGCCGATCCAGAAGGCGATGCGGGCGGCCACGAACCAGATCGCGGCGGCCCGGACGACGCCCGTCCATTCCGGCGGCAGGCTCGCCGCGAGCCCGAGCAGGCCCGCCGCGAAGAGCAGGGTCTGCTGGGTCGTGTTGTCGGCGACCCGGCCGTTGACGATGATGGTCTTGTCCTCCGCCCCTCGGGTCGGATCGATCGCCTCGCCGAGGAATCGGGCATTGCCGACCGCCGCCACCATCGCGAACAAGGGCAAGGCCGCGAAGGCCAGCCAGCGCGCGGCGTAGGCGAGGCGGTCGGCGAGTGTCTCGACGCCGGCGGGCGCCGGCGGCAGGCTGGTCAGCAGCCACATGGCGGCGAGCATCGAAGCGATCCCGCTCACGGCGCCGGCGGCGACGACCTTCTGATCACGAGTCATCGTGCAATCCTCCCCGGCGAACTTTCTAGAGCGTTAAGGGCTCAGATGTCCTTTCTTCCGTTCGGGCTGAGCCTGTCGAAGCCCTTTCCTTTTTTCCTTCCGAAACAGGAAGGAAGGCCCTTCGACAAGCTCAGGGCGAACGGATGAGGGCGATTCAACCTGAACCCCGAACGCTCTAGCACAGGTCGGGAAGGAAATTCCTCCCCGAGATTCTCGGGGAGGGGGACCGCGCGAAGCGCGGTGGAGGGGTTCTTCGGGCGTCAAGAGCGTGATCGTCTCAGGGTGAGTGTCCGCTCATCCTGAGTAGCCGGTGAGCTTGTCGAACCGCCGTATCGAAGGAAGGTCCTTCGATACGGGCCTTCGCCAAGCTCAGTCCCTACTCAGGATGGGCGGTTCAATCACAGTGATCGCCCTCTAAAGAACCCCTCCACCGCGCTTCGCGCGGTCCCCCTCCCCCGGAAAACCGGGGGAGGAGTTTAGATCAGAAAGCCTCCGCCGGAAGGGCCATCAGGGTGTCCGAGCCGGCCTCGATCTGGCGCCTGAGAGCGCCCGTTTCCGGCATCACGCGCTGGGCGAAGAAGCGGGCGGTGATCAGCTTGGCCTCGTGGAAGGCCTTGTCGCCGGTGCCATTGGCCAGCGCCGAGCCGCTCGCCTTGGCCATTCGAAGCCACATCAGGCCGAGGCAGACGATTCCGGTCAGGGTCATGTAGGGGTAAGCCGCGGCGCCGGCGTGGTTGGCGTTGGTCAGGCCGTTCTGCATCAGCCACATCGTCGCGGTCTGTAGGTCGCCGACCCCCTTTTCGAGCGAGGCGGCGACTTCGGCAGGAGCAGAGGCCCCTCCACCAGCCTTCGGCCGGTCCCCCTCCCCTGCAAATGCAGGGGAGGATTTGGCGTCGGCGATTTCCTCGCCGAGCATCTTCAGGAAGGCCTGGATGGCGCGGCCGCCGTTGGCGCCCAGCTTGCGGCCGACCAGGTCGAGCGCCTGGATTCCGTTGGTGCCTTCGTAAATCTGGGCGATGCGGGCGTCGCGGACGAACTGCTCCATGCCCCATTCGCGGATATAGCCGTGGCCGCCATGGATCTGCTGGGCGTCGACCGCGACCTTGAAGCCCTGGTCGGTCATATAGCCCTTGATGACCGGGGTGAGCAGGCCGAGCAGGTCGGACGCGGCCTCGCGCTCTTCCTCGGTCTGGGCTCGGCGGCTGATGTCGACCTGGAGCGCGCCCCACAGGACGAGGGCGCGGGAGGCTTCGTTGAACGCCTTCATCTCCATCAGCATTCGGCGGACGTCGGGATGGACGATGATCGGATCGGCCTTGGCCTCGGGATCGCGCTGGTCGGGGACGAGGGCGCGGCCCTGGCGGCGGTCCTTCGCATAGGTGACGGCATTCTGATAGGCGACCTCGCCCTGGGCCAAGCCCTGAAGGCCGACTCCGAGACGAGCGGCGTTCATCATGATGAACATGGCGGCGAGGCCCTTCTCCGGCTCCCCGACCAGATAGCCCACGGCCCCGTCGTAATTGAGCAGGCAGGTGGAATTGCCGTGAATGCCCATCTTCTCCTCGATCGAGCCGCAGACGACGCCGTTGCGCTCGCCCAGGCTGCCGTCCTCGTTGACGAGGAATTTGGGCACGATGAACAGCGAGATGCCTTTGACGTTGTCGGGCGCCCCAGTGATCTTGGCGAGGACGAGGTGGATGATGTTCTCGGCCAGGTCATGCTCGCCCGACGAGATGAAGATCTTGGTGCCGCTGATCCTGTAGCTTCCGTCCGGCTGCGGCTCGGCCTTGGTCCGCAGAAGGCCGAGGTCGGTGCCGCAATGCGGCTCGGTCAGGTTCATCGTCCCGGTCCATTTGCCGGCGACCATGTTGGGCAGATATTTCGCCTTCTGCTCGTCCGACCCCTTGGTCAGGATGGAGGCGACGGCGCCGGCGGTCAGGCCGTGATACATTTCGAACGCCTGGTTGGCGGAGAGCAGATATTCGGTGACCGCGGTTCCGATCGTCTGCGGCAGGCCCTGGCCGCCATATTCCTCCGGCGCCGAGAGCGTCGTCCAGCCGCCGGCGGTGAACTGGTCCCAGGCCTGCTTGAAGCCGGGCGGAGTCGAGACGCTTCCGTCCTCGTGGCGGACGCAGCCATTCTCGTCGCCGACGCGGTTCAGGGGCGCCAGAACCTCGGAGGCGAAGCGGCCGCCTTCGGTCAGGATCGCCTCGATCATGTCGGGCGTGGCGTTCTCGAAGCCCGGCAGGTTGGAGTAGCGGTCGATCCCGAGCACCTCCTCCAGGACGTAGCGGGTCTCGCGGACGGGGGCGGTGTAGCTGGGCATGAGCTTTCCTCTAAAGCGTAGGACGGTGGCTTGAATCGTCACTCCGGACTTGATCCGGGGTCCACCTTCCTCCGGCCACTGCCGTCGAAGAAGGTGGATGCCGGATCAAGTCCGGCATGACGAAAATGGGAGATGACGAACTCCCATCCCTCTAATGGCCTCCTGCGTCCGCCGCTTCGACCATGGCGATGAACCGTTCGAGCTCGGCGACGGTGGCGTCGATGTCGGCGCGCTGCTTGGTGAGCTGATCGATCCGGCCGCGGCATTTCTCGAGAGTCACCCGGCGCTGCGAGGCTCGGCCGTCGCCGAGATCGTAGAGGTCGATCATCTCGCGGATCTCGGCGAGGCTGAAGCCGACCCGCTTGCCGCGAAGGATCCAGGCGAGGCGGGCGCGATCGCGCCAGCCGTAGACCCGCGACAGGCCCTGGCGGTGGGGCGAGATCAGCCCCTCGTCCTCGTAGAAGCGAAGCGCCCGCGGAGTGACCGAGAATTCCTCGCACAGATCGGTGATCGTGTAGGATTTGCCGCCGGATTCGGGCGCCGCGAAGTCCGAATGAAGGGCGTGGGGCATGTCAGGCGCGGTAGTTTACGTTCACGTCAACGTCAAGAATGGTGGTCGGCATCAGGTCGGACCGGCGGGCCCCGACCCTCAACCGGTGCCAGGCACCATTTGCCGCGCCCCGTAATTGGTGCCAGGCACCAATTCATAAGCGCTTGAAATAGCTCGCCCCCGTAATTCGGTGTCTGACACCGAATTAATCGCAGAGGGGGTCGCCGGCTATGTCCTTCGCCTTCCCGGCATCCGCTTCGCTCGACCCGGTCCGGCTGAAGCGGGCGCCGGCGAGGCTGGCGCGGGCGCCGCAATAATAAGCGCAGCCCAGGGGCAATGTCGCCGGGAGGGCGACGGCGCCGTCCTTCAGAGTGGCCTCGATCGTGCAGGTCTCGTCGCCGGTCATCGTCAGGGTCAGCCGCTCGCCCTTGCGCACCGCCCGGCCCGCGCCCGAGCAGCTGTGCAGATTGCCGCCCCAGACGAGCAGCCCGAACTGGGCTTCGCCGCCCTTCTCGACGATGCACATCTGGTTCTTCTGGGCCCCCGATCCCCCCTCGTAGAGGCCGGCGAGCCTCGTTTCCGCCGGCGGCGGGGAGGACGGCCGCGACCGGCCGGCCGCCGGCCCGCCCGACTCGGGCACGGCCCGGTTGTCGGCCGCCGGATCGTCGCGCCCGCAGCCGGCCAGAAGGAGGAGGATGAGGAGTCTCTTTTTCATGGTTCGTCCCAAGGCAAGATTCGCGACGGGGCAAGCCGTTCCATTATCCACATCAAATTAAGCCCCGCGGGGCGACAAGCGCCGGCGCGGGCCCTATATGGCCGTGGGGCAAACCGGCGAGCAAGCGAGCGGGCGTTTCACTTATGCTGACCACGCATCCCTTTGACACAGGCCTCGATGGCGACAAGCTCCGCGAGGAATGCGGGGTCTTCGGCATCTGGGGCTCCGACAGCGCCTCGGCGGTGGTCGCGCTCGGACTCCACGCCCTCCAGCATCGCGGCCAGGAAGCCGCCGGGATCACCAGCTTCGACGGCCGCAACTTCCACTCCCACCGGGCGATGGGCCATGTCGCCGGCAATTTCGACACGGCCGAGATCATCCGCCGCCTCGCCGGGCCGGCCGCGATCGGCCATGTCCGCTATTCGACCACCGGCGAGACGGCCCTGCGCAACGTCCAGCCTCTGTTCGCGGAGCTCGCCTCGGGCGGCTTCGCGGTCGCCCATAACGGCAACATCTCGAACGCGATGCGCCTCAGGCGCGACCTCAACCGGCGCGGCTCGATCTTCCAGTCGACCTCCGACACCGAGGTCATCATCCACCTCGTCGCGACCTCCACCTACCGGACGCTGCTCGACCGATTGATCGACGCGATGAAGCAGGTCGAGGGCGCCTATTCGCTGATCTGCCTGACGACGGAAGGGATGATCGCCTGCCGCGACCCGCTCGGAGTCCGGCCCCTGGTCATGGGCCGGCTCGGCGATTCCTACATCTTCGCGTCGGAGACGGTCGCGCTCGACGTGGTTGGGGCGACCTACATAAGGACGGTCGAGCCGGGCGAGATCTGCATCGTCTCGGCGCAGGGCGTTCGCTCCCACCGCCCCTTCGCCGACGTCCGCCCGAGGCCGTGCATCTTCGAGCATATCTATTTCTCGAGGCCCGACAGCGTCCTCGACGGCGCCTCGGTCTATCAGGTCAGGAAGGCGATCGGCGCCCAGCTGGCGCGCGAGAACCCGGTCGAGGCCGATTATGTCGTTCCGGTGCCGGACAGCGGAGTCCCGGCCGCGATCGGCTATGCGCAGGAAAGCGGGATCCCGTTCGAGCTCGGGATCATCCGCTCCCATTATGTCGGCCGGACCTTCATCCAGCCCGGCGACGCGGTTCGCCACCTCGGGGTCAAGTTGAAGCACAATGCCAACAGCGCGCTCATCCAGGGCAAGCGGCTGGTGCTGATCGACGATTCGATCGTTCGCGGCACCACGTCCCTCAAGATCGTCCAGATGCTTCGCGAGGCCGGCGCGCGCGAAATCCATATGCGGATCGCCTCGCCGCCGACCCGGCACAGCTGCTTCTACGGGGTGAACACGCCCGACCGCGCCAAATTGCTCGCCGCGCAGATGAGCGTCCCGCAGATGAACGACTATATCAAGGCCGACAGCCTCGCCTTCATCTCGATCGACGGGCTCTACCGGGCGCTCGGCGAGGATCTGCGCGACGACGCCCAGCCGCAATATTGCGACGCCTGCTTCACCGGCGCCTATCCGACCCGGCTTACCGACCAGGAGGATCTGGAAGCGCCCGACCAGCTGGCCCTGCTGGCGGAGCGGTACGCTTAGGACGGAAGGAAGAAGGGGCTTCGACAAGCTCAGCCCGAACGGGCTAGATCAATCCGTTCGGGCTGAGCTTGTCGAAGCCCTCCCCTTCACCCTACAGCCCCCGGCATGACCGAGAAATTCCTCCAGACCGGATCGCCGTCGTCACCGGTGCAAGCCGGGGCATCGGCGCCGCGACCGCCGAGGCGCTCGCCGCCGCCGGGGCGCATGTCATCCTCACCGGCCGAACCGCGGCGGACCTGGAAGCGGCGGAAGACCGGATCCACCGGGCCGGCGGCACCGCCACCATCGCGCCCCTCGACCTGATCGAGACGGACTCCATCGCCAAACTCGCGACGGCCGTGGCGGAGCGCTGGGGCAAGCTCGATATCCTCATCCTCAACGCGGCGACGCTCGGCTCGCTGACCCCGGTCGCCCAGATCGACGGTAAGGAATTCAGCCGGGTGCTCACCCTGAACCTGCTCGCGAGCCAGGCGCTGATCGCCGGTTTCGACACCCTGCTGCGCAAGAGCGAAAAGGGCCGCCTGCTGGCGTTCACCTCGAGCGTCGGCCGCCATCCCCGCGCTTACTGGGGCGCCTACGGCGCGTCCAAGGCGGCGCTGGAGACTCTGGCGCTCGCTTATGCCGAGGAGGTCCGCAACGTCTCTCAGGTGAAAGTGGCGATCGTCGATCCCGGTGCCACCGCCACCACGATGCGCGCCCGAGCCTTTCCCGGCGAGGACCCTGCCACCCTCAAGCCGCCGAGCGCGGTGGCGGACGCGGTGGTTGGGCTGCTGGAACGCGGCTTCGAGACTGGCGAGCGGCTGGTCCTTTAACGTCATCCCGGCGAAAGCCGGGACCTCAGGACGAGCAGGCACCGCGGGTCTCCCCGAGGCCCCGGCTTCCGCCGGGGTGACGGCCTGCCCTTCCCTACGCGCCCTTCACCAGGGTCACCTGCGCGACGTCGATGCCTCCGCCCCTGAACCCGCCTTCGCAATACATGAGGTAGTAGCGCCAGAGCCGGTGGAAGGGTTCGTCGAACCCGGCGGGGAGCCGCTCTTGCGCCACCGCCTCGTCGTAGCGGGCGCGCCAGCGCTTCAGGGTCTCCGCATAATGGAGACCGTAGCCCTGGCGGTCCCGCCACCCCAGCCCCGCTTCCCGCGCCAGCGCCTCGAGCCTCGCCTCGCTGACCAGCATTCCGCCGGGGAAGATATAGGTTTGGATGAAGTCGGCATTGGCCGCATAATCCTCGAACAGGGGCTCGCGGATCGAGATGAACTGGATGGCGGCGCGCCCGCCGGGCTTCAGCACCCGGGCGATGCTCTCGAGCCAGGCGGGCCAATAATCCTGGCCGACCGCTTCCACCATCTCGACGCTGGCGACGGCGTCATATTCGCCGCGTGCGTCGCGATAGTCGGTGAGCTCGATCGCGCAACGCTCGCCGAGCCCCGCCGCTCGAAGCCTGTGCTCGGCATAGGCCTTCTGCTCTTCCGAAAGCGTGAGGCCGGTGACCTCGACCCCGTAGTCGCGCGCCGCCGCCTCCGCGAGCGAGCCCCAGCCGCAGCCGATGTCGAGCAGTCGCTCGCCCGGCTTCAGGGCGAGCCGGTCGAGCAGTAGCTTGAGCTTTCGCGCCTGCGCCGCCTCGAGCGGCTCGCCGGCACCGGCCGGCTCGGCGAAGACGGCGCTGGAATAGGTCATGCCGTCGTCCAGCCAGGCACGGTAGAAATCGTTGCCGAGGTCGTAATGGTGGGAGATGTTCTCGCGCGCGCCTTCCTTGTCGTTGTCGCGGAAGCGGTGGGCGATGCTGTTGACCAGCCGGAACAGCCCCTTGGCGCGGGCGGTGCCGCCGAGGCTCCCGGCATTGAGCATGAACAATTCGAACAAAGGCACCGGATCGGGCGACGACCATTCGCCCTGCTCCCAGCTTTTGTACCAGCCGACCGAGCCCGAATTGATCAGCCGCGCCAAGGCGCGCCAGCTGTGGAGGTGGACGACCGGCCGCGGTCCCGGCCGGCGGCCGCCGAGGATTCGCCGGGAGCCGTCCGGCAGGACGGCCTCGATCGCGCCCTGATCGAGCCCGCGGTCGATCCGCCGAAGGATTTGCGAGAAGCTGCCCGAGAGCAGATGGGCGAGAAGCCCGCCGCCGGTGGCGAAACGGCGATCGGCGGCGACGACGTGACGCCCGCGGGGCTGCTGGTTCATGGCGCGCTTGGTGGCGAGTTCGGGAGGCAAGCGCAATCCCGTCCGGCCCTCCTTTCGTCACCCCGGCGAAAGCCGGGGCCTCGGGGAGACCCGCCGAGACTTCTCGCCCCGAGGTCCCGGCTTGCGCCGGGATGACGAGCCGCCCCGGCCCTGTTATCCACCGTCGCCGGTCATCGGCGGGGACATGAAATGACTCGAACCAAACGCACGATCCTGGCGCTGATCCTGCTCGAGCTCCTCCTCGCCGGCCTGTGGTATTATCTCGCGAACATGGCGGCGAGCTCGCCCGGATCGAGCCCGGATTCGGCGCGGGAGATCGGCCGGACGATGGGGACGGTGATGGGCGTCGTGCTCGGCCTCTCGCCGTTTCTCTACCTGCTGGCGCGAAGCAACGACCGCAAGGCAGCGGCGAAGAAGGCCGAGTAAGCCGTTGGCGAAAGCCGGGAGCTCGTGGAGGCCCTCCGCGCCTTTCCGGCCCGAGGTCCCGGCTTTCGCCGGGAGGACGGGGGCCTTCGACTAGATGACGTGCGGCTCTTTCGTCACCATCCAGCTCTGGCCCTTGGAGACCAGGGCCTGGAGATCGGCTTTCTTGCCCGCAGCCGCCTCCTCATTCTGGCGCACCACCGCGCTCTCGAAGGTCGGGGCGGGATCCTCGTAGAGGACTCCCAGTGCGGTGGGGAAGGCGCCGAAAGGCATATCGACCAGCATGTGCGCGACCGAGCGGTTCCTCGGATCGTGGACCAGCACCCCGGCCGACCGCCAGTCGCCGCCCTCGACCTCGACGACCTTCAGCGCCAGCGCCTCGCGGTCCAGCGCAATGCCCCGGGCGCCGCCGTCGAACAGCATCGGCTCCCCCGGCTTCAGCCAGAGCTGCTTGCCGCTATTCTCCTTGGCGGTGAAGGGCGCGAAGACGTCGTCATTGTAGACGATGCAATTCTGGTAGATCTCGACGAAGCTCGCGCCCTTGTGGGCGTGGGCGGCCTTGAGCACCTCGGGCAGATTCTTGTGGACGTCGATGCCCCGCGCGATGAAGCGCGCGCCCGAGCCCAGGGCGAAGGCGCAGGGGCTGACCGGACGGTCGACCGAGCCGAACGGAGTCGAGGGCGAGCGGGTTCCGGCGCGGCTGGTCGGCGAATATTGGCCCTTGGTGAGGCCGTATATCTCGTTGTTGAACAGCAATATCTGGCAGTCGAGATTGCGCCTCAGGATGTGCATCGTGTGATTGCCGCCGATCGACAAAGCGTCGCCGTCGCCGGTGATGATCCAGACGTCGAGCTCCGGCCGGGCCAGCTTGATTCCGGTCGCGAAGCTCGGCGCCCGGCCGTGGATGGTGTGGAAACCGTAGGTCTCCATATAATAAGGAAAGCGGCTCGAGCAGCCGATGCCGGAGACGAAGACGATATTCTCCGGCCTCACGCCGAGCTCCGGCATGGTCCGCTGGACGGCTTTCAGCACCGCATAATCGCCGCAGCCCGGACACCAGCGCACCTCCTGGTCGGTGGCGAAGTCCTTGGCGGTAAGCTTGGTCAGTTCGTTCATGTCTACCTCGTCATCCCGGCAGAAGCCGGGATCTCAGGACAATAAGGCTCGGCGGGTCTCCCCGAGGTCCCGGCCTTCGCCGGGATAACGGCGAGGCGGGTCATTTCCCCTTCCCCTTGCCGGCGCTGACGACCGCCCCGCCGAAGATCTTTTCCGCGACCTCGGCCTGGAGGCGCGGCCCGTCCTTGGCCTTGTAATAGGTGACCATGACGCTGATCCGGTCGTCGCCGTCGATCAGGGTCCAGCTCTGCTTGCGGCCGTTGCCGGTGACATATTCGCCGAAGAAGGTCGTCGCCTTGGGCCATTTCGCGGCGGCGAACGTCCCCTCGCGGACGATCTCGCGAAGGCCCGATTCGTGGAAGCTGCCGCGCACCTGCCCCGCGAGGTTGTCGGCCGCCGGAAGCTCGGAGCCGCGGGTCGCCATGACGAGCGCGAGGGGGTCCTTGCCGAGGTTCCTGGGCATGTACATGACCATCGGCGTGTTCGGCAGCTTGAGCGCGGCGGCGCCGGCCAGGGTGTCGGGGAGCGCGGCGATGATCTCCGGGGCGGGCTGGGGCCGGTCGGACTTGGGCCTGAGCGGTGGGGGACCATGCCCGATCCCGATATCCTCCGGCGTCTCCTGGGCCGCCGCGGGCTGGGCAGCGAAGGCCAGCGCCAATGCCGTCATCCCGGCGAAAGCCGGGATCCAGGGACGAGAAGTCTCGGCGGGTCTCCCCGAGGTCCCGGCTTTCGCCGGGATGACGGAATAGGGCATCATCTCAGCGCCTCCTCGATCGCCGCCTCGATCTCGGCGATCTTGAAGGGCTGTCCGGACACCTTGTTCACCGGCCGGGCGTCGACCAGATACTGGTCGCGGAGCAGGGTCTTGAGCTGGCCCTTGTTCATCTCCGGAACGATGATCCGCTCGTAGGACCCAAGCAGCTCGCCCAGATTCCTCGGCAGCGGCCAGATGTGACGGATGTGGATGTGGGCGACGTCGAGGCCTCGGCCCCGCGCCCGCCGGACGGCCTGGTGGATCGGGCCGAAGGTCGAGCCCCAGCCGACCACCGCCAGCTTTGCGCCCGCCTCGCCGAGGCAGACTTCCTGGTCGCCGATCGAGTCCGCGACTCCGAGCACCTTGGTTGCCCGGATGTCGGTCATCGCCTGATGGTTGGCGGGGGCATAATCGATATGGCCGGTGCCGACATTCTTCTCGATCCCGCCGATCCGGTGGGTGAGGCCGGGGCTGCCCGGCCGGATCCAGACCCGGGCGAGCTTGGGGTCGCGGGCATAGGGGTTGACCGCCTCCCCTTCCGCCGGCGGCTCGTCATGGAAGGCGACCGGAAAAGGCTCGAAGCCGGCCATGTCGGGCACCCGCCACGGCTCGGCGGCATTGGCGATATAGCCGTCGGTGAGAAGCATCACCGGAGTCATGTACTGGACCGCGATCCGGCACGCCTCGATCGCGCAGTCGAAGGCGTCGGCCGGCGAGCGGGCGGCGATGACGGGAAGCGGCGCGTCGCCGTTGCGGCCGTAGACCGCCTGGTAGAGGTCAGACTGCTCGGTCTTGGTCGGCAGGCCCGTCGAGGGGCCCCCGCGCTGCGAGTTGACGATGACCAGCGGAAGCTCGGCCATGATCGCCAGCCCCATCGCCTCCATCTTGAGAGCGATGCCCGGCCCCGACGAGGAGGTGACCCCGAGGCTCCCGGCATAGCTCGCCCCGATGGCGGAGCCGATCGCGGCGATCTCGTCCTCCGCCTGGAAGGTCGTCACCCCATATTCCTTGAGGCGCGAGAGATGGTGGAGGATCGCCGAAGCGGGCGTGATCGGATAGCCGCCGAAGAACATCGGAAGGCCCGCGAGCTGCGCCCCGGCGACGAGCCCGATCGAGACCGCCTCGGCCCCGGTGACGGTCCGGTACAGCCCCGGCTCGGCCGGCGCCGGATCGATATGACGCTGCGGGATCTGGCCGCCTATCTCGGCGGTCTCGCCATAGGCATGGCCCGCGTTCAGGGCGGCGATATTGGCCTCGGCGAGCTCCGCCGCCTTGGCGAATTTGGAGCGAAGCCACTCGACGATCGGCGCCCGGTCGCGGTCGAACATCCACAGCGCCAGGCCGAGCGTCCACATGTTCTTGCAGCGCAGGGCCTCCTTGTTGCCTAGGCCGAACGGCTTCACCGCGTCGAGGGTGAGCTGGGAGATGTTGAAGCGGATGACCTGCCAGCGCCCGAGGCTTCCGTCGTCGAGCGGATTGGCCTCATAGCCCGCCTTGGCGAGGTTGCGGATTCCGAACTCGCCCTCGTCGGCGATGATCAGCCCGCCGGGCTTCAGATCGTCGACATTGGTCTTCAAGGCCGCCGGGTTCATCGCGATCAGAACGTCGGGCGCGTCGCCGGCGGTCTCGATCGCGGCCGAACCGAAATTGATCTGGAAGGCGGAGACCCCGAAGGTCGTCCCCTGCGGAGCGCGAATCTCGGCCGGGAAATCGGGGAAGGTGGCGAGGTCGTTGCCGGCCAGCGCGGTCGACAAGGTGAACTGGCCGCCGGTCAGCTGCATTCCGTCGCCGCTGTCGCCAGCGAAGCGAACGACGACGGCTTCGCAGGCCGTGTCGGCGCCGGCTTCCTCGGGAGTCAAATAATGGGTGGCCGTCGCCAATCTGGCTTCCTTCATCGCGGGTTGCGCGAATACCCTAGCCGGGCGGGCGCGACGCCACAACTCGCAGCAGGCCTTCGCTAAATCCGGCGAGCCATCCGAACCGGCGCCCGTCATCCCGCCAAAAGCCGGGATCCCATGGAGACCCGCTGTGCCTTCTTGTCCTGGGTCCCGGCTTACGCCGGAATGACGGCCAAGCCAGTCAGGGCCTCAACGGCCAGGCGAGTCAAAACCTCAATTGCCGCGGGTTATCCCGCGGAGCCTGGCCTCGGCATCGTCGAGGTCTTCCTGGCTCGACCGCTGGGCCCATTCCGCCTCGGTGCGGCAGACCTTCTTGGCCGGGATTCGGCTGCTCGTGGTCTTCGTGGCCTTGCAGATCTTCTTTTCCTTGGGAGCCTCCGCCGCTTTCTCCTTGGCGACGGCGGCTCCGCCGGCCATCAAGGTAACGGCAAATGCGGCGACCAGGCTCAACTTACGCATGGCGTGGCTCCATTTTTCAAACGGATGGCCGTCGCCAATCCGGCTCCCATCTTCGCAGGGCGCCCGATCATTTTACCTTAACGGGCGCGACGCGACAACTTGCAACGTCATGTTCGCGACCAGTAACCGATGTTCGTATATTTGGCCGGCCCGGCGGTCGCAGGGACCGCCGGAGCCCGGCGCCTTATCAATTGCCGCGGCTTATCCCGCGCAGCCTGCCCTCGGCATCGTCCAGATCGTCCTGGGTCGTCGACATCTGCGCCCATTCCGCCTTCGTTCGGCAGACCCTCTTCTTCGCGATCCGGCTGGTCGAGCCCGCCTCGCCCTTGCAGATCTTCTTTTCCTTGGGCGCGTCCGCGGGCTTTTCATCCTTGGCGACGGCGGTGCCACCGATCAGAAGGGTGGCGGCGACGGCCGCCAGGAGGTTCAGTTTACGCATATTGAGTCTCCGTTTTCGAAATTTCGTGGCCGTTCAGGCGGGGTCGTTTCCGGCCTCGCGGGAGTCGCCGGCCTTGCGCTGATCGTCCTCGGTCTTAGCGCCCGACGGGGCGACGACGCGGCAGATCTTGCGGGGCGTGATGCGGCCGGACTCTTCCACGGTCCGGCAGACCTTCCTGGGCTTGGGCTGGTCCGGCTTCTCCTTCGCGGAAGCGCCGACACCCATCAACAAGGCGGCCGAGACGGCCGCCAGCACGTTGAAATTACGCAATTTTCCCTCCGGTCCCAGTGAGGACGCAAATGTCCGAAACGGATGCAAAAGTCAACCAGGCTAAGCGCTTAGCCTCAATTCAAGCAATATCTGCAGCTCCGGTTGGCGGATGGCCGCGGGGGCAATAAGGGAGTGGCTCAAGCCTGGGAGAGACGATGAGCGACCCTATTGTGCGGCCGGACGTCCGCCTCTTCCTCGATTATTACAACAAGCTGCCGGGGCCCCGTGCCCACGAGGTCGGGCCGAACCAGGCGCGCGCGATGATCCTGGCCTCGCGCCACGTCGCCGATGCCGAGGTCGGAGCGCTGGCGGTGATCCGGGACCTGTCCTGCCCCGGGCCGGGCGGCGAGATCCGGCTTCGCCTCTACGACGCCCGGGAGGCTCGGGGGCCCGGGCCCCTCCTCCTCTTCTTCCACGGCGGCGGCTTCGTGTTCGGCGACCTCGACACGCACGAGCCCTTTTGCGCCGAGGTGGCCCGGCAGCTCGATCTGCCGCTGCTCGCGGTCGACTATCGCCTCGCCCCCGAGCACCCCTTCCCGGCCGGGGCCGAGGATTGCATCGCCGCGGCCCGGTGGGCGGCCGGCAGCCCCCCGTCCCTCGCCCGGCAGGTGACCGGATTCGTCACCGTTGGCGACAGTGCCGGCGGCAATTTCGCGATCGTCGTCGGGCTCGCGTTGCGCGACGAGCCCGCCGCCGTCCCCGTGATCGCGCAATGGCCGATCTACCCGGCCGCGGATCCCGCCAAGGGTTATCCGTCCTACAAGGATTTCGGCGAAGGCTATTTCCTCAGCCACGAGGGCATGGCCTGGTTCGACGGCTGCTACCGGCCGGACAAGGCGGACTGGCGCTATTCGCCCTTGCTCAAGAGCCAGGCGGGAATGCCGCCGACCCTCGTCCAGACCGCGAGCCTCGACCCGATCCGCGACCAGGGCCGGGCCTATGCCGCCGCCTGCGCCGAGGCGGGCGTTCCAATGGTCTTCCGCGAGGCGAAGGGCAATATCCACGGCTTCATCAATCTGAGGCGGGCGATCCCGTCCTCGGAGGAAGATATAAGGGGCGGGGTCGAGGCCCTGAAGCTGATCCTGAGGGAGGCGGCGCGATGAACGTCATGCCGGCGAAGGCTGGCATCCCGGCGGGTGAAGGGCTCCGCCGACCGATGCCGCGCTCCACAAAGGCCGGGGGCCTTCACCCGCCGGGGTCCCAGCCTTCGCTGGGACGACGGTGCTGGACGGGAGCCCCGCGATGACCGAATATGGCTACCGCCCCGCCGTCGGAATGATGCTGGTCAACGCCGAGGGCAAGGTCTGGGTCGGGCAGCGGCTCGATAACAAGCTCGAGGCCTGGCAGATGCCTCAGGGCGGCCTCGACCCGGGCGAGACGCCGCTCGACGGCGCCCTGCGCGAGCTCGAAGAGGAGACCGGCATAGACCCCGCTTTGGTGGAGATCGTCGCCCGCCACGGCGAGGAGCTTTATTACGACCTGCCCGAGGAATTGATCGGCAAGGTCTGGAAGGAGCCGTGGGTCGGCCAGCGCCAGACCTGGTTCCTCGCCCGCTTCCACGGCACCGACGAGGACGTCGACATCGCCACTCCCCATCCGGAATTCCGGGCCTGGAAGTGGGCCGACCCGGCCGACCTGCCGGCGATGATCGTGCCCTTCAAGAAGACGCTTTACGAGCAGGTGCTCACGGCGTTTCGGACGTGGCTTTGATGTCCCCGTGTTGGCTGCACCCCGTTCTCCCGCTAGAGCTTCGCCGATGCGGGGCCTGACCAACGACGAAGCGGCGGCGGTGGAGCATTCGGCCGGAGAGCCGATGCTCGCGCAGGTCGAATCCTGGGCGGCGGTGAACAGCGGTTCGCACAATCTGATCGGCCTCGGCCACCTCGCCGACCTCCTCGCCGACGCCTTCGCCGCGCTTCCCGGCGAGCCGGTCCTGCGCGACGCCGCGCCCGTCGATTCGGTGACTCCGGCGGGCGATCGTCTCGCCATCCAGCACGGCCGCAACCTTCACCTCGCCGTCCGGCCGGAAGCGCCGGTGCAGCTGCTCTTCACCGGGCATATGGACACGGTCTTCGCGGCCGACCACGTCTTCCAGGACGTGTTCTGGCGCGACGAGGGCGTTCTCGGGGGACCGGGCGTGGCCGACATGAAGGGCGGGCTCGCGGTGCTGCTCGCCGCGCTCAAGGCGGTCGAAGCCTCGCCGCTCGCCGCGGGGCTCGGCTATGAGGTGGTGATCAACTCCGACGAGGAGGTCGGCTCGCCCGGCTCGGCCGCCCTGATCGCCGAGGCGGCGCTCGGCAAGAAAGCGGCGCTCACCTACGAACCTTCCGCGCTCCCGGACGGGACGCTCGCCGGCGCCCGCCCCGGAAGCGGCAATTTCTCGCTGATCGTCACCGGCCGGAGCGCCCATGCCGGCCGCAACCCCGAGGACGGGCGCAACGCCCTGTTGGCGGCGGCGGAGCTGGCGCTGCGTCTCGCCGAGGCGAAAGCCGAGGGGCTGAGCGTCAATCCGGCGAAGATCGACGGCGGCGGGCCGAACAACGTCGTTCCCGACCATGCGATCCTGCGCATAAATATGCGGCCCGCGACCCTGGCCGACCAGGCTCGGGCTCAGTCCGCTTTGGATGAGGCGGTCGCAGAGGTGGCGGCCAGACGCGACGTTCGCATAATCGTGCACGGCGGCTGGGGCCGTCCGCCCAAGCCGCTCGACCTCGCGGCCGAGCGATTGTTTACCCTGGTCGCGCGCTGCGGCGCCGATCTCGGCCAGCAGATCGGCTGGCGCGATTCGGGCGGCGTGTGCGACGGCAACAATATCGCGGCTTGCGGAATTCCCGTCGTCGACACGATGGGCGTTCGCGGCGGCGCCATTCATTCGGACGCCGAATATCTGATCGTCGAGAGCCTCGCCGAGCGCGCGCGCCTGTCGGCGCTGACGATCCTGAGGCTGGCGCAGGGGGAGGGATTGTGAGCTTCAGGGTGCGGCCGGCGCGAAACGCCGATTTCCAGGCGATCTACGAGATGGCCAAGCTGACCGGCGGCGGCTTCACCAACCTGCCTCCCGACAAGGGCGCGCTGGTCGCCAAGCTGGCGCGCTCGGAGGAGGCCTTCGCTCACGAGGAGGGCAGCGAGGAAGGCGACCTGTTCGTGTTCGTGCTCGAAAATGCCGAGACCGGACAGGTCCGCGGCACCTGCCAGGTGTTCAGCCGGGTCGGCATGGTCGAGCCTTTCTATTCCTACCGGATCAGCACCATGACCCAGACCTCGCCGGAGCTGGGCAAGACCTTCCGAGCCGAAATGCTGACCTTGTGCACCGATTTCGAGGGAAGCTCGGAGGTGGGCGGCCTGTTCCTCCATCCGGCCGAACGGGCGGGCGGGCTCGGCGTGCTTCTGGCCCGCAGCCGCTATCTGTTCATCAAGCTCCATCGCGAGCGCTTCGCCGGTCAGGTTCTGGCGGAGCTGCGCGGAGTGATCGACGAAGCGGGCGGTTCGCCTTTCTGGGACGCCATCGCCGGCCGCTTCTTCGGAATGAACTTCCAGGAAGCCGACGCCTTCAACGGCACCCACGGCACCCGCTTCATCGCCGATCTGATGCCCAAGACCCCGATCTACACCGCGATGCTTCCGGAAAGCGCTCGGGCGATCATGCGGATACCGCACCCATCGGGACGCGCGGCGATGCGAATGCTCGAGCAGGAGGGCTTTGCCGGCGGTTCCTATGTCGACATTTTCGACGGCGGGCCGACCATGGCGGCGGCCACCGATTCGATCCGCACCGTCCGCGAAGCGCGCGAGCTGGTGCTCGAGACGGTCGCGGACGGCGGCAGGAGGATGATGATCGCGGCGGGCGAACGCAGCGGCTTCGCGTCCGGCTACGGCCATGTCGCCATCGCCGACGACGGTAAGGCGACGCTCGACCGGGCCGCCGCGGACCTGATCGGTATCGCCCCCGGCGACCGCTTCCTCGCTGTCGGCCGCTGATGCCACTCGCCGAGATCAATTTCGACGGAATCATCGGCCCGAGCCACAATTATTCGGGCCTCAGCCTCGGCAATATCGCTTCGGCGACCAACAAGGGGCTGGTCTCTCACCCGCGCGCCGCGGCGCTTCAGGGGCTCGAGAAGATGCGGCACAATCTGCGCCTCGGCCTGCCCCAGGGCCTTCTCCTCCCCCACCGGCGGCCCGACCGCGCCTGGCTGGCCGAGCTCGGCACAAGGGTCGAGGATGTACCCGCCTCGCTCCGGGCGGCCGCTTTCTCCGCCTCGGCGATGTGGGCGGCCAATGCGGCCACCGTTTCCCCGGCCCCGGACACCGCCGACGGCCGCTGCCATCTCACGATCGCCAATTTGCGCACCATGGCCCATCGGAGCCACGAATGGACCGAGACTTTCGCCCAGCTCCGCCTGGCCTTCGCCGACGAGGCTCGCTTCGCGGTCCACCCGCCGGTCCCCGGCACGTTCGGCGACGAAGGCGCGGCCAACCACATGCGGCTCTGCGCCGCTCATGGCGAGCCGGGCGTCGAGCTGTTCGTCTACGGCCTGCGCGGAGGCCCCTTCCCGGTTCGCCAGCATGACGAAGCGAGCCGGGCGATCGCGCGGCTCCACGGCCTCGATCCCGACCGGACCCTGTTCGTCGCCCAATCCGAAGAGGCGATCGCCGCCGGGGCCTTCCACAACGACGTCGTCGCCGTCGCCAACGGCCACGTCCTCTTCGCCCACGAGCAGGCTTTCGAGGACCGGCCGAGCTTTTACGCCGAGCTGAAGCGGCGGCTTGCGCAAGTGGAGATAATCGAGGTGCCGGCGAGCGCCGTCAGCCTCGAGGATGCGATCCGGAGCTACCTCTTCAACGCCCAATTGGTCACCCTGCCGGCGGGCGGCATGGGCCTCATCCTGCCGGAGGAAGCGCGCGAGACCCCGAGCGTCTGGACCTGGCTCCAGGCGATGATCGCCGGCAACGGGCCGATCCGCGAACTGTTCGTCGTCGACGTCCGCCAGTCCATGGCCAATGGCGGCGGCCCCGCCTGCCTGAGGCTTCGGGTCGTCGCCGAGCCGGAGACGGTCGATCCGCGGTTCATGGCGGACGAAGCGAAGCTCGACCGCCTCGCCGCGGTGGTCGATGCCGAGTGGCCGGAGCGGATCGAGCCCGAGGATTTGCTCGACCCGCCTTTGTGGACCCGGATGGAAGGCGCCAGGGCGGCGCTGCTGGGAACGCTGGGCCTTGAGACGCTGATCTGACTTCCGTCATCCCGGCGAAAGCCGGGACCTCAGGGAGGATAAGGCGCCCTTTCCGCGACGAGGTCCCGGCTTTCGCCGGGATGACGCACTGCCCTCCCTACCCCTGTGCGCTCCAGAAGATGTCGATCGGGGCGTCGACCGCGGCGAGCAGCCGGCCGATCGGGGCCGCGGACAGGGGGCCTTCCTTGATCGCCTGCTCGAGCATCGCCCGCTTTTCGGCGCCGGCGATGACGACCATGATCGCCCGAGCCGAGGTCAGGGCCGGTGCGGTCAGGGTGACCCGCTCGACCGGCGCCGTCTCGGGCATCGGATCGGGCCGGACGCCGACGGCCCGGCGCTCGCGCGGACCGGCGACGGCGCGCTCGAGATCGGGGCCGGGGAAGATGCCGGCGGTATCGCCGTCGGCGCCCATGCCCAGGCAGGCGAGGTCGAGCGGCCAGCCGATCAGCGACAGCCGGGCGTCGGCGAGCCGGCCCGCCTCCTGGCGGTCGCCGAGCGCGGCTTCGTCGACCAGCGAGACCAGATCGGCCCCCCGGGCGGCGAAATAGCCTTCGAGCTTGCGATAGTTGCTGAGCGAGTCGCCGAGCGCCACCAGCCGGTCGTCGGTCGGCATGATCGTCACCTTCGACCAGTCGATCGCCTTCGATTTGGCGAGCTGGCCGAAGATGAGGTCGGAGGTCGAGCCGCCGGGCAGGGCGATGCGCGCGCCCTTATGCGCCTCGATCGCGCTCTCGATGACGAAGCCGATATCCCCCGCGGCCTGCTCGGCCATCTCCCTGGCGGTGTCGAACTCCCACCATTCGATCTCGTCCATGCTGTCCGTCTCTCCGTTTGCGGGCGTGAGCGGCAAGGAACCCCCGCGACACGAAACCCGTTCCAGCCGCGACCGCCTTAGGGAGACAAACCATGCCTGCCAAATCGAAAGCGCAGCAAAAAGCGGCCGGCGCCGCTTTGTCGGCGAAGCGAGGCGAAACGCCCAAGTCCAAGCTCCAGGGCGCCTCGAAGCAAATGGCCTCGTCGATGAGCGAGAAGCAGCTCGAGGAGCTCGCCTCGACCAAGCGCAAGGGCAAGCCCGAACGCGTAAGCGACTGACGGCCGTCATCACGAGAGCGAAGCGACGAAACGATCCACCGGGCCTCGGACCACGCAGCCGCTCCAGCCCCTCTCCCGCTTTCCGCGGGAGAGGAGGGGCCCAAGCGAAGCTTGGGAGGTGAGGGTCTGTACCGCGGACTCAGCAAGACCCTCACCTCCCACCGCTACGCGGCGGGCCCCTCCTCTCCCGTAAAGGACGGGAGAGGAGTCACAGCGGCAGGCCGATTGCTTCGCTTCGCTCGCAATGACGGATGGTTACCGGTGCCTTAGCCTCGCCTGTTCATCGCCCGGCAGCCGCGGGGGCCGCATCGTAGCGGACGTGGCAGCGGAGGCGAGAATGGACGCGTTGGTGGAAGCACCGGAACCCGGTGAAGAACGGCCGGACGAAGCCCGTCCCCAAGCCCCGATCTGGGCCGAGCCGCGTCATTTGTTCTTCTTCCGGCTTGGGACCCTCCTCGGCGGGGGCGAGCAGAGGCCGATCGAAATTCTGGCCCTCGCCGAGAGCGGGGCCATCGTCCGTGTCGGCGAGACCCTGGAGGAGGGGGCGAGCCTGGTGCTCGAGCTCAACTCCCACCACCGCTTCGCGGTGCGGGTCGAATGGTCTTCCGACTCATTGGCGGGCCTCGAGTTCGAGGATCGCGAGCATGTCCGCGCGACGCTGGCCGGTCGCGACCGGGCCCATCCCTATCGGGCGCCGCGGCTGGAGCTCGCGGCCGAGGTGGTCCTTCGCCTCGGCGAGACCTGCATCACCGCGCAGGCCAGGGACGTCTCGGAGGGCGGCATCAAGGTGGAGCTCGCCGAGCCCGCTCATGTCGGACGCGAAGCCAGCGTGATCGTGCCGGGAATGCCGCCCGTGGCCGGACGGATCCTGTGGTGCCGCGACGGGCGCGCCGGCATTTCGTTCGAGCGCCCCCTGCCCTTCCGAAACCTGATCGACTGCCTCACCCGGCAGCCGGCGGCGCAGCCGGGCGCCTAAGGACCGTCTAAACTCCTCCCCGAGATTTCTCGGGGAGGGGGACCGCGCCCTTCGACGCCGCCTGCGGCGTCGCTCAGGATAAACTGCGCCTTCGGCGCAGCCGGTGGAGGGGTTCTACGGACTCGGCAAGGCCCCTCCACCAGGCTTCGCCTGGTCCCCCTCCCCTGCAAATGCAGGGGAGGAATTAGGTCCGCCGCATTGCCCGACGAGGAGCGCCGTCCAGGCGGTGGTGTCGTCGGGGAGTCGGGCCGGGTCGAACTCCCGCACTTCCTCCACCTCGAAGCTGCGCTGCGGGCGATAAACCACGTCGCGCACGAGGAAGAAAGCGGAAGGGTCGCCGGGCCGGACCTCCTCCAGCCGTTCGATCGCGCCGTGGGAGAGCAAGCCGATCTCCTCCTTCAGCTCGCGAAGCATCGCCTGCTCGGGCGCTTCCACCCGCTTGCGGCCGCCGCCCGGCACGCGCCAGCCGGGCGCGTAGCTAAGGCGGACCAGCACGACCTTGCCCTGCCCGGTCAGCGGCACCGCATGGACTCCGCCGCGCAGCGGACCTTTGACCTTCCACAGCGCCAGGCGAGAGCGGTTGAGGAAGGTGAGGACGGTGCGGACCAGGCGGCGGCGCAGGCTCATGCCCTCAGTCTATCCTGAGACGCAGGAACAGCATCGCCCCGTTGCGGTCGCCGGCATAAGCCGGCTCCAGGCCGGCGGGGACGAAGTTGAAGGCCCACAGGCCGCCGAGCCCAAGCCGCACATGAGGGGCCGCGCGGAAATCGTGCAAGGCCCCGAGCGAGACCTTGCCGACCCGGTAGGCGGGTCCGTGATGGCCGCCGGCCGCTCCGAGCTCGTCATTCTCCGTGCGCTCGGCGCGTCCGAACAGGGTCCACCGCCCCCGCGTCACCGCGCTCTCGAGCAGGAAGGCGTCGAGCTGGCCATGGTCCCGCGAGCGGCGGCCCCAGGCCAGGGTCGTCGACCACCGGGCCCGCCTGCCCAGCGGCTGGTTGTAGAGCGCGCTCGCCGACCAGCGGATCTGATCCTCCCCCGGCTCGAGCTGCTCGGCGTCGGTCAAATGCGCCCAGCTCGCCTGCAGGGACAAGGTCCGCGCCGGGTTCCAGGAGAGCCGAACGGCGGTCGAATCGAGCGGTCCGGTCTCGATGTCGAAGCGGTTCTGGTCGGGCTCGCGGCCGTTGAAGCGCGAGGCCTCCAGCTTGAGATCGCCGAAGATCGCCCCGGCGGTGATCACTCCGAAGCTGATATGGGTCGAATCGAGCCAATGGTGGCTGATCGGCGCTTCCGGCGAATCCAGGGCCGAGAGCCGGTGCATGAAGGGCGGCGGGCCGAAGGCCGGCTCGCCGGGCAGGCCGGCATAAGCGAACAGGCTCGACCGCCTGGAGAGAGGCAGGCTGTAGCTGGCCGAAAGCTCCATGAAGAAATCGTGGGGATGCTGGCGGTCGACGAGCGGAGTCGCGCCGTCCGCGGTTTCGCCGGAGGCGAGGAGCAAGGGATAGCCGCGCCGGCCCATCAGCGGATCGGGGCTCAGGCTGGCGCGCAGCTGGACAAGGCCCGGGCCGACCGGCCGCCGGGCCATCCCCATCGCCATTCCGGAGACGAAGGCTTTCTCTCCGCCCCTCGGCCCACCCTGCCAATCGTAGACTCCGTAAAGCATCGCGTGGCCCATCAGCGACCAGCGGCCGGCAGTGACGTGCGCACCCGAATGCGGCGAAGTCTCGGGCTGCCAGGCCGTGCCCGACGTCTCGCGAGTGGTCGAATAAGGACCCAGCGCCCCGGTCATCGCCTCGGGGTGAAGCGGCCCGGACGGCACGGCGTCCTCCGCCGCCGGATCCTCGGCAGCGACCGCGTCGGCTTCCGCGGTTTCGCTATGGCCTTCGTGCTGGGCCGCCGCCGGTGAGGCGGCGAGCACCAGGGCGAACACCCCGGCGGCAAGCTTCACTCTCATCCGATGCTCCGATGCAGACGGGCGCGGCGCCGCCTTTGACTCACTCAGTGGCCGCCATGGCCTTTATGGGCGTCGGACTCGGCCTGGCCGTCCTGGCCTTTCTGCTTCATATGCGCCTCGCAGCAGGCCATCTTGCGGTCCATCTTCTCGCAGCAGCAGGGCTTCTCCGCCTTGGGCGCGGGCGCCGCCTCGGCCTCGGCGTGAGCGGCGGCGGGAAAGGCGACCGCGAGCGCGATCGCGGCGAGGTACGTCTTCATATTTTCCGTCTCCACCTCGGCGGCCAGTTGCCGCATGGCCTGCCGATAGGCCCCCGCCCGGCCGCTTGCAACGCCGGCCGCTTTCCCGCACGCCGGAAAGGTCCGCAACAGGTGGAGGGAGCACGATGGGAAGAGCGGTTCGCCGGGTCGTCACCGGCCACGACGCCGAGGGCCGATCGGTCGTCCAGGAGGACGGACCCCCGGCGCGGGTGGTGAAGCTGGGCGGCGAGAGCGGGACGACCTTCCACGAAATGTGGAACACCCGCTCGACCCCGGCCCCGATCGACCGCGCCTCGGGCGAGCCGGCCGAGCCCGGAATCTCGCTTCTGCCGCCGGCCGGGGGAAGCCGGATCCGTATCCTGGACATCCCGCCCGACGACGGAACCCTCGCCGCTTTGCCCCGCGAGGCGGTGCGGGCCCTGTTCGAGGCGATCGGCGCCGGCCATGCCCTGGCCGAGGACCCGCCGCACCCTTTGATGCACCGAACCGAGACGGTCGATTACGGAATCGTCCTCGAAGGCGAGCTCGTCCTGATCCTCGACGAGGGCGAGACGGTCGTCCGGGCCGGCGACATAATCGTCCAGCGCGGCACCAGCCACGCCTGGGCCAACCGCTCGGGAAGCAACGCGCGGATCGCCTTCGTCCTGATCGACGGGATGTTCGAAGATGGGCTGGGAGACTGATATGGAAATCTCGACCGACGATCTCGACAGGATCCTCGCCGCGGCGGCCTTCGCGGCGGACAGGCATCGAATGCAGCGGCGCAAGGATGCCGAGGCCTCGCCCTATATCAACCACCCGCTGGCCCTTGCCCACATCCTCTCGCGGGAGGGGAAGATAAGCGACGCGGATATCCTTTGCGCCGCGCTTCTCCACGACACCGTCGAGGATACCGAGACGACGCTGGAGGAGCTGGAGCGCAGGTTCGGCGCCGAGGTCGCCTCGATCGTCGCCGAGGTGACGAACGACGAGACGCTCCCGAAGGCGGAGCAGAAACGGCTCCAGGTGGCGAACGCCGCCTCGAAGTCGCGCGGCGCGAAGCTTGTGAAGCTGGCCGACAAGATCAGCAATCTGAGGGACATCGCGGCAACGCCCCCGGCCGACTGGAGCGCTGAAAGGCGAGCCGAATATTATCGCTGGTCGCTCGAGGTCGTCGCCGGCCTGAGGGGCGTCAGCCCGGCCTTGGAGCAGGCGTTCGACCAAGCCTATGAGAGCGGCCTGGCGCGGATCGGCGACTGAAAGAAGAAATGGCGCGCCCAGAAGGATTCGAACCTCCGGCCCCCAGATTCGTAGTCTGGTGCTCTATCCAGCTGAGCTATGGGCGCGCGGGAGACGGGGACATAGGAGCATGGGCGGCGGGGCGCAAGCCCGTTGCCGGGCCGGGAGACGCCGCCTAGGAGGAGCCATGGCCGTCTTCCGCGCACCTCCGGCGATCCTCGCCACGCTCGTCCTCGCGGCCGGTTGCGCGGCGCCGGGGCCCTACCCTTCGCTCGCGCCGCGCCCCGCCGAGAAAGCCTATGCCGAGGATGCGGAGGAGCGGAAGCCGACTCCCCAGCCGGACGATCCGGCGCTGGCCGTCGAGATCGACCGCCTCCTCGCCGAGGCCAGGGCCGGCGCCGCCGACTTCGATTCGGCCTTCCCCGCCGCTCAGGCGGCCGCGGGCTCGGCGGGCGCAGCGGGGAGCGACTCCTGGATCGAGGCCCAGCAGGGCCTCTCCCGGCTTGAGTCGGCGCGGGCGCGGACGACGGCGGCGCAGGCGGACCTCGACAGGCTGTCGGTGGAGCGAAGCAGCGCGGGCACGCTCGGCGAGGCGGATTCGGAGCGGCTGCGCTCGGCGACGGCCGAGATCCAGGCGCTTGCCGATTCCCAGGCCGACCGCCTGCAACGGCTCGGGCAAAGCCTCCTCCGCCTCTGAAGCCTCCCCTCCCTGGAAGGGAGGGTCGGAGGTGGGTAGGCGAGCGCAGCGACACTTTGCGACATAGCATTCGGTGCCTGGCACCAAACTCGGGAAAATAGCATTCGCGGCCAATTGTGAAGCAAGCAAAACAATGGCTTAGCATTCGGTGCCTGGCACCAAACTCGCGGACACCAAATTTGCGGCTTCGAACCCAGGCGAAGCTAATAAAAACAACGCCTTATCCTTTGGTGCCTGGCACCAATTGGTCTTGTCACGACGCCGAGCCGCCATCCACGAACCCAGGAAGATCAACGGCTTATCAATTGGTGCCTGGCACCAATTAGCCTTCGCCTCCGATCGCCTCGGCGTGGAGCCTGGCCAAGGCGACGTAATGGGCGACTCCGACCTGCTGGCCCGCAATCTCCTCCTCGGAGAGATCGCGGACATATTTGGCCGGGCGCCCGGCCCAGAGCTGGCCCGCCGGGATTCGCCGGCCCGGCGCCAGCAGGGCTCCGGCGGCGAGCATTCCTCCGCCTTCGATCTCGCAGCCGTCCATCACGATCGCGCCCAGGCCGACGAAGGCGCGGTCGTGGAGAAGGCAGCCATGGACCATCGCCATATGGCCGATCAGGACGTCCTCGCCGATGATCGTCGGGAGGCCCGCCGGATTGCCCGGCCGGGGTGAATCGACGTGGAGGACGCTGCCGTCCTGGACGTTGGTCCGGGCGCCGATCCGGATCCGGTTGACGTCCCCCCTCAGCACGCAATTGTACCAGATGCTGGCGTCCGCCCCGATCTCGATGTCGCCGATCAGAACGGCGCCCGGGGCGACGAAGGCCGAGGGGTGGAGGCGCGGCGACTTGCCGCCGAACGGGATCAGCTTCGCCATTGCTCGCGCCTCATTTCATAGACGATGACCGGGCCGTCGGCCCACAGGGCCGTGGCATAATCGAGATCGGGGCGACGAGTCATTCCGAGCCGGAGCATCAGCCCCCAGCTCGGCGCATTGCCGTCGACGGTGAGGGCGACGACCCGCTCGGCTCCGAGGCTCCCGAAGGCGAAATCGAGCGAGGCGGTCGCCGCCTCCTTCGCATAGCCTCGGCCCCACGCATCCTCGCGAAGCCGCCAGCCGACCTCATATTCGCCTTCGACCGGGCTTTGCGGATCGTCGGCGATCTTGAGGCCGCAAAAGCCGAGCAGCGCGCCGTCCGCCTTGCGCTCGACCGCCCAGAAGGTGAAGCCGCGCGCCACCTGCCAGGCGATGAAGCGGTCGCGGACCGTCGCCGCCTGCTGCTCGGGCGTCCGAACCCCGCCGAGCCAGCGCATCACCGGCTCGACGTTGAGGTGGCGGATGAAGGGCTCGATGTCCGCCTCGCTCCAGTCGCGCAGGATGAGCCGGGCCGTTTCGATCGTCACGGCCTCAGCACTCCCGGAAGCCAGGCGTGCCAGTCCTCGAGAAGGGGCAGGATGCTCGCATAATCGTCGGTCCAGCCGGGGAAGCCCGTCCGCCCGCGAAGCGGCCGCCAGAGGTGGGCGTCCTCGGCGGTCGAGATCCGGAGGGTCATCAAGGTTTCCTCGTCCTTGGCCATCGCCACCCAGATCGACCTCGAGAGATTGCGCCCCTCCTCCTCCACGCCCGGCGAATAGTCGAAGGCTGCGGCATGCCAGCCGTCGCGCTTCGCCGCCGCTTCGAGCACCGGCTCGAGGTCGAGATAGCGGTTGGAGATGTGGATGAGGAGAAGCCCGTCGGGCTTGAGCGCCCGACGATAGACCTGGAGCGCCTCGCGGGTGAGGAGGTGGATCGGGATGGCGTCGGACGAGAAGGCGTCGACGGCGAGCAGGTCGAGCCGGCCCGCGGGCTCGCGCGAAAGGCTCAGCCGGGCGTCGCCGAGCACCACCCTGGCCTGCGGCGCGCATCGCGAGAGGAAGGTGAAGATGGACGGATTCCTGGCGATCCGGACCATCGCCGGGTCGATCTCGAAGAAGCGCCAGTCCTGCCCGGGCAAAGCATAGCAGGAGAGCGTTCCGGTACCGAGGCCGACGACTCCGACCGCCGCATTCGGACCGTGGAAGACGGGCAGCGAGCCGAGCGCATGGCCGACTCCCGAGCGGCGGGCATAATAAGAGGTAGGCTCGGCTTCGCCGCCCGGAGTCAAATTCTGGACTCCGTGCAGGGTGGTGCCGTGGGTGAGCTGGCGCGACGGCGGATTGCGCCGGGTGGTCACGGTATAGACTCCGAAATAGGAGCGGGTGCGCATCCCGGCGCGGCTTTCCTCGAGCTTGGTCCAGCCGCCATAGCTCAGCATCAGGGCGAGGAGGGCGGCCGCGAAGACCCATTGCCGGCCGATGAAGGCCAAAGCGACGAGCGAGATGAGGATGCTTCCGAGCAAGGCGGTGCCGTCGCTCGTGAACGGCCCAAGATTGCGGTCGACCGCCCAGGAGAGGGCGAGAAGGCCGATCGCCAGCAGCCAGCGCAGCGGCGCCGGAATGGCCTGCGCCCAGGGGATGAACGGCGCCTGGGGCATCAGCAGGGCGGCGGCGACGATCAGCAGCGGATGCTCATAGGCCCAGTCGAACAGGGTCGGCGCGAGGATCGCGCAGAATATCCCGCCGAGCACCCCGCCCACGGCCATGGCGAGGTAGAAAGCGGTGAGATGCGCCGGTTCGGGCCGCCGCCGGTACATTTCGGCGTGGAGGGCGACGGCGATGATGAACAGCAAAAGCAGGCCCAGGGTGGCGGTGAAGAAGGGCTGGTCCGATCCGCCGCTGAAGGCGAAGCCGCCGGCGACGAGGAGGAACAAAGGCCCGAGGGTGACGATGAGATTGGCCGCGCCCCGGCGGTGGGCGAAGGCGATGACGAAGCTCAGCAGGTACAATGCGAGCGGAAGCACCCAGAGCAGGGGCACGGCGACGATATCGGTGGTGAGATGGGTCGTGGTCGAAAGCATCAGCCCGGACGGCACGGCGGCGAGCGCCACCCAGTGCAGGAGGCGCCGCCAGGACGGCGCCGGGCCGGCCGCTTTCGGCATTTCCTCGACCGCCGCGGCCGGCACGGTGAGCGCGCAGGCCACCACCATCAGGACGAGCAGCAGATAGCCGGCCGACCAGAGCAGGCTTTGCTGCTCGAGGGTCAGCAGCGGCTCGACCAGCAGAGGATAGGAAAGCAGGCCCGCGAAGCTTCCCAGATTGGACGCGGCATAGAGCGGATAGGGATCGCCGCGAGCGCTCTCCAAAGCGTACCAGCGCTGCATCAGCGGCGCCTGGGCGGAGACGATGAAGAAGAGCGGGCCGATCGAGCTGGCCAGGAACCAGGGCGCCCACAAGGCCGGCGAGGCGTCGGCCGGGAGCACCGCGTCGGAGAGTCCGATCGGCAACCACAGAGCGGCGAGCGCGAACAGGGCGAGGTGCAGCCCCGCCTGCCGCCTCGGGCGAAGCCGGGTCAGGACATGGGCGTAGGCGTAGCCGGCGAGGAGCAGGCCCTGATAGACCAGCATCGCGCTGTTCCACACCGCCGGCGCCCCGCCGAGGCGCGGCAGCGCCATCCGGGCGATCATCGGCTGGGTCAGGAAGAGCAGGAAGGAGCCGGTGAGCACCGTGAGCAGGAAGAGCGGCTTGGCGAAGCGTTCGCGGTCGCCGCTCATCTCCAGGGCCTGGGTCATTCGGCCTCCAGCGCCGCGGCGAGGCGGACGAGCACCTCGATCGTCTCATCGACATGCTCGAGATGAGTCCGGAACGACAGGATCGCGCAGCGCAGCCAGTCCGCGCCGTCGATTCGAGTGCCGCTCAGGAACACCCGCCCGTCCTCCTGGAGCCGCTGCAGGAGCCTCCGGTTGAAATCGTCCGCCTCGCCGCCCTCGGGCCGGTAGCGGAAGGCGACGATGGAGAGGTCCGGGGCGGGTCCGGTCTCCCAGCCGGGCATCGTCGACAGCCGCTCGTGGAAATAACGGGCGAGCGCGATCTTCTCCGACTGGGCCGAGCGGAAGGCCCGGACCCCGGCGAGCTGAAGCGGCAGCCACAGCCGGAGCGCCCGGAAATGACGGGTCAGCTCGGGCGAGAGGTCGCCCGGCGAAGGCCCCACCTCGGTTTCGGCGAAGGGGCGGATATAGTCGGCGCTGGCGCTGAAAGCGTCGAACAAGGTCCGGCCGTCGCGGGCGACGACCGCTCCGGTCCCGTAGGGCAGGAACAAGGTCTTGTGCGGATCGAGCGCCACGGTATCCGCGCGTTCGATCCCGCCCAGCGCTCGGCGGCCTTCCTCGCACAGCATGAACAGGCCGCCATAGGCACCGTCGACATGGAACCAGGCGCCATGCCGCTCGCAAAGCCCGGCTATGTCCGCGAGCGGATCGACGGCGCCGGTGTCGACCGTTCCCGCCGAGGCGACGACCAGCCACGGCCGAACTCCGTCCGACAGGTCCCGCTCCATCGCCTCGGCAAGCGCGTCCGCCCGCATCCGGTGGCGCCCGTCGGTCGCGATAAGTCGCCGCGGCGCCCGCCCCCGTCCTGCGATGCGCAACGCCTTGTCGATGCAATGGTGGGCGGTAGAGCTCAGATAAACGGCGCCACCGCCTTCCTCGTCCCGCGCTTCCCGAGCGGCGACGACGGCGGTTAGATTGGCCATGCTTCCGCCGGACGTGAGGGTCCCGGCGGCGGTGTCCGGAAAGCCGATCGTCCGGGCGAGCCAGGCGACCGTAGCGTTCTCCATCCGGACTGCGCCCGGGGCCGCAGGAGCGAAGCCGGCATATTTGTTCGATGCGGCCGCCAGGAAGTCGCCGATCGCCGAATGGAAGAGGCCGCCGCCGGGCACATAGCCCATGAAGCGGGGCGAGGCGGTGGTGATGCCCGGGCGGTCGACGCAGCGGTCGAGATAGTCGAAGGCCACATCCGACGGCCGCCCGTCTTCTTCGAATTCGGGATCGAGTGGGCCCCCGAACGGATCCCCGGCGCCGCGATAGGACGGCCCCTCCGGCAATTCCTCCAGGAAACGCTCCGCATGGGCGATGGCCGCCGCCGCCAGCGCCACTCTCTCGCGCGAACCGGGCTCGAGCGGCGCCGCCTCGGCCTGAAGTCTGACGAGCTCGGCCCGCGCCGCTTCGCTCATGCGCCGAGCAGCCTCGCCGCCACCGGCGCATGGTAGGTGAGCACGCCCGTGCAGCCCGCCCGCTTGAACGCCATCAGGGTCTCGAGCACGAGGGCGTCGCGATCGCCCGCGCCGGCCGCCGCCGCGGCCTCGATCATCGCATATTCGCCGGACACCTGATAAGCGAAGACCGGCGCGTCGAAGCGCTCCTTCACCCGCCGGACGATGTCGAGATAGGGCAGGCCCGGCTTCACCATCACGCTGTCGGCGCCCTCGGCGAGGTCGAGCGCGACCTCGCGAAGCGCCTCCTCGGCATTGGCCGGATCCATCTGATAGCTTTTCTTGTCGCCCTTGAGCAGCCCGCCCGAGCCGACGGCGTCGCGGAACGGCCCGTAGAAGGCGCTCGCATATTTGGCGGCATAGGCCATGATCTGGACGTTGACGTGGCCCTCGCGCTCCAGCGCCTGGCGGATGGCGCCGACCCGGCCGTCCATCATGTCGGACGGGGCGACGATGTCGGCGCCGGCCGCGGCCTGGACCAGCGCCTGATCGACGAGCATGGCGCTGGTCGAATCGTTGTGAACATAGCCGGCGCCGTCGACCAGGCCGTCATGGCCGTGCGCCGTATAGGGATCGAGCGCGACGTCGGTGAGCACGCCGATCTCGGGCGCCGCCTCCTTCACGGCGCGAACCGCGCGGCAGATCAGATTGCCGGGATTGAGCGCCTCGCGCGCGTCCTCGGTGCGAAGCTCGAGCGGCGTGTTGGGGAACAAGGCGACGCAGGGGATTCCGAGGTCCCGGGCTTCCCGAGCCCTGTCGCCAAGCCGGTCGACCGACCAGCGCGAGACTCCCGGCAGGCTGGCGATCGGCTCCTCCACCCCCCGCCCTTCGGCGATGAACAGAGGCCAGATCAGATCTGCCGGAGTCAGCACCGTCTCCGCGAACAGCGCCCGGCTCCAGGCGGCGGCGCGAGTGCGGCGGAGCCGGAGGGCGGGGAAAGCGGCATGGCTCATGGGCGAGGCTGTAACGTCCCTTCGCGCCCCTGCAAAGCGCGGCGGGACGGGCGCTTCGACTTCCTTGTGTCGTAACCGGAACGATGTCATTCTCCATATGCGAATAAGACTTCCGGGCCACTCTTAGGGATGAAAGGGGCGATCGATGAAGTTCACCAAAAAGCTCGCTTTGCGCACGGGGGTCGTCGCGGCGGCCATGCTCGCCGGGACGGGGCCGGCCCAGGCCCAGCCCAACCCGGTCCTCTATATAACCGGCCTCGAATATTATTCGGCGGGCGGCAAGAATTGGGTCCGCCACCGCTACGACGTGTTCAACAAGGACCAATATCCGGCCGCCATGTTCGCGCCCGCGCCGGGGCTGCCCCCCTGCGGGACCAACACCAATTCGTCGCGCTCCTGGGTCGACTTCTTCGATTCCACGGGCAAGCGCCTCTACGGCTTCTGCGCGCTCGGAAGCCCCGCCAACCTCGGCAAGATCTGGTTCGCGACCGAGGAAGGCACGGTTCCGCCGAGCTACGTCTACATCGTCATCCACGACCGCCAGACCAACAAGAAGTACAAGTCGAACCTGGCCGAGACGACGCTGTGAGGACCTGAATTCCTCCCCGAGATTTCTCGGGGAGGGGGACCGCGCGAAGCGCGGTGGAGGGGTTCTTCGGACTCGGCAAGGCCCCTCCACCATGCTTCGCATGGTCCCCCTCCCCTGCGAATGCAGGGGAGGAATAAAAGGTCGGCCCTTGCGCGCCCTTGCGGGCGTTGCCACCTTGGGCGCTTGAGCCGCCCCGTCCCCAAAGAAGCCGTCCTCGTCGTCAACGCCCATTCCCGCAAGGGGCAGGCGCTGTTCCGCGAGGCGTCGGACAAGCTCCGCGACGCCGGGATCGTGCTCACCAGCGCCTTCGCCCTGCGCGACCCGCACCTGCTCGTCCCGACCGTCAAGGAAGCGGTGAGGAGCGGTGCGCCGATGGTCATCGTCGGCGGCGGCGACGGCTCGCTTTCCTACACGGTCGACGAAGTCGTGGACCATGATTGCGTCTTCGCCCTGCTTCCGCTCGGCACCGCCAACAGCTTCGCCCGGACGCTCGGGATTCCCCTCGATCTCGACGGAGCGATCAAGGTGATCGCGACGGGGCGGCGGCGGCGGATCGATCTCGGCATGATCGACGACGATTATTTCGCCAATTGCGCGGCGATGGGCCTGTCGCCGATGATCGGCGAGGGCGTTCCCCACAATCTGAAGCGCTATCTCGGCCGGGTCGGCTATCTGATCTGGGCGGTCTGGTGCCTGATCCGCTTCCATGCCTTCCGGCTCACCGTTCGCGGCGACGGGATCGACGAGACGATTTGGGCGACCGAGGTTCGGATCGCCAACGGCGGCCATCATGGCGGAGTCGAGCTGATCGAGAGCGCCGAGGTCGATAGCGGCCAGATCATCGTCCAGGCCGTGGTCGGCCGCCGGGCGTCGAGCCTGATCTGGGACTGGTTCTCCAAATATTTCAAGCTTCCGGCCCGCCATCGAACGACCCGCGAGTTCCACGGCGCCAGGCTCACCATCGAGACCCGCCCGCGCCAGCGAATCTCGATCGACGGCGAGGTGCTGGCGAGGACTCCGGTGACCGCCCAGGTGGCCGAGCGGGCGATCGAGGTGGTCGTGCCGGCCTGAGGTCGATCGTCGCCCCAGCGAAGGCTGGGGCCCCGACGGGTGAAGAACACCGGTGCCTTTCACCCCCTGGGGTCCCAGCCTTCGCTGGAACGACGGGACTAACCCGTCGGGTTGAGCCTCCCAGCGGGCTCGCCCGCCGCCTGCGCCTCCTCGAGACATTCCTCCGGATCGGGCGGCGGGGCCATCCGGCTCTTCCGCCAGCCGCCGTGGAGGTAGAAGGCGATGGCGAGGACCATGTTGGCGAAGGAGCTGACCGGGAAGCTCAGCCACAAGGCGTCGGCGCCGAGCCAGGGATAGGCGCCGAGCGCGAAGCCGAGCCGGATCGGCACCAGCCCGATGAACAGGATGATGAGCGGACCGATCACGGCGCCGTTCGCCCTTACGGTGCCGAACAGGACGAGGGTCACTCCGAACAGCAGGAAGCTCCAGGTGGCGAGGATCTGGATGTGGCGGGCGATCGGAAGCGCCGGGCTGTCGCCGCCCAGGAAGAGCGCGAGCGCGGGCCGGTCGGCGAGGGCGAGCAGGACGACCAGGCCGGCGGTGATCAGAAGCGCGAAGATCACGCCCGAGCGGGTGATCGCGCTCACCCGGTCCCATCGGCCGGCGCCGATATTCTGGGCGACCATCGCGCTCACCGCCGCGCCAAGGGCCATCGCCGGCATCTGCAAATAGGTCCACAGCTGCATCGCCACTCCGAAGGCGGCGGCGGTGGCCACGCCTTCGCGGTTGACCAGGCCGATCAGCGCCAGCGCCGAAGCGGAGATGACGATCATCTGAAGCCCCATCGGAAGCCCCTTGCGAACGATCGTCGCGAGCAGGGCCGGATCCGGCTTCAGATAGCGCAATTCCGAGCCGCGCAGCCGAAGCGGCAGGTCGCGCGCGTAAACATAGGCCAGCAGCGCGAAGAGGCTGACGACATTGGCGATCACCGTCGCCGTTGCCGCCCCGGCGATTCCGAGCCGGGGCGCGGGCCCCAGGCCGAGGATGAAGACGGGGTTGAGGCCGCTGTCGAGGAGCACGGCGAGGATCATGAACCAGAGTGGAGTCATGGCGTCGCCGCTGCCCCTCAAGGCCATCATCCACGAGACCATGATCAGGGCCGGCGGCATGGCGATGAAGATCACCCGCAGATAAGCGAGGGCGAGCGGCGCCGAGCCCGCGGGGGTTCCGAGCGTCCGAAGGATGGCCGGCGCGAACAGCCAGCCCAGCGCGGAGACGGCCACCGAGACAACCAGGAACGTCCCGGTCGCGGTACCGATCACGCGCCGCGCCCCGTCGACGTCGCGGCGGCCGAAGGCCTGCCCGACGAGGATGGTCGTCGCCATCGAGAAGCCGAAGACGAAGGCCGTCACCATGAACATGATGATGTTGGCGTTGGACGTGGCGGCAAGCGCGTCCTCGCCGAGGAAGCGCCCGACCCAGATCGCGTTGATCGAGCCGTTCAGCGACTGCAGGATCGAGGAACCGAGCGTCGGCAGCGCGAAGGCGAGCAAAGTCGGCCCGATCGCCCCGGAGATCAGGTCCCTCTGGGCGGGACGGGCGGGGGACTGCGGTGACTCGGCCATGGCTCCCTTCCTCTGTCATCCCGGCGAAAGCCGGGACCTCAGGACGAGAAGTCTCGGCGCGCTCCACGAGGTCCCGGCTTTCGCCGGGATGACGACTATCCCAGCCGCGCCAGCGCGGCGCGATACTTCTCCGCGTCCGACGCCTTCTCGGCATGGTCGGCCCTCGCCTTCTCCACCGCCTCCGGCTTCGCCCGCTCGACGAAGCTCGGGTTGGCGAGGCGGCCGGCAAGGGAATCACGCTCCTTCTCGGCGGCCTCCGCCGCCTTGGCGAGCCGGGCGCGTTCCGCCTCGATGTCGATCACGCCTTCGAGCGGCAGGATGTACGTCGCCTCGTCGACGACGACCTGCGCCGCACCGCCAGAGGCTTCGCCGAACGCGACCGATTCGACCCTGGCGAGCCGCCTAAGCGCGGCATCGTGACGCTCGAGGCGCTCGCGCGTGTCATTGGCGGCATCCTTGACGTGCAAAGGCAATTTCGCCCCGGGCGGGACGTTCAACTCGGCCCGCGCGGCGCGGATGCCGCTTACCAGCCTGACCAGCCAGTCGATCTCAGGCCCGGCCTGCGGATCGAGCGCCCGGGCGTCCGGCATCGGCCATTTCGCCACGATCAGCGGATAAGGCCGCGCGTTGGCGCTCCACAATTCCTCGGTGATGAACGGCATGAACGGGTGGAGCATGACCAGGATCTGGTCGAGCACCCATGCCGCGACCGCCTTCGTCTCCTCGTCGATCTGGCCTTTGATCAGCTCCAGATACCAGTCGCAGAACGTCGCCCAGACGAAGTGATAGAGGCCGTTGGCGCTCTCGTCGTAGCGAAGCTCGGCCAGCGACAGGTCGAGCGACTGCACCGTCTTCACCGTCTCGCCGATGATCCAGCGGTTGACCGGAAGGCTCGCTTGCGGAGGCTCCAGCCCGGCGCTCGCGCCGATGCCGTTGGCCTGGCAGAAGCGGGCGGCGTTCCACAATTTGGTGGCGAAGTTGCGATAGCCTTCGACTCGCTTCTCATCGAGCTTGATGTCGCGCCCCTGGCTCTCCATCGCCGCCAGCGTGAAGCGCAGGGCATCGGCGCCGTAGCGGTCGATGAGGCCGAGCGGGTCGACCGTATTGCCCTTCGACTTGGACATCTTCTGGCCCTTGGAGTCGCGGACCAGGCCATGGAGGTAGAGCGTCTTCCACGGCGCCTCCCCGGTGAAGTGGAACCCCTGCATCGCCATCCGGGCGTCCCAGAAGAAGATGATGTCGAAGCCGGAGATGAGAACGTCGTTGGGATAATGGCGCGCCAGCTCGGTTCCCGGCTTGGGCCGCCACACCCCTCCCCGTTCGGGCTGAGCTTGTCGAAGCCCCTCTTTGTCTTCCTCGGCACGGTAGGTCGGAGGGAAGGAAGGGCCTTCGACAGGCTCAGGCCGAACGCTATCCTCCACGAATTCCGCGGCATCCGGCCAGCCAAGCGTGGCGAATGGCCACAAGGCCGACGAGAACCAGGTGTCGAGCACGTCCGGATCGCGGCGCAGGGAAACGCCCTCCCCCGCCTCGGCGCGGGCCTCCTCCTCGGTCTCGGCGACGAAGACATTGCCGCGATCGTCATACCAGGCGGGGATCTGGTGGCCCCACCAGAGCTGGCGCGAGACGCACCAGGGCTGGATGTTCTCGAGCCAGTTGTACCAGGTCTTCTCCCAGGTCTTCGGAACCACCCGGATCCCGCCCGAGCGCACCGCTTCGATCGCCGGACCGGCGAGGGTCTTGGCGTCGACATACCATTGGTCGGTCAGCCATGGCTCGATCACCGCCCCGGAACGGTCGCCATAGGGAATCTGGATGGTCCGGTCCTCGACCCGCTCGAGGAAACCCTGCGCCTCCAGCATCTCGACGACCCGCTTCCTCGCCTCGAAACGGTCGAGGCCGATTAGGTCTTCGGGGACGAGCCCGTCCTTCGTCTGCACGACCCTGGCGTCGCCGCTCAGCATGTTGAGCATCTCGGCCGCCTTGAAGCCCGCGCGCCGGCCGACCTCGAAATCGTTGAAATCGTGGCCGGGCGTGATCTTCACCGCGCCGGAGCCGAGCTCGGGATCGGCATGCTCGTCGCGCAGGATCGGCACCAGGCGCCCGGTGATCGGAAGTCGAACGTTGCGCCCGGCGACGGCGGCATAGCGTTTGTCGGTCGGGTGGACCGCCACCGCCATGTCGGCGAGCATCGTCTCGGGCCGGGTGGTGGCGACATGGACGAAGCCGCTGCCGTCCTCGAGCGGATATTTGATGTGCCAGAACTGGCCCTGCACCTCCTTCGTCTCGACCTCGAGGTCGGAGATCGCGGTGCCGAATTTCGGATCCCAATTGACCAGGCGCTTGTCGCGATACAGCAAGCCGTCGCGATAGAGCTGGACGAACACCTTGAGCACCGCGGCCGAGAAGCCCGGGTCCATGGTGAAGCGTTCGTTCGCCCAGTCGCACGACGCGCCGAGCCGGCGGAGCTGGCGGGTGATCGCGCCGCCCGACTGGGCCTTCCATTCCCAGACATGCTCGATGAAGGCCTCGCGGCCCATGTCGGTGCGCTTGACGCCCTGGCTCTCCAGGTTGCGCTCGACCACCATCTGGGTGGCGATCCCGGCATGGTCCATCCCGACCACCCAGAGCGAATCCTTCCCCTGAAGCCGGGCGTGGCGGATGAGGATGTCCTGGAGCGTGTTGTCGAGCGCATGGCCGATATGGAGCGAGCCGGTGACGTTGGGCGGCGGGATGACGATGGTGAAGGGCTCGGCCTCCGGCCGCTCGGGCCGGAACAGCCCCTCCTTTTCCCAGCGGGCATACCAGCGGGATTCGATCTCGGCGGGGTCGAAGGTCTTGGGAAGCTCGGTCATGAAGGGCGCTTAGACGATGGGCGCAGCGAGGAGCAATCCGTCATCCCGGCGAAAGCCGGGACCTCAGGACAAGAAGTCTCGGCGGTCTCAACGAGATCCCGGCTTTCGCCGGGATGACGGTGGGAGTCCCTCTGAGGTCCCGGCTTTCGCCGGGATGACGCTGGGGGTCCCTCCGAGGTCCCGGCTTTCGCCGGGATGACGGGAGGTTAAAGCGACTTCCCCGTAATCCTTGCGATCTCGCGGGTGACCAGCGCCTCGACCATGTCGGGCAGATTGCGGTCCAGCCAGTCCTTGAGGAGCGGCTTCAGCATCTCGCGCACCGCGGCGCCCAGAGCGGAATCGTCGGCGGGGATCGTCTCCGCGCGCTCGCGCAGGCTGGCGAGCGCGGCGAGCGACTGGCGGCTGGCGATGGCGGCGTCGTCGGAGACCAGGCTCTGGCCTTCGCCCACCGGGTCCTGAAGCTCGAGCACATCGTCCTCGTCGGGCGGCGCCGGGCGAGGCGCCTCGGCCGGACGCGAGCCGCGGGCGGGACGCGCCGCCGGTCGGCCGTCCTCGGCGATCACCCTTTTGATGGAGGCGAGTATGTCCTCCATCGAGGGTTCCTGGTTAATATCCCCCATATCGAGGGGCTTATCGCTCAATTCGAAGGCGGTGTCACGGGGGAGTTTGACGGCCCCGTAACGATACGGGTCGAGACCGGGCGCGGAGTCGGGTCGTCATTCCAGTCCGAGGCCCGCTTGCGGGTGCGCTGGTAATGGTCGAGCGGGTCGTAGAGCGCGCCGCCGTCGAGATTGATGTCCTCGGCCTCGGCCTTGCCCATCGCGTTGAGCAAAGCGAAGCCGGCGACATAGGCGTCGCGGCGGGCGGTGACGAGCGCCACCTGGCTGTTCAAAAGCTCCTGCTCGGCGTTGAGCACGTCGAGGACGTTACGGGTGCCGACGGTCTGCTCGGCGCGGGTCCCTTCGAGCGCGAGCGTATTGGCGTTGACCGCGATCTGGTTCGATTCGATCGCCTCGACCGCCGCCTGGTAGCTCGAGAAGGCGGCTCGGGTGTTGGCGACGACCAGCCGCTCGATCTCGACTCCGCGCTCGAGCAGCTGGCTCTGGATCGCCTGGGCCTGGCGAACGCGCGCTCCGACGAGCCCGCCCTGGTAGATCGGGATTCGCGCCTGGACTCCGACCCGTCCCTGGAAGACCTGGTTCGACGCTCCGGCGGCGAATTGCTCGTCGGCGGTGCCGAGATAGTTGGTCGCGTCGGTGCCCCCCACCCCCGAGACGGTCGGCAGGCGATCGGCGCGGGCGACGGAGACGTCGCGGCCGGCGGCCCGGGCCTGGGCGGCGATGGCGACGAGATCGCTGTTATTGGCGAGCGCGATGTCGACCGCTTCGTCCGCATTGGCCGGAAGCGGCGGAAGCGGCGGCGGCGGCGTGAGCTCCTCGGGCAGCTCGCCGATGACCCGGCGGTAATTTTCCTCGCTGCCGCTCAACCGCCCCTCGGCCGTGGCCAGAGCGCTCTGTGCCAGCGCCAGGCGCGCTTCGGACTGGGCGACGTCGGTGCGGGTGAGATCGCCGACCTCGAAGCGGTCGCGGCTGGCCTGCAAATTGGTCTGGAGGACCCGAACCTGATTCTGGTTGAGGGTCACGATCGAGCGGTCGCGGATCACGTCCATATAGGCGCCGACCGCCTCGGTGAAGATGTCGCCCTCGGTCGCCTTGAGGTTGGCCCGGCCGGCGAGCACGCGATCGTCCGCGGCGCGGATCGAATTGCGGACCCGGCCGCCGTTGAACAAAGGATAGCTGACGTCGACGCTGGCGCTGATGTTGCGCCCGCTGCCGCCGCCGGTCTGGAAGAGGTCCTGATTGACTCCGGCGGTCCCCGACAGCTGCGGCCGGCCGGCCGCGCGGGCGACGGCGACTCCTTCGTCGAGCGAGCGGAGCTGAGCGCGCTGCGACATGATCGTGGGATTGCCGGCATAAGTCTTCACGAGCGCCCCGGTGAGGGTCTCCGCGGCCTGTGCCATCGCTCCCGTCAGAAGCGCCGCCGCCCCCACGGCGGCCATCAACCCTCCCCGCATCTTCTTCGACTCCACTGTCAAAATTTGAACGCCCGCGGCTTTGCGAATCCGGGCAGAATCGCCGCCGCGGCGTCGGCAAAGGCCGCTATTCCAAACCCTTCGCCCGCCCGGCGGCCGATGGCAAGCCGGGTGACTCCGTTTTCGAGCAGACCGGTCGCGAGGCGGCCCCCGTCGGCGAGCTGAGCGACCAGGGCGTCGGGAACGCATTCGACGGCGCCGTCGATCAGGATGAGATCGTAGGGCGCACCGTCCGGACAGCCTGTCGCGAGCGGGCCCTCGACGAGCCTGACCCCGCTTCCGGCGAGGTTGGCCCGAGCCTCCGCGGCGAGCTCGGGATCCTCCTCCACAGCCACCACGGGACCGGCCAGCCGGGCCAGCAAGGCGGCGGCGTAGCCGGTCGCGGTCGCAACCACCAGCGCCCGTTCGCCCGGCCTCGGCGCCGCCTCGGTCAGCAGGCGGCCGAGCGCCATCGGGCTGTTGAAGTCGCGGCCCGGCTTCAGCGGCACGAGCGCGTCGGCATAAGCGAGCGAGGCGCGGGCCGACGGAACGAACCGCTCGCGCGGCACCGCGCCCATCGCCGCGAGCACGCGCGGGTCGTTGGTGCCCGTGGTGCGCAATTGGCTCGCGATCATCGCCCGCCGCATATGTTCGAAATTATGCTCGGTCATCTTCCGCCGTCTCTTCGCACAACTGTCTTACTAACGCAATACACCCTGATGTCATTGCGGCTTTTATCGGCAAGGCCGCGGCAGGCCAAGCGGATAGTCCGGGCATCGAGGCCGCCATCTGCAAGTCGCATGTGCAAGTCGCCATATCCCATGAGCAGCAAGAGGCGTGCCAGCGGGCGCGACGGGGCCGGGCGCCGGTCGCCGGCCAAAGCCGCGTCCGATTGCGGACACGGGCGTCCGCGCGCGGACAGCGGCAAAAGGTGGTTGACTTGGCGGGCCGCCGTGGAACAAGTGCCCCCGGCGGCCCGATGGCGGAGTGGTTACGCAGAGGACTGCAAATCCTTGCACGCCGGTTCGATTCCGGCTCGGGCCTCCACCGCGAGTGGCGCTGAAACAACAGGCCATATCCAGAATTTTCATACGCGAATTAGAGGGTTGGAATCCCGCCTCCTACCTTGTAAACGAGCCAGCGAAACAACGAAAACCAGGGAGCTAGTCCTTTGTCGAAGCATGAGCAGAAGCCCGCCCGGTGGGTCCGTCCGGAATTCAAGAAGCTGGACGCCGGTTCGGCTGAATCCAACGGCACCGGCATCAATGACGGCGGCGCCGTCGGCAACGCGCGCTCCTAAGCGCGCCATCCGCGTCTGCGATGAATTAAGGACGTCCGCCTATCGGCGGACGTCTTTTTCGTGCGTCCCCCCTTCGCGGGTCTGAGCCTTGTCCGCCATCGCAGGTGTCTGGAGTTTCGACGGGGAGGCTCGAGCGTCGGCTTTTTGCGGGCACCTTCTCGACACGCAATCGGCCTACGGGCCGCACGCCCGCGATTCCGTGACGACAGGCGATTACGCGGCGGGACGATGCCTCTACCGGCTTCTGCCCGAGGATGAATTCGACCGTCAGCCGGTGAAGAGCGACGACGGACGGTTCGTTCTGGTCGCCGATCTTCGCATCGACAATCGCGCGGAGCTTGTTTCCGCTTTGTCCCTGGAAACCGGGGACGCATCGCGGCTCAGCGATTCCGCCTTGCTCCTCCGCGGCTGCCTCGCCTGGGGCCGGGGCATATTGGAGCGGATGATCGGCGATTTCGCCTTCGCTCTGTGGGACGGCCGCGAACGGACCCTTCTGCTCGCCCGCGACACCGCCGGCGAGCGGCCGCTGCATTATCGCTCGGGCGACGGCTATTTCGCTTTCGCGACCATGCCCCTGCCGCTCGCCCGCCTTCCCGGAACGCGCTTCGACATAGACGAGGAGCGAATGGCCGGGTTCGTCGCCGATCTTCCCCCCGGCGGGCGCCGGAGCTTCTTCGCGAAGGTCGGCGGGCTCGAGCCGGGCCATTGCGCGCTCGTCACGGGCGACGGCGAGATCGCCGTGGAACGCTATTGGGAGCCGAGCCGCCGGCCGCTCCGTTTCGCCCGTCCCGAGCAATATGGCGAAGCCCTTCGCGAGCAGCTCGACGCCGCGGTCGAACGAAGGCTCAGGCGCTCGGACGGCCTCGTCGGCTCCCAGCTGAGCTCGGGGCTGGACAGCAGCGCTGTGACGACTTCGGCGGCGCTGACCCTGGCCGCCCGCAACGAGCGCCTGCTCGCTTTCACGTCGGCACCGCGGGAAGGCTTCGACGGGCCGGTGGTCGCCGGCCGCATCGGCGACGAGAGCGCGATCGCCGCGGCGACGGCCAGGCTCCACCCCAATATCGACCATCATATCGTCCGTCCGGCCGGGATTTCGGCGTTGAAGCTGATCGAGCCCAGCCATCGCCTGGCCGGGCAGCCGGTCGGCCATGTCTGCAACAACGTCTGGTGGCAAAGCATCAACCGGCGCGCGGCCGAGGCGGGGGTGCGAGTGATGCTGACCGGCGAAGTGGGCAATTTCACGATCAGCGCCGGCCTCGGCGTCGACACGCTCGGGGACCTGATCGGCGCCGGCGGGTGGCGGCGCTGGTGGCGGGAGGCGCGCGCGCTTCGGCGGCGGCGCGACTTCAGCTGGCCGCAGATGCTCAACGGCTCGTTCGGATCGCTTCTGCCCGAAAGCCTCTATGCCCGGCTGCGCGGGCGCCGCCCCGAGCTTCCGCCCTTCGTCGCCGCCGGCTGGCGCGACCGGATGCGCCGGCAGCTCGAGACCGCGGGCTGGGAGGTCCGCCCGCCCCGCGCCGCCGCCGACCGCCGCTGGAAGATGCTTCGGATGGCCGATCCGGGCAATTACCGGAAGCGCGGCCTGGCCGAATGGGGCGTGGAGGAACGCGATCCGACCAACGACCGGCGGCTGGTCGAATTCTGCTTCTCGCTTCCGCCCGAAGCGCTCCTGGACGGGGGCGAGCGCCGCCCTGCCCTGCGGCGCGCCCTGGCCGGCCGGGTGCCCGAGGCCGTGCTCGATCAGCGGCTGCGCGGCCAGCAGATGCCCGATTGGTACGAGCAGATAAAAGGCGACGAAGTGCTGGCCTTCGCCCGCGACGAGGCCGAGCCGGGTCTCGCCGGTTCGCTGATCGACCTGGCGGCGGTGACCGACGCGGCGCGAAGCTGGCCGACCTCGCATTGGGACCGGCGGCCGGTGATCTACCTTTATCGAATGCACCTCTTGCGCACCCTCGCGGCGGCGAGCTTCGTCAATTCGGTGAGGAGCGGCGAGCTTGGCTGATCATTCGAACCGTTACCGTCTGTTCGGCCTCTCCGTTCTGTCGGAGGTGCCGCTGCCGGAGCTCGTCGCGGATCCGGGCACCGAACCGGCCGACGTCCTGGTCAGGCTCGGGACGATCGCGGCCTTTCCGGACGCTCCGGCCGGGATGCACCTCGAAGGCGAGGACGCCCTGCTCGTCATTCCGGCTGCGGGACGCTTCCTCGCCCGCGGCGGACGCGAGTTGGTGGTCGAGCCGGGCGAAGGCGTCTCGCCGCGCAACCTGCGCCTCTATCTGCTCGGCTCGGCCTTCGGGGCGATCCTCCACCAGCGCGGGCTCCTTCCACTCCACGCCAATGCGGTGGTGGTGGAGGGCCGCGCCATCGGCTTCATGGGCCATCCGGGCGCGGGCAAATCGACCCTGGCGGCCTGGTTCCACGACCGCGGCTTCGACGTCCTCGCCGACGACGTCTGCGTCGTCACCAGCGGGCCGGACGGGACGATGCTCGCCCATCCCGGAATACCCCGCCTTCGGCTCTGGCGCGAGGCCCTGGAAGCCGGCGGACGGGACGCCTCGACCTTCGAGCGCTCCTTCGACGACATGGACAAATATACCGTCCCCACCGACCTCGAACGGATTCTTCCGGCGGTGCCGCTGAGCCACCTTTATCTGCTCGAAAAAGCGGAGGAGGCGCCGTCGGTCACCCGGCTCGAGGGGTCGGCGGCGGTGGAAGCGATGATCGCCAACACCTATCGCGGCGCCTACGTCCGGCTGATGGGCACGACCCGCCGGCATCTCCTCGCCTGCGCCGAGCTCGCCCGGACCGTGCCCGTGTTCAGGGCGCGGCGGCGCTGGGGCTATGACGCTTTCGATGTCGAAGGGGCCGCGCTCGAGGCGCACGCGCGGCGGCTGATCCTCGAGGGCCAAAGCGTCGAGGATTCAGGTTGAATCGCCAAGTCCGTTCGCCCTGAGCCTGTCGAAGGGCTTCCCGTCTCTTTTCAAAGGGAAAGAGAGGGCTTCGACAAGCTCGGCCCGAACCGTGGAGGACGCATCCAACCAACCGCCTAGAGCATTGTGCGCTAAACCTGAATCGTCATCCCGGACTTGATCCGGGATCCATCTTCTACTGGCCGTCGCTGCAAGAAGAAGGTGGATACCGGGTCAAGCCCGGCATGACGGGTGATGCGGATTTAGCGCATGCG
>Ga0190275_10000052_pt1 | contig 150614 bp, 141 predicted proteins | sample Popmic550T_FD_133745 | JGI IMG/M metagenome (GOLD analysis project Ga0190275, IMG submission 133745) | Populus adjacent soil microbial communities from riparian zone of Yellowstone River, Montana, USA - 550 T | ecosystem: Environmental > Terrestrial > Soil > Riparian zone > Trees stand... | reverse complement strand
CATTGTGGTGGAGGGCGCCGACGAGGGCGAGGACACCATCCTTGCGCGCGCCGGCTACGTGCTTGGCGCCGGGGTCTCGGTGGAACGGCTTGCGGCCGCGGATGCGCTCGGCACGGAGGCGATCGACCTTACCGGCAACGAGCTCGACAATATCCTGACCGGCAATGCCGGCGCCAACACGCTGATCGGAGGTGAAGGCGCCGATCGCCTTGACGGCAATGGCGGCGCCGACCGGCTGGAAGGCGGGCTCGGCGACGACATCTATCATGCCGATTCCGACGACATCGTGGTGGAGGCCGCCGAGGAGGGCGAGGACACCATCCTTGCGGGCGCCAGCTACGTGCTTGGCGCCGGGGTCTCGGTGGAACGGCTTGCGACCGCGGATGCGCTCGGCACGGAGGCGATCGACCTCACCGGCAACGAGCTCGACAATGAAATCGTCGGCAATGCCGGCGCCAATATCCTCGACGGCAACGGCGGCGCCGACCGCCTGGAAGGCGGGCTCGGCGACGACACCTATTATGCCGATTCCGACGACATCGTGGTAGAGGCCGCCGACGAGGGCGAGGACACCATCCTTGCGCGCGCCGGCTACGTGCTTGGCGCCGGGGTCTCGGTGGAACGGCTGGCGACCGCGGATGCGCTCGGCACGGAGGCGATCGACCTCACCGGCAACGAGTTCGACAATGAAATCGTCGGCAATGCCGGCGCCAATATCCTTGAAGGCAACGGCGGCGCCGACCGCCTGGAAGGCGGGCTCGGCGACGACACCTATTATGCCGATTCCAACGACCTTGTGGTGGAGGCCGCCGACGAGGGCGAAGACACTGTCCTTGCGCGCGCCAGCTATGTGCTTGGCGCCGGGGTCCATGTCGAAGTGCTGGCTACCGCCAACGATCTGGCCACGACCGCGATCAACCTCACCGGCAACGCGCTTGCCAATTACGTCACCGGCAATGCGGGCGCCAACACGCTCGACGGCGGGCCGGGCGGGCGCGACCAGCTCTGGGGCCGGGAAGGCGACGACCGATACTTCGTCGATGCAGATGACATCGTCATCGAATATGCGGGCCACGGCTACGACAGCGTGTTCGCGCGCGCCAGCTATGTGCTTGGCGCCGGGGTCCATGTCGAAGTGCTGGCTACCGCCAACAATCTGGCCACGACCGCGATCAACCTCATCGGCAACGAGCTTGCCAATTACGTCACCGGCAATGCCGGCGCCAACACGCTCGACGGCGGCACCGGCGGCGCGGACACCTTGTGGGGGCGCGAGGGCGACGACAGCTATTATGCCGACATCGACGATAATGTGATCGAATATGCCAATCAGGGGTTCGACGTCGTCTATGCCAGGACGACCTTCGGCCTTGCCCCTGGCTCCCACATAGAGGTGGTCGGCACCGTCCACAATCTCGCGACCACGAAGATCGACCTCTACGGCAACGAGCTCGACAATTACCTGACCGGCAATGCCGGCGCCAATACGTTCGACGGCGGCACCGGCAGCGACACGATGTGGGGCCGCGACGGCGATGACAGCTATTTCGTCGAGAGCGACGATGTCGTCATCGAATATGCGGGCCAGGGCTATGACATCGTCTACGCCCGCGGCGATTTCACCCTCGGCGTCGGAGTCTCGGTCGAGGTGATCGGCACGCTCAACAATTTCGGGACCCAGGACTTCGCCCTCGCCGGCAACGAACTCGCCAATTATGTGAGCGGCAATGCCGGCAACAACATGATCGACGGCGGCGCCGGCGCCGACAACCTCGAAGGGCGGGGCGGAGCCGACACTTTCGCGTTCAGCACCGCGCTTGTCGGCGGGAATATCGACACGATCCTCGACTTCGGCAACGGCGCGGACCGGATTGCGCTCGACGATGCGGTGTTCGCCGGGCTTGGGCTCGGCGCTCTGCCCGCGGGCGCCTTCCGCACCGGCGGCGCGGCACAGGATGCCGATGACCGGATCCTCTACGATCAGACCACCGGCGCGCTCTATTTTGACGACGACGGCAACGGCGCCCATGTCGCCGTCCAGTTCGCCATCCTTAAGGGAGGCCCGAGCCTTACCGCCGACGACTTCATCATCTTTTGAACCTGCGTGTCGGCGGAGGCGAGCTGCGTCTCGCGGGAACCGCGAAGTCGGTCTCGATCTCGAGCCCGACGTGCCGCTCAGAATCGAGGCGATCGGCCGACGCGGAAAAAGGACTCGCCTAACAGAGGAGGTTCGCCAACATGTTTCTCGGATCGAAAGCAATACTCATCTACTGATAGTGGTCATCGTGTTGTTTCTGCGGCGGAAATCAAAATCATCGCAGGAGAGATGATGTTGAAGGTCATCTTTAGGCGGCCGCCGCAGCCCTGCATCGCGGCCATGATCACAGGTATGTCTGGCCGACATTAGGGCACGTTCAAGGGCTTGTCGCTGGCTACGGGCACAGGTTTTTTCGACGCCGGGGCCGTGGCAATCTCAGTTCTGCGAGGTCGGTCAGTAACGGACCGGATGGGGCCCCATCCGGCACGGCCTCCTCAGAATTGAATCTCGGCGACGCGTGCTTCTCTGCCCATTTTGACGATAGTACAATATCCCAGATCGCGTAAGAAAGGAGCCCACAGACCCGCGCCGAGGGTAATCTCGGCCGAGGCCGTACCTCGTGCAACCTGAAAGCATAAAAATGATTCTTGGAGACATAGCTGATGGTGTGTTGCTTGGATAATACTCCAAGACTGGACGGAACCAGAAGCGATCGCGATGGCGGCCAAGGCAGGCATGATCATCGAATCCGCCAGCAGCCGTCGCTCAATTGCCGAAAACGCCGACGGCACGCTTTGGCGCGGGCCTCGCGTCGCGCCCCTTCGTTCCTGATACTCGAAGCGACCCGTGCCATCGAGCTTGTCGGCCAAAGCGAGATACTGACTCGCCTGCGCGCGTTCCAGCCGCGGCCAAGACTGCTCGGCTTTCCGGTCGCGCCTTCTCTTCGCGCCGAATGTGGTGGCGATCGCATCACGAGGGCGTTCGCCGCCACAGCCGTTCGGTCCATGACATGGCGCGGCGGGGAGACTGAAATCCATTATTTAACCAGCGCGTCCTGGCGAATCATGTTCTCGCATTTCCTGATCGCCCCGGGCCGCCGCTACCTGTGGAGCGAGGCCACGCGCAAGTGGAACTCCCCGACGGATCGCGCAAAGCTGAAACTGCCGGGCCCGCTCGGATTTATCTATTATTTGCTGCCTGCGCCGCTTTGGCTGGGGCGTTTCGGCAGGCGCTTGTTCGGCAGGCCGGCATGATCGCCCGGCTCGAGACGCTATCGCCAGCCGAACCGAGGCTTGAGAGAGCGCATCGCGAATTCACGTCCTCCCCATTAGCCCTTCAGCGCGCTCCGACGCACCTGGGGTCATGTTTCTGCTCGCCCCGGTCATGTTCTCCAAGGTGTCTTACGCCCACAATACTCCAAAACGCAATGTTCCGGTGGTGCGTATCTGCCTGCGCTGGTCCTCCAAGGAGAAGTCGAATCCACCCCTTCGTGTCCGGATTGCCAAGAAATTCAAGAAGGCGGCGAGGCCCGGCCGAGGCATCCATTTTCGCGTCGAAACCTGTCAACCGGCAGTGACGGCGACATGATTGACATATCGGCGGCTATCTTCCCTCGCCAGATTAACAACACTTATCGCGGGCATGCGGCCGGAGTTTGGCTCTTCGCGTTAATTGTGCTTCTGAAGCTCATCATGGGATCTAACAGCGTTATCAATACCCGTGCCGTTGCAACTGGCGCCGATGGGATTCCCCTCGATAGTCTTGGCTCTGGCGCTGCAGATACGGTCGTCTCGCTATTCGCGCTCCTGGGGCTTGGCCAGGTCGTGCTCGCCGCGCTGGGAGTCGTCGTGCTGGTCCGCTACCGAGCGATGATACCACTCATGTTCCTCCTGCTATTGGTGGACCATCTCGGTAGAAAGGCAGTCGCATTAGTTCACCCTGTCGCCGCCGTTACGTCTTCGGTCAGCTTTTACATAAATCTAGGGGTTCTAACGATTATCCTCATGGGCGGGGCTCTGTCGTTGAACTGGAGGGCCGACGAAGGTCGGTCTCCGTAGAATGCTTACACAAAACCTTCTGGTTGTCTTGTAGCACGCAATTTATTGACTTCAGAAGCGCCGCTTCGAATAGCGCGAAAAGGAGGAGGCTTTCATGTCCGATGTTACACTGGACGCCCAAGCGGCAATGGTTAAGACCTCTCCGCGCCGTATCGCGAGACTCGCTGGAGTATTCCAGCTGCTGGAAGGAGCCGCCGCAACATTTGGACAAGTGTATCTTCTAAGTTTCTTCATAGTTGCGCGAAATCCTGCAGGTACAGCAGAGCGAATACTTGCGAATGAGCCGCTATTTCAAGTTGGATTTGCCATATCTATCATAGCGATCGGTTTTCACCTCGCAAGAGCGTTATTGATGTTTGAGTTGTTAAAAATCGTCCGTAAAGGTATCGCAAAATTTGCACTCCTGATCATTGTGGTTGGATGCGCGATACAAGCCGTCACAAGTCTATTATACATCGCGCCACTGGCAATCTTAAGAAGCCCAATTATCGGATTACAGGTAAACCAGTTACAAGATGTCTCTTATATGTTGCTCAGGCTGAATGGGTTTGCCTTCAACATCTACTTGGTGTTTTTTGGGTTTTGGTGTTTATTGACGGGATTCCTAATCTATAAGTCGTCCTTCATGCCGAGAATATTGGGAGTACTTTTGATGGTGACCGGCATAGGTTGGATGCTCAATTTATATCCATTGATCGCTCAGCAAGCTGCGACGGTGATGATGGTGGCCGCCGCAATCGGCGAGATACCTCTTCTAATCTGGCTGTTGGTTAGGGGTGTAAACAATGAAAAATGGTGGGACCAGGCCGGCGCCGCCGCGGCCCTCCCCGGCCCTTGAGTAATTCTTGGCGGCCGCACTTCGCCGGCTATCCTTCAATGCTGCGCAACCGTGATCGCGTCACCATTGGCCGTGGACGTGAGGTGCCATAATCACGGGTGGGGGTGCGGTCGCGGACAGGGTGGCCGATTGGCTCAAGCTGATCGATTTCGAGGAATGCGCTATTCGTCGCGGCCCAAGGCTAAGACCTTGCAAAACCATGCATTGACCGCAAAACGATAGTTGCGGAATGCCCCAGAGGGACATCGAATCTGGCGGACCTCATGAAGTGCCCAAGAAGGGAAGACGAGCAGGCTGTTGTTCTCCGGTTCAATGTCGACGAAATCACCAGGTAGGCCCTCGGACCCGTAGCGGTGCAGGCGCAACGCTCCTCCAGAGAACGATTTGGGCTCGTCGTGGAAATAGTGCACGGCACTCAACAGCCGATCTTGCCCCGAGCCGTCGCCTCCTAGGGGCAACCGGCCTGGGCCCACCGGGATATCTATATGCCTAGCAAAATGAGCGCCGTCGCCATGAGCCACTAATTCCAGTTCGATGACGTCCACTTCGAACGAGCGCGTTCCAGTTCTCGCGAGTATGTCTGGGAAGAGCTCACGCAACCGGCGCTGAAATACTGTTTCCATCGGACCCAGGTCGGGCAGTCGCTCGGACGATCGCTCTTGTGCATCCAATACGCCCCCAAAGACCGTCGATGGCCGAAAGCGTTCGCAGTTGGAAACCGCCCAATCGAGCAGCGTTTCACACTCAGACTCATCCAGGAAGCCCCGATACTGGTGGAATGTGGGCAGTGGACTCCTGGATCGAAGGTTGGCCTCTTCATTCATAGAAGCTGCCTGCGAAGAAGCCAATTGGAGATGCGCCTACAGGTTTTGTCCGTTGGCTCATGCGTTGGTCCCCGACGCCTTGCGCAGGAAATGACCCGCCGAAATCCCGCGCAGCAGCGCGAGGCGATAAGAACTCGCGACGTCCTGTCGCTCCCATCCCTCGTCGGGCCAGTTGCTGACGAGGTTCTGCAGCCGTTCGATGTCGAGCGTTCGTGCTGCCGGCGCGCACGGCAAAAGCCGGCTCAGTTCCGCCTCGACCTCGCCGCGCGCCGCCGAAAGCCCTTCGTGCCAATCGACCACCTGATAGCCCTTCGCCCGCTCATTCAGCACGACTTGCGGCAAGCGATCGCTCAGAGCGCGCCGGGCCAGCGCGCGCGTCTCCCCATTTGCGAGAAACTGCTCCGTCGGCACTCGCAGGCAATATTCAACCAAGCGCTTGTCCGCCGTGGGATCACGCTGATCAATCCCCCAACCTGCCAGGATTCCTTTGTTATAGTTGCCCAAATCGACCCGGCTCAAGGCCCACAAGCGGCTTTCGAACGCGCGTTTCCGGGGGCGGCAGAAAAAGTCGGAGCCACGTTCCTTCGCGAGCCTCGGCAAGTCCAATGAAACGAGACGATCTCCTCGAATCGCGGTGTATTTCCTAACGTCCCACGTGCTCGATTTCGCGCGGGAAACGCGTTGCCATAGCCATGCAGGCAGATAGGGCCCGAGACTGTTTGCAAGGACGCCGCGCCAGCTCATGTTGCCCCGCCCGACGAGTTTGGCGGCCTCCCGCATCAACCGGATGATGCGCCCCGCACGCAGGAGTTCCGGCAGGAGTTCGACGCCGGAATAACTCAAGGTCAAGTTTCCCATTTGCCCCGTCAGCAAGATAGTCAGTTTCCGTTCGCGAGCGGCGGCGTTGATCGCGCACGTCCAAACCGCGTTACACAGATTCAGAATCGGTCGGTCGAACAGTGCAAAATAGCGATCGAGCTCTTCAAGCGGTGACAGATGACCAGTGCGGATCAGGACATGCTCGATGTTTGGGTGCATAGCGGCCGTTGCCGCGGCCAGCGGCCCCTCGTCGCCGATCTGGTCGCTTGGAGAAGGGCCGCGATAGTCCCGTCGCGGAACGGCGGTGAACGCGACAACCGTTCCTCGCGTTGGCGCCAGAAGCCTTGCAGCGGTTGCCGTCACCGACGCACTGTCATACCCAGCGCTGAGGTGCGTGGCGACGGTCCCTCCCGCGCCACGCAGCATCGAGCGAGTGGCCAAATCGAGATGATGCCGCAGACCTTCGACATAATCGTCGGCCCCGCCAGCAAGTACGCGCGTAGCTTCGGGCCGGAGGGGATTCCAGTAGCGCCGGCTCGTGATTCCATCGCGCGTAATAGTGGCGACGTGTCCCGCCTCCACGCGCGCCACGTCCGTAAAAAAGCTCCGTGGTCCGACCTGCGGCATCAGGGTGACAAATTCCGCCATCGCCTGTTCGTCGGGCGCGTACGGAATCTCGGGTAAAGCGTGCAGCCCTCTCGGCATGGAGGCGAAGGCGAAGAAACCCTTACCGCGATGATAGTGGAGGGGCCGCTGACCAAGAATATCTCGGGCCAGCAACAGTTTTCGCTCGCTAGAATCCCACAGCGCGAAGGCAAAATCGCCCACGAGCCGGTCGAGCGCGTCCGCACCCCAGCGGGTCAGACACCTTAGCAGTATTGCCGCGTCGCAGAGCTGGCGGGCGTCCGACACGGCCAAGCCAAGAGCAGAGGACAGTTCTTCTCGGTTGTCCAATCGAACGTCGGCCACGAGAACCAAGCGCCCGTCGACACTGTGCAGAGGCTGGCGGTCGTACGCATCCTCCGGCAATGTGCGAAACAGCCGCCTGCCCATCGCTATCGAACCCTCGGACCAATACTTTCCGTCGTGCGGCCCGTAAATTTCTTGGGACGCGAGCATGCGCGCGCACCCCGCGGCGGCATCGGGCCGGCCGTCGAGACGCCACAAACCCGCAATCGCACTCATACCGTCCCCCTTGGCCCACTCACGGAGTGTCAGGCTCAGGAAGCGTACTGACGATCGAGGCGTTTCTAATCGAACACCTGATAGGATGGGACTGATCGCGCGGCATCAAACCCAAAGTTCGAGGGGGAGCACCTATATGTCAGAGTCTGCCTACGATCCCAAGCACACCATGGCATCGCATCCCGGTCCAGTGGGCTGGTTTTCAGCGAATCCGGCCTCGAATTTGACCAGGTCTGGCCGTGTCCAAGCCTTGCGTTTGGGACCACTGTTCGGAACTGCGGCGTCTCTCGCTTCAGGTGTCATGGCCATCTCACATTAAAAGGGGCGACACTCACTCCTAACTCGGCATCAGGACGTTGCGAATGGCCCCACGGACCAAAGATGTGGCTCTAGGGACAAGCGGACAATGGCCGCTAGCTTGCTGGGCAAGAGGACGCTCAAATCCAACCCACCTGCCTGGAAGCAGAGTCTAGCTCGACGCCGCACTCTACCCTCTCGAACCTCGCCGACCTGCCGAGCTGCCGCCCCGCGTATGCGCGCCGCTCCAGGAACTTCGCGACGAAAATGCAGACCATGATTCTGGCGATCGAGGATTCGGCGCCCGACAATGCCATGAGCGGGGTCGGGGCCGAAGCGGAGCCAACCAACCGACCAACATACTCGCGAACCACGTGTCTGCCGACGGGCGCGGACGCCCGCCTTTGCGAAGCGACTAGGCTGCCGCGCCCAAGAGCAAAGCCACACCGGCGCCCGTGATCTGGAGTCGGGTTAGAGCGGTCACGTATCCCCTTGCACTTCGCAGCCAGCACATATTATCCAGTCTTGTCGCCTGTGACAGGCTTCACCGGGCAGAAACATGACGGCAAAATCGAGTGTGCCACGGAAGGATGCTGCGCACACGGTTGTCGCCGGCCTCGCACGAGGTCTCCTGGATCTGGCAGTTTCGAAAGGAGCCTCCCGGCAGGCGCTCGTCGAGCGATCGCAAATCGACCAATACGATTTGCACGACCCCGATCTCCGCGTTCCGCTTCTCAATTATATTGCCCTCATGCGCGCTGGGAAGGAATTGGCCAACGATCCTGCTCTGGCACTTCACTATGGGGAAACGGTGGAATTATCTGGGTTCTCGGTGGTCGGCCTCATTGTCCAGGCGTGCGAGACAGTGCTCGAGGCTCACATCCAGATGAACCGATACGGCCGGCTCGTCATGGATGTGGATGTGGGAGCCGCGGATCGCTTCCAGCACAAGCGCATTGACGGAAACCTATGGGTCATCGACACGCGGAGGCACCCCAACGATTTTCCTGAGCTCACCGAAGGCACTTTCGCGCACATGGTAAGCCTGGTGGGGAAGTTCGGAACCACACCGCCCGCCAAGGAAATCCGCGTTACCCATGCGGCGCCCGCGCACCGCGCGGAATATGACCGTATCTTCCAGGCGCCCACTAGGTTCGAGAGCGAGTTCAACGGCATTCGAATCGACGAGGCTTGGCTTGAGTTTAGAATCTCCCTTCAGCCGCGTTTCGTTTTCGGTATCCTGAGTGATCATGCGGATGCGTTGCTACGACGGCTCGAGAGCTCCAAAACTTTTCGCGGTCGCGTCGAGAGCCTGCTGATGCCCATCCTGCACACGGGCGATGCCAGCATAGATAGGATCGCGGCGCGATTGGGGCTTAGCCGGGGAACGGTCTATCGCAAGCTCAAGGCGGAGAACGCAACCTTCGAGAGCGTGTTGGACGAACTTCGCCACAAGCTCGCGCTCCATTACCTGAGCGGACAGAAGGTGTCAGTGAAAGAGATCGCCTATCTGGTGGGATTCTCGGATTCGACATCCTTTTCTCGCGCATTCAAGCGCTGGACGGGAAACAGCCCGCGATCAATGCGAGCTCTCAAATAGAGGAGTGAGTAGGGTTTGGGTGGACCAAGATCATATCCGAGGCCGGCCGCGGCCCGCAGACACATCACGACCGCGAATTGGCATCCTCGGAATTACGCCATTTCCATGCGTACCAAACGATCGCGCCCATAGCGACAATCTCAATGGCTGCAAAGGATCCATCGAAATCGAGAGGAGGCAGCGTCCGACCTGCGTCCGCCTTCCGCTTGATCGATCTGACACGTCGAGCTCCGAAGGCTCGCTGATGACCCCGCTATGTCCGGCAGGGATGTCTCCGGATAGGACCCGCGGAACGCCACTTTCACTTAAATTCGTGAGGGCATGGCGGGAGAAAAACCCGGAAAGCATTTATATCTCTTCTTGTGTCGCTTAGCCCTGAGGGCAGTAAGCAGGGCGTCGACCGGTGGCCAAGGCGGCTTGGGGCTCCATCCTCAAGGCCCGAATGCTCCCATTCATTTCATCCATCAGGAGCGTGGCATCGGAAGAAGAACATTGCCCTGCTGTCCGAGCTTCGTTCCTCCAATCTGAGAATAGGATATTCCGTGATACGGCCGTCGCTCAGCGACCTTCCAAATGACCCTATCACCGCGCGTGAACGTCACGGGCTGACAGGAAAAGCTTCGTCCTCTTCGTGGACGACGGAGCTAGCGGGCGGGAAGTGCGCCTCAGGCTGTGGGTATCGGCGGCGCCGTCTGGCAGGCGGCCAAGGCGCAGTGGCCGCGGCGCGGGCAGGGCGTCTCTGCGGATGGCGGGCCCTCCCCACGGCCCCTGCGCTTCTCGACGACGGGGCCTGCCACAAGAATCAATAAGTATAAATACTCGCCACTAATTTGACGTTTTGTAAGACCCTCAAAATAAGTGATTTTTATAGCCTGCCTGAGGGCGGACATTCACAATATTTGCTGGCTTGGGGGAATTTAAGCTATGGCCAACGTGGAGTTGAAGAGAGCTGGCAGCCTGAAACAGGCGGCGGAGCGTCTCGCGCCGCGGGTGCGTGCCTATTTTCCGCCCTTGTGGCTGGCGATCCTCGTGCCTCTGGCCTATGTCGGCGCCGTCTTCCTTGGACAGTATATCGCCGATTTGGCGAGGAACGAATCTCTGCCGATCTACCCCGCGCCGGCGATCCTCATCGTCGCGCTCCTTAGAAACCGCCTTTCCACTTGGCCGTACCTGCTTCTTGCCTGCGCCGCGGGCCAGCTGATTGCCAATCCCACTCATAATCTGGTGGTAACCGCCATCATGACCGGTGCCACCGTGGGATACGCCTTGCTGATCGCCACGTTGCTGCGGCGGTTCGCCGACGTGCGCACCTGGTTCCTGTCGCCCCGCTGGTTCGGCCTCTTGGTCTGCTTCTCCTGGGGCGGAGTCGCAGCAGCCGTTTCGGTGATGGTTCTCGTAATTTATGCGATCGGCCATCCGGCCTGGGCATTGGTGACGCCGGTCTACCTGTTTATGTCGACGCTTTCCGCCACCGTCAGTGTCGTGCTCGCCACCCCGCTGATTCTCAGCTGGACCGAGCCTGCGCTTCGCCACAACATCCGGTCGTGGCGGCTGGTACAGGCGGTCGCGCTGGTCGCCGTCATCGCGGGCGCGACGACCGCAGGCTTCATTTACAGCAACAGCATCGCTCCCCTCTTTCTGATCTTTCCGCTGCTTGGACTGCTGACGCTGCGGACCGGGCTTCCCGGCGCGACCGCGGGGGCGGTCGCCATCACGGTCGTCGGCGCACTGCTCACCGCGGAGGGAATCGGCCCAATTGCGAGCTATCCGGGGCTCGATTGGGGAGGTCGCGTGCTGTTCCTTCAGCTCTATTTCGTGGCGGCGATGCTATCGAGCATTCCGATCGCCGTCATCCTCTCTGTGCGTGCGGCGCTTACCGAAAAAGTCAAGCAGCAAGGGGCGATCACCGATGCGGCGCTCAGCAATATGGCGCAGGGGCTGAGCATGTTCGACCGGCATGACCGGCTGGTCATCTGTAACCAGCGCTTCTCCGGACTCTACGATCTGCCGGAATTCCTCACCAAGCCTCTGACTCCTCTCCAGGATATCGTCGAACATCATCGCGGCAGCAATCCGTCCACCGCGAAGCTCAAAGCCTTTATTGGCAAACTGCTGAAGACCGGTGGCCGAAGCCGCTCCAACAGCGAGATAAAGCTGCCCGACGACCGCATCATCAGTATCCAATGCCGGCCGCTCGAGGACGGAGGCTGGGTTGCCACGCACGAGGACGTGACAGAGCGGCGGCTGGCTGAGGCACGCATCTCCTTCATGGCAAATCACGACCCTTTGACTGGCCTTTCGAACCGCACTCATTTCAGCGAGCAGCTTGAAATGGCGCTCGCCCGCGTCGAGCGCGGTCACGCCTTTGCCCTTCATGCTCTCGACCTGGATCGCTTCAAGTCCGTCAATGACACGTTCGGTCATGGCGCCGGGGACGAGCTTCTGAAACAGGTCGCCGCGAGGCTTAAGGCGATAGTCCGGAGCGGCGATGTGATTACCAGGCTTGGGGGCGACGAGTTCGCTATCTTGCAATTTTCGCTGGAAAAGCCGGAAGAGGCGAGCGCTCTGGCGGCGCGCGTGGTCGAAGAGCTCGGCAGGCCTTTCCTGATCGGAGGCCACGAGGTCGGGATCGGCGCGTCCGTCGGTATTGCACTGGCGCCGGGGGATACGTCGGATCCCGAGGAACTGATGCAAAAGGGCGACCTGGCGCTTTACCGCGCTAAGGCCGACGGAAGAAACACCTACCGCTTCTACAAGGCGGAAATGAATACCACGCGGCAGGTGCGACGGTCGATAGAAGGCGAGCTGCAAGCGGCGATCGACAATGGCGAGTTCGAACTTTACTATCAGCCGATTGTCGACACAGAAGCGCGCGCGATCAATTGCTTCGAAGCGCTGATCCGGTGGCGACACCCGACGCGCGGACTGATTGCTCCAGCCGAGTTTATCGGTGTAGCGGAAGAAAGCGGTCTGATCGTCCCGATCGGCGAATTCGTACTAGGATCCGCATGCCTTGAGGCCGCCCGCTGGCCGAGCCACGTCAAGGTCGCCGTGAACTTGTCCCCCGTGCAATTTAAAAGCCGAAACATTGTCGCCCTTGTGAAGAGCGCACTGAGACGTGCCAAGCTCCCTCCGAGCAGGCTGGAGCTCGAAATCACCGAAAGCCAGCTGCTGCAAAACAGCGAGTTCATGCTGAAATGCCTTCATGAACTTCGCGATATGGGGATCAGTATCGTCATGGACGATTTTGGGATCGGCTATTCGAGCCTGAGCTGTTTGCGCAGTTTCCCATTCGAAAAGATCAAGATCGATCGCTCGTTCATTGCGGAAATCACGACCAGGAACGACTCCCTCGCTATTGTCCATTCAGCGATTAGCCTGTCCGGCCGTCTCGGCATGACCAGCACTGCGGAAGGGGTGGAGACAGCCGAGGAATATTCTGCTCTCGAGGCCGAAGGCTGCACGAATATCCAGGGCTATTATATCAGTCGTCCGCTTCCCGCTCGACGGGTACCCGAGTTTCTGGCGCGCTATACTCAAGGGTTGAGGAAGCCCCTTGCCTTGGTCGGTTGAGCAGGTCGCGCGATTATCCGGTATGGTTGTGGCTCGGCCAGTCTCAGGCCGCGCTCTCACATGGCCGGCGATAAGCGCCAAGCGCAAGGAACGCGAACCTCACGCAGCTAGCATTCGTCGGGATCTGGCGAGCTGGGGAGATCGGAGTCCGAGAGAACATAGCCCAAGATGTCGCCGGGCTCGCATTCCAGAAAGCGGCAGATCGCTGCCAGTGTTGAAAAGCGCACGCCGCGCACCTTGCCCGATTTGAGCAAGGAGAGGTTGGACTCGGTGATGCCAATCGCCCTTGCCAACTCGTAGGATTTCACTTTCCGGCGGGCGAGCATGACGTCGAGATTGACCATGACGGGCATCACACGAACTCGGCCAGTTCGATCTGGGTCTCGCGCGCCTCGTCGAGCGCCCAGGCGGCCGTCCAGGCCGCGCCGGCAAGGATCATTCCCCACAGGAACGGCCCACCGTTGAATGCGATGAAGAGTTGTGATCGCCCGGTCGTGACGGGCGATAGAACGCTCATCCTGACCGTGTCGGCGATCGGATTGGCGATGACGGACACGAGGGCGGCGACCGAGGCCCGTCGGAACGAGCGAACCACATCGGCACTGAAGGTCTCGCCGCGGGCAAGCCGGCGGAACGCGAGCGCGAGAAACAGGAACAACATTGCGACGGGAAGCGCGCGGATCGTCTCCCCGGCCGCCAGCGCCGCCTTGGCCGAGGGGTCCGCGAGCAATGCATCAAGGGCCGCGCGCGAACGCGCGGAGCCAGTCACGACCGATCGCTGACTTTCCGTTAGGAGGCGGCTCGAATTCAGTTCCGCCCAGCAGCGGACGGGGTCGCAATGGACGGTCGTGGCGGTGAGCCTGGGGTCGATCAGCGGCACCACGCCACCGGCCAGACGTGCCATGGCAACCAGCAGACACACCCCCGCCATGAGTCCGCAAACCAGGTGCAGCCGCCTCAATCTGCTCATGCCATGCTCCAATATTTCTGTTTTACAGAAAGATATTTCTGCCTTACACGTATATCAATGGTGATTCCATCCATTCCTCGCTGTCCCGGAGCCCATAATGCGCACGCCCAAGTTCGTCCTCTCTTGCATCGCGGCCCTCATGCTTGCCGCTCCCACCTTATCCGCTTGCGCCGCGCAGCTTACCGAAGAGCGGCTGCTCCGGCCGGTGGCGGGCGGTACCCTCAGCCAGGATTCGGTGAGGAGAGTCGTCCCGACTTACACGGTGACGGAACATAGCATCGTTGCCCCCGACGGTGCGCGCCTACATGCCGTGCTCCTCCGGCAGCCGGGCGCGCGTGGGACGGTGCTCTACTTCGGCGGCAACGCATATTCGATGGAGCGGTTTGGAGCGGCGACCGCGGCCGAATTCGCGCCGCTGGGCGTCGATCTCATGCTCGTCGACCACCGCGGCTACGGGCTCAGCCAGGGTCGGGCCACCGTCGGGTCGCTCGAGACCGACGGCGCCGCAGCGTTCGATTATCTGGCCGGCCTCCCGGGCATCGACCGGGCGCACATCATCGTCCACGGGCAATCGTTGGGGAGCTTTACCGCGGGCTATGTCGCCGCCCACCGGGACACTGCGGGGGTGGTCCTGGAAAGCTCGGTAACATCCACGGAAGACTGGGTAGGCGCGGTCATGGGTCCGAGCGTGACGATCGCCCCGTCGCTCCGCGGCCGGGGCAATCTGCGCCACATGGCAGCGATCACCGAACCACTGTTGCTGCTAGTCGGCGAGGCGGATCGGCAGACGCCAGCACGCCTTTCGCAGGGACTTTTCACCGCCTCCACGCTGCCACCCAGCCGCAAGTTGCTCAGCATCATCCCCGGCGCCAACCACAATGACGTAATGCTGCATCCGGGCGCCATCGACGCCTATCGGAGCTTTCTCGCCCTCGTACTCCCTTAGCAACCATGCAATGAACTTCCGCAGCGGGTCGATTGCGGACGTTCGTCAAAGGCCATGAGGAACATCCGCTATGCCCGATCCACCGCCCCGAAGCAGACGTGCCGCTTCCGGCCAAAGGAGGACATTCAGCGGATGTGCTCTAACGTCCGCTAACGACCCATTGCGGACCGGTTCAGCAGGGCTGGGGAAATCGATCAACGTACACTTCGATTTCAGCAATCTGGCTGCCCTCGAATCGAAGATACTCCGCCATCCTGCCTGAGCCTTGAACGTTGTGCCTATATCGCACGATGTACGCAGGACCATCACCATAGACCTCGATGTCAATGGCCCACGTGCGACCTACAGAAGGCCAAATCTCATCCAGCATTCGATCTCGGTTGTCATGTTGCCCGAATGGGCTCCGATGCCGCATCTCAGGCATCAAAAGACGCTCGAGCGTCTGCCGGTCTCGGTTCTTGAAAGCGGCGTAATAGGCCTGGATAGAAGATCGATGGTCCATCGGTCGTCGCTCTTCGTCAGAATGATCAGGCGGAACGGCTTACTTCCAATTTGACTGGCGGAGCACACCCGATCAATAGATCGTTATGCGAGACAGATCTGAGGACCGCCTCCCCCTCGGCACGCATGGCGCCCACTCTCCACCTTCGAGCGAACGTCCGCGTCAGCCTATTCGAAAGGGAGAGAAATGAAAACGCAAAGGAACCGATGAGAACACCCGAGTCGGTTGGGACGATGAGCCGCGACGCAACAAAACCGACGGCCAATGGGAGGCTCCGCCAAGGGCCGTTAGCTGCCGCTCGCCATGGGACCGGCCGGAACAGCCTAGAAGGGTGGAAGCGGACTAAGCAGCTGGCGCCGAAATGGCGATTAATAGTAAGCGTGGCGTGGAGACCCTGTACGGAAACGACGCTGACGCGCGTCCAACCCAGATGTGCCCCCGCGATTCTTCGACTATCTGACACCACTTCAACGGATTCATATGGCCCATGGACCTTCCTCCATTCCTGCTCGACCAGTGGCTCGCCGCTTATGAGTTCCGGACCCCACCAGTCCGCTATAACCTAGCCTCGAGTACGGGACCTCGCTGGACGCTCAAGGCGCTGGAGGGGCTGGACCAGACCGGCTGGTCGCTATCGGAAATCTCAATCGGTTACGCGCCGCCTGATGGAAGCCTTGATCTGCGCCGCGCTATCGCAGACCATCACGACGTGGATCCCGACTGGGTGGTCGTCACCACGGGTGCCTCCGAAGCGCTGTCGATCCTGTTTTGCCTTGCATCAAAGCCGGGCGGCTCGGTCTCGCTCCCATCGCCCGCTTTCCCAGCCTTTGCGGCGATGGCGGGGGCCTGGCAGCTCGACGTCGAAAACTACGAGCTACGCCGAGACAAATTGTTTCGACATGCCTCGGACCTGGTTCTGCAGTCACTTCGCCATGACACTGTGCTGGCCGTGGTGAACACACCGCACAACCCAACTGGATCGGTCATGGCACGGCCCGACATCGAGATCCTCGCCGCCGCGCTGGCGGAGCGAAATGTGCCGCTGATCGTCGATGAAGTCTACCATCCACTCTACTTCGGACACGCTCAGCGGTCCGCCGCCGGCATCGAAAATGTGATCGTCATCAGCGATATGTCGAAAGCCTTGTCACTTGCCGGTCTGCGATTGGGCTGGGTCATCGATGCCGACCCTGAGCGGCGGAAACGCATCGTCGATGCGCGAAGTTACTTTACGATCAGCAGCTCACCAATCGCAGAAGCTGTGGCCGCGCACGCATTGCGCAACCGTAGCACGCTACTATCGAGACTGAATGCTGTCGCTTCTACGAATCTCGTGCAGCTGCGAGCTGTCATTGAAGAAGCATCCGATATCGTCTCGTGGGTTGCACCTGATGGAAGCACAACGGCCTATCCGTGGTTCAACGATGGGCGCGACAGCCGACCATTCTGCGAAGCTCTAGCCGAACGCGGGGTGCTCATCGTTCCTGGTGATTGCTTCGGCGCGCGAGATCACATGCGCATTGGCTTCGGTGCGCAGGATGAGGGCTTCAAGGCGGCCGCTAGTATACTGCGGGATGCGATCATGAGCGAAATCTGACCCGCGAAAAAAAGCAGGAGGACGAGGGATAGTCTGGACTGGCTCTGCCGGAGCAGCTTGTGACATCTGGCGAATTGAAATTCGAGCGGGAGGAAGCGAGCCTACCGCCGCGCCCCGCGTTGGACGCGGCGGCCTACGCCTTGGATCAACGACGATCCGTCCAGCTCAGCGCGCAAGAAATTCGCGCAATTCACGCCGGAAAACCTCGGGCTGGTCGAGCATGAGGAAATGATAGCTGTCAGGGATCCTCTTTAGAATCGACGGCGCGCCCGCATAAGACGCGCTATAGAATTGCTCCATCTGGGCATCCGTCAAGGGCACGCCGGGCGCGCGAACGAATAGAACCGTTAGGGGCACGTTGAGGGTGGCGACCTCGGGCCGGAGATCTGTCGTAATCAGTTCATACATTGCCTGGCCGGAGACGGCCGGGTCGCTGTCGAGCGAATGCCGCACGGCGGCCGGGCGCAGACTCTCGGTGCGGATCTGGCTGGCTATCGTCTGTTCGACAAACGCGCGACGCGCTTCTCCCGTCGCGTTTGCCAACCCCGTACGTAGCTGCTCTGCCATCGGTCGAACGGCGTCGGGTGTGGTGCCCGCTGGACCGAACATGGCGCCGAGGAAGGGCACCATGTCGACCACCATTACCCGCGACGCGAGCTCGGGATGGCGACCCGCTACCATGAGTGCCCACGCGCCCCCGAGAGAATGGCCGACCACAGCCGGGCGTTGCAAGCGCCGCTCGGAAATGTAGCGCACTATCTCCTCGGCCACAGGCTCCATTATCGCGCCAGAGCTGTTGGCACCGGCTGGCTTGCCAGCAAAGCCGGCGACATGGACCAGGTGGTAGCGATAGCCAGGCACTGCATCGACGGTTGCCCTCCAGACATCCGGGGATGAGCCGAGGCCGGGTATCAGGATCACGTCCGGCCCGGCGCCAACTGTCTCCACGCTGATCCGGTGGCTTACAAAAGCAGTGGGCGATCGGCCGGCGGTGCTGGCGCAAGCTGTCGCGAGAGGAAGTAGCAGGAAGATAAGTAAGAGACGAAGCATTGGAGCTATCCTTTTAAATAGGGGCCGTGCATTCCATCCTCAACACAGCGATCCGGGGCGGCAACCAAGGGGTGCAGCGCTAGCGCCACTCCAGCCAGGCGAAGTAGAGGAGTGCCGTGGATAGGGCCGCCGCAGTGACGACTTTGATCGCGTCACCGGTCGCGATAGCGACCGACCAGTTCGCCACATAAACGATGAGACTGGTCGTGATGGCGGCGTAAAAACCGGCGGTAAGCGCCTGGCTTCGGTTCTGAAGCGCCAGTTCGTCGTTTAGCAGCGCCCGCATCCGACCTCGGAGCCGGATACCACCGCCGTTCGCGAGGATAATCAACCAGACGAGGACCAGGAGAGCCCAACTGCCGCCTCGAGCCGTTCCGCCGGAATATTGGGCGTCGCCATACTGGAGATATGCGGTGATCAGCAGCACCACGGCGGCTAGCACCATTATCATCGCCCGCGCCTTCGTCTTGTATTCCGCCCGCTCAATGTCGCTCATGTCAAATCCTGTCTTCCGGTTCGAGTGAGAAGAGAGCCTCCACCGACGTTCCCAAGGCTTGCGCCAGTTTTAGCGCGAGCAGGGTGGACGGAACAAAGATACCGTTCTCGACTGTGTTGATGGTCTTTCTGGATACGCCGACCAGATCCGCCAGCGCGGCTTGAGTAAGATCCCGTTCAATCCTGGCATCATGCAGACTGTTGGTGAGACCCTTTGTCATTCCGATCGGCTTCCTATGAGTAACCCTGAGGTGACATGTAACCTACGCGTTACATGGGTGTCAACCGCAAAATTGAGAGGCTGCGCAACTGCCGCCGGAGCCATCTGGGCGAATGTCCGCTATGGGTCGAAAGCAGACATTGCCGGCTGGCTTCGCGGGATGGAGAAATAGGGTTTGGGGACACTAATTCGGAGGCGGAGAATTCCCGCGCAAATGCGCGCCCGCGGTGCGGACAAATCGTCTCTTGGCCACGAAGGGCTTACAGCCAGTCTGCAATGCCCCGGAAAGGCGGGGAGAATTCCCGGCTAATGCGCTGAGACTAAAAAAAGAGGAAAACCAAAGACTTAGTGGCGCGCCCGGCAGGACTCGAACCTGCGACCCCAAGCTTAGAAGGCTCGTGCTCTGTCCAGCTGAGCTACGGGCGCGTGAGGGCGCTCTAGACCGAATTGGTGAAAATCGGAATTCCGATTCCTCGGCGCGCGGTTTATGGTCAACGCCCGAGAGGTGCGCCAAATGGGGAAGCGGAGGAAGCTCACGGCCGGCGAAATCGCGCTCGCCCGGGCAGCATTCGGCAACAAGATCGATTATCGGCGCGTGAAGCTGTCCGAAGGGCCCGGTCTCCAGCCTTTGGCCCACGCGGCCTTCGCCAAGGGCAATCCCGCGATCACGATCGGATCGACCGTCTACTTCAAGCGAGATTATTGCCCCGACTTTTCCGCTCCCGGGAAAAACCGCAAGAGTTTCATCCACGAGATGACCCACGTGTGGCAGTATCGGACGCTGGGCATGCCGGCCTTCTTCGCCCGCTACGGCGCGGAATTTGCCAGGGTCGGGTGCAAGGCGAGCGACATGTACAAATACAGGGAGGGGAGCGACAGTTTCGGCCGAGCGATGCTCGAGGCGCAGGCCGAAATGGTCGCCGATTATAGCGAGGCGGTGTGGAACGCCGATGCCGCGCGCACCGCCTCGATTGCAAGGAACCTGGCCGGTGGCGGGCTTTACGGGCTCTAGCGGGTCCCCGATAAGGGGCGGGTGAGCGGGTCCGGGATCGAGACTGTCGAAGCGCGGGCGCCGGCGGCGCGGCCGCTGCTTTATTTCGATTATGTGATGGCGGCGTTCGTCACCATCCTCTTGCTTTCCAACGTGATCGGCGCCGGCAAGGTGGCAGTGATCGGCGGGCCCTGGGGCGGGGCGTGGCCGTTCGGCGCGGGAATCCTGTTCTTCCCGCTCTCCTATGTGATCGGCGACGTGCTGACCGAGGTCTACGGCTATGGCCGCGCCCGGCGCTGCATCTGGGCGGGCTTTTGCGCGCTCCTGTTCATGGCGTTCATGGCGTTCGTCGTGGTCGCCCTGCCGCCCTCGCCCGATTGGCAAGGGCAGGCCGCTTACGAGCAAATATTCGGCCAGGTGCCGCGGATCGTCTTCGCCTCGATCCTCGCCTTCTGGGCCGGCGAGTTCGTCAATTCCTACGTGCTGGCCAAGATGAAGATCTGGACCAGGGGCCGGCATTTGTGGACGCGGACGATCGGCTCGACATTGGCCGGACAGGGCGTCGACAGCCTGATCTTCTATCCTTTGGCCTTTCTCGGCGCGGCAGGCTGGACCGATGCGCTGGTCATCAAGGTGCTGCTCACCCAATGGGCGCTCAAGGTCGGCTGGGAGGTGCTGCTGACGCCGGTCACTTATGCGGCCGTCGGCTGGCTCAAGCGCCGCGAAGGAATCGACGTCTATGACGAAGGGACGGATTTCACGCCGTTTCGGGCGAAAATCTGATGAGCGCGTTCCAGGCCTGGAAGACCTGGGCCGTTGTCTTGACCGGCCTGCCCAAGGACGCGCTCCACATCTATGTAGGCCTGATCGTCTTCCTCGCCGCCGCGGCGTTGCTCAAGCGGTCGCTCGGCGACTGGCGACCGCTCGCCGCGGTCTTGCTCGTCGCTTTGGTCGGGGAGGCATGGGACATGACCGATTCCCGGTGGGCGCGCGAGCCGCTCGAATGGGCGAGAGGCTGGCACGACCTGTGGAACACGATGTTCTGGCCCCTGGTCCTCCACGCGCTCGCCCGCTGGAGCCGCGTCCTCAAGCGCTGATCAGTCGTAGGCCCAGCGCGCCAGCGACCAGGCCAGATAAGCTAGCGCGGCCCAGATAGCGATCACGATCAGCATTCCGGCGACGCTGGCGGGTCGCTCCGCGCCGGCGGCCGCCGCCGCCCGATGCTCGTCGAGCCGGCCGGGCGGGAGGAGCCGACCGATCAGCCAGATTCCGCCCGGAATCAGCACCGCGTCGTCGATCAGGCCGAGCACTGGGATGAAGTCGGGAATGAGGTCGATCGGCGACAGCGCATAAGCGGCGATCGCCAGAGCGAGCAGGCGGACGTGCCAGGGCGTGCGCGGATCGCGCGCGGCGAGCCAGATTGCGTGCGCCTCGATCCGGAGGCGCGTCATCAGCGACCGGTGGCCCGCTTTTCTGCCCATGGCCGCCATGCTTGGCCCCAAACGGGTTCGGGCGTAAGCCCCTTCAGCGCAGGCGACGGAGGGAGCGGCCATGGAAACCGGGATCGAGCGGCTGACGGCGCTGGCCTTCGTCATCACCGGCCTGTCGCACATCGCCGCGCCGAAGGCCTGGGCGCGCTTCTTCATCGACCTGCGCGAGCGCGGTGAGGTCGGCGGCTTCCTCAACGCTTATGTCCATATCCCACTCGGCCTGCTGATCGTCGCGTTCCATTGGCTATGGACCTGGCCCGCGATCCTCGTGACGCTGATCGGCTGCGCGCTGACGCTCAAGGGGACGCTCTACTTCGTTTGGCCCGGGCTGGCGCTGCGCAGCACGGCGCATGTCTCGGAAGCGAGCGCCTGGAAATTCCAGGTGGCGGGCGTGCCGGCAGTCGCGCTCGGCATCGTCATCGGCTGGATTTCGCTCGGCCTGCCGGGGATTTGAGCGCCGAGCCGTCGATTTGGCTCGAAACCGGGGTCGCCACACTGCCCGCCGAGGCGGTCTTCCAGAACCATCCGGGCCGCGGATAGTCACAGCACTTCGAACAACCCCGCCGCGCCCATGCCGCCGCCGACGCACATCGTCACCATGACGTAGCGGGCGCCGCGGCGCTTGCCTTCGATCAAGGCGTGGCCGGTCATCCGCGCGCCCGACATGCCGTAGGGGTGGCCGATCGAGATCGCGCCGCCGTCGACGTTCATCTTGTCGTTCGGGATTCCAAGCACGTCCTGGATGTAGAGGACCTGGACCGCGAAGGCCTCGTTCAATTCCCACAGGTCGATGTCGTTCACGCTGAGGCCGAACCGGTCGAGCAATTTGGGAACCGCGAAGACCGGGCCGATCCCCATCTCGTCGGGCTCGGTGCCGGCCGCGGCCATGCCGATATAGCGGCCGAGCGGCTGGAGGCCGCGCGCGGCGGCGACGTCCGCCTCCATGATCACGCAGGCCGAGGCGCCGTCGGAAAGCTGGCTGGCATTGCCGGCGGTGACCATCGCGTCGGGCCCCATCACCGGCTGGAGGCCTTGCAGGCCTTCGATCGTGGTGTCGGCGCGGTTGCCCTCGTCCTTGGTGATGGTGACCTCGCGCATCGAGACCTCGCCGGTCTCCTTGTCCTTGACCGACATGTTCGCGGTGACCGGCACGATCTCCTCGTCGAACCGGCCGGCGGCCTGGGCGGCGGCGGTGCGCTGCTGCGACTGGAGCGCATAGGCGTCCTGGCGGTCGCGGGCGATGGAGTAGCGCTTTCCCACCACTTCGGCGGTGCCGATCATCGGCATGTAGACGTCCTTGTGCATCGCCACGAGCTCGGGATCGCCGCCGAGCCGCATCTCGGCGGTCTGGACCATCGAGATCGATTCGACGCCGCCGGCGACGCAGACGTCCATCCGGTCGACGATCACCTGCTTGGCGGCGGTGGCGATCGCCATCAATCCGCTCGCGCACTGGCGGTCGATCGACATGCCCGGCACGGTGACCGGCAGGCCGGCGCGCAAGGCGGCGGTGCGCCCGATCGTCGCCTGGACGCCCTGCTGGAGCGCGGCGCCGATGATGACGTCGTCGATCTCGGCCGGGTCGACGCCCGAACGCTCGACCGCGGCGCGGATCGCGTGGGCGGCCAGCGTCGGCGAAGGCGTGGCGTTGAACGCGCCGCGATAGGCCTTGCCGATCGGCGTGCGGGCGGTGGAGACGATGACGGCGTCGCGGGTCATGGGCGTGCTTCCTTTCTATTTCCTCCCCGGCATTTGCCGGGGAGGGGGACCAGGCGAAGCCTGGTGGAGGGGTAGTCTGGACTTGGGATCGGAAGGTTTCCCCTCCACCACCCTTTGGGTGGTCCCCCTCCCCACGAAATCGTGGGGAGGAATGTCTACGTGAATATCATTCCGATCCAGTCGGCGATCAATGCGGGTTTGTCCTCATCTTCGATCTCGACGGCGACGTTGTGAACGAACTGCCATTGGCCGGGGCGCTTCTCGTCGAACGAGACGAGCGTGAAGCGCCCGCGGACGCGCTTGCCCGAGCGGACCGGGGCGAGGAAGCGGATTTTCTCGAAGCCGTAATTGACCCCCATCTTTACGCCGTCCGGGCGGAGCATCGCGTCGGCGGCCATCCGGCTCAGCAGCGACAAGGTGAGGAAACCATGGGCGACCGTGCCGCCGAACGGCGTCCCGGCGGCGGCCTCCGGGTCGATATGGATGAACTGGTGATCCTCGGTCACGTCGGCGAACGTGTCGATCCGCGCCTGATCGACCAGGATCCAGTCCGAGACCCCGACCTCCTGGCCGATGCGCGATTTGATGTCTTCGATGCTGGCGATGGGCATGAGAGCGGTCTAGAGGCACGGCGATACGAGACTCAAGCCCCGTGAGGAATGCGAATGGCTGACGCTACGGCATCGGCGCGTGCTGAAATCCGCAAGCTGCTCCGCGCGCCCGAGCCGGAGGTGCTGGCACCGCTGCTGAAGGACGCCGCGCTCGATCCCGATTCGCGTGCGCGGGTCGAGAAAAGGGCGCTGGCCATGCTCGGCGAGCTGCGCGCGGCGCAGTCGCGCGGCTGGGTCAACCAGTTCCTCCAGGAATATCGGCTGAACACCCAGGAGGGCGTGGCGCTGCTCAGCCTCGCCGAGGCGTTCCTGCGGGTGCCCGATCCCGAAACCGCCGATCAGCTGATCGCCGACAAGCTCGGCGAGGGCGATTGGCGCACCCACAAGGGCAAGTCCAATTCGACGCTCGTCAACTCGGCGACTTGGGGGCTCGTCATCGGTCGCGCGCTCACGGCCGAGAGCGAGCAGGCGAGCGCGCTCAAGCGGTTGTTGGCCCGCGCCGGCGAGCCGTTCGTCCGCCAGGGCGTCGGCGCGGCGATGCGGATGATGGGCGAGATATTCGTCATGGGCCGCAACATCGGCGAGGCGATCGAGCGGATGCGCAAACGCGAGAATGCGGGCTTCACGGCCAGCTTCGACATGCTCGGCGAAGCGGCCCGCACCTTCCCCGACGCCGAGCGCTATTTTCGGAGCTACGAGGACGCGATCCGGGCGGTCGGCGCGGCGGCGGGGGAGGGGCATTCGATCTCAGTCAAGCTCTCCGCGCTCCACCCGCGCTACGAGGTCGCCCAGTACGAACGCTGCGGGTCCTCCCTGATCGGGCAGGTCGAGGCGCTGGCGGGCCTGGCGGCGAAGCTCGGCATCCAGTTCACCATCGACGCCGAGGAGACCGAGCGGCTCGAGATGAGCCTCGACATCATCGAAGCGGTGGCGGGTCTGCCGGCGCTCAGGGGGTGGGACGGGCTCGGCCTGGCGATCCAGGCTTATGGCAAGCGCGCCCGGCCGACGATCGCCTGGGCGGACGCGCTCGGGGCGAAAACCAGGCGGCGGATCGCGGCGCGGCTGGTCAAGGGCGCTTATTGGGACACCGAGATCAAGCGCACGCAGGAGCAGGGGCTTTCGGATTATCCGCTGTTCACGCGCAAGGCGGCGACCGACGTCTCCTACCTCGCCTGCGCGAAGGACATGCTGGCGGCGAAGAACGTCTATCCGGCCTTCGCGACCCACAATGCGCTGACCGTCGCGACGATCCTCGAATGGGCCGGCGAGAGCCGGGGGTTCGAGTTCCAGCGGCTTCACGGGATGGGGGAGGGGCTTTACGAGGGGCTGGTCCGCGAGCAGGGTTATAATACCCGCATCTATGCGCCGGTCGGCGGGCATCGCGATCTGCTTGCCTATCTGGTCCGGCGGCTGCTCGAGAATGGCGCGAATTCGAGCTTCGTCCACCAGCTGGCCGACGAGCGGCTGACCGATGCCGATCTAATCGCCGATCCGGTCGCCAGGATTGCGGCGGTCGGCGGCACGCGCCACCCCTCGATCGTGCTTCCTCCCGATCTGTTCATGCCCGAGCGCAGGAACAGCGAAGGGCTCGACCTCAACGACCGGCCCGAGCTCGAGCGGATCGCAAAAGCGGTCGCGCCGCCGCTCGCCTTCTCGCCGACCACCAGCCCGCCGGCCGACGCGCTCGTCACGCGCGCCCTGAACGGCTTCGAGACCTGGTCGAAGCGCGGCGTCGATGAGCGCGCGGCCTGCCTGGAGCGGCTCGCCGACAGCTTGGAGCGCGACCGCGACATGCTGATGCGGATCGCGGTCAAGGAAGCGGGCAAGACCATCCCCGACGCGCTCGCCGAAGTGCGCGAGGCGGTCGATTTCTGCCGCTATTACGCCGCCCAGGCGCGGGCCCACCTCCAGCCGGTCGAGCTGCCGGGGCCCACCGGCGAGCGCAACGTGCTCAGGATGGAGGGCCGCGGCGCCTGGGTCTGCATCGCGCCGTGGAATTTCCCGCTGGCCATCTTCCTGGGCCAGGTCGCGGCGGCTCTGGCGGCGGGGAACAGCGTCGTCGCCAAGCCCGCCTCCCAGACGCCCGAAATTGCCGCTTATGCGGTCGGCCTCGCCCATGCGGCCGGCATCCCGGAGGACGCCCTGGTGCTGGCGGTCGGCCGCCGCGATTTCGGCCAGGCGCTGATGGAGGACGTCCGCATCGCCGGCGTCGCCTTCACCGGCTCGACCGCGACTGCCAAGAGGATCGCGCGCACCCTGGTCGCCGACGACGATCGCGACATCATCCCGCTGATCGCCGAAACCGGCGGGATCAATGCGATGATCGTCGATTCGACCGCTCTGCCCGAGCAGGTCGTCCAGGACGTCATCACCTCCGCCTTCCGTTCGGCCGGCCAGCGCTGCTCGGCATTGCGCCTGCTCGTGCTGCAGGAGGAGGTGGCGGAGCGGACCTTGGAGATGCTGGCGGGCGCGATGGACACGTTGATCGTCGGCGACCCGGCCGATCCCTGCACCGACGTCGGCCCGGTCATCGACCGGCCCTCCTACGACAAGTTGATGGCCCGCCGCGCCGCGATGCGGGAGCGCTGGCTGAAGACCATCAAGGCGCCGGAAGAGGGGTTGTTCGTGCCGCCGACGCTGATCCGCATCGACGCGATCGAGGATCTCGAGGAGGAATGGTTCGGGCCCCTGCTCCATGTCACGACCTGGAAGGGCGGCGAGCTCGCGCAAACCGTCCGGCGGGTCAATGCGTCGGGCTTCGGCCTCACCATGGGCCTGCACAGCCGGATCGCCCGCGCCGCCGAGACGGTCGAGGAGGTCGGAACGGTCGGCAATCTCTACGTCAACCGATCGATGATCGGCGCGATCGTCGGCTCGCAGCCGTTCGGCGGGGAAGGGCAGTCGGGCACCGGCCCCAAGGCCGGCGGGCCGCATTATCTGCCGCGCTTCTGCACCGAGCGGGTGACCTCGACCGACACGACCAGCGCCGGCGGCAACGCGACCTTGCTGTCGCTCGAGGATGTGGGGTTCTGACCTGTTCGCCGCCGAAGCCATAAGGATCAGGGAAATCCTGCTGTCGCAAGCGAGCGTGTCGCCGTTGCTCAACCTCGGTTCTTCGACCCGCGAATTTCGAGAGACGGCCAAAGCCCATATCGGCCGCGACGTATTCGCGCCGCTGGCACAGGCCGGCATCCACGTCTTTCACAGCGATCTCAAGCAGGCGCAGGGGGTCGATCTTGCCGGAGACATTCTCGATCCGGCGGTAATGCGCGATCTCGTGGCGCGCCGGTTCAAATGCGTCTTGTGCGCCAACCTTCTCGAACATGTCCGCGATCCCGCGGCGGTGGCGGCGGCGTGCGAGGAGATCGTGGGCGCAGGCGGGCTGATCCTGGCGACGGTGCCGTCGAGCTTCCCCTATCACGCCGATCCGATCGACACCGGCTACCGGCCCACGCCCGCCGCGCTCGCCGCGCTGTTCGGCCACAGCGAGACGCTCCTCGCCGAAGAGGTGACAGGCCGCACTTATGCCGAGGATTTGAAGGCGCGGGGCTCGAATATGTGGAAGGAGGCCGGGCTAACTCTCCTGTTCGGGCTGACTTTCTTCTCGCGCCCGAAGAGCTTCTGGGCCCGGCTGGATCGCTGGCGCTGGTATCGGCGGCCTTACCGCGTGTCGGTCGTTTTGCTGTCGGTCCGCTCGTCCGTTTCCGGCGGCGGATAGGGCATGATCAAGGTTCCGTCCGGCGCGGCGGTGAAGCTGGTCTGGGTCGGGTAGGCGAATTCGATTCCTTCGGCGTTGAGCCGCGCGAGCAGTGCGATCAGCACTTGGCTGCGCGCGTCGAACACCTTCTGCCAGACCTCCGATTTGACGTCGAACTGGAATTCGAAATCGAGGCTCGACGCGCCGTAGGCGACCATGCCGCAGCGCAGGAACACGCATTTGTCGCACGAAGTAACCACCTCGCGGACCATCTCGGGAATCCGCGCGCAGATTTCGGGCGGCGTCTGGTAGACGATCCCGAACGGCTGGACGATCCGGCGCCGGTTGAGCCGCGCCATATTGTGCAGCTCCTTGCCCAGGAGGTTGGTGTTGGAAATGATCACCTCCTCGCCGGTCAGCGAACGGATTCGGGTCGATTTGAGGCCGATCTGCTCGACCGTTCCCGAGGTCGTGTCCCAGCGGATCGAATCGCCGCGTCGGAACGGCTTGTCGAAGATGATCGAGAGCGCCGAGAAGAGGTCGTCGAAAATTCCCTTGGCGGCGAGGCCGATGGCGATGCCGCCGATGCCCAGGCCCGCGACCAGGCCGGTGACGTTGACGCCGAGATTGTCGAGCACGACCACGATCGCGATGATGAAGATGGCGATGGTGACGAGCAGGCGGATGATGCCGATCGCGCTGCCCAGCCCGCTGCTTTCCTCGAGCCCGCCCGCCCTGTGCTCGATCACGCCGAGGATCAGCTCGCGCGCCCACAACGCGACCTGCAGCGTCGTCGCGACGACGAAGACGACGCCGATCGTCGTGGTGACGGCGTCCGGCGCTTGCGAATAGCCCGACACCAGGCGCGCGGCGAGCGCGATCATGAACCAGAGCCTGGTCCCCATGAGCACCCGGCCGAGCACGGTGCGCCAGTGGATGTGGGTCGGGTCGGTACCGCAGATCCGAACGCCAAGCCATCTGATTGCGAGCAGCAGCGCGACGATCAGCGCGCCGGCCGCCAGCCCCAATATGATCTGCATGCTGTGGCTCGAAAGCCAGGCAAGGATTTCGGCCCAGAGCTGCCCGGCCTGGGTGTCGAGTGGGGCTTGATCGTTCATTTGGCCGTGCTTGCTTTCCTGGCGCGTTTCCTGCCGAGGAAGGCGATCAGCCCGCGCTCGGCGCTCGACAGATATTTCGTCGGGCGCGGGCATTGCAAGCCGAACCCGCCTTTCGCGCCTTTCACCGCCTCGATCAGCGCCGGATGGACATAGGATTTGCGGCTGATGGCGGGCGTGTTGCCGAGCGCGTCGGCGACCGGCTCGAGCATCGCGTTGAGGCCGATTCCTTCCTCGCCGGCGGCGCAGATCTGCTCGAAGGCGATCGCGCTCGCGCTCCAGGTGCGGAAATGCTTGGCGGTGAAATCCTCGCCGGTCGCTTCGCGGATATAGTCGTTGACGTCGGTCGAGGTGACGGCATTGGCCTCGCCCTCCTCATCGACATATTGAAAAAGATTCTGCCCCGGCAAATCCTGGCAGCTTCTGACGATGCGCGACAGGCGGCTGTCGGTGATCGACAGCTCGCGCTCGATCCCGCTCTTCGCCTTGAAGCGCATCCTGACGGTGCGCCCGAACACTTTCGCATGGCGGTTGCGCAACGTGGTCGCGCCGTAGCTTTTATTCTCCTGAACATAGGCTTCGTTGCCGACGCGGATGCGGCCGACGTCGAGCAGCCGGACGACGGCGGCGACGACGGTGTCGCGGCTCAGGGCGCGCTTCGCCAGATCGGCTTCGACCCGCTTGCGCAATTTGGGCAGCGCCCTGCCGAAGCCGGCGCAGCGGTCATATTTCGCCGCCTCCCGCTGCTCGCGAAAGCCGGTATGGTAGCGATATTGCTTGCGGCCCTTGTCGTCATAGCCGATCGCCTGGATGTGGCCGTTCGGGTTCGGACAGAACCAGGCGTCGCGATAAGCGGGCGGGAGGCCGATGGCATTGAGGCGGTCGATCTCGTCGCGGTCTGTGACGCGCTTTCCCCTGGCGTCGAAATATTGCCAATAGCGACCGCGGCGCCGGCGCGTGATGCCCGGCGACTGGTCATCCACATAGTGAAGCGCGCCCGTCATCCGGGCCTAAAGGCCCGGCGGCCCGCTTCGTTCCGGCTTGTTTGGGAAAGGAGGAGGCTCGGCAGCCCTCCTTCGCTAAAGCTTCGGCGGGCAGCCTCCGCTAAAACTGCGGCTTGCCAGCCGAAGCTTTAGCGGAGGCTGGTGGGCCCCGCAGGATTTCTACCTACACCTGACCGTAATCTGCGGTCTGCTCTGGCAGTTAAGCTAGGGGCCCGGCGAGAGCTTTAGCGCGCAAGAATTGATAAGCTGTTAGCGCGCCGCCCATCCCTCGGCCGCGGGGTCCGGCGCGGGCGGCCGCTTCGCCGCGACCCGCTGCAAATGCCGGCAGTGGAGGTCGAACCCGATCTGGACGGCGAGCACCAGCCAGCCGAACGACTGGAAAGCGATGCCCACGAACACGGCGCCGACCAGATAGATGATCTGGAAATGCTGGAGCGCGGTTGCGAGCGGGGAAACCCAGGCCATGTCGCCCGTATCGCGCCGGTAGCGCCGCCGCAGCACCTCCATCCGAACCAGGCCGATGCCGTGGATCAGCAGGAACAGGATGAGCCCGGGAAAGCCCTGCTCGCCGAGCATCTCGAAATAGGCGCTGTGATAGGCGCGCGCTTCGTCCGCCTCGGTCTGGGTGGTGACGATTTGGACTTCGCCCGTCGTCTGGGTGTTGACCATCTGCACCTGGATGCGGTTCGAGCGGTAGGCCCCGAAGCCGCCGCCGAGCGGGTGCGCCTTGGCATAGTCCCAGGTCCAGGCCCAGACCGCCAGCCTGGTGCCCGCGGACTGATCGGCCTGGACGTTCTGGATCGTCTCCATCCGGCTGGTGAAGGAGGAGGGGAGGAACGGGATCGAAGCGAGCCCGAGAAAGGCCGCGCCGCCGATGTAGAGGAGCCGCCGCCTGGCGTCGCGCAGCATCAGGATTGCGAGCACGGCGATGCAGACCAGGCCGGTCCGCGCCTCGGTGCCGATCGGGATCAGGAGGCACGCGAAGATCAGTCCCGCCGCGAACAATTTCACGCGCCAGTCGGGCGGGAAGATGGTGCCGAACCGCGCGAGCCACAGGATGATCGGGATCAGCGCGATCGCGATGGTCGAGATCGTGCTGCTCTCGTAAAGGCCGCTATTGTTGTCGACCATCAGGTTGAGGACGCCGTAGCCTCCGCCCGAAAGGACGGTCTTGATCCCGCCGACGATCGCGATCGAGCCGGCGGAAAGGATCAGGAACAGCAAGACGGCTTCGATCCTGAGCTTCGAGCGCAGGGTGAAGGGAAGGAAGATCGCGAAGACGAGCGCCTTCCAGGCCCAGTCCCATTTCTCGAGCGCGTCCTCGGGAAAGTCGGCGTTGAAGGTGGTGACGCCCGCATAAGCGAGCAGCAGCAGCATCAGCCCCTGGCGCACCGAGACCGCGATGCGGTCCTTGCGGTCGGCGATCGCCCAGCCGCCGATGGCGAGGATGGCGACGATCATCGACAGGGGGATGGAGTTCAAAAGGTAATAGGACAGGCGCTGCGGCGAGACCGTATCGACGTAGATATAGGCGAGCACGAACAGGAACGGGCGCTTGAAGCCGAACGCCAGCAGGCCCGCCAAAAAGCCGATGAAGGCGAGATCACGCATCCTTGCGGAACCAGCGCCGCGGCGGCGCCGCGGGCGCGCCGTCTTCCTCAAGGTCGGGCCGCGACAGCAGGCGCCAGGCGGCGAGCAGCATGAGGCCGTGGGTCAGGCCGAGCGCGAAATTGTCGATCATCCGATACGTCCCTTGCCCGGCCCGCTTTTGCCCGCGTGATAGAAGGGCGCGGTTGATGGGCCGTTAAGCCTTACTGGCTAGACCGGTTCCATGGCAGGGCTTTTCCTCGTGCGGACGCGCGATCGCGGTTACGCGGCCTCGGCGCTCGCCGCCGCGCGCGCCCAGTTCCCCGGCGCGAGCGAGAAGGAGATCGGCGGCTGGCACCTGCTCCACGCCCCCTACATCATGGGCGGGCCGGAAACCTTGCTGGCCGACGGCGAGGATCTGGTCGCGGTCGCCGGGACTCTGACCTGCGACGGGAAGATGGGGCGCGCGGCGCTCGCGGCCCTGCTCGCCATGGACATGAAGGCGCCCGACTGGAGCCGGCTCGGCGGGCAGTTCGTCGCCCTGGTCCACAAGGCCGGGCGCAGCTTCCTGCTCACCGACTATTTCGCTGCCTTCCAGCTGTTCCACGATGCCGACATGCGCCTGTTTTCGACCTCGCTGCTCGCCGCCGCTTACGCCTTGCCGTCGCTCTCCTTCGATCCGCAGGGCATCTACGAATTCGCGTTCAACGTCGTCCCGATCGGCAATGGCACATTGTTCGCCGAGCTCGAGACGCTTGGGCCGGACCAAATGGTCGAACTCGCGGAAGACGGCGTCCTTCTCCACGCGCTCGCAAAGCCGCTTCCCCAGACCGAGGAGATGCCGCTCGACGCGCGCATAGCGGCCCATCGCGACCGGCTGATGGCGGTCGTCGAGGACCATGTGCGGCATTTCGGCGGCAATATCTTCTGTCCCCTGTCGGGAGGGCTCGATTCCCGGCTGGTGCTGGCGGCGCTGCGCGCGGCGGGGAGCCGGCCGCGCCTGTTCGTCTATGGCGGTCCCGACAGCGCCGACGTGAAGATCGCCCGCGAGATCGCCGCCGCTTTGGGCTTCGAGATCGAATGGATCGACAAGGAGGCCTGGCGCGACGTACCGGCCGACGCCTTCCCGGAGCAGGTCGAGGCGAATTTCCAGGCCTATGACGGCCTGCCCAATTATGGCGAATTGTTCGAGAACGGCGCCAATGCCGCCGCGCTCGAGGCCCGCCATCGCGGCGGCGCGCTCTCGGCCTCGGGCGGCTGCGGCGAGATTTTCCGCAATTTCTTCTTCCTCCCCGACCGGCGGTTCACCGCGGCGGCGGTCGCGCGGACCTTCTTCGCCCGCTACGCCAGGAGCGACGTTACCGCTCTGTTCGACGAAGGCGCATTCCTGCGCGGGCTCGAGGACAAGATTCTGGCGGCGCTCGGCCGGCCCGGGGACCGCTCGGCGCTGCCGCGGCCGCTGGTCGAGCAAATCTATCCGCGCGTCCGCTGCCGCGCCGTTTTCGGGCGGGAGATCAGCCTCGAGGCCCGCTACGGCGCCTATCTGATGCCGTTCCTCGATCACCGGCTGGTGGCCGAAGCGATGCGGCTGCCGCTCGCGCTCAAGAATGCGGGGCGGTTCGAAGCGATGCTGCTTCATGCGATCGATCCCGCGCTGGCCGCCATGCCTTCGGCTTACGGCCACGATTTCGCCGGTCCGCCGAGCCGCGGGCACCGCTTCGACGAATGGGCGACGCGGATCCGCCCGATCGCGCTGCGCCAGCGCAGCTACGCGCTGCGCCGCCGGCTGGGCCCGGTCGCCGACGAGCATGGCGGTCTCTTGACGAGCGAATATATGGGCCGCGTCGTCGACCTCGAATTTCCGGTCATGCGGCGTTATTTCCAGACCAGGCGGATCACCGACAGCGGCCTGATGCGGCGGATCGCCAACCTCGAATATTTCGCCGCCCGCCTGGGGTCGCGGCTCAGTGCCGCTGGAAAAGCGTGATCCGCTCGCCGAGCCGGTTGTCGCGAATCACCAGGGCCTCCCCGCTCCAGTCGCCGACGAAGGCGGTCGACCAGGCGAAACCCGGCGCGACCGAGGCGACATTGTTCTCGATGATCAGCCCGGCCGAAGGATTGTCGCCCTCCTCGGCATGGACGGCGATCAACGTGCCGTAATTCTCCTTGCCGACGCCCTGCACGAAGACATTGCCGGCGATCCGGCCTACCGCGCCTTCGGGCAGGTCGATCATGTAATTGGTGTCCCGCCCCTGACTGTCGTCGAAGCTGTTGTCGAGCACCTCGATCCGCGGCGAGCGGCTCTTGAGATAATGGCCGCCCGTGCCGCGCTCGAAGCGCGAATTGGTGACCCTGAGCGCGCCGTAATCGCCGATATAGAGCGAATGGGCGCCGTTGCCGTCGGGATGCTTGCCCAGGCGGCTGAAGGTCGAACGGTCGATGGCGATCGTGCTCGCCGGGTCGTCGGCGGAAAGGATGCCGCACTGCCCGTCGACGAACATCACTTCGGAAACGACGAGGTCGCCCGATTCGATCCGGATGCCGGCGCCGTTGCCGTCGGGGACCCGCATATGGGTAAAGACCACCCCCTCGACCCGCGCCGAACGGCCCCGAAGCACCAAAGTCGCTTTCCCCTCGCAAATGCCGCCGTCGAATATGGCGGTGCCCGGCGTCGCGGCGGTGAAGGTGATTCGACCCGCCTCTTGCACCGCGCAGTCGCCATAGCGGCCGGGCGCGATCCTGATCGTGCCCTCGCGCCCGCCGATCGCGCTTACCGCGTCCTGGAGCGCGGCGAAGGAGCGGCCGGTTTCCACGATCGTGAACGGCCCCGATTGCTGGGCTTGGAGCGGCCCGCCGGACAAAGCTGCGGCGAGCAGCAAAGCGGGGGCGAAGGTGCGGGTGAGCGAGCGGATCATTGCGCCCCTTTAGCGCCGGCCGGTTGACGGCCCGTTAAGCTTGGCGTGGCATCAGGGTCGGGATGCGGATTCTCCATATCCTCGACCACGGCCTGCCGCTGCACAGCGGCTATGCCTTCCGCACCCGCGCGATCGTCAAGGCGCAGCTGGCGCGGGGCTGGGAGGTCGCCTGCCTGACCGGCCCGCGCCACGAAGCCGGCGGGCCCGATCCGGAGGTCGTCGACGGCATCACCTTTTATCGCACGGCGCGGCCGGGGCCCGCGCCCGCGCCGCTCGGCGAATGGCGCGAGATCAGGGCGCTGTCGGCGCGGCTCGACGCATTGGTGGCGGAATGGAAGCCCGATCAGCTCCACGCCCATTCGCCGGTGCTGAGCGCACTCGCCGCGCTTCCGGTCGCGCGGCGGCACGGCCTGCCCCTGGTCTACGAGATCAGGGCGTTCTGGGAGGATGCGTCGGTCGGCAACGGGACGGGGCGCGAAGGCTCGGCGCGCTACCGGCTGACCCGGATGCTCGAAACCCATGCCGCCCACAAGGCCGACGCAGTGGCGGTGATCTGCGAGGGGCTGCGCGCGGATTTGATCCGGCGCGGGATCGATGCCGACAAGATCGTGGTCGCGCCCAACGGCGTGGACATGGACCTGTTCGGGCACCCGCCGGCGGCGGACAAGGCGTTCGCCCGCCGCCTGGGCCTCGAGGATGCCGACACGGTCGGCTTCATCGGCTCCTTCTACGATTATGAGGGGCTCGACGATCTGATCGCGGCGATGCCCGCGCTCGCGGCGCGGCGCCCAAAAGCGCAATTGCTGCTGGTCGGCGGCGGGCCGATGGAAGCGGCGCTCAAGGCCCAGGCCGCCGCCTCGCCGGCTGCCGGCCGGATCCGCTTCGTCGGCCGCGTGCCGCACGGCGAGGTCGAGCTCTATTATGCGCTGATCGACATCCTCGCTTATCCGCGCAAGGCGATGCGGCTGACCGAGCTGGTGACCCCGTTGAAGCCGCTCGAGGCAATGGCGCAGCGCAAGCTGGTGGCCGCCTCCAATGTCGGCGGCCATCGCGAGCTGATCGAAGACGGCGTCACCGGGACTCTGTTTCCGGCGGGCGATCCCGCGGCGCTCGCCGAGGCGCTTGCCTCCCTGTTCGAGCGGCACGGGGAATGGGACGGGCGGCGCGACACGGCGCGGGCGTTCGTCGAGCGCGAGCGTAACTGGTCGTCAAACATTTCCCGCTACGCTCCGGTCTACCAACGGCTTACGGGCAAGGCTTTATGATCGCTGCGAGGGATTTCCGGGATTTTGGGCGCGGCCTGGGCCGCAACGCGTTCGACCTGCCGGTGGCGGGCCTGGCCGGCCTGGCGGCGGCGATCCTTGCCTTCGCAATTCCCGCCGACCTGCTGTCTCAGGGGGTCGACGCGACCGGCCTGCCTTCGATTCTCGCGGCGGCCGAGCCTCCGCTCGGCTTCAAGGCGCGCGCTGCGATCGGAATCGCCGGCGCGCTCGCGGCCTTCGGCCTCGTCTTGCTGTTGCTTCGCCGGCTCGACGGCAACGGCGCCGGCAGGGCCGCGCCGGTGACCGAGGACGGCGTGCCCAAGCTGCGCCGCCGCGACGTCCACCCGGATGCGCCGGCGCGGCGCATGATCTCGGCGGCCCGCGATTTCGGCGAACCGGCGCCGCCGGTCCAGCCCGCCGCCGAGGCCGCGACGCCGGCCTGGCTCGCCCCGGCCAATGTCGCTCAGCCCGAGCCGGCCCCCGAGCCGGCCCCCGAGCCGGCGCCCGAACCGGCCGCGCAGGCGAATCTCGCCGAATTGATGGAGCGGCTCGAACGCGGATTGGCGCGCCGTCGCACCCGCCAGGTCTTCGCCTCCGCGCCGCAGCCGCCGCAGAGTCCGGCCCCGCAAGTGTTTCCCGAGGCGAACGACGATCGGCTGCAGAGCGCGATCGAAGGCCTGCAGCGCCTCGCCGCGCGCGGCGACTAGCTCTCCTCGACCGTAAGCGCCTCCAGAATGAGGCGTATCCAATCCGTGTGCCGCTCGTCCGAAACGAGGGCGATGTCGGCCAGGATATGGCCGTCCAGCGCGAACTCGCGCTCGGCGAGCCCGTCGAGAAACCGGTCCGCCGCCGCGCCCGCGCTCTCGCCGGCGAGGCGCAGGACAATGCGGTGCCGCTCGCCGGAAAATGTGATGCTCGCCCAGCTTCGGCTTACCAGCGCCTCGACGATTGCCGGGCCGGCAAGATCGGCGCACAAGGCGCGCCGCAGCGCGTCGCCAGCCTGGCTCATTGCTTGGCCTCGCGGCGGTCGAGCCAGGCGTGGACGCGCGAGGCCGTCTTTTCGCCGACTTCCCGGCCCATCCTCAGATCGAGGACGAAGCGCGGATCGTTGAGCGCGTCCCGGCCGAAGCGGGTGGGCGCGGTGCGGGTGCGCCGCAAATAAAGCTCGATGCGCCGGCGAAGCTGCATGTCGTCCTCCGAATCAATGTTCTTTATCTGTTCGCCATCGGAGGACATTTCCTACTTGTCTAGGATAAATCCTATCCGTATAGGATCAAATATGGCACAAGAGGAAGACCGGGCCGCGCTGCAGCGGCTGATCGAGGAGCGCGGCGAGGATTATGCCGGCCTGTCGCGGCTGATCGGCCGCAACCCGGCCTATGTGCAGCAATATATCAGACGCGGCAGCCCGCGACGGCTTGCGGAAGCCGACCGCCGGCTGCTCGCGCGCTATTTCGGCGTCGACGAAACATTGCTCGGCGGGCCCCCGATTGCGCCCGGCCTCCAGCCGGTGCCGCGGCTCGACGTCGGCGCCGCGGCGGGCGCGGGCGCCTATGACGGCGACGAGCGTGGGAAGGCACATATCGCCTTCGATCCGGTCTGGCTGCGGCGTCTCGCGCGCGGCGCGCCCGATCAGCTTTCGATCATCCGCGTCGCCGGCGATTCGATGGCGCCGACCTTGGCCGACGGCGACGATATATTGGTCGACCGGGGCGACGGGGCCGAGCGGGTCCGCGACGGCGTCTATGTGCTGAGGATGGACGAGGCTTTGGTGGTCAAGCGGCTCGCGCTCAACCCCGCCGCGCGCACGCTCACCATAAGCAGCGACAATGCCGCTTATCCCGCCTGGCCCGGCTGCGATCCGGCAGCGGTGGAGATTGTCGGCCGTGTCATCTGGGCCGGGCGGAGGATCGGTTAGCGCCGCCAGCGATCGAACAGCCAGACCAGGATCGCCAGCGCCAGGCCGACGGCGGCGCCGACGAGAAAACCGATGCTTGGCTGGCGCGCATAGGCGCCCCAGACCACCCCGGCGAGGACGCAGATCGCGATCAGGCAGCCGCCGGCAAGGTTGGTTGGCCTTGGTTCCATGGCGCTCCCCATGGCAGCCTCAGGGCCGATAGGCCAGCGCCCTATGCTCTGGTTTACGCTTCGTTGAGCATGGCTGTCGGTCCTTTCGAAAGGAGCGGCTGCTAGAGCCGGTGCATAAGAAAAAGCATGAGGGAAGCGTTGCACCAGCCACTCTATCTCCCCGACGCGGCCGCGGCGGCCGACGCCGACGATCTGATCGCGCGGTTCGGCGTCTATGCGGCGAGCGAAGCGGCGGCGCGCGCCGACCGCAGCCGCGATCTCGGCAACGTCGTCCATTTCTGCCGCTGGCGGCAGATCGCGCGAATGATCGAGATGCTGTCTTTGTCCGACCGGGCCGACGCCACGCTCCATTGATTCCGAACGCGAATAACGTTCTGGCGCGGTTCAGCGCGGCCAGCTAGCGTCGGCTTATGTTGCAACTCGTAGCGGGGCGGCGCGCGGCGGTCCTGACGGCCGCTCTCGCCCTCATCCTTTGGTCCGCCGCCGCGGGCGCGCAGACGGCGGAGCCTCGGCCGCCGCCGCCCGCCGATCAGCCGCTCGATCCTTCGGCGCCGCTGGAGGAATGGCCCGATCTCGGCGTGCCCTGGCCCGACATGGAGCAGAATCCCGGCGAGGCAATTCCCGATCTGCCCGGCGCCACCGTCACGACCGCCGAGGCGGCATCGGCGCGCAGCTACACTTATGCGGTGGAGGGGCTCGACGCGGCCGAGGCGGCGCCCCTGCTCGCCCGGTTCCGCGCGCTTTCGACTCTGGAGGAGCATCGCGGGAACCCGGCCAACGCCGCCCAGATCGACCGCCGCGCCCGCGCCGATGCCGAGCTGATGGGCGAATTGCTCCGCGCTTTCGGCTATTATGACGGGCAGGTGACGACTGAGGTCGATGCGGTCGGAACGAGCGGCTTTTCAGTCAGGCTCAACGTCCAGCCGGGGCCGCTCTACCGTTTCACGACGGTGGTGCTGCCGGGCCTCGAAGATGCCGCCGGCGCCGATGCGGACCTGTTGCGCCGAAGCTTCGCGGTCAATCCGAGCGACCCGGTCAATGCCGAAACGGTGGAGGATGCGCAGGCGGCGCTTCGGGCCGAGCTCGGCCGGCGCGGCTACGCCTTCGCCGAACTGGGCGAGGAGGAGGTGGTCGTCGATCATGAGACCGGCACCGCGATCCTCACCATGCCGGTCGCGCCCGCGGGCGCGCGGCGATTCGGCCATATCCTGGTCGAGGGCCGTCCCCTGTTCGACGCCCGCCATATCGAGACGATCGCCCGCTTTCGCGAGGGCGATCCCTGGCGCGCCGACCGGGTCGAGGATCTGCGCCAGGCTTTGGTCGCGACCGGGATCGTCTCCTCGGTCGCGATCCGCCCCGTCGCGCGCGCCAACAGCGACCTGGTCGACCTCGCCGTCGCGCTCGAGCCGGCGCCGATGCGCACGATCGCCGGCGAGGCGGGCTATGGCAGCGGCGAGGGGGTGCGCTTGGAACTCTCCTGGCAGCACCGCAATTTGCTGCCGCCCGAAGGCGCGGTCACCTTCCGCGGTGTCGCCGGTACGCGCGAGCAATTGCTCTCCGCCATCCTGAGGCGCAACAATTTCATGCGCCGCGATCAGGTGCTTAACCTCCAGGCGGCGGCGAGCAACGTCGACCGCCCCGCTTATGACGCGCGCATGTTCACTCTGGCCGGGGGCATCGAACGGCAGAGCAACATCTTCTGGCAGAAGGTCTGGACCTGGTCGGTCGGCGCCGAATTGACAGCGACCGACGAGCGCGACGTCGATCTGGCGAGCGCGGCGATTCGGCAGCGGACCTTCTTCATCGGCGCGATCCCGGCCTATCTGGGCTATGACGGCTCGAACGATCTGCTCGATCCGACCTCGGGCTTCCGGCTGTCGGCGCGCCTCTCGCCCGAGGCCTCGCTCCAGAGCGGCAGCTTCTTCTACGCCCGCGCCCAGGTCGACGGCAGCTTCTACTGGCCCGTCACGGACCGGATCACGATCGCCGGGCGGACCCGGCTCGGCACAATCTTCGGCGCCAGCCGCGACCGGATCGCGCCGTCGCGGCGCTTCTATGCCGGCGGCGGCGGATCGGTGCGCGGCTACGGCTTCCAGGCGCTCGGCCCGCGCGACCCGGTGTTCGACGATCCGATCGGCGGCCGCAGCCTGACCGAGTTCGCGCTCGAGGCGCGGATCAGGGTAGGCAATTTCGGCTTCGTCCCGTTCATCGATGCCGGCAACATCTCGACCACGCCGCTGCCGCGCCTAGGCAACCTCCAGCTCGGCGCCGGATTGGGGGTGCGCTACCATACCCGCTTCGGGCCGATCCGGGTCGATGTCGGCACGCCGCTCAATCCGAGAGCAGGCGATCCGCGCGTCGCCGTCTACGTCTCATTGGGCCAGGCCTTCTGACGATGAGCGAGGCGGTCCTCGACGTCGACATCCCTGCGCCCGAAGCCGCGCGGCGGCGCGGGTGGCGGCTCTGGCTGTCGCGGCTCGCCAAGTTCGTCACCGGCGCGCTGATCGCGATCATCGCCTTGCTCGCCGCGCTGATCGCCTTGCTCGATACCGACATCGGACACCGTTTCATCGTCGACCGGATCGCGGCGATGACGCCCGCTTCGGGCCTGCGCGTCCGGATCGGCCGGATCGACGGCTCGATCTGGGGGCAGACCGAATTGAGGGACGTGCGGCTCTACGATCCGGGCGGGCTGTTCGCTGAATCGCCCGAAATGGCGATGGACTGGCGGCCGCTCGATTTCCTGTGGAACAGCCTCGTCATCCACGATCTTGATACCGATCTTGCCATCCTCCACCGGCTGCCCAGGCTGGTCCCGTCGCGCGAGCCGAGGCCGATCCTGCCCGATTACGACGTCCATATCGGCAGGCTCGAAATCCGCCAGTTGCGGATCGGCGCGCCGGTGACGGGACGCGAGCGGGTCGGCAGCCTGGCCGGCGAGGCGGAGATCAGGAGCGGGCGGGCCCTGCTGGCGCTCAACGCCGAAATCCGCGACGGCGGCGACCGCATCCGCCTCAGGCTCGACGCCGAGCCCGACCGCGACCGGTTCGACCTCGAGGCGCGGATCGACGCGCCCGCAAACAGCGTCTTCGGGGCGATGCTGGGGACGGCCCGGCCGATCCGGCTCGATCTCGGCGGCGACGGCAGCTGGTCGCGCTGGACGGGCTCAGGCCGGCTCGACGTCTCGGGCCGGCGCACATCCGAATTGCGGCTGACGATGGAGGCCGGGCGGTTCGGGCTGACCGGCTGGGCGGCGCCCTCGCCCTTCCTGCGCGGCAAGCTCCAGCGGCTGACCGCGCCGCGGGTGCTGGTCAACGCCAACGGCCGGTTCGAGAATCGGCGGATCGACGGCCGGCTGTCGCTGATGTCGGCCGCTTTGCGCCTCGAGACGCGCGGGCTCGTCGATCTCGCCCGGCGCCGCTACGAAAATGTCCAGATCGCCGCCGAATTGCTTCGCCCGGCGGCGATGTTTCCGAACATGACCGGGCGCCAGGTGCGCCTCGCGGCGACGCTGGACGGGTCGTTCGACACCGCGGCCTTCGTCTACCGGCTGACCAGCCCGCAAATCGCCTTCGATGAGACAGGCTTCGAGGACGTGCGCGCCGAGGGTCGGGGCAATTTGTCGCGCGCGCCGGTGACGGTGCCGTTGCTCATTACCGCGCGGCGGGTGACCGGGGTCGGCGAGGTCGTCGGGGGCATCCTCGCCAATCTGCGCGTCCAAGGGCTGCTGCGGGTCACGGCCGAGCGCCTGAGCGGCGACAATCTGCTTCTGACCTCCGACAAGCTCAATGGGCTGCTCAGCCTCTCGGTCGATCTGCGCACCGGCGTCTACGGAATCGGGCTCACCGGCGGCATGCGCACCTACACGATTCCCGGCTTCGGCGTGGTCGACGTGCTCAGCGAGCTGCGCGCGGTCCCGGGGCCGGACGGGCGCGGCACGAAGGTGACCGGAACGGCGCGGGCCTGGGTCCGGCGATTGGACAACCGCTTCCTCGCCTGGGTCGCCGGCGGCCTGCCGCGGCTCGAGACCAACCTCACCCGCGGTCCTGACCGGATCATCCGGTTCAGCAATCTGCGCCTGATCGCGCCGAAGCTGAACCTGGTGGCCAGCGGCATCCGGCGGATCGACGGCACCTTCCAGCTCGAGGGGGCGGGGCGCCACGCCGATTACGGGCCGTTGCGCGTCAGCCTCGATGGCCGGATCGAGCGGCCGCGGCTGGTCGTGCGGCTCGAGCGGCCGGTCACCGCGCTCGGGCTCACCAACGTCGTCCTGCACCTCGATCCCAATGCGGCGGGCTTTGTGTGGCGGGCCGAGGGCGGATCGGCGCTGGGGCCGTTCACCGGCAATGGCGCGATCGTTCTGCCGCCGGGCCAGCCGGCCTTGATCCAAGTCGCGGCGCTCAATGTCTCGGGAACGCGGGCGAGCGGGGGCCTGCGCTCCGATCCGGACGGATTCACCGGGCGGCTCAACGTCTCGGGCGGCGGCCTCGAGGGCACGCTCCAGTTCAATCCGGTAGGCGGCCATCAAAGGATCGGGGTGAGCCTCATTGCCAACGAGGCCCATTTCGTCGGGCCGCCGCCGATCGTAGTCCGGCGCGGCACGATCGAGGGCGCGGTGCTGCTCGATCCGGCCGGCACTTCGATCGAGGGGCGGATCGTCGCGCGCGGGGTGAGCCGCGGGCCGCTCTCGATCGCAAGCCTCGACGCCCAGGCGTCGTTACGCGGCGGCACCGGCCAGGCGCGGGTCCGGATCGCCGGCTCGCGCGGCCGCGATTTCTCGTTCAACGCGTTGGTCGACGTCGCGCCCGGCCGCTACCGGGTGAGCGGTTCGGGCACGCTCGACCGGCGCCCGCTCGAATTGGTGACTCCGGCCGAGCTGACTTGGCAACCGGAGGGCTGGCGGCTGGCCCCGACCCAGTTCCGCTTCGCCGGCGGCAGTGCCAGCCTCGCCGGCCTGTTCGGCACCCGCACGGAGATCGACGCCCGGCTCCAGGCGATGCCGCTCTCGGTGCTCGATATCTTCTATCCCGAGCTCGGCCTGGGCGGGATCGCGACCGGGAGCGTCCGCTACCGCTCGGCTTCGCCCGATGCGCCGCCGACCGGCGCGGCCGATCTGCGCATCCGCGGGCTGACCCGGGCCGGCCTCGTCCTTTCATCCCGCCCGGTCGATATCGGCCTCAACGCGCGGCTTGACGGGGTCAACGCCGCATTGCGCGCGGTCGCGGTCAGCGAGGGCCGCACGATCGGGCGGATGCAGGCGCGGATTTCGCCGATCGGCAATATGGGGACCCTCGTCGAGCGGCTGTCGCGCGCGCCGATGCGGGCGCAGATCCGCTATAACGGCCCGGCCGACACGATCTGGCGCCTGACCGGCATCGAATTGCTCGATCTGTCGGGCCCGGCTGCGATCGGCGCCGACATGAGCGGGACGTTCGACAACCCGACCATCAACGGCTCGGTCCGCACGTCCGGCGCGCGGCTCGAAAGCGCGATCACCGGCATGGTGGTCGACAATCTCGAATCGGTCGGGCGGTTCGGCGGCTCGCGGCTGATCATCTCGCGGTTCAGCGGCCGGACCGAGGGCGGCGGAACCGTCGCCGGATCGGCCACGCTCGATTTCGCGGCCGCGCAGGGAGTCGGCATGAGCGTCGATATCCATGCCGAGGACGCCCGTTTGCTCTACCGCGACGACATCCAGGCGGCGGTGACCGGCGATCTCGCGATCCGCTCGGACGGCGACGGCGGGTCGATTTCGGGCGACGTGCGGCTCACCCAGGGCCGCTTCCAACTGGGCAGCACGACCGCCGCGGCGCGGGTGGCGCGGCTGAACGTGCGCGAGATCAACCGGCCCAGCGACGATCTCGGGCCGATCATCCGCCGGGTCGCGCCCTGGCGCCTGGCGCTCGGCGTCGCCGCGCAGAACCGGCTGAGCGTCACCGGGCTCGGCATGAACAGCGAATGGCGCGCCGCGCTCCAGGTCGCCGGCACGGTGACCGAGCCGCGAATCACCGGCGACGCCACCTTGCTGCGCGGCACCTACGATTTCGCCGGGCGGCGCTTCGACCTGGTTCGCGGCAATATCCGCTTCGCCGGCGAATCGCCGGTCAACCCGCAGCTCGACATCGCCGCCGAGGCGCGGGTGCGCGGCCTCGCCGCCCAGATCCGGGTCACCGGGCGAAGCCAGCGGCCCGAAATCGCCTTCACCTCGACGCCCGCTCTGCCGCAGGACGAATTGCTCTCGCGCATCCTGTTCGGCGCCTCGATCACCAATCTTTCGGCGCCCGAGGCTGTTCAGCTCGCCTCGGCGATCGCCTCATTGAACGATCCGGGCGGCGGCCTCGACCCGATCAACGCGGTGCGCCGCTCGATCGGCCTCGATCGCCTCCGCATCCTCCCCGCCGACGTGACCCAGGGGATCGGCACCCAGCTCGCCGCCGGCAAATATTTCGGCCGCCGCGTCTATGTCGAAGTGGTGACCGACGGCCGCGGCTATTCGGCGACCACGGTCGAATATCAGATCACCCGCTGGCTCTCGCTTCTCTCCTCGATCTCGACGATCGGCCGCGAAAGCGTCAACGTCCGCGTGTCGCGGGATTATTGAGGGAGCGTGGGATGAGTCAGAAGCATCGCCTGCGCAACATCGTCGGCGGGTCGGCGGGGAATCTGGTCGAATGGTACGATTGGTACGCTTATTCCGCCTTCACCCTTTATTTCGCGCCGGTCTTCTTCCCGGAGGGGGACCGGACCGCGCAATTGCTGAGCGCGGCGGCGGTGTTCGCGGTCGGCTTCGTCATGCGGCCGATCGGGGCGTGGCTGATGGGCATGTACGCCGACCGCAAGGGGCGCAAGGCGGGGCTGAGCCTGTCGGTGGCCCTGATGTGCGCGGGCTCGCTGCTGATCGCGGTGACGCCCGGCTTTGCCAGCATCGGCACCTGGGCCCCCGCTCTGCTCGTGCTCGCGCGGATGATGCAGGGGCTTTCGGTCGGCGGCGAATATGGCGCCAGCGCGACCTATTTGAGCGAGGCGGCGGGGCGAAAGCGGCGCGGATTCTATTCCAGCTTCCAATATGTGACCCTGATCTCGGGCCAGCTGATCGCGCTCGCCGTCTTGCTCGTCCTCCAGCAGACGATGTCGGAGGAGGCGCTGGAAAGCTGGGGCTGGCGCATTCCCTTCGCGATCGGGGGCATGCTGGCGGTGGTCGTCTTCTACATCCGCCGGCGGCTCACCGAGACCGAGAGCTTCGAAAATGCCCGCGCCTCGGGCGCGCCGCGCTCGAGCGGGGTCTCACTGTTCCGCGATCATCCCAAGGCCGCCTTTCTGGTGATGGCGCTGACCGCCGGCGGCACTTTGGCCTTCTACGCCTACACGACCTACATGCAGAAATTCCTGGTCAACACGTCGGGCTTCGGCCGCGAGACGGCGACGCAGATCACCGCCGCCGCTCTGTTCCTTTTCATGTGCATCCAGCCCGCGGCCGGCGCGCTTTCGGACCGGATCGGGCGCAAGCCGGTGATGGTGACCTTCGGCATATTGGGCGTTCTGCTGACCGTCCCGATCTTCACCGCGCTCGAGAATGTGCGCGATCCCCTGGCCGCCTTCTTCCTGGTGTTCGCGGCCTTGCTGATCGTCACCGGCTACACCTCGATCAACGCGGTGGTGAAGGCCGAGCTCTTCCCGACCCATATCCGCGCGCTCGGCGTCGCTCTGCCCTACGCGCTCGCCAACACCCTGTTCGGGGGCACCGCCGAATATGCCGCCTTGTGGTTCAAGGATTCGGGGATCGAGCGCGCCTTCTACTGGTACGTCACCGCGATGATCGGCCTCTCGCTGATCGTCTACCTGACGATGCGCGACACCAAGAAGCACAGCCTGATCGAAGAGGATTGACCCTGTTCCCCTCCCCCTTGAGGGGGAGGGCAGGGAGGGGGTGTCGGGCGTCAGAGGTGATTCTGCGAGGCCGACCCCCTCCCCCTACCCCCTCCCCGCCGGGGAGGGGGAAACCTTAGCGCACCCTCGGTCCGCCGAACGGCAGCGGGGGCGGGGGCTTGCGGTCGCGGCGTGGGAGCTGGGCCTGATAGGCGACGCCGCAATGCTGGACGCAATAAGGGAAGCCCGGATTGGCCGGGCTGCCGCAGAAATGGAAATCGGGCTCGCCGGGATGGCCGATCGGCCATTTGCAGATCTTCTCGTTGAGATCGAGCAGGCCGGTCTTGTCGGCGATCTCGGGGCTCGGCTTGGCAGGCACCAGGCGGCGCGGCGGCGCCGGCGGGATCGGCGCCTGCTGGTCGCTCGGCCCCTGGCGGACGAAGCCGCCCGGTCCGATCGAGCGGACGATCGGCTCCTTAACATTGGGCCGCGGCGCTTCGGCGGCGGCCGGCTCTTCCTCGGCCGGCACCGGCGCGGGCCTGGCTTCCGCTTTGGGCCGGGGAGCGGGCGGTTCGGCGGCGGGCGCCTTGGCCTGGACGGGCGCCGCTTCGGGCTTCTCCTTGGCCTTCGCCTTGGGCCTGGGCTCGGGCTCGTTGGGCTTGACCGGGGAGGGGCGCGACTGGAGGCCGAGCCGGTGCGCCTTGCCGATCACCGCGTTGCGCGAGACGCCGCCGAGGTCGTCGGCGATGTGGCTCGCCGTCATTCCCTTGGTCCACAAGGCCCTCAGGCGCTCGATTCGTTCGTCGGTCCACGACATGGCTTTACGTCCTCTGGCTCTACGGCTTGCGGGTCCCGGCGTCTGCGACTAGCGACGGCGCTGTGAACGACCAGCCTTCGAATTGGGTTCAAACCGCCCCCGGCGTGCCCATTATCCGGAACGTCAATTGGGGCGGCCTTGCAACCCTCTATGTGAAGGAGGTGAGGCGTTTCTTCAAGGTCCAGCTGCAGACGATCTGGGCGCCCGCGGTCACGACCCTCCTGTTCCTGGTGATTTTCACCGTCGCTCTGGGGCGTTCGGGGCGGACAATGATGGGCGTGAGCTTCGCCGATTTCCTCGCGCCGGGCCTGATCGTCATGGCAATGCTGCAAAACGCCTTCGCCAATTCCAGCTTCTCGCTGTTGGTCGGCAAGGTCCAGGGGACGATCGTCGATTATCTGATGCCGCCGCTCTCGACCGGCGAATTGCTGATCGCCATGGCCGGCGCGTCGGTGACGCGCGCCTTACTGGTCGGCCTCGCGGTCTGGCTGGCGATGCTGTTCTGGCCGGGAGTTCACGTCATGCCGGGCCATGTCTGGGCCTTGCTCTGGTTCGGCCTGATGGGCAGTCTGATGCTGTCCTTCCTGGGGCTGATCACCTCGATCTGGGCCGAGAAGTTCGATCATGCCGCGGCGGTCGGCAATTTCGTCGTCGCGCCGCTCTCCCTGCTGTCGGGCACCTTCTATTCGATCGAATCGCTCTCCCCCGCCTTCCGCGCGATCAGCCACGCCAACCCCTTCTTCTACGTCATCTCGGGCTTCCGCTACGGCTTCCTGGGGGTCGCGGATTCGCCGGTGATGTTCGGCGCGCTGCTGCTGCTCGGCATCAACGTCGCGCTCGGCGGCCTTTGCTACGCACTGCTCAGAAGCGGCTGGAAGCTGAAGGCGTGAGCTTGGGGCTCTGCGGGTTTCGTTCATACAAACTGCGACAATTATGAACGGAATCTGTCGAACATGTTCAGGAGCAAACCATCCGTTCGTGCGTAATAGGGCCTTCGCAATGCAGCGAAGGAGTAACGATCATGCGTAAGTTTCTGATTTCCGTCGCGCTGGTTTCGACCGCGCTGACCGCCGTCCCCGCAATGGCCCAGATGTCCGGCCAGGCCTACGCCCAGCGTGGCGACCATCGCGGCTGGAACCGCGGCGGCCCGTCGCGCCAGGCGATCAACGAATTGCTTCGCGACCTCAGCCGCGCCGAGGCCCGGATCGATCGCGCCCCGGGGATTTCCCGCCGCGAGGCGGCCGGCCTTCGCCGCCAGGCGCAGCATATCCGCTTCCGCCTGAACGCGTCGCTCCGCGGCGGCATCAACCACCGCGAGTTCGCCTCGTTGCGGATGCAGGTCAACCGGCTCGAGGCGCGGGTGCGCTTCGAGCGCAACGACCGCGACGGCCGCCGCAACTAAGCGGAACGATGAAGGGGGCGCCCGTCGATTGACGCGGCGCCCCCCAAATCCCTATAGCGGGGAGTGAAAGGCGGCCTGAAAGGGTCGCCTTTTTCACGATCCTTATCGCTTCCGGGAGCCCGATATGGCCATCACGCCGCTCATGCCCGTTTACCCGCGCTCGCCGGTGCGGCCGGTGCGCGGCGATGGCGTCTGGCTGTGGGGCGAGGAGGGCGAGAAATATCTCGATTTCGCGAGCGGCATCGCGGTCAACGCGCTCGGCCACAACCATCCCCTCCTGACCAGGGCGATCCAGGACCAGGCCGCGACCCTGATCCACGTCTCCAACCTCTACGGCAGCCCCCAGGGCGAGGCGTTCGCGCAAAGGCTGGTCGATCTGACCTTCGCCGACACCGCCTTCCTGACCAATTCGGGCGCCGAGGCGGTCGAATGCGCGATCAAGACCGCGCGCCGCTACCATCATCATTTGGGCCGCCCCGAAAAGCACGATCTGATCACCTTCGCCAGCGCCTTTCACGGCCGCACTTTGGGCACGATCAGCGCCACCGACCAAGCGAAGCTCCGCGGCGGCTTCGCGCCCTTGCTCGCGGGCTTCACGGTCGTCCCGTTCGACGATCTCGGCGCGGCCAAAGCGGCGATCGGGCCGCACACCGCCGGCTTCCTGATCGAGCCGGTGCAGGGGGAGGGGGGCATCCGCCCGGCCGGCCAGGATTTCATGAAGGGCCTGCGCGCGCTCGCCGACGAGCACGACCTCCTGCTCGTGCTCGACGAGGTCCAGTGCGGCTATGCGCGGACCGGCAAGATGTTCGCCTACGAGCATTACGGGATCGTCCCCGACATCATGGCGGTCGCAAAGGGGATCGGCGGCGGCTTTCCGATGGGCGCCTGCCTCGCCACCGAGAAAGCGGCGGCGGGGATGGTGATCGGCACCCACGGCTCGACCTTCGGCGGCAATCCGCTCGCCTGCGCCGCCGGCCAGGCGGTGCTCGACGTCGTCGCCAACGAGGAATTCCTGGACCGCGTCACCCGAATGGGCGAGCGGCTCAAGGGCGCGCTCGAGCAGATGATCCCCAATCACGACCATCTGTTCGAAGGCGTTCGCGGGATCGGCCTGATGCTCGGCGTCAAGATGAAGTCCGACAGCCGCGCCTTCGTAAACCATCTGCGCGAGCAGGGCCTTCTGACGGTGGCGGCGGGCGACAACGTCATGCGCGTGCTCCCCCCCTTGATCATCGAGGAGGCGCACATCGCCGAATTCGTAGAGCGCTTGTCGGAAGCGGCGCGGACCTACCAGGTGCCGCAGGCGGCTTGAGGCGGCAGGGTCAAATTGACAATGGACAATCTTTTGTCCATATAGGGCGAATGAGGGCGATCAGCTATTCCGAGGCGCGCGAGAATTTGAAATCGGTGATCGACCGGGTTGTCGCCGATCGCGCGCCCATCGCAATTACCCGCCAGCGCGGCGAGGGTGCGGTGCTTGTCTCGGAAAGCGACTGGGCGTCGATCGAGGAGACGCTTTATCTGCTGCGCTCGCCCGCCAACGCCCGCGCATTGCTCGCCAGCATCGCCGATCTGGACGCCGGGAAGGGTATCGAGCGCGACCTGATCGAGCCGTGAAGCTCGCCTTCTCGGAGCGCGCCTGGGACCGGTATCTTCACTGGCAGGCCGAAGACGAGAAGCTGCTGGCTCGCCTGAATATGTTGCTCAAGGAATGTCTGCGCGATCCGTTTCGCGGCACCGGGAAGCCGGAGATGCTTAGCGGCAACCTCAGCGGCTGGTGGTCGCGGCGGATCGACCAGGAGCATCGGCTTGTCTATCGCGTGACCGGGAAGGGTGAGGCGCAGGCGCTGGAAGTGGCGCAGTGCCGCTATCACTACTGAAAGCGCAGGTCTGATCATATCCGCGCCTGCGGCGCGCCACATTGACCCAGTCGGGCGCCATCGCCACATCGCCGCTATGGCTTCCGACGCACTTCCTGATTCCGCCTCGGTCCTCGACGCGGCCTTGGGCTTCGCGCTGCCGGAGCGGCATGCGCGCGGGCGGCTGGTGCGGCTCGGGCCGGCGCTGGAGGAGATCCTTTCGGCGCACGATTATCCGGCGCCGATCGCCCATTTACTGTCTGAGGCGCTGGCGCTGACCGCCTTGCTCGGCGCCACCCTCAAGCATGCCGGCGGCCAGCTGACGCTGCAGGCGCAGACCGAGGCCGGGGTCGTCGATCTGCTGGTCGCCGATTACAAAGGCGGCGAGCTGCGCGGCTATGTCCGCTTCGATGCCGGGCGGCTCGCCGAGCAGCCGGTTCAGCCTTCTCTCTTCGCGCTGTTCGGCAAGGGCTATCTCGCCATCACCTTCGATCAGGCGCTGTCGAACGAGCGCTATCAGGGGATCGTGCCGCTCGAAGGCGGCAGCCTCGCCGAGGCGGTCGAGCATTTCTTCGCCCAGTCCGAGCAGATTCCGAGCCTCGTCCGGCTCGCCGTCGGCGATGACGGCCGGACCGCCGGCGGCATCCTCCTCCAGCACCTGCCCGAGGGCGAGGAGGGGCGCGAGCGGCTCCACACCAGGCTCGATCATCCCGAATGGGAGCATGTCCGCGCGCTCGGGCGGACGATCCGCGCAAGCGAGCTCGCCGACCCGGCGCTGCCGCTCGAAACCCTCCTGTGGCGGCTGTTCCACGAGGAGGACGAAGTTCGCATCCTCGCAAATGTGCCGCTCCAAAAGGGCTGCCGCTGCAGCCTCGAACATGTCCGCGGCGTGATCGCGCAATTCGGGGCGGGGGAGCGCGCGGCGATGATCGACGATGACGGCTTCATCCGCGTCGATTGCGAATTTTGCTCGTGCGTCTTCCCGATCCGGCTGGACGATCTCGAAGCCTGAAGCGTCCGCGTCGTTCCATCGCCGTAATTATGCTATGACTGCCGCCCACAGAGCGTAGGAGTGGCTTGGCTTATGCGTATTTCGATTGCCTTGGCGGCGGTGCTTTTGATGGCGGCCTGGCCGGCCGCGACCCAGCAGCCGGGGCCGCTGGCGCAGATTGAGCGCGGTCAGTGGCAGCTGCGCGACGCCGGCGGCAATGCCGCGGGCACGATCTGCCTCGGCGACCCGCTGCTGCTCGCCCAGCCCCAGCACGGCCCCCAGCCCTGCACCCGCGAAATCCTCACCTCCGACGCGCACAGCGTAACGGTCAATTACTCCTGCCCGGGAATGGGGCGGGGGCGCACCATGCTGCGCGTCGAAACCCCCCGGCTCGTACAGATCGACAGCCAGGGCCTGCATCATGGCGCCCCATTCGCGCTGAGGGCCCAAGCGCGCCGCATCGGCGTCTGCTAGGGTGCCGGAAGGGAACAGTTCTTTCACGCGCCGCCGTTCGAAATTCACCTCTCCGCGCGGGAGAGTAACTGTCCCTTGGGTCCCCATAGTTAACCGCTTGTTTACCATGTGCGGGTAGAGAGATGTCCGTGCCTTTCCATTGGGCACGCTTTCCTCCCTAACAGGCTTCGAGAGCCTGAACTGGGCCGCCCTTCGGGGCGGCCCGTTCTTTTTTGTGCCCGGGCCGCTATATGCGCCGCCATGGCTCCTTTGGCTGTGGTGCTCCTCTCCGGGGGAATGGATTCGATGGTGACCGCGGGCCTGGCTCGGGAGGCCGGCTTTCGCCTCGCCGCGCTCAGTGTGGATTACAACCAGCGCCACCGGGTCGAGCTCGATGCCGCGCGGGAGATCGCCGCGCACCTGGGCGCCGAACGCCACATCGTCCTCCCGCTCGACCTGACGAGCTTCGGCGGCTCGGCGCTGACCGGCGATATCGCGGTGCCCAAAAGCGGGGTCGAGGAGGGCGCGATCCCGGTCACCTACGTGCCCGCCCGCAACACTATCTTCCTGTCGCTCTGCCTGGGCTGGGCCGAGGCGGCGGGGGCGCGGGACCTCTTCATCGGCGTCAATGCGCTCGATTATTCGGGCTATCCCGATTGCCGGCCCGAATTCATTCGCGCCTTCGAGAATCTGGCCGGTCTCGCCACCAAAGCGGGCGTCGGGGGCGACCGCTTCACAATCCACGCGCCGCTGATCGCGATGACCAAGGCCGATATCGCGCGCGAGGCGGCGCGACTCGGGCTCGATGCCGCCATGAGCTGGTCCTGCTACGATCCCACGCCCGACGGGCGCCATTGCGGCCTGTGCGACAGCTGTCGGCTGCGCGCCGGGGGCTTTCGGCAAGCGGGCCTCGCCGATCCCACGCTCTACGCGGCGAGCCCGCCCCTTGCGGGGAACGGGCTGTGACCTACGCGGTCAAGGAAATCTTCCTGACCCTTCAGGGCGAGGGGATGCAGGCCGGGCGCCGCGCCGTCTTCCTGCGCTTTTCCGGCTGCAATTTGTGGACGGGGCGCGAGGAGGACCGCGCCGCGGCAATATGCCGCTTCTGCGACACCGATTTCGTCGGTCTGGATGGCCAAAATGGCGGCCGCTACGAGGTGGACGCGCTGGCCGCGAGGGTCGCGGACCTGTGGGGCTCCGAAGAGCGTCCGCTGGTGGTGATCACCGGCGGCGAGCCGATGCTCCAGCTCGACGCTGGCCTGGTCGATGCGCTCCATGGCCGCGGCTTCGAGGTCGCGGTCGAGACCAACGGCACCTTGCCCGCGCCCGAGAGCCTCGACTGGATCTGCGTCAGCCCCAAGGCGGGGACGAAAATCGTCCAGCGCAGCGGCGACGAGCTCAAGCTGGTCTGGCCGCAGGACGGGATCGATCCCGATGCGCTCGCCAAATGGGATTTCCGCCATCTCCTGATCCAGCCGATGGATTGCGCCGACAAGGACCAGGCGCTCGCAGCTTCGATCCGCTTCGTGATGCACAATCCGCGCTGGCGCCTCAGCCTCCAGGCCCACAAATATCTTGGGCTCCCCTGACAACGGGAGGGTGCGGGCCTTCCTGGTAATCGTCATTCCAGCGCAAGCTGGAATGACGGGGAAGAGCTGCCTTAGCGTTGGCGCTCGCACTCGCGGCGTTCGCGCCGCGGCAGGCGCGAACAATCGGGAGGCGGGGCGATGCCGATCGGCGAGAGGCGGATCGGCTGGCGGTCGAAGGCGAAGCCGTCGAAGGCGGGGATGAGGCTGCTCCTGAGTTCGCGCATCCGCGCCGCGGCGAGCTCGGAAAGCTGGCCGCGCGGCCGCGCCAGCGCCTCCTTGCCGATCCGCGAGGCGGTCTGGCAGAAGCCGTATTGGGCCTGGAGCGTCGAGAAATTATTGTAGGTCATCGTCGAATATTGATCGAACTGGCGCGGCCCCTCGCGGCCGCCGACGCGCCGGAAATAGCCTTCGAGCGCGGTATAGGCCGCCGCCAGCTCGCGCGCATGATGGCCGAGCAGGGAATTATAGGTGTCGACCGTCCTCAGATAAGGCGAGAACTGGCATTGCAGCGCGGCGACGTTGAGGCCCGAGCGCAAATTCCACAACAGGTGGGCGCGATATTCGGCCGGGGTCGCGCCCCGAAGCGGCAGGCCGACCAGCGGGTCGCTGCCCTCGATCGGGCCGCTCGCATATGGCGGGTCGTTGACGAACAGCTGCGCCGGCGCGGCGGTCGGCGCGGCGGCCAGCGTGGCGAGGGCGGCAAGGGCAATGCTTCGTCTCGCAATCATATTGCCCCTCCGGCGGCGTGCTTCACTCTCGTCCGTACCAAGGGAAAGGACGATGCCCTATAGGCGCGCCGGCTTCCGTCGCGCCTGCGGCACGTTTCATCCGCCGGGCTTACATGCCGACGGTGTTGCTCTCGACATTATTGACGCTCGGCGGCGGCGTGTCGGGGCCCGCATTGTTCGTCGCCGGTGCGATCGGCTCGGACGCGTTGGCGGCGCTCTCCACCGCGCTGGCGTCGTTGGCGGGCGTGCTCAGCGTCATGTTTGCGTCGAGCTCGTTGGCGCTGGCGTTGTTCGCCGCCTTGTTGCCGCGGTCGCAGCCGGCGATGGCCAAAGCGGCGCCGGCGATCAAAGCGGTCCGGATGATCAGAATGCGCATCGGTGCAATCCCTCCCTGCAGGTTCGCTCCTTCCTATCGCCCGATCGGGCGTGGGTTCAAGCCTTGACGCGCGCAAAAAAGAAGGCCCCCGGGTTTCCCGGAGGCCTTCTTCGAATCGAACCGATCGGAGCAGCTTATTGCGTGTTGGTCGTGTTCGTGGTCGTCGTGGTGGTCGTCGACGTGTTCGTGGTATTGTCGCCCGACACGTTGTCCATGGACAGATTGTCCATGCTCGTGTCCATGCCGTTGTCGGTGTAGGAGGTGTCGCTGGCGGTATTGTTGGCGGTCGTATTGTTGGCCGCCTTGTTGTCGCCGCACGCCGCGACCGCAAGGGCCGCGCCGGCAACCATCGAAAGAGTAAGGATCTTACGCATGAAAAGGTCTCCCTAGATTATCGATTTGGTCCGGGTAGGCCCCTTTTTGCCCAAATCGCGTCCACGTTATACGGAAAGGGCAAGGCCCTCAAGCCTTCCCTGTCCCCCGCTCCCCCATTCCGCCCTCGAGCGAGAACAGAAAGTCGTCGAGCCCTTCCCGAAGTGCCAGATCGAAACGGGGCTGGATATCTGCCAATCCCATCTCGCCGAGGCTGGTCACCGGAAAATCGGCAATACCGCACGGCACGATCCCTGAGAAGTGCGAAAGTTTCGGGTCCAGATTGATCGAGAAGCCGTGCATCGTGACCCAGCGGCGGATGCGCAGGCCGAGCGCGCCGACCTTGGCCTCGCCGCCGGGCCGGTCCACCCAGATGCCGATTCGCCCGGGCGCGCGGCGCGCCGCGACTCCGAGCGCACCGAGCGTCGCGATCAGCCATTCTTCGAGCGCATGGACGAATCGGCGCACGTCGCGGCCGCGCCTGTCGAGATCGATGAGGACGTAGCCGACCCGCTGGCCGGGGCCGTGATAGGTGTAGCGGCCGCCGCGGCCGGCGGCGTAGACGGGCAGGCGCTCGGGGTTGAACAGCTCGGCCGGGTCGGCGCTGGTGCCGGCGGTGTAGAGCGGCGGGTGCTCGAGCAGCCAGACCAGTTCGCTGGCCTCGCCGGCGCGAATCGCCGCCGCGCGCGCCGTCATCTGCGCGAGCGCCTCCGGATAAGGCGTAAGCCCCGGCGACATCCGCCATTCGATCGCGCCGTCTTCCATCGCCCCTCCCTCGCGCCGCGCGGGCCCGGGCGCAACCCTCGCTTGTAAGCCCGACGGCCCGAAGGCTATGTCGGGCGCGACATAGAGGGGGCGTAACATGCAATTTTCCTACAGCGCGATATGGGACGATACGATCAGGCTGACCCGGCAGCACTTTCCGCTGCTGGTGGCCATCGCCGGCGTGTTCATCTTCCTGCCGTCGCTGATCCTGGCGGTTATGCTGCCGCCGGCCGAGCTGTCCGGGCTCAGCCCGGATCGGATGATCCAGGCGATGATGGACCATTGGCAACGCGTCGCGCCGTGGTACGTGCTCGGCACGCTGGTGACCATGGTCGGCACCGCGGCGATGCTGAGGCTGGTGTTCGCCCGCGACGTCACCGTCGGCGCCGCTCTCGCCTTCGGCTTGGCGTTGCTGCCCTTCTATTTCCTGCTGCAGCTGCTGATCAGCGTGATCCTCCTTATCGGCTTCATCCTCCTTATCGTGCCATGCCTCTATTTGGTCGGGCGGTTGGCGCCGGCCGCGGCGCTGATGGTCGCCGAAAAGCGCCGCAACCCGCTTGACACGATCTCCCGTTCCTTCGCGATCACCAAGGGGCGCGGCTGGGCGGTGTTCGGTCTCGTCTTCATTGTCGGCATAGTCGGGGGGATTTCGGTCGGCGTTGCAAACACATTGCTCGGAATCGTCTTCCACCTGGCCGCCGGCCGCGAGCTCGCCACGCTCCTGATGGCGATCGTGTCCTGCGCGCTGAGCGCGGCGTTCGCGACCCTGATCGTCATGCTCTACGCCGCCATCTATCGCGCGCTCACCGCGTCCGATCCGGTCGCCGCCGCCTTCGAATGAAGCTGTCCATCTCGACCGCCTGGGACGAGACCGCTTCGTTCGCGCGGCGCGAGGCGCGGCTGCTCTTCCCGATCGCCTTCCTGCTGCTGTCGCTGCCGTCGGCGATCCTGCGCACTTTCGCCCCGGCCGCCGGCGTCGGCGGCCTGCCTCGGGCGGGCCTGTGGTTGCTGGGCGTGCCGGTGCTGCTCGGCGCCAGCCTGGTCGGCGCGCTCGCGATCAGCCATCTCGCGCTCCACCGGCGCGCCAGCGGCGGCGACGCATTGCGCGCGGGGTTGAAGCGATTTCTGCCGCTTCTGTGCGCAGCCCTCCTGGTCGGGCTGGGCGGCGCGCTCCTGACGCTGCCGCTGCTGTTGTTCATATCGGGAATGGCGGCCTATGCGGGCGATTCTCTGATCGTGGCCTGGCTCGGCCTGCTTGCTCTGATCTGGCTGCTGATCGTCTTGTTCTTCTGGGTCCGGCTTATGCTGATGACGCCCGCCGCCGCGGCCGAGGCGATCGGCCCGATCGCGCTGATTCGGCGCAGCTGGCGCCTGACCCGCGGCCATTTCTGGCGGCTGCTCGGCTTTGTTCTGCTGGTGACGATCGTGTCGCTGGTTGTGCTGATCGCGGTCGGCGCGATCGGCGGGATAGCGATCACGCTCGCGGCCGGCCGGCCCGAGCCGGGCAATGTCGCGATGCTGCTCCTCCTCATCGGCGCGGCCCTGATCCAGGCGGTGATAAGCGGCCTCTTCACCGTCTTCGTCGCCCGCATCTACGCACAGCTCGCCTAACCGAGCAGCGGCAGCTGGGGCGCGGCGTCGCGCGGCAACAGGCCGGTCAGGCGCGGGTCGGGGAAGCTCTCGAACGCCCGGCCGTAAGCGGAGAAGCCCGCCCGCAGATAGGCGGGCAAAGCGGCCGGATGGTCGAGCGAGCAGGTGTGGACCCTGACCTGCGCGATCCCTTCGGCCCAAGCGCGCGCCAGCGTCTGCGCGAGCAGCCAGCGGCCATGGCCCCGGCCGGCGAGCGTGTGGACGAGGCCGAGAAAGCGTATCTGGCAGATTCCCGGCGCGCCGAAATCGAGCTCCAACATGCCGGCCGAATCGCCGTTCTCATCCAGCACCTCATGCACTTCGCCCACCTTGGCGAGCAGCTCGGAATCTGCCATGGCGAGCCGCGAGAACCACAGCCAGCGCCCGCCGACCCGGGCGAAGAGCGCGCGGTAGCGGCCGGGGTCGACCGCGTCCCAGCGCTCCATCCTGAGCGGCGAATCGGGGATCGGCGCCGGCGCCGGCCGCGCGTTCATCTCAAGAAAGGTCACCACCGCGCCGACATGGCCGGGCGGCACGGCGATCAAAGCGTCGCTCATTCCCAGGTCGCCACCGGCGGCAGGCTCATCAATATCGCGTCGACATTGCCGCCGGTCTTGAGGCCGAACGATGTGCCGCGGTCGTAGATCAGGTTGAACTCGGCGTAGCGGCCGCGCCATGCGAGCTGCGTCGCGCGGTCGGCCTCGGTGAAGGGCATCGCCATACGCCGCCGCACGATAAGCGGGAAGACGTCGAGCAAGGCCTCGCCGACAGCGCGGGTGAAGGCGAATTGCTGCTCAAAGAATCCCTCGAGATGATCGTAGAAAATGCCGCCGGCGCCGCGGTGGACGCCGCGATGGGGGATGAAGAAATATTCCTCCGCCCATTTCGAAAAGCGCGGATAATAAGTCGGGTCGTGGGCGGCGCAGGCGGCGCGCAGGGCGGCGTGGAATTCGGCAATGTCCTCCTCATAAGGGATGGGCGGGTTGAGGTCCGCGCCGCCGCCGAACCAGCGCCTGGTCGTGGCGAGGAAGCGGGTGTTCATATGGACCGCGGGCACGTGCGGATTGGCCATGTGGGCGACCAGGCTGATCCCGGTGGCGAAGAAGCGCGGATCCTTTTCGGCGCCGCGGACGGTCGCGGCGAATTCCTCGCTGAAGCGCCCGCCGACGGTCGAGACGTTGACCCCGACCTTCTCGAACACCTTGCCGGTCATGAGAGCGCGTACGCCGCCGCCCCCCGGCGCTCCATCGGGGTCCTCGCGGTCCCACGGGGTGTAAGCGAAAGCCGCGTTGCTTCCGGCCTCGCTCTCGATCGCCTCGAATTCGGCGCAGATCCGGTCGCGCAGCGATTCGAACCACGCGCGGGCCTGCTGCTGCTGGTCGTCGAGCTCGATCATGCACATGCCGTTGCCCCGGCACGCGGCGCCTTGCAACCCTGTGATCCTCAGGCCGGCTGCATGGCTTCCGATATCGGCGCCACGGGGCGCCTGCCCGCCTGCCATCCGGCCCAGCTGGTCAGCGCTCCGATCGCGAAGCCCGCCAGCACGATTGCCGCGCTCGGCACCTGGCCGATCGCGACCAGCAGCGATCTTAGCGCCGCATTTTCCGCCATCAGGCCCATCGTCAGCATCTGGGCGACGATGAAGCCGGCCGCGACCAGGAACGGGTTCGCCTTCTCCCGATATTTGAGCCAGATCGCGGCGACGAGCGCCAGCTCAAGCGCCATCGCCCACAGGATCGCCGACATGATCAGGTGCAGGTCGGCGGGCCCGCTTATCGTCAGGCCCGGCATGAAGCCGTTGAGCAGCCGGCCGAAGGGCGATTCGAACAGGATCAGCGGCGTCGTCAGCATGTAGCCCGAGTGAATCCACACCTTCCGCCTATATTTGAGCGCCCGATAATAGACGGTGACATAAGCGGCGATGGCGAGCGCCAGGCCGATCAGGAACGACCCGCCGAACATCATCCGCACCGGGCCGTCGCCCGCGACATAGGCCTTGGCGGTCACGTCGATGATCGCGGCGAGCCCGGCGATCAGGAACGGGAAGAGCAAAAGGCTCGCCTTGCCGACCGCGCGGTGCAGCGGCAGCCGCCCGTGATGCGCGGTCCAGCTTTGCGCCGCGACCATCGCCACCCAGATGCTGGCCGCGACGCCATGGGCGTGAAACTGCCAGGGAACGCTGCCCCAGACGGCAAAATAGCTCGGCCAGAACCCCGCGAGGATCACCGCGATGACCACCAGGACGTAATAATGCGCATGGCGATACGGCATGAGGCCCCCCTCCCGCTGCCGAGGGACGTAGCACGAACCGGAACGAAAAATAACTTTCCTACACGTTCGGCTTATGTTCTAGAATCGCGGATGAGCAGGAAGGGCGAGTCGCGCGGAGCCCAGCGCCGCATCGACGCGGCGGCCAAGGCGGAATTCCTGGCGGGCCTGCGGCGCGGCGAGAGCCGCGAGGACGCCGCTTTCGCCGCCGGTTTCTCGATGATGGGCTTTTACGGCGCGCGTAGCCGCGATCCGGCGTTCAAGGCGGCGTGGACGGAGGCGCTCGCAGAGTCCGCCGCCGCCGAGCGCCGGGTCCGCGCCTATGCGGAGCGAGGCGAGCGGGCGGAGCGCGGCGAAATCCGCATCGCCTCGGCCAACCGCCGCATCTACCAGCGCCGCCGGCGCCGCAACGTCCGCTTCGACGCGCAGGCCCAGGCCGCCTTCCTCACCCATTTCGCCTTGAATTGCGACACCAGGGCCGCCGCCGCCGCGGCCGGCGTCCACGAATCCACCGTCACGCTCCACCGCCGCACCGACCGCGCCTTCGCTGAGGCGCACGACGCGGCGCTGGCCCAGGGCTATCGGAATCTGGAGGAGGAGGCCGTGCGCCTGCGCCTCGCCGCGCAAGCGAGGCTCCGCGCCGCGATCGAGGCCGCCGGCGGCACGATGCCGCCGCCTCTCGCCGACGAATCCGGCGCGGAGTTCGACCGCATCATGAAGCTCCTCGCCCGCCGGGACCGCAAGCCCCACCGCCCCGACAGCCGCTTCAAGGAGGGCGGCCGCCGCCAGCGCTGGACCTTCGAGGAGGCGATCCTCCTGCTCAAGAAGAGGCTGCAGGCGATGGGCCTGTACCTCCCGCCGCTGCCGCCCGAGGCCGCGAAGGAATAGCCGGATCAGCGGGATCGCGGCTCCCCCGTCTCGTCATGCCGGCCTTGATCCGGCATCCACCTTTTTGAGAATAACGGGACACCCCCGTGCGCGTTCGCAAAGCCCCGGGGGCCTCAATCCAAGGGTGCGAGAGTCCGCCTTACTGTGTCGGGCGCCGGATCCAGCGGCGGCCACCTCCAGGCCAGAACGACGATCGACAGCGTGATCGCCATCTCGATCACGGCGTAGAGCGTATAGCCCGAAAGAGGCGGCATCCGACCGGAGGTGAACAGAACCGCGCCCATGATGAGCGTGAAGAGAATGCCCACTACGATATTGAGGACGCGGTTCGCCCTGTGGGGCAGCTTCCACGACAGGAAGACCATCGCGATCGCCAGCTCCATCCCCAGAGCCATCACCAGGGTTGCGGTGTTGTTGAGCGGGATGCCGCCGATGGCGCCCCCCTCCAGCTGCCGCTGCAGCTCGGGGCTCATGAAGATCATGAATATGTGGAGAATGTCGCCGTAGACATAGTTGAACAGAGCCCACGTCCACAGGAAGGCCAGTGTAAGTCTCTTCGTGAGATCGTTCTGCGCGCGCGGTGCCGCTGCTGCCACTTCATCCTCCATCGGGCCGGCCATGGATAGCGCCGGGCGTAGAACGCAAGGAGCGCATGACCCGCCCCTCCCCGGCCGAAGACTTGATCATCGCGATCCGTGCCCCGTTGCCAATGTCCGCGGCACCCATGATGATGTCTGCTCGTTGCAGAGGAAGGCGTCGGCATGGCTAGTGGCACGGTTGCATCAAGCTTCGCGGCCGGGCTGATCGACTATGCGGCCTCGCGCGGAGTCGGCCGCGCGCGGCTCATGGCCCGCGCCGGCGTTGCCGCCGACGAACTGGAAGCGCCCGAGCAGCGCGTGTCGTTGGCCAAATATATGCTGCTGATGCGGGCAGCCGCGCAGCTGTCGGGCGATCCCGCCTTCGCCCTCCATTTCGGCGAAGAAGTCGACATCCGGGAAATGTCGATCGCGGCGCTGCTTGGACAATCGCTCGGATCGGCGATGGAGGCGTTCGAGGTCGTCAACCGCTATGCCCGGCTCGACGCGGACGTCGAGATCGACGGGGGAAATCGTCTCGAGCTCGTCAGCAGCGCGGGGAAGCTCTGGCTGGTGGACCGAAGGGCCAATCCCAATTCCACCCCGGAGCTGACCGAGAGCGCCTTTGCCCGCATGGTGTCCGCCGGCCGGCGGGTCGGCATGGAGATGCCTCTGCGCGAAGTTCACGTCACCCACGCCGCGCCAGCCTACCGGCAGGAATATGAACGCGTGTTCGGCGTGCCGGTCGTATTCGCGAGCCACTGGAATGCCCTCGGCATGGATGAGGGCGCCATGGCTCAGCCGATTGCGCTGCAGCCCGCCTATGCCGGCCGGATTCTCTCCCAGCGCGCCGACGCCCTCCTGCGCGACCTCGACGCCGCCCGCTCCACGCGCGGACAGGTGGAGACCGTGCTGCGTCCTCTGCTGCGAGGCGGAGCCGCCGGTGTCGCTTCGGTGGCGGGCAAGCTGGGCGTCAGCCGACAGACGCTTTACCGCCGGCTTCGAGCGGAGGGGACGACCTACGAGCAGGTGAGCCAGGAGCTGCGGCTGGAATTGGCCCGCGACTATCTCGCGGACGGGAAACTGTCGGTGGTGGAGATCGGCTACCGGCTGGGCTTTGCCGACGGGCCGAGCTTCTCCAAAGCGTTCAAGCGCTGGACGGGATCGAGTCCCGCGGCGCAGCTCGGCAAGAGACGTCCCTGAATTGAAGTCACCGGTCATCCCGCCCATCGGCAGACTCAAGTTTCTCCTGCCGCCGCCCGCGTTTCTGGGACACGTCGGGATTACCCCACCCACGACTCCGTCTGCCGCAGCCCCTCCGCCACCCCGATCCCCGCCGCCACCGCCAGATTGAGCGACCGCGTCCCCGTGACCTGCGGGATCCGCACCCGCAGATCCGCCCGCGCATGCACCTCCTCCGGCGCCCCGCGGCTTTCGGAGCCGAAGAGCAATGTGTCGCCCGCCTCGAATCGCGCCTCCGGCAGCCGCACCGCGCCGGCGGTGGTGAACAGGACCAGCCGTCCCGCCAGCCGAGCCTCGAACGCCGTCCAATCCTCGTGCCGCGTCACGTTGGCGATCTCGGCATAGTCCATCCCCGCCCGTTTGAGCGCCCTGTCGCCCCAGGGGAATCCGCAGGGCTCGATCACGTCGAGGGGAACGCCCAGGCAGGCGGCGAGGCGCAGGATCGTGCCGACATTTCCGGCCTGGTCGGGCTGATGGAGGGCTAGGCGCATGCTATCCGCGTCCGGTCAGGAGGCACAGGAGCGGCTCGCGCAAGAAAGTCCCTGGCGGATCAGCGGACCATCGCCGCGAGGATGCTCTCGTGCGGATTGTGCGGATCGTACCGGACCTCCACGGTCGTTCCCTCGGGGAATGGGCTGCGCATTTCCTCGGCCTTCGCGGCGATCATGCTCTCGACCGACCCAAAACTCAGTCGGTCGCCCTGATAGTCCTGCCCGCCGACGCTGTAGGAATAGCGGACCACCGGGAAGTGGTAGATCCTGTTACCCTTGCCCCACGTGTTGGCTCTCCATCCCACGGTGGAATGAACGACAGTCCCCGTAGTCACCGGCCACCCCTTGGCCACTTTCATTTTTCCCCGAATTATCTGGTTTTCGATGATCACCCAGCCGATGATGCCCGCCAAACCGACCAATATCACTATCCAGGTCGCGCTCATTGGCCCATTCCCCCTTGATGGATCGCCGACGATGAAGGCCGAGCCTCCGATCTGTCGCGGCCGGATGGTGACATTAGTCGCGACAGTGCGCAACTTTCCCATCGTCCATGCCGGCGCGCCTTGGCATCTGGAAGCGAGATGCACCTTTTGGCCAAAAGGTACGTGTCCCCCGGAATCCGTACAAAAATTCCAGCCAACCCTTCACACGTCGAACGTCGGCTGGAAACCCGCCGCTCACGGCAGCTTTCGACCCAAAGCGGACATTGGCGAGGCCACCATGGTCACCCTGCGCCGCGCCGTAGGCTCTTGCTCCAGGTCGAAAAACGTGAAAACCCTTGGCAACTGGCCGGGGGGTGACTCGAATGACGCATTTGCACCGTTGGGTTTCGCTCGCGCGACGGCTTCAATTCCTGATCATCGCGCTCGCTCTCGGGGTCTGCATGCCGGCACCGGGTTCTCCGGCCGCGGCGCAAACCGCTTCCACAGCACAGGGAGGCGCCGTCTCAAGAGAGTTCTTAATCGGGCGCTGGACGGACACTGGCGATTGCTCGGACTCGATCGACTTCCACGCAGATGGCTCGTTCACGACCACCAGGGGGGGAGTTGGTCGGTGGACGTTGGAGAACCACGTTCTCAATTTCATCGCCGCACGGACCATCACGACCCGGGTCAGCTCTCCCGACCGAAACACCATCCTCCTTACGCACCCCGACGGCACCCAAGGCCGTTCGACGCGATGCGCGCCCGCGACTGCTGCCATGCCGCCGCTCCCTGCAACTGTGGCAGAAGCGTTGCGCATCAGCACGCCGGCTAATCGGGAGCTCGTGATCGGACGCTGGACGGATAACGGCGACTGTAACGTAACCATCACCTTCCATGCGGATGGCCGTTTCCAGGCCCCGAACGGTTGGGGCCGCTGGGCGCTCGCTGGCGAACAGCTGAGTTTCATCGGCACTACAACCGTGACCGCTCGCGCCCGTAGCGTGGGTCGCAATCGGATAATCCTGCTCCACCCCGATGGCCGCATTGGCCAGTCAATCCGTTGTTGATCAGCCGAGAAGGGTTCAGGTGGAGCGCCCAATGGGTCGAATCCAGTCGTTGGTCTGCCTCCTGACCGAATGATCGCTTTCGGGCGTCTCAGGCCAGGCTCGAAACGTCCCGGATGGGCGCATAGCTGCCAGTCGCTCAGGGCTGATGATGCTCTCTCACCCCACCCACAACCCCGTCTGCCGTACCGCATCGGCCACTCCGATCCTCGCCGCCAAGGCGAGGATCGGCGGGCGCGTCAGCGGCGCCTTTGGGATGCGCGCGCCGGAGGTTAGCGCCGGCACGCCCCGCCTGGTTCGGCTGGCGGAGCGCGAGCCGCATGGCGATCCTATATCCTCCCCAGCATTTGCTGGGGAGGGGGCCCATGCGCGGCATGGGGGAGGGGCAACCTTCCAAGTCGAACTTTCTGATCAAGAATTGCCCCTCCACCACCCTTCGGCCGGTCCCCCTCCCCACGAAATCGTGGGGAGGAATTAGGTGGGGCAAAATGACGGTTGGCAAAGCCCATCCCGCCCGTCTATCAGGCCCGCCAAGCCGCCCGGGCCCGGGGCGGATGTGTCGCTTGCTCCTGTCCTGGAAACGCAGAAGGATTTTATGGCTGCGGTCGAACTGAACGAGGGTGCGCCCCCTGCGGCCGAAGAGGGCGGCGTCCGCCGCCGCGACTTCATCAACATCGCGGCGGTGAGCTTCGCCGGAGTCGGCGGCGCGGTGCTGCTCTATCCCCTGCTCAACCAGATGAACCCCTCGGCCGACATTCTCGCGCTCGCCCAGATCGACGTCGACATCGCCGCGATCCAGCCGGGCCAGGCGATCAAGACGATCTGGCGCAAGCAGCCGATCTTCATCCGCAATCTGACCCCGGCCGAAATCCAGGCGGCCAATGCGGTCGACACGGGCACTCTGCGCGACCCGCAGACGCTCGGCGAGCGCACCCGGGAGGGCCATGCCAACTGGCTGATCACATTGGGCGTGTGCACCCATCTGGGCTGCGTGCCGCTGGGCGCGGCGGAGGGCGAGAACAGGGGCGAATATGGCGGCTATTTCTGCCCGTGCCACGGCTCGCATTACGATACGGCGGCGCGGATCCGCAAAGGGCCGGCGCCGCGCAATCTCGAAGTGCCGGAATATGAATTCACGTCTCCCACCGCTGTCCGCATCGGCTGAGGTTTCAACAGATGAGCTTTCCCTGGGCTGAAGAATATAGACCGAAGAATGCGTTCATGCGCTATCTGGACGATCGGCTGCCGCTGCCGCGCCTGGTCTACAATTCGGTCGGCGGCGGCTATCCGGTGCCGCGCAACCTCAATTATATGTGGAATTTCGGTGTCCTGGCCGGGCTTGCGCTCGTCATCCAGATCGTCACCGGCATCGTGCTCGCCATGCACTATAATTCCAACGCCGAGACCGCCTTCACCTCGGTCGAGCATATCATGCGCAACGTCAACCAGGGCTGGTTCCTGCGCTACGCCCATGCCAACGGCGCGAGCTTCTTCTTCATCGTCACCTATCTCCACATCTTCCGCGGCCTCTATTACGGCTCCTACAAGGCGCCGCGCGAGATGGTCTGGATGCTCGGCCTGGTAATCTTCCTCCTGATGATGGCGACCGCCTTCATGGGCTATGTCCTGCCCTGGGGGCAGATGAGCTTCTGGGCCGCCAAGGTGATCACCGGCCTGTTCGGCGCGATCCCTCTGGTCGGCGAGCCGATCCAGAACTGGCTGCTCGGCGGCTACGCGCCCGACCAGCCGACCCTGACCCGCTTCTTCTCGCTCCATTACCTGCTGCCGTTCGTGATCGCGGGGGTGATCATCCTCCACATCTGGGCGCTGCACATTCCGGGCTCGAGCAATCCGACCGGGGTCGACGTCAAGAGCCCGCAGGATACCTTGCCCTTCCATCCTTATTATACCGCCAAGGACGGGTTCGGGGCGGGGCTCGGGATGATCCTGCTGGCGATCCTGATCTTCTTCCTGCCCAATTATCTCGGCGACCCGGTCAATTACGTGCCGGCCGACCCGCTCTCGACGCCCTCGCACATCACGCCCGAATGGTATTTCTGGCCCTATTACGCGATTCTCAGGGCGTTCACGGTCGATTTCATCCTGCCGGCTAAATTGTGGGGCGTGCTGGCGATGTTCGCCTCGATCCTTTTGCTCTTCTTCCTGCCCTGGCTCGACAAGGGGCCGGTCCGCTCGGGCCGCTACCGGCCGAAGTTCAGGATCTTCTTCTGGATCCTGATGCTCGACATCGCCGTGCTCGGCTGGCTCGGCGGGCTTCCGGCCGAAGAGCCCTATGTGATGGCGAGCCAGGCGGCGACGATCTATTATTTCGCGCATTTCCTGATCATCCTCCCGATCCTCTCAGCAGTCGAGCGAACGCTTCCCTTGCCCCTTTCGATCTCGGAGAGCGTGCTGGGCGGCGAGGAAGCCGAAGCGCCGCCGACCGATCTTTCCGGCACCGCGCCGGCGCAAGCGTAAGGGGACGACAGGCACATGGTTCGCATTCTCGGCTTTCTGGTCGGCCTGGGCTTCGTCGGCGTCGCCGCCTGGTCGCTGCTCTGGGGGGTGATCGCCTATGTCGGCGATCCGCCGGCCAAGACCGCCGAGCACCGGCTCCACGAGGAGCCGCGCAACATTTCCTATTCGTTCGACGGCCCCTTCGGCCGCTGGGACCGCCAGCAGCTCCAGCGCGGCTTCCAGGTCTATAAGGAGGTCTGCGCCGCCTGCCACGGGCTGAACCTGGTCGCATTCCGGAATTTGAGCGAGCTTGGCTATAACGAGGCCGAGGTGCGCGCGATCGCCGACCAATGGCCGATCCAGGTTCCCTCGATCAATCCGGACACGGGCGAGCCTGCCACCCGCAAGGCGATCCCGGCCGACAATTTCCCGGACCCCTATCCGAACGAAGTCGCCGCCCGCGCGGCCAACAACAACGCGCTGCCGCCCGATTTGTCGCTGATCGCCAAGGCGCGCGAGGGCGGCGCGGCCTATGTCGAATCGCTGCTGACCGGCTATCACGCCGCGCCGGCCGGCTTCGAAGTGCCGCCGGGGCTCCACTACAATCCCCATTTCGCCAATCTGAACATCGCCATGCCGCCGCCGATCGCCGCCGACGGCCAGGTGACCTACGGGCCGGGCAACCCGCCCGCGACCCGCGCGCAGATGGCGCACGACGTCTCCGCCTTCCTGATGTGGGCGGCCGAGCCCAATCTCGAGCGCCGGCATGCGGCGGGACTGTGGACGCTCGTCTTCCTGATCTTCGGCACGATCCTCGCCTACATGGCCTATCAGAACGTCTGGGCGGGCCGGAAGCACTGAGCCTTTGGCGTCGGCGCCTGCGAATAAATAGGGACTGTCCCTATTTTTCGGCGGGCCGCCGGCGGATCAGCACGATCGAGGTAAAGGTGAGGACGGGGACGTCGTCCTGGTTGGTGACCGTCGTTTGCGTGCGGAACGAGCCCAGAGCGGGCTTACTGCGCGACGGCGTCTTCTCGAGGATCTTGCCGCGCACATGCAGCGTGTCGCCGGGGTAGACCGGCCTCAGCCAGCGCAATTCGTCGATCCCCGGCGAGCCCAGGCCCGCCTGCTCCTCCTTCATCAAATGACGGATCGTGGTCGCCATCACCATCGCGCAGGTGTGCCAGCCGCTCGCCGCGAGCCGGCCGAAATGGGTCCCGGCCGCGGCCTCGTCGGAGAGGTGGAAGGGCTGCGGATCATATTTGCGCGCGAATTCGACAACCTCCTCGCGGGTCACGTCATAGCTGCCGAAATAGGTCTCCCTGCCGACCTCGAGGTCCTCGAAATAGATCAATGTGCTCCTCCAGCCTGGGCATAAACAAAGGCGCGGATGCCCGATTCCAGCCGCACCCTCATGCGTTCGTAATCTTCGGTCTCATAGGCGTCGGCGGCTTCGAGCTCGGTCTGGGTGAGGCGGAGCACCAGGCCTTGCACGCTGTCGGCAGGGTCGCCGGTCGCGCGGGCGATGAGATGGTTGGCGAGGCCACTGGTCGAGACGACATCGGGGTCGGCGATGGGGATCGTCGCAAGCGCGAAGCCGGCAAGCCTATCGGGCGCCCCGCCAACCGCGCGGCCCAGGATGGCGCGCTGGACGCCCTCCTGCCGCAGCGTGCCGTAGACGAAGAGATTGACGTCCATCTCAGGCCTGGCGCAGCGCCACCTCGCCGCGCGCCACCGCCATCGTCGCCCGCTTCGAGATCGATCCGCCCGGCGCGCTCACCCGGTCCATCACCATGAAATTCGTCTTCCATTCGTCGGGGGTGACGTCGCAGGTCAAATAGCCGCGCTGGTCGTTGATGAACCTGAGCTGCGGGTTGTTGGCGAGAATGCGGTCGCTGCCGGGGCGCAAGTCCGATCCGTCGCCACCGCTCGAGATCGACGTGGCGACGAATTCGGCCGCCACCGGCGTATCGCCGTCATGGAGCAGGCCCGCGAAATTCTGGTGCTCGTCGCCGGTCAGCACGACCACGTTGCCGAGGCCGCGCATGCGATCGAGCAGCCGCTGGCGCGGAACCTCATAGGCGGCCCAGGTGTCCATGTTGCGGATCGGCGCCGGCTCGTCCTCGCGCGTGCGCCGGTCCATCGCCATCATCATGATCTGCTGGGCGAGGCAATTCCAGCGCGCCTCTCGGCGGGAAAGATTGCGCGCCAGCCACGCCTCCTGTTCGGCGCCGAGCACGGTCGCCGCCTCGGCCCGCACCTCCGGACAGACCGGCTTGAAGCCGTCTCCGCAGGGCTGGTTGGAGCGGAACTGGCGCGTGTCGAGGAAATCGAACTCGGCGAGGCCGCCGTAGCGGGCGCTGCGGTGGAGGGCGATCTCGCCGTTTCGCGGCATCGAGGCGCGGCGGACGGGCTGGTGCTCGTACCAGGCCTGCAGCGCCATCGCGCGCCGCGTCCGGAAAATCTCGCCCGGCGTAGCGTCATCGCCAATGTCCTGCACCCAGTTGTCGCGCACCTCATGATCGTCATAGGTCATGAAGAAGGCGTGGGCGGCGTGCGCGCGCTGCAGGTCCGGATCGGCCTTGTACTGGGCGTAACGGCGCCGGTAATCGGCGATGTCGTACAAGGTGTCGCCCGCGATTTCGCGGACCGCCTGGGTCAGCGCGCCGCCGCGGCCCGGCCGGACCGGGCCGCCGCGATATTCGTAGATATAGTCGCCATAATGGTAGACGAAAGCGAGTTCCTCGCGGGCGAGATGGCGGTGGGCGCCATAATAGCCGTCTTCGTAGCTCTGGCAGCCGCAGACGCCGAAGCGCAGCGCCTCGGGGCTGGCCGACGCGAGCGGGAGCGTACGCGCGTGGCCATGGATGCTGCGCTCGCCGGGGACGGTGAAGCGGTACCAATAGGGCCGGTCGGGCCGCAGCCCCGCGACCTCGACATGGACCGAATGGGCGAGCTCGGTCCGCGCCACCTCCTCGCCCTGCGCGACGATCGAGGCGAAGCGCTCGTCCGCCGCCACTTCCCACTTCACCGCCATCGGCGCCGTCGCCATGCCGCCGTGCGAATCGAGCGGCTCGGGCGCGAGCCGGGTCCAGATCACGAAGCCCTCGGGCGAGGGATCGCCGGCGGCGATACCGAGGCTGAACGGATAGCGGCGGAACACGGTCTGCGCGCGGATGATGGCGGGCGCGGCGAGGGCGGTCGCGGCGGCGCCGGCGATGAAATGGCGGCGGGTGAACACTGGGACCGCTCCTCCGTCATTCCGGCGGAAGCCGGAATCTCACTGCTCCTTCTGGCGAAGAAAGAAGGGAGATTCCAGCTTTCGCTGGAATGACGAGCTGGGATTACACGTTGAAGCGAAACAGCAGCACGTCGCCGTCTTGCACGATGTAATCCTTGCCCTCGGCCCGCATCTTGCCCGCCTCCTTGGCGCCCGCCTCGCCGCCGCAGGCGATGAAATCGTCATAGGCGATGGTCTCGGCGCGGATGAAGCCGCGCTCGAAATCGGTGTGGATGACGCCGGCCGCCTCGGGCGCCTTCGATCCCTTCTCGACCGTCCAGGCGCGCGCTTCCTTGGGGCCGGCGGTGAAGAAGGTGATCAGGTGGAGCAAATCGTATCCCGCGCGGATGATCTGGCTGAGGCCGGTTTCGGTGAGCCCCAAGTCGGCGAGGAACTCGATCCGGTCCCTGGCCGGCATGGTCGCGATCTCGGCCTCGATCGCGGCCGAGATGATCACCGCTTTGGCGCCTTCCGCCGCCGCTTTCTCGATCACCCGCGCGCTCATCGCGTTGCCCGCGGCGGCGTCGCCCTCGTCGACGTTGCAGACGTAGAGGACCGGCTTGGCGGTCAGCAATTGCGCGCGCTCGAGCGCCAGCTTCTCCTCATGGTCCTTCGGCTGCGTCAGCCGCGCGGGTTTCGAATCCCGCAACAGGTCAAGCGCCTGGCCGAGCACGCTCGCCTGGATTTTTGCCTCCTTGTCGCCCTGCTGCGCCTTCTTGATCAGGTTCGGGACACGCTTCTCGAGGCTTTCGAGGTCGGCGAGCATCAATTCGGTCTCGACGGTCTCTGCGTCCGCGACCGGATCGATCCGGCCCTCGACGTGGGTCACGTCGCCGCCCTCGAAGCAGCGCAGCACGTGGACGATCGCGTCGACCTCGCGGATGTTGCCGAGGAACTGGTTGCCGAGCCCCTCGCCGGTCGAGGCGCCGCGCACCAGCCCGGCGATGTCGACGAACTCCAATTGGGTCTCGATCTCGTTCGCCGATTTGGCGATCTCCCTGATCCGGTCGAGCCGCGGGTCGGGCACGGCGACCCGGCCGACATTGGGCTCGATCGTGCAGAACGGGTAATTGGCTGCCTGCGCCGCCGCGGTTTGCGTCAGCGCGTTAAACAAAGTGGATTTGCCAACATTCGGCAGCCCGACGATTCCGCAACGAAACCCCATTTCGAACTCCTTGTCCTCCCTGTGAAGCGTAGCTTCATGGGGAGGGGGACCGTCCTTCGGACGGTCCCCCTCCCCATCGCCTTCGGCGACAGGGAGGATGATTAGCGCCGCCGTTAGCCGGTGCGCCTCGGGATTTCCAGTGGGCCTAGGGCCGCGGCAGGCGGCGGTCGGCGCGGCACTGGCGCAGTGGCACCGGGCGGGCCGAGAGAATGCGGGTGATCCGCCGCGTGGCGCGATCGGTCGTAACCGTCATGCAGGCGCACCCATGGCCGTAATGGCCGTTGGTCTCGACCCAGCCGCGCGTCGTCATGTCGGGCATATTGTCCATGCCGGGCGCCTGATAGCCGCCCTGCGCGCCGATCAGCCATTCGCCATCGCGGTCGTTGAGCCAGTAATTGGCTGGCGTCGGATTGACCAGCCAGCCGCAGCGCGTTTCGGGCCGGCTTTGCGGCGCGGCGGCGGCGAGGGCGACGAGGAGCAAGGAGGCGATCACGGCGGCTCCTTAGCGGCTCCCGCCGCCGGGCGCTACCGGGCCGAGCATGCGCCAGGGCGGGAAGCGCCGATTCTCGCCCGCATGGTAGATGCAGATGACGTTGCCGCTGGGGTCCGCGAGCCGCGCTTCCCGCCAGAGCCAGTCCCGGTCGACCGGCGCCTGAAGCAGCGGGAGGTCCAGCCCGGCGGCGAAAGCATCGACGTCCTCGACCTCGAAATAGACGATCGTCGTCGGTCCGACCGCATCGGTGACATGGATCGAGAAGGTCTCCCCGCCCGGCGTCTCGAATCGCGCGTAACGGGGCGGCGCATCGACGATCTGGGTGAGGCCGAGCCGCTTGTAGAAATCGACCGCCGCGCCATAATCGGCGACGGCGACCGTGACCTGGTTGAGCTTCATTCGCTGGCCTGCAGCCGCAGCGCCACATCGCTCATGAAGCGGGCGTCGTCGCCTTTGGCGAGCCATTCGGCTTCGGCGGCGACCGCGCCGAGCGTGTCGGCGAGAGCATCGTGCTCGGCCTTGGCGTAATTGCCAAGGACGTGGCGAGTGACCTTGTCCTTGTGCCCCGGATGGCCGATGCCGATCCGCACCCGGCGGAATTCATTGCCGATATGGGCCTCGGTCGAGCGCAGGCCGTTATGGCCGGCGGTGCCGCCGCCAATCTTCACCTTGACCTTGAACGGGGCGAGATCGAGCTCGTCGTGAAAAGCGGTGACGTCGGCGGCCTCCTTCTTGAAGAAATCCATGGCGGCGCGGACCGCGCGGCCCGAATCGTTCATGAAGGTGGCGGGCTTGAGCAGCAGGATCCGCTGGCCGCCGATCCGGCCCTGCCGGGTCCAGCCCGAAAACGCCTTTTTCACCGGATCGAAGCCGTGCACCTCGGCGATGGCGTCCACCGCCATGAAACCGACATTGTGGCGCTGCATCGCGTAGGACGCGCCGGGATTGCCGAGGCCGACCCAGATCTGCACCGGCGCGAACTCCCCCATATCCTCCGCCTCGGGAGCCGAAGCGGGCTGGCCCGGCACCTCGATCGGCTTCGCGCCGAACAAAGTGCCGAGCCAGGAAAAACGGGACAATTACTGGTCCTCGCCGCCCTCGGGCGTACCCTCTTCGCCGACCACCGGAACCTCGTCCGCGCCGGGCTCTTCGCCTTCGACGGCTGCCGCAGCAACGGCCGCATCCTCGGCTTCGGTCTTGTAGACCGACGGCGCGACGATGGTGGCGATGGTGAAGTCGCGGTCGGTGATCGCCGATTCGGCGCCGGCCGGGAGCGTCACATGGCTGATGTGGAGCGAATCGCCGATGTCGAGGCCGGCAAGGCTGATTTCGATCGCCTCGGGGATCTCGGACGCGTCGCAGGTGAGCTCGAGCTCGTGGCGGACCGCGTTCAGGACGCCGCCGCGCTTGAGGCCCTTCGACAGTTCCTCATCGGTGAAGCGGATCGGCACCGCGACGGTGACCTTGGCGTGCTCGGAAATGCGCAGGAAATCGACATGCAGCGGGCGATCGGTCACCGCATGGAACTGGACGTCCTTGGGAAGGGTGCGGACGGGCGCGCCGCCGGCGTCGATCATCACCACCGAGTTCATGAAGTGGCCGGTGGACAAAGCCTTCACCAGCAGCTTCTCCTCGAGGTGGATCGAGAGGGGCTCTTCGTTGTTGCCGTAGACGACGGCGGGGACGCGGCCTTCGCGACGCAGCATCCGGGAGGCTCCCTTGCCAGCCCGTTCGCGCGTCTCGGCCGACAGCGTAAGCTGTTCGCTCATTGCATGTCTCCAGGTTGCGGGTTCAAAAAATAATCCCGCTCACGCCTCCAGGGATGACCATGAACGGGGGAGGCGCGCCTATAGGGGAAGGGCAGGCGCGACGCAAGAGAAAGCCCCTCCCTGCGCACAGGGAGGGGTTGGGCCGTCAGTGCGGTACGCGCGTGGCGGTGATGCCGTGGGTGCGAAGCGCCTCCTGGACGCTGCCGCTGCCGGCGAGGTGCCCGGCGCCGACCGCGACGAACACCGTGCCGGGACGCGCGAGCCGCTCCTGGATCCAGCCCGCCCAAGCCGCGTTGCGGTTGGTGAAGATCAATTGGTACAGCGCCCGATCCTGGTCGGTTTCCATGTCCTCGTTCATCAGCGCCGCCAGCCGGTCGACGTCGCCCGACGACCAGGCGGCGAGCATCGGCGCGAGCATGGTCGCGATCTCGTCATTCTTCTCGAGCGTCTCGGAAAGCTGCTCGAGCTGCAGCGCCTCGGGCATGGAATCGAGCAGCCTCAGCTGGAACTCGAATCCTTCGAGCTCGCCGATCGGGATGCGGCGGGCCTGCGCCGCGCTGGTCAGAAGGGTTTCCGGCCCGGCTTCGGTGCTGATGCCGAGCCGCTGCGCGCCGATCACCGCGAGCGTCATCGACACGAACCAGGGCTCGAACCGGTCGAACGTGGCCGGCGGCGCGCCGGCCTCCGCCAGCGCACGGGTCAGCGCCGCATTCTGCTCGGCACTCAGCCGCGAGGAGAGGGTGCGGCCATCAGGGTCGACCGCATAGCGCAAGATCAACGGCTGGAGCGCGGCCGGGTCTTCGGGCAGCACCGCCTCCATCACCAGCTCGTCCGAGGCGTCGAACGCGGTCCTGACCTCGTCGTTGAACCAGGGGCGGCCGTCGAGCAGGTGGAAGGTACCGAACAGATAGATGGTTGTGTCGGCGTCGCGCACGACGAAGAGCGCCGGATTGGCGTCCGGTAGCGGCGCGACGGGCGCCGTCGCGGGCGCGGCCGGCGCCGCGGCCGGCGCGGACGGCGCGTCCGGCTGGGCGAAAGCGGGAACCGAGGCGAAGGCCAGCGCCGTCGCCAGAAGAAACGATTTCATTTGATGATTCTCCGTTATTTGTAAGTCGCTTAGCGCAATCGGCGGAAAAGGGAAGCCGGCAATAAGTTCGAGAGCTCGGATTCAGACGCGCCAGTTGCCTTGGGGTTGGCCATCTTCGAAAATCTCCTCGATGCTCATGCCGAACAACCGCGCCAGCCGGAAGGCGAGCGGAAGCGAGGGATCGTGCTTGCCGGTCTCGATCGCGTTGACCGCCTGGCGCGAGACGCCGAGCCGGCCGCCAAGCTCCGCCTGGCTCCAGCCGCGTTCCGCCCGCAGCACCCGCAACCGGTTCCTCACAGCTCAGGGCCTCCGTAATGGCTCATTATGTCAGTAACACCTGACTAGGTGAGCGCGGCGCACATGTCAATAATACCTGACATATTGCGATGGAAAGCTGACAGGCTATTGGATGCGCCGCACCGTCACCCCGCGCGCGGCGAGCATCGTCTGCACCGAATCGGGCCCGGCCAGATGCGCCGCGCCGACCGCGAACAGCAAGGTTCCGGGCCGCTCGAGCCGGGCAATGAGCCAATCGGTCCAGGCCGCATTGCGCCGGGGGAGCAGCACCTCGTAGAGCGGGCCTTCCATGTCGCGCCCAGCGACCGCTGCGACGGCGGCGACATTGCCGGCCGCCCAATCATCTTCTCCGATGTCAATCTCTTGGTCGAACGCGCCCTTGCGATAGACGTCGACCATCGCCTCGAGCATGCGCCGCTGGAGGGCGAAGGGCATTGAGGCGAGGAAGCCTAGTTGCTGCTCGGCGGTTTCGACCGCCGAGATCGGCCGGTTCGAGGCGCGGAACTCGGCCTCGAGCACCGTCTCCACGCCCTGCAGACCCTGCCGGGCGAGAGCCGAAGGCGCTTCGTCCTGCGTTCCGGCTTCGAGTTCGGGCGCGGTTCCCTCAGGGGCGGCCCCCGCATCCGCCGGCGCGGCGCCCGTCCCGTCCGGCGGCGTCCGGTTCGAAAACTGCCGCTCGATCTGCGCGACCGCGAGCGTCATCGCCACCGTCCAGGTCTGCAGCCCGTCGAACCTCTCGATTGGAACGCCTAGGGATTCGATCATCTCGCGCAGCGCCTGGCGCCGGCCGGGCGAGACCCGCCAGAGGACCGGCGCCTGCTTGCCCAGCTGCAGCGCCCCGAGCACCGATGCCATATTCTCCCGCGCGTCGCTCTGGCTGACTTCGACGACCAGCTCATCGGCCCGCCTCGCGATGTCGTCGAACAGCGGCGAACGCCACTGAAAGCCCCGCGGCAACATGTGATAGGTGCCGAACAGATAGATTTTGGTGTCCGTGTCGGCGAGCAGCCAGATTGCGGGCCGGGGCGCGCGCGCCGGGGAGGGCCTGGCCGGCGCGGGCGGCTGCGGCTGCGCCGCCAGGACCGGCGCGGCCGAAATCGCGAGCAGTGCCGCCGCCAGCCATTTCAATCCCTTGCGCCGCGGCATCCTTCCCCTCGCTTTCCGCTTCCTTGACCCGTCATGCCCCATGGGCCAAAGCGAAGCGACCTTTTGTTGCAGCTGCGAAGGCACTTTTTTGGGGCACAAGCCGCTCTCGTTCCAGTCGCTGATCCTGACGCTCCATGATTATTGGAGCGGGCAGGGTTGCCTCATTCTTCAGCCCTACGATCTGGAGATGGGCGCCGGCACCTTCCATCCCGCGACGACGCTCCGCGCTTTGGGCCCCGATCCGTGGAAGGCGGCCTATGTTCAGCCCTCGCGCCGCCCGACCGACGGCCGCTACGGCGACAATCCCAACCGGCTCCAGCATTATTACCAATATCAGGTGATGCTGAAGCCGAGCCCGCCCGATTTGCAGGGACTCTATCTGGGCTCGCTGGACGCGCTCGGGGTCGATCCGCTGAAGCACGATATCCGGTTCGTCGAAGACGATTGGGAATCGCCGACGCTGGGCGCCTGGGGCCTGGGCTGGGAGGTGTGGTGCGACGGAATGGAGGTCACCCAATTCACCTATTTCCAGCAGGTCGGCGGCTATGATTGCAAGCCGGTCGCGGGCGAATTGACCTACGGCCTCGAGCGGCTCGCCATGTACATCCAGGGCGTCGACTCGGTCTTCGACCTCGCGTTCAACGATGCGGGCGTGACCTATCGCGACGTCTTCCACGAGAATGAGGTCGAGTTCAGCGCCTATAATTTCGAGGTGGCGGACACCGACAGCCTGCTCGACCGGTTCCGGGCGGCGGCCGAGGAGTGCCGCCGCTGCATCGAGGCCGGCCTGCCGCTCCCCGCCTACGACCAGGTGATCAAGGCGAGCCACATCTTCAACACCCTCCAGGCCCGCGGCGTCATCTCGGTCGCCGAGCGCGCCGCCTATATCGGCCGGGTGCGGGACCTTGCCAAGGCCGCCTGCCAGGCCTGGATGGAGAAGAACGGGTGGGCGGCGTGAGGAGCAGTGCCAATCCTCCCCGGGACGGGGAGGGGGACCGCCGGCCAAAGGCCGGTGGTGGAGGGGGCAGGGCGTCTCTGCGCCGGCCGACCGTCTATGCCGCCCGCAGGCTTCGGCGCACCATGAGTCTCCCTGAAGTCCTGCTCTGGCAATGCCTGCGGGGCTCGCCCGGCGGCGTGGCGTTCCGCAAGCAGCATCCGATCGATCCTTATGTTGCTGATTTCTATTGCAGCGCGTCCAGGCTGGTGATCGAGGTCGATGGAGAGGCGCATGACAGAGGCGATCGGCCGCGACGCGACGAGGCGCGCACGGCGTTCCTTCAGGAGCGAGGATATCAAGTGCTGCGGATAGCGGCGGAAGATGTATTGAAGGATCCGGACGGGGTCGCAGCTTCGATCGTGGCACATGCGGCCGACCCCCTCCACCACCCCGCTGCGCGGGGCGGTCCCCCTCCCCGTCCCGGGGAGGATTTGCAGTGAGCGATTTCCTGCTCGAGCTCCTGTCGGAGGAAATCCCGGCAAGGATGCAGGCGAAGGCTTCGGCCGACCTTGCGCGACTGTTCGAGGAGCGGCTCGCGGATGCGGGGCTGAAGGCGGAATCGGTCGAGACCTACGCCACGCCGCGGCGTCTTGCCCTCATCGCGCGCGGGCTCCCCGCCGAGACCGAAGCGGTCAGCGAGGAGATCAAGGGTCCGCGCGTCGGCGCGCCGCCCCAAGCGCTCGAAGGCTTTTTGCGCAAGACGGGCCTCAAGGAGGACCAGCTCGTAGAGCGCGACGGGATCCTCTTCGCCCCGGTCGAAAAGCCTGGCCGCGCCACGTCCGAGCTGCTCGCCGAAGCGATCCCGGCGATCGTCCGCGCCTTCCCGTGGCCCAAGTCGATGCGATGGGGTGCGGATTCGGTCTCGACCGAGAGCCTGCGCTGGGTGCGGCCGCTCCAGGGAATCGTCGCCCTGCTCGGCGAGGAAATTGTCGCGTTCGAAGCTGCGGGAATCCGCTCGGGCGCCGCCACCGTCGGCCACCGCTTCCACCATCCGGGCGCGATCACCATCGGCGGCGCGCAGGATTATGTGGAGAAGCTGCGCGCCTGCCACGTCATCGTCGATCAGGAAGAGCGCAAGGAGATCATCCGCAAGGATTCCGCAAAGCTCCAGCGCAAGACGAAAATCGTCCCGGACGAGGCATTGGTCGCGGAGAATGCCGGGCTCACGGAATGGCCCGTGCCCTTGAAAGGCGATTTCGCCGGGGCGTTCCTCGCGCTTCCGCCCGAGCTGATCCAGCTGACGATGCGGGTGAACCAGAAATATTTCGCCTGCCAGGACGAGGCGGGCAAGCTTTCGAACCGCTTCGTCTTCGTCGCCAACATCGCTTCCAGCGATCCGGCGGCGGTGATCTCCGGCAACGAGAAGGTGCTCGCGGCCCGTCTCTCGGACGCCACATTCTTCTGGGAACAGGACCTCAAAGTCCCCCTCGCCGACCACGCAAGGAAGCTCGATCAGATCGTTTTCCACGAGAAGCTCGGCACGGTCGCCGACAAATCGGAGCGGGTAGCCAGGCTTGCCGAATGGCTGGTTGGCGAGCGAATCATCCGCGCCGATTTCGAGGAGGTCCAGGCCGCCGCGCGTCTCGCCAAGGCCGATCTCGTTACCGAAATGGTCGGCGAGTTTCCCGAGCTCCAGGGGGTGATCGGTAGCTATTATGCCCGCGCCCAGGGCCGGAGCGAGGCGGTCGCGCACGCGATCCGCGACCATTACAAGCCGGCCGGGCCGAGCGACGACGTCCCGACCGATCCGGTCACCGTCCCCGTCAATATCGCCGACCGGCTCGACACGCTCGCCGCCTTCTTCTCGATCGGCGAGAAGCCGACCGGGTCGCGCGATCCGTTCGCGCTTCGGCGGGCCGCCCTGGGCCTTCTCCAGATCCTGACCAAAAACGGCCTTCGCGTCCCCTTGAGGGACGTGCTCACCCAGGCCGCGGTGCTGGTGATCGTTTCGCGGCTCGGCGCGCTTTCCTCGGTCACCTTCCCCGACCTGATCGATTCGGACGGTCGCGAGCATGAGATCACGGCCGAGGTCGGCTCGTTCACCTACCGCCATGGCGAGCATGTCGTCGTCCGCTGGAAGGCGGAGGCGACCCCCAATATCGAGCGCGGCGCGATCATCGAGGAGGTCAAGGACCTCGCCGAGGCGATTCTCGATTTCCTCGAGGACCGCCTCAAGGTTCAGCAGCGCGAGGCGGGCGTCCGCCACGATCTGATCGACGCCGTCTTCGCCGCCAAGGACGACAGGGGCGGCGGGGAGGACGATCTCGTCCGCCTGCTGGCGCGGGTGAAGGCGCTGCAGGCCTTTGTCGAAACCAAGGAGGGCGCCGACCTGTTGGCAAGCTACAAGCGGGCGGCCAACCTCCTCAAAACGGATGACGTTACGATTTCCCTCCATCCGCGCACTTCGGAGCCGGACGGGCAGATCGAGCAGATCGATGCCGAAGAGTCGGATCTTGCCGATGCGATGGACGGCGCGGAGGCCAGGCTGGCAATATTCGTTCCATCGGAAAGCTTCGAGCAGGCGATGGCGGCGCTGGCCGAGTTGCGGGAGCCGATAGACGCATTTTTCAATGCTGTGCTCGTCAACGATGCCGACTTTGATCGGCGGGCGCGCAGAAGGCATCTGCTTCGCAGATTTGTGAACGCTACGGAGCGACTGGCCGACTTTTCCAGGATCGAGGGATGAGCCGGTTCGTCTACCGCTTTGGCGGCGGGGTTTCCGACGGCGAGGCGGGCAACAGGAACCTGCTCGGCGGAAAGGGCGCCAACCTTGCCGAAATGGCGTCGATCGGCCTGCCGGTGCCGCCGGGCTTCACCATTTCCACGGAAGTTTGCGCGATTTACGATGCGAAAGGGGCGCGCATACCCGATGCCGTTCGCGCCGGGACCTCGGAGGGGATCGCCCATATCGAACAGGTGACCGGTCGGCGATTCGGGGATGCCGCCGATCCGCTGCTGGTCTCGGTCCGCTCCGGCGCCCGCGTTTCGATGCCCGGAATGATGGATACCGTCCTCAATCTCGGGCTCAACGATCGGACGGTGAAGGGCCTTGCCGCGGCATCGGGCGACGCCCGCTTCGCATGGGACAGCTATCGTCGCTTCGTCCAGATGTATTCGGACGTCGTACTTGGGCTCGATCATGGCGCTTTCGAGGAGGCGCTCGAAATCGCCAAGGAGGATAAAGGCGTCCATCTCGACACCGAGCTCGAAGCCGGAGATTGGGAGAGGCTGATGGCGCGCTACAAAGAGATCGTCGCCGAAGCGCTGGGCCAACCCTTTCCGGAAGACCCGCAAGAGCAATTGTGGGGCGCGATCGGCGCGGTGTTCGGCTCCTGGCAGGCCGAGCGCGCCAGGACCTACCGGCGGCTCAACGCGATCCCGAACGATTGGGGGACGGCGGTCAACGTCCAGGCGATGGTGTTCGGCAATATGGGCGAGACTTCGGCGACCGGCGTCGCCTTCACCCGCGATCCCTCGACCGGCGAGCGCGCTTATTATGGCGAATATCTGATCAACGCGCAGGGCGAGGACGTCGTCGCCGGCATCCGCACGCCGCAATATCTGACCCGGGCGGCGCGCGACAGGGCCGGGGCGGGGGCGCCGTCGATGGAAGAGACGATGCCCGAAGTCTTCGCCGGCTTGGCGCAGGTCTTCGACCTGCTCGAGCGCCATTATCGCGACATGCAGGATATCGAATTCACCGTCGAGCGCGGCACTTTGTGGATGCTTCAGACCCGCTCGGGCAAGCGGACGGCCAAGGCGGCGCTGCGCATCGCCGCCGACATGGCCCGCGAGGGGCTGATCACCCGGGACGAAGCGGTGCTGCGCGTCGATCCCGCCGCGCTCGACCAGCTGCTCCACCCGACGCTCGATCCCGAAGCCGAGCGCGAAGTTGTCGCCAAGGGCCTTCCCGCCTCGCCCGGCGCCGCCTGCGGGAAGGCGGTGTTCGATGCCGATACCGCGGAGAAATGGGCGGCGGCGGGCGAGAAGGTGATCCTGGTGCGGATCGAGACCAGCCCCGAGGACATTCACGGCATGCACGCCGCCGACGGTATCCTGACCGCGCGCGGCGGCATGACCAGCCACGCCGCCGTGGTCGCGCGCGGCATGGGCCGGCCCTGCGTTTCCGGCGCCGGCACCCTCGCTATCGATTATCGCACGCGGTCGATGCGCATCGGCGGGCGCGAGATAAAGGAGGGGGCGGTGATCACCCTCGACGGCTCGACCGGCGAGGTGATGCTCGGCGCGGTGCCGACGGTCCAGCCCGAACTGGTCGGCGATTTCGGTACGCTCATGGCCTGGGCCGACACCAAGCGCCGCATGGGGGTGCGCGCCAATGCCGAAACGCCGCTCGATTGCCGCGCCGCCCGCGAGTTCGGCGCCGAGGGGATCGGCCTGTGCCGGACCGAGCACATGTTCTTCGACGCCGAGAGGATCGCCAATGTCCGCCAGATGATCCTCGCCGAGGACGAGGCCGGCCGCCGCTTGGCGCTCGACAAGCTGCTGCCCGCTCAGCGTGGCGATTTCGAGGAGATTTTCCGGATCATGGCGGGCCTGCCCGTCACCATCCGGCTGCTCGATCCCCCGTTGCACGAATTCCTGCCGCACAGCGAGGAGGAGTTCGCCGAAGTGGCCGCCGCGTCGGGCGTCGGCGTGGAGCAGCTGCGCCGCCGCGCCGCCGAGCTCGCCGAATCCAATCCGATGCTCGGCCATCGCGGCTGCCGGCTCGGAATCACCTGGCCCGAAATCTACGAGATGCAGGCCCGCGCCATCTTCGAGGCCGCGATCGCCGTGGCGGGGGAGGGCGGCGAGGCGCCGATCCCGGAAGTGATGGTGCCCTTGGTCGCGACCCGGGCCGAATTGAAGATCGTCCGCGACCTCATCGATCGGACCGCGGCGACGGTGTTCGAAGAGAAGGGCGCAGGAATCGCCTATCTCGTCGGAACGATGATCGAGCTGCCCCGCGCGGCTCTGTGCGCCGGCGAGATTGCCGGGGAGGCCGAATTCTTCAGCTTCGGCACCAACGATCTGACGCAAACCGCATTGGGCCTGAGCCGCGACGACGCCGGCAAATTCCTTCCCGCCTATGTCGAAAAGGGCATTTTCCCGCGCGATCCCTTCGTCAGCCTCGATGTCGAAGGTGTCGGCGAGCTGATCGCGCTCGCCGTCGAGCGCGGTCGCACAGCCAGGCCGGGGCTCAAGCTCGGCATATGCGGCGAGCATGGCGGCGATCCCGCCAGCATCGCTTTCTGCGAAGCGGCCGGCCTGGATTATGTATCGGCCTCTCCCTATCGCGTCCCGATCGCCCGCCTCGCGGCGGCCCAGGCGGCGCTCAGAAAATAGGAATATTAGGGATGGGGACAGTTACTCGTAACTGGCCCCGGTAACTGTTCCTAGATCGGTCCGGGCTCCTCGTCGCGGCGCCGGACCTCGTCGCGGGCCGCGGCCTGGCGGAGACTTTCGGCCTCGGCGGCGTCGCGGCGCGCGGACTCATCGTCCCCGCGCCCGGCCTCTTCGCGGGCAGCTACCTCACGCAGGCGATCCGCCTCGGCGGCGTCCCGGCGCGCGATCTCTTCGTCCCGGCGCCGGGCCTCGTCGCCTGCCGCGGCCTGGCGGAGGCTGTCCATTTCGGCGGCGTCCCTGCGCAGCTGCGCGTTCTCGGCCTCGAGCGCCTCGCGCCGGCGGGCTTCGTCGCGATAGCGGCGCTTCCATTTCGGGCTGGCGAGCAAAGCCATGCCGAGGATCAGCCCCAGCAGGAAGGCGAAGAACAGGATCAGCCATTGGTCTGGGGTAAAGGCGTCCACGGAGCGCTCCCTCGTAACGTTGCCGCGGATCAACCGCGCCCGGGGCGCGATTGTTCCGCGAACGTTACTTGAGCAGCGCGTCGGAGATCGAGCAGGCGGCCGGCCCCAGGATGACGATGAACAGCACCGGCAGGATGAACAGGATTAGCGGGATCGTCATGATCGCCGGCAGCCGCGCCGCTTTCTCCTCGGCGCGCATCATCCGCTCGTTGCGGAATTCGGCGGAAAGGACGCGTAGCGCGCTCGCCAGCGGCGTGCCGTATTTCTCGGTCTGGATCATGGTCGTGACCACGCCGCGCACCGAATCGAGGTCGATGCGCCGCGCCAGATTTTCGAACGCGAAACGGCGGTCGGTCAGGAAGCCGAGCTCGATCGAGGTCAGGGCGAATTCGTCGCCCAGCTCGGGATAGGCCTTGCCGAGTTCGCGCGCGACCCGGCCGAAGGCGGCGTCGACGGTGAGGCCCGCCTCGGCGCAGATGACGAGCAGGTCGAGCGCGTCGGGCAGGCCCTTGCGGATCGCGTGGGTGCGCTTGGTGATCCTGTTCTTGAGCCACAGATCGGGCGCCTTGTAGGCGAGGATCAGCGACCCGGCGACGAGGCCGTATTTCTTGAACGCGCCCCAATCCGGGAAATAATCGACCAGATAGACCAAAACGATCGCCGCGCCGCCGATCACCACCGGCAGCACGAGCCGTGCGAAGATGACGACGAAGGCGAGGTCCTTCGACCGGATTCCTGCCTGCATCAGCCTGGCTTGCGCCTTCACCACCTGCGAGTCCTGGAGCATCTTCAGCGATGCGAGCAGGCCGCGGACCTTGTCGGCCATTTCGTTGCGGTTGGTGATCGCCTTGCGGCGCTTGCTGGTGGAGGCGACGATCCCGGCCTTGAGCTGCTCGCGCCGCTCGTTGAGCGCCTTGACGCGCTTCTGCATCGGATCGCGCACGGTGGTCGCAGCATAGATGGCGACGAGCACGGCGAACGTCGCCACGGCGGAGAGCGCGCTCGCCACCATGACAATGTCGATCCCCATGATCGTCGGGCCGCTACCAGGTGTCATCGTGCTTCGCTGCTCCCGATCAGATTTCGAAATTGACCATCTTCGACATGATGAAGGCGCCGATCGCCATCCACACCAGGCCGATGCCGCCGGCGATCATCAGGCGCTGATCGACGAAGAAATTCTGCATGTAGTCGCCGTTGATGAACCAGATCAGCCCGAAGACGATGAAGGGCAGGGCACCGACGATCCAGGCCGAGGCCTTGGATTCCGACGACATCGCCCGGATCTTGAGCTTCATCGCCGATCGCTTCCTGAGCACCTCGGCGAGGTTCGACAGCGTCTCGGCGAGGTTGCCGCCGGTCTCGCGCTGGATTGCGAGCGAAATGACGTAAAACTGGAATTCGGCGGTGCCGAGCCGCGCGGCCGTTTCCTGAAGAGCGGCGTCCATCGTCCGGCCGATCCTCATCTTGTCGGCGACGGCGCGGAATTCGGCCCCGACCGGATCGGGCAGCTCGTCGGCGACGATCCCGATCGTCTCCGAAATGGGCAGGCCCGAGCGAAGGCCGCGGACCATCAGCTCGATCGCGTCGGGGAAACGCGCGGTGAACTTGGCGACGCGCCGCTTGATAAGCTTGCTGACCACGATGTGCGGAAGGCCGACGCCGATCAGCAGGCCAAGGGTGATCGCGAGCAGCAGCGGCACGCTCTTGAACCACATCGCCGCGATCGCGACCAGTGCAAGCCCCGCGGAGACCATCACATATTGCGCAAGCGTCCAGCTGCGCCCAGTCTGGTTCAGCCGCAGCTGAAGCAAAGCGGGGTTGGGGATGAAGCGCTTGGCGAAGCTGTCGCCCTTGTTGTGGCGCTGGGCGAAGATGCGCTTGAGCTGTGCCTGGGCGGCGACGTCGGACGAGCGGCTGTGACGTTCGCGCAGCTCCTCGAGCCGGCGCGTCAGCTGCTTGCCTGCCGACGGGCCGGCAAAGGCCGCCAGAGCGAGCAGCGCCGAGGCCAGGATCCCGGCCAGCATCAGGAACGTCGTCAAACCGGGCATTTCCTCTCCCTCGTATCGTCAGCCAAAACTTCGGCCGTCAGGCCGCGGCGGACGCCTCCTTGGGCTTCTTGGCGACCAGCGCCCTGAAATTGCCGAGCTTGCCGAGCAGCGAGCCGCCGCGCGAGGGGCGCGCGTCGTCCGGACCCTCAGCGGCCCCGGTTTGCTCGACGGTGAGGGCGAGCAGCTGGTTGAGGGGTTGCGAGAGCTTGGCCGACTTGGCCACTTTGGCGAGCGGCTGGCCGAGCTTGGCGGCCTGGGCCGCCGTCTTCGGGTCGAACGGCAGGAGAATGTCGACCTTGCGCTCGATCGAATGCTCGAAATCCTTGCGGCTCACCTCCTGGATGGCGGCCTGGACGCGGTTGGCGACGACAATCACGCGAGCCTGGGGCGCGTTGGCCTTCAGCCAGGAAAGGATGCGGATCGCGTCGCGCGTGCCCGACAGCGTGAATTCCACCACCACGATGACGACGTGAACGTCGCCGAGCAGATGCGGATATTGCACCATCATGTTGCGCGGCAGATCGACTACCGTGCCTTCGAAGGCGTGGCGGATCTCCTCCTGGAGCTGGTAGAAGGCCGATCCGTCGGTCAGCATCGACTGGTTGATCGGCGCTTCCGCGGAGAGGACACACAATTTGTCGTTCGCGCGTACCATCGCGCGCTCGATGAACAGGCCGTCGATGCGGCTCGGATTCTCGATCGCGTCGGTGAGGCCGCGGCCGGGCTCGAGGTCGAGCGCGAGCGCGCCGGTGCCGAAATGGACGTCGAGGTCGAGCAAGGCGGTCGAACGGCCGCCTTTGTCGCCCATCAGCCAGGCAAGCGAGGTCGCGACGGTCGAGGCGCCGACGCCGCCGCGGACGCCGATCACGGCGGCCATGACGTTGGGCTTCTCGTTGCCGCTCTCGACCATGCGCGGGCCCGAGATGGTCATTTGCGCATTGGCGAAGGCGTCGCGCAGCTGCTCGGGCGAGAAGGGCTTCAGCAGATAATCCTGAATGCCGGATGCCACGAGGTCGCGGTAGAGGCGGACGTCGTTGACCTGGCCGGCGGCGATCACCACCGTGCCCGGCTCGCAGACCTCGGCGAGCGCGTTGATATCGTTGAGCGGATCGCCGCTCTCGGAAAGGTCGACGAACAGGATGCTCGGACTGGCCGAGACCGAGAGGGTCTGGACCGCGTTCCTGAGCCCGCCCTTGTTGACCTTTTCCGGCGACCAGCCGTGCTCGACCGCGATCGGCCGCAGCATCTCGGCGGTCTCTTCGTCGGTGACGAAGGCGCTGAAGGGGTCGCGGAGCGAAGCGGCGCGCGAGGCGTGGAAGGGGGCGTTCATGTTGTTACCTACCCGTGGTCGAGGTTGCCGGAAGGCCCTGGCGGCTGGACGGCTGGCTTTCGCGATACGTGCGGATCGCGCGGCCGGCGACGACCACCGAACCGTCTCCCGAAGCCTCGCGTCCGCGGATCAAATCGTCGGGATTGGCGATCATCGCCGCCAGGTTGGCATTGGTCGCACAACCGTAATTGGTGCCGGTCCGGACCGGAGATTCGATGCCGGGGTCTCCCCAAATCGGGCATCCCGGCACGCTCGCGGTCGAGCGGCTGGCGACGATCCGGACATAGCCCGGCGCCACCGCGCCCTCGGTCACCGGCGAGGCGTCGCTGTTGACGACCAGGCCGTAGGCGGCCGCGACCCGCGCGACATCCGCCTTGGCCCCACCGGACTCATACCCGGCCGGCTCGTCGATCGTGACGTGGTCGCCATAAGCGAGCGCGATCGATTCGAACCAGGCGCCGAGCCTGGCCTGTTCCGCGGCCGAGACGCCGTTGCCGTCGGTGGCGACGTCGAACACGAAATTGGTATGCGAGACGATCGGCTGGTGAAGCGAATAGACGCTGGTGTTATTGGCCGGCGTCAATGCACGCGGCTGCGTCGCGCAGCCCGCTGCGGCGAGCGCGAAGGCAGAGACCGCGGCGAGTTTGATCAGGCGAGACATGTTCGAGTCCTTTCTGGCGCGGGCGGTCATCAGAAATTGAAGCCGGGCTGAGCCGAGGGGCGATTCGGCTGCTGGGGCGGAGGCGCGGCGGCGGCGCTCGTTTCGCGCCGCGGCGGCGCCCGATTGGGGCCGGCCGGTGCGGCGTCGCCGGTGACGATACCGGGCGCGACGACCTGGGTCGGCGCGACCGAGGGGACGGGACGCTGCTCGCCGCTGCGGCTCGCATTGTCCTGGCCGATCAGCAGGCGCTGCGCCTCGTCCGGGTTGCGGTGGCCGTCGGTCGGGAGCGCGATCTGGGACGGATTCGAAACCGGCCGGACCAGATAGGGCGTGACGACGATCACCAGCTCGGTTTCGGCACGCTGGTAGCGGGTCGAGCGGAACAGGGCGCCGATGAAGGGCAGATTGCCGAGGAACGGCGCCCGGTCGATCGAATTGGTGTTGTGGTTGCGCAGGAGGCCGGCGATCATGAAGCTCTGGCCGGAGCCGAGCTCGACCGTCGTTTCGGTGCGCCGCACGGTGAGCGCGGGCACGTTGAAGCCGTTGAGGCGGATGCTGCCTTCGTTCGACAGCTCCGAAACCTCGGGGCGGATGCGCATCTGGATGCGGCCGTCCTCCAGCACGATCGGCGAGAAGGCCAGGCCGACGCCATATTGCTTATATTCGACCGTGACCGTTCCCAGCGATTGCGAGATCGGAACCGGGAACTCGCCGCCGGCGAGGAAGGTCGAGGTCTCGCCCGACAGAGCGACGATCGAAGGCTCGGCCAGGGTCGTGACGAGGCCGGTCTGCTCGCCCAGGTTCAGCGTCCCCAATATGTCGAGGCCGAGCAAACGGCCCGCGGCGCCAAGCGTGGTGCCGGTCGAGGGCATGTTGAACTGGTAATTGGTGCCGAGCACCCGCGGATTGCCGGTGGCCGGATCGATCAAAGTGTCGGAGATGCGGTCGGAGATCGTACCGGCATTGCCGCGGCTGATGCCGGAGAGGAAGCCGCCGGTCGTGTCGCGGCTCAGCAAATTGGTGCCGATCTCGCGGACCAGCGAGCGATTGACCTCGGCGATCCGGACCTGGAGCATGACCTGCTGCGGAGTCGCGGTGCGCAGGCGGCTGACCACCTGCGTGCCTTCGCCGACGAACGCCTGGACGAGGCGCTCGGCCTCGGCCGCGTCGTTGGGCTGCAACACCGTTCCGGTCAGCAGCACCATGCCGTTCATCGGCGTGGCGGTGATATCGGCCTCGGGCATGGCGATCGACAGCATCTGGCCGACCGAGGCGAGGTTCTGGCCGACGCGGACATTGGCCGAATAGACCACCCGTCCGCCCGCGCCGGTCGCATAGACCGTGGTGCTGCCGGCGGTCTTCCCGAAGATGAAGATCTGGTTGGGCGAGCGCACATAGACGTCGGCGATGCCCTCATTGGCGACCACCAGGTCGGTGATCGGCGCGTTGAGGCGGACCATGCGGCCGGTGCCGACCGAAAGCGTGACGTCGTTGGCGGGCGCCACCGCTCCGGGCTGGGCGACGGCCCGGCCGGTCGCCGTGACCGCGATGCCCGCCGCCAGCGCGGCCGCAAGCGCAGTGCCGATCGTGGCCCGCTTCATCCTGTTGATCTTGGTCATTTACCTGGCTCCCACCGGAACGAGCGTTACATTGTTGCCGCGGGCGACGCGGACGACCGGGCCGATCGGCCGGTCGGCCGGAATGCCGCTCGCAGGAGGGGCGCCGGACGGAGCATTATTGCCCTCGCCCCGGGGCCGCGAAGGCACCGTGCTGCGCTGAAAACGGGAGACGTCGGATCCCACCGTAAAGGTCGTGTTGGTGTCGGTCGGCCGGCTCGCGATGGCGAGCAGCAGCTGCCGCTCGGCGCGCGGATCGACATTCTCGGGCACCGTCACCTCGCCGGACGCGATCGCGCGCTCCAGCTCGGCATTGTTGTCGGCGAGCGACCGCAGCGAAAGCGAGAGCTGGCCGATCGTCTGGCCGACCGCGATCTTCTCGGCGATCTTGGGGGTCGCCTCGAACGTTACCGTGGCGACGGTCTGCGGCACCTGATTGCCCGCTTCGTCGCGCGCGTTGAGGCGCTGGTCGACCGCGAGCACGCGGATGTTGCGGATGATCGTCTCGGAGACGCGCAGGGGCGGGCCGTCGCCGCCGCCGGCGACTTCCTGGGTGAGGACGAGATCGACCCGGTCGCCCGGAAAGACGAAGCCGGCGACGCCCGAGGTCGCGGAAACGGGGACGGTCACGGCGCGCATGCCGGGGCCCAGGGCCGCGGCGAGGAAGCCGCGCTCGCCGGGGCGAACGATCGACCCCTGGGTCAGCGGCTGGCCGGCGGAGATTTCGTTACGGACGACGGTGCCGATCAGGGTCTGGGGATCCGCGCCGCCTTCGCCGCGCGTATAATAAGCGGGCTGGACCAGGCCTTCGGGCCAGGGTTGGTAGCGGAAGGCCTCGGCGTCGATAATCGTGCCGACGGGCAAGGTGCGCGTCGCGACCAGGATTTCGGGTCCCGCGGGAACCGCCGTTCCGGCCTGTGCCTGAGGCGCGGAAGCGCCCGAGAACATGTTCTTGGCCATGATGGCGGTAACGGCCGCGATGAGCAGTGCGCCGACCAGCAGCACGATTTTCTTGACGTCCATGGCGACTATCGCCTCCCCTACGGGACTGAGAAAGTTTCAGCCCCTATCCATCAACCAAAGTGGTTAAGAAAACGTTCGCTAATCAGCCACAAACCGCCGAATGCGATCGCGACCCCATAAGGAATTTCGAGCTGCTCGCTGCGGCGCGCGAGCTTGTGGCGGATCCACATCGCCAGCGTGAGCACGCCGCCGGCGATCGACATGATGAAAAGCAGGGCCGCGACCGCCTGGAACGGCAGCCACAAGGCGATCGCCGCCACCAGCTTGACGTCGCCGCCGCCCATCGCGCCCATTGCGAAGGCGATCGCGAACAGGCCGAAGACGATCGCCGCGACGCCGAGCTGCAGCGCCGCGTCGGGCCACAGCTCCAGGCCGAGCGACCACCAGAAGGGAATCGCGAGCAAAGCGATGGCGAGATTGAGGGCGTTGGGAATATTGCGCGCCTTGAGGTCGCACCAGCAGGCCGCCAGCAGCATCGCCGCCAGCGCCCCGAGCAAAATCCATGAAAGCCCGATAACCATGCGCCAAGGCTCTAGACGCCCATGCTTTCCAAACCGTAACCGAGATGCATGGAAAAAACCGCCGACCCGCGCCGAGCCCATCCGCCCGGCGCCCGATTCGGGACCTGGCGCGCGCCCGACGGCTGGGCCTTGCGCCGGATGGATTGGCCGCAAGACGGAGGCGGGAAGCCGCGCGGCAGCCTGATCTTCGCGAGCGGCCGCGCCGATTTTATCGAGAAATATCTCGAAGCCCTGGCCCACTGGCACGGCCGCGGCTGGAATGTGACCGCGTTCGACTGGCGCGGGCAGGGCGGCTCGCAAGGCACGGGCTTCGAATTTGACGGCTTCAACGCGCTGGTCGACGATCTCGCCGCCCTGATCGCCGAGTGGCGTGAGGGCGTTTGCGGCCCTCATGTCGCGATCGGTCATTCGATGGGCGGCCATTTGCTGCTGCGCGCGCTCGTCGAGGCGAAGCCGCGCCTCGACGCGGCGGTGCTGGTCGCGCCGATGATCCTCGTCAACAGCGCGCCGATCCCCAATTGGCTCGCGCCCGGCCTTGCCTACACGATGTGCCGGCTCGGCTTTCGCAAGACGCCGATGTGGAACACGCCGCCGGCGACGCGGCGCCCCGGCTCGCAGCGCCAGAGATTCCTGACCGGCTCGACCGAGCGCTATGAGGACGAGGCCTGGTGGTGGGCGCGGGCGCCAAGCTGGAACCTCGGCGCGCCGACCTGGGGCTGGATGAGCGCCGCCTTCCGCTCGGCGGCCGCCGCCTTCACGTCCGAACGGCTCGGCGGCGTCGCCTTGCCGGTGCTGTTGCTCGGCGCCGAGCACGACCGGCTGGTCAGCCCCGCCGAGATCCGCCGTGTCGCCGCGCAGCTCCCTAATGCCGAGCTGGAGATGTTCCCCGATTCGGGCCACGAAATCCTGCGCGAGACGGATCCTGTCCGCCTCCGGGCTCTGGCGCGAATCGACGACTTTCTCGAGCGGCGCGCCAGATGACCGACGTCGCGATCGTCGGCGCGGGCATGGCCGGGGCGAGCCTCGCCGCCGCCCTCGCGGGCAAAGCCAGCGTGCTGATCCTCGAAGCCGAAGGCCGGCCCGGCTACCATGCGACCGGCCGCTCGGCCGCCTTCTGGTCGGAAAGCTATGGCGGCCCGCTTATCCAGCCGCTGACCAGCGCGTCGGCGGCGGCGCTCGCGCCGTTCCTCCGGCCGCGCGGCGCCATCCACCTTGCCGACGCGCATGGGCGAAACAGGCTGGCCGCGCTGGGGGCGGAAATGAACGATGTCGCGCTCCAGCCCCTGGACCGCGCCGCGCTGGAAGTCGCCATCCCGGGGCTGAAACGCGGCTGGGATTGGGGCCTCGCCGAGCCGGGCTGCTCAGACATCGATGTGGCCGCTTTTCATGCCGCCTGTCTCAAAGGGGCAGATATCGTCACGGATGCAAGGCTGGTCGCCGCCGCCCGGAACGGCCGCTGGAGCATCGAGACCATGGCCGGGGTCTTTGAAGCGGATATCCTGGTCAACGCGGCCGGAGCATGGGCGGACGAGGTGGCATTGGCCTCGGGCGAGCAGTCTCTCGACATGCGGCCCTATCGCCGGGCCATCGCCCAATTGCGGGTCGATCCGCCCGCGCCGGCCGGCATGCCTTTGATCATCGATGCCTCGGAGCGATTCTATTTCAAGCCCGAGGCGGGCGGGCGCCTGTGGCTCAGCCCGCACGACGAGACGCCGTCGCGTCCCTGCGATTGCGCCCCCGAGGAGTTAGACGTCGCGATCGCGATCGACCGCCTGGAGGGGGTTGTCGACTGGCGGATCGCGGCGGTCGAGCGCAAATGGGCGGGGCTCCGCAGCTTCGCGCCCGACCGGCTGCCGGTCTATGGCTTTGGGCCTCGCGGCAATGGCTTCTTCTGGTTCGCGGGGCAGGGCGGCTTTGGCATCCAGACCGCGCCGGCCGCCGCCGCGCTCGCCGCCGCTTTGATCCTTGGGACTGTCCCCGATATCGACCCCGCGCCCTATTCGGCGGCGCGTTTCGCCTGAGCATTGGCGGCGGCGCAGGCCAGCGCGTCGGCGCGGTCGTTCTCGCGATGGCCGCTATGGCCCTTCACCCAATGCCATTCCACGCGGTGCCGCTCGGCGGCGTTGATCAGTTCCCGCCACAGCTCGGCATTCTTGACCGGCTTCCTGTCGGCCGTGCGCCAGCCGTTCTTGAGCCAGCCGTGGATCCAGCGGGTGAAGCCGTCGCGCACGTAGACCGAATCGGTATAGAGCTGGACGCGGCAGGGGCGGGTCAGCGCCTCCAGGCCGCGGATCGCGGCGAGAAGCTCCATCCGGTTGTTGGTGGTCAGCGGCTCGCCGCCGGACAATTCCCTTTCGCGCGCGCCCGCGCGAATGAGGACGCCCCACCCCCCGGGCCCGGGATTGCCCTTGCAGGCCCCGTCGGTGAATATCTCGACGCCGGGCAGTTGCGCGGTCACGCGGCTTCGAGGCCCGCCGGTAGCTTGAAGATCATGCGTTCCTCGACGCCCTCGACGGGCTCCTCGGTCACGTCGAAGCGCGTCGAAAGGCAATCCACCACCTCCCGGACCAGAAGCTCGGGCGCCGAGGCGCCGGCGGTGATGCCGAGCGTGCGGACCCCTTCGAGCCAGGCGAAATCCAGATCGGCGCCGCGGCCGACGAGGCGCGCCTTGGTGCCTTCGCGCTCCGCGACCTCGACGAGCCGGACCGAATTCGAGCTGTTCGGCGCGCCGATCACCAGCAAGGCGTCGCAGCGGCCGGCGATCGTCTTCACCGCCGCCTGGCGGTTCGAGGTCGCGTAGCAAATGTCTTCGCTGCGCGGCCCCTGGATCGACGGGAACCGGCGGCGCAGGATCGTCACGATCTGCGCCGTGTCGTCGACCGACAAGGTGGTCTGGGTCAGGAAGGCGAGGCGGTCCGGATCGGCGGGCAGGACCGTTTCCGCGTCCGCGGCGGTCTCGATCAGCGTCATCCGCCCCTCCGGCACCTGGCCGAACGTGCCGATCACCTCGGGGTGGCCGGCATGGCCGACGAACAATATGTGGCGGCCGCGCTCGATCAGCCGCTCCGCCTGGCGGTGGACCTTGGAGACGAGCGGGCAGGTCGCGTCGAGATAGTTGAGGCCGCGCGCCGCCGCCTTTTCCGGCACCGCTTTGGGGACGCCGTGCGCCGAGAACACCACCGGCACTCCGTCCGGCACCTGGTCGAGCTCGGGCACGAACACCGCGCCCTTGGCCTTCAAACCGTCGACGACGAACTTATTGTGGACGATCTCGTGGCGGACGTAGACCGGCGCGCCATAATGTTCGAGCGCGAGCTCGACGATGCGGATCGCGCGGTCGACCCCGGCGCAAAAACCGCGCGGGGCGGCGATCAGGAGAGTGAGGGGGGGCTTGGCGGTCATGTTCCGTTCACTTGAGGGGGCTTTATCGGATTGCTTGCCTGCACGATACCCTTGCGGCATTAGGAGCCCCAACCCGAGTCTTTCGAGGATTTCCGCCTTGCGCCTGTACACGTCCAAAGCGGCCGCTGCCGCCCTGCTTTCCTTCGCACTCTTCGGCTGCGCCCGCGAAGGCGACATCCTGCCGACCGGGATCCTGACCAGCTACACCGCCTGCCCGCCGGTCGCGATCGCCGCGCCGACCGGGGACGTCACCCTGTTCAGCCCGGCCAACAGCCGCGATGCGAACGCGATCGACGTGGTCGCGCAGATCACCAACGTGCGCTCCACCTGCGACGACAGCGGCGAGTTCATCCTCACCCAGGTCAGCTTCGACGTCCAGGCCCGCCGCCGCGACGGCCAGGGCATGCGCGAGGTAACCCTGCCTTATTACGCCAGCGTCGTGCAGGGGAGCGCCAACGTCGTCGCCAAGCGCACGAGCCGGGTAGGACTTCGCTTCGAGGAGGGCCAGGTCCGCACCTCGACCAGCGCGACCGCGACCACCCAGGTGCTGCGCTCCGCCGCCACCCTGCCCGAGGACATCCGCCGCCAGATCACCCGCGAGCGCCGCGCGGGCGATCCCAATGCGGCGGTCGATCCGATGGCCGATCCGGCGGTGCGCGCCGCGGTCGAACGCGCCCGCTTCGAGGTGCTGGTCGGCTTCGAGCTCGATCAGGACCAGCTCAGGTACAACGCCACCCGTTGACTCTGACGGGCCGACTGTTCAGAGCGGGGCGTCGCCGGCGGGCAACCGCCGGATGGGCGCGCGGGAGAGCGTGGCGGGCTTTCCGTCACCGCCGAAGGAGCAACCACCCCGGAATCTCTCAGGTCCCAGGACCGCGCGGCCAATGGCACTCTGGAAAGCGGATGTTGGCGAAAGTGTCGCGCAGCGTCCCACCGAAGGGGTAAGCCGGCCCGCGAGGGGCGGCGAAAGCTCTCAGGTCCCAGCGACAGAGGGGGTATTGGAACCATCCCGATCCTCGCGCGATCGGGCCCGATACGTACCGGAGCTGGTCATGAGCGAGCCTGAAAAGACCCTTCCCCTCGACGGCTGGCACCGCGCCCGGGGCGCGCGGATGGTCCCGTTCGCCGGCTATCACATGCCGGTCCAATATGAAGGCATCATGGCCGAGCACCTCTGGACCCGCGCCTCGGCCGGCCTGTTCGACGTCAGCCATATGGGCCAGCTGATCATCGCCGGGCCCGAGGCCGAAAAGGGCCTCGAGAGCCTGCTCCCCGCCGACCTCGCCATCCTCAAGGACGGCCGGCTGCGCTATTCGCTGCTGCTCAACGTCGAGGGCGGGATCATCGACGATCTGATGATCACCCGGCGCGGCGAGCATTTCTACACGGTCGTCAACGGCGCCACCAAATATGGCGACATCGAGCAGCTCGAGGGGCGCCTTCCCCGCACCGTCGTCGTCGATCACGTCAAGGAGCAGGCGCTGCTTGCCTTGCAGGGGCCCAAGGCGGTCGACGCCTTGTCGCGCCTTGTGCCCGGAGTCGAGGAGCTTGGCTTCATGACCGGCGCCGCGTTCGAGATCGGGGCTGCCCGCGCCTGGATCAGCCGGTCGGGCTATACCGGCGAGGACGGGTTCGAAATCTCGATCCAGGCCCGCGATGCCGAAACGGTCGCGAGCCTTCTCGCCGACCAGGAAGAGGTGAAGCCGATCGGCCTCGGCGCGCGCGATTCGCTGCGGCTCGAAGCGGGCCTGCCGCTCTACGGCCACGATCTGGATTATGCGACCACGCCGGTCGAAGCGGACCTCGGCTTCGCAATATCGAAGCGGCGCCGCGCCGAAGGCGGCTTCGCCGGCTGGCACCGGATCATGAAGGAACTGGCGGAAGGGCCGATCCGCAAGCGCGTCGGCCTCGCCATCGAGGGCCGCCAGCCGGTCCGCGAGGGCGCGACGATGGTCGATGCCGAAGGGAATGAGGTCGGCAAGGTCACTTCGGGGGGCTTTTCGCCGAGCCTCGGCGCGCCGATCGCCATGGCCTATGTGCCGCTCGCTTACTCGATGCCGGGGACAAGCGTCTCGCTGGCGTCGCGCGGCAAGATCTTCACCGGGATCGTCACGCCGATGCCCTTCGTTCCGCACCGCTATCACCGCAAGGGAGGGCCCAAATGAGCGTCTATTATACCAAGGAGCATGAGTGGGTCCGGATCGAGGGCGACACCGCCACCGTCGGCATCAGCGATTTCGCGCAGGGGCAATTGGGCGATGTCGTGTTCGTCGAAGTGCCCGAAGCCGGCCGCGTCGTCGCCAAGGGCGGCGAGGCGGCGGTGGTCGAATCGGTCAAGGCCGCGTCCGACGTCTATGCGCCGGTCGGCGGGACGGTCACGGAAGGAAACCAGGCGGTGGTCGACGAGCCCTCTTTGGTCAACACCGATCCCGAGGGCGAGGGCTGGTTCTTCAAGCTGACCTTGAGCGACGCCGGCGAGCTCGACGGCCTGATGAACGCCGACCAATATAAAGAATATTGCGGGACTTTGTGATGGTGTTTGCGGCCTTGATGCCCCGCGCGGGCTCAAGGCCCTCCCCCTTGATGGGGGAGGGTTGGGTGGGGGTGGAGTCTCCGAAAGGACACCGCCCTTCATTGACGTTCACCCCACCCCAACCCCTCCCCATCGAGGGGAGGGGCTTTCAGGGCCGGAACCCGCGGTCATGGTGAACACCGCCTCCCGCTGGTCGGCCGCCGAATATGCGAAGCACGCGGCGTTCGTGCCGGCGCTGGGCGACGCGGCGCTGCGGATGCTGGCGCCCCGGCCGGCCGAGCTGATCCTCGACGTCGGCTGCGGCGACGGCGCGCTGACCGAGCGGATCGCCGCGGCGGGTGCCAAGGTGATCGGCCTGGACAGCTCTCCCGAGATGGTCGAGGCGGCGCGGGCGCGGGGGATCGACGCGTTCGTCGCCGACGCCGAGGCGATGGACCTGGCGCGGTTCGGCCAGTTCGACGCGGTCTTCTCCAACGCGGCCCTGCACTGGATGCTCGATCCCGACGCCGTCGCCGCCGGGATTTTCAACGCGTTGCGTGAGGGCGGCCGCTTCGTCGGCGAAATGGGCGGCGCGGGCAATCTCGCGCTTCTGCGCCGCGGCCTGCGCGACGAACTGACGGCGCGCGGCTACGCAATGCCCGATCGGGATCCGGCCTGGTATCCCAGCGTCGAGGATTTCACCCGTCTCTATCTTGTCGCCGGCTTCGAGGGGATAAAGGCCGAGCTGATCGCCCGGCCGACGCCGCTTCCCGGTGGCATCGCAATATGGATCAGGACCTTCCGCTCCGGCCTGCTCGACATGGCGATGGTGCCCGAATGGGAGCGCGACGACCTCGCCCGGACGGTCGAGGCGCGAGTCGCGCCCGCGCTCAGGCAGGCCGATGGCGGCTTGTGCGCCGATTATGTCCGGCTTCGCTTCTCGATGCGCAAGCCGGGGTAGGAAGTGAAATAATCCTCCCTGTCCGCGGAGCGGATGGGGAGGGGGACCGCCTGAAAGGCGGTGGAGGGGCAATCGGCGCCGGCAGCCCCTCCACCATGCTGCGCATGGTCCCCCTCCCCATGAGCTTCGCTCACAGGGAGGATAAGAATGGAGACTATTGAATGCGTTACTTGCCGCTTTCAAATGAGGATCGTAACGCGATGCTGGCCGTCGTCGGCGCCTCTTCGATCGACGATCTGTTCGTAGACGTGCCCGAAGCGGCGCGGCTGGCGGGCAAGATCGAGGGCCTGCCCGATCATGCCGGCGAGCTTTCGGTCGAGCGGCAAATGGCGGCGCTGGCGCGGAAAAACGTCGCCGCCGGCGACGTGCCCTTCTTCCTCGGTTGCGGCGCTTACCGCCACCATATCCCGGCCAGCGTCGATCATCTGATCCAGCGCGGCGAGTTCCTGACCAGCTACACGCCCTACCAGCCCGAAATCGCGCAGGGCACGCTCCAGATCCTGTTCGAATTCCAGACCCAGGTGGCGCGGCTCTTCGGCTGCGACGTCGCCAATGCCTCGATGTACGACGGCTCGACCGCCTGCTGGGAAGCGATCGGAATGGCCCGGCGGATCACCCGGCGGCGCAAGGCGATCCTCTCCTCCGGGCTCCACCCGCATTATGTCTCGGTCGCCAGGACCATGGCCAGGTTCACCGGCGACACGCTGGAGACGGAGCCGCCGCGGTTCGGCGAGAATACCGACGTCGCGCGCCTGCTCGACCGGATCGACGACGACACGAGCTGCGTCGTCTTCCAATATCCGGACGTCCTTGGCCGTTGTGCCGACATGTCCGAGCTCGCCGCCCGGGCGCATGAAAAAGGGGCGCTGCTGGTCGCCGTCGTCACCGAGCCGGTGGCTCTGGGCATGCTGAAGAGCCCGGGCGAGATGGGCGCCGACATCGTCGTCGGCGAGGGCCAGTCGCTCGGCGTCGGCCTACAGTTCGGCGGGCCCTATGTCGGCCTGTTCGCCTGCGCCGAGAAATATGTGCGGCAGATGCCCGGGCGGCTTGTCGGCATGACCCTCGATGCCGAGGGCAAACGCGGCTTCGTGCTGACCTTGTCGACGAGGGAGCAGCATATAAGGCGCGAGAAGGCGACTTCGAACATCTGCACCAGCTCGGTGCTGTGCGCGCTCGCTTTCACCATCCACCTGACATTGCTCGGGGAAAAAGGGCTTCGGCAGCTCGCCGAGCTGAACTTCGATCGCGCTTTGTACGCGGCGGAGCGGCTGGCGAGCCAATACCGGCTGGTCATGACCAACAAGACCTTCTTCAACGAGTTCACGCTGAGCCTCAACCTGCGCGAGTCGCGGCCGGTGGTGCGCGAGCTGGCGGCGCGCGGCATACTCGGCGGGGTCTCGCTCGGACGGCTCTACCCCGGCGAGAAATCGCTGGAGCGGGGGCTGGTGGTGGCGGTCACCGAAACCGCGACCAAGGCGGACATCGACACGTTCATAGCCACTCTGCAGGAGTTGCTGGCATGACCATCAACGAGGGCGGCTGGCGTCCGGAGCGCCCACAGGCGGAGCGGCGCGCGCACGGGGGGACGCACACCGGCAACAGGGCGCTGATGCTCGAGGAGCCGCTGAATTTCGAGATCGGCACGCTTGAGGCAACCGGCGTCGACTTCGAGCCTGCCAATATGGGCCCGGAAGTGCGCAGCAGCATTCCCTGGGAAGGCGCGGTCGACGACGTCTATTACGAGATGCGGGAGCTCGCGCGCGGCGCGCCGATCGGGCTGCCCGGCCTGTCGGAGCCGGAGACGGTGCGCCACTACACCCGCCTCAGCCGCCAGAATTATGCGATCGACCTTGGCCTCTTCCCGCTCGGATCGTGCACGATGAAGCACAATCCGCGGCTCAACGAGAAAGTGGCGCGGATGCCGGGCTTCGCCGACATCCACCCGCTGCAGCCGGTCGAGACCGTGCAAGGCGCGCTCGAGCTGATCAATATCCTCGCCGACTGGCTGGTCCGGCTGACCGGCATGCACTCGGTGACGATGAGCCCGAAGGCCGGCGCCCATGGCGAGCTTTGCGGCGTGCTCGCGATCCGCTCGGCGCTGGAGGCGCGCGGCGATGCCCGCGAAGTGATCCTCGTCCCCGAAAGCGCGCACGGCACCAACCCGGCGACCGCGGCTTTCGCCGGCTACCGGGTCGAGAACATCCCGGCGACCGCCGCCGGGCGCGTCGATCTCGACGCGCTGAAGGCGCGGCTCGGGCCCGACGTGGCCGGCCTTATGATCACCAATCCCAATACGTGCGGCCTGTTCGAGCCCGAGATGATCGCGATTTCGCAGGCGGTGCACGCGGCGGGCGGCCTGGTCTATTGCGACGGCGCCAATTTCAACGCCATCGTCGGTCGAGTCCGCCCGGGCGACCTCGGCATCGATGCGATGCACATCAATCTCCACAAGACCTTCTCGACCCCGCATGGCGGCGGCGGGCCGGGCTCGGGCCCGGTGGTTTTTTCCGCCGCGCTGACTCCGTTCGCGCCCTTGCCCTTCGTCGAAAAAAGGGACGGCGCTTACGCCCTGGTCGAGGAGGAAAACGCGGGCGAGCATCATGGCGCGAGCTTCGGCCGGATGGTCGCGTTTCACGGCCAGATGGGGATGTTCACCCGCGCCTTGGCCTACATGATGAGCCACGGCGCCGATGGTCTGAGGCAAGTGGCCGAGGACGCGGTGCTCAACGCCAATTACGTGCTGCGAAGCCTCGACGATGTTCTCGACGCCCCGTTCGGCGCGTCGGGGCCGTGCATGCACGAGGCCCTGTTCAGCGACAAAGGCTTCGCGCCCGGCCTCTCGACGCTCGATCTCGCCAAGGCGCTGATCGACGAGGGCTATCATCCGATGACGATGTATTTCCCTCTGGTCGTCCACGGTGCGATGCTGATCGAGCCGACCGAGACCGAGAGCAAGGCGGCGCTGGACGAATTCATCGGCGCGTTGCGGAGCGTGGCGCAGCGGGCCAAGGCAGGGGACGAGGCGCTGAAGGCCGCGCCGGTCTTCGCGCCCAGGCGGCGGCTCGACGAGACGCTGGCGGCAAGAAAGCCGGTACTCGTGTATAAGGATCCGGCTGAACAAAGCCCCTCCCCTTGATGGGGAGGGGTTGGGGTGGGGTGGAGTCTCCGGAAAAGGCGCAGCCCTTCAGCGGCGTTCACCCCCACCCAACCCTCCCCCATCAAGGGGGAGGGCTTTCTTGGGGGATGCCGATGACGAGCAGGCTGGACAATTTCACCGACGCCGCCTTCGCTTTCGCGGTGACGTTGCTGGTGATCGGCGGCAGCGAGGCGCCGACCAGCTATGCGTTGCTTTCCGCGGCCGTCGCCGAGGTGCCGGCCTTCGCGATCGGCTTTGCGATCATCGCCATGTTCTGGTTCGCCCATGTCCGCTGGCGCACCTATCGCGGCGAGGGCGACTGGTTGTCGGCTTTGCTTACGGTGCTGCTCGTCTTCCTGGTGCTGATCTACGTCCAGCCATTGCGGGCGATGGCGCGATCGTTCAGCGGCTTCCTGGGCGGCGGCGGAACGCCGTTCGCGGGCGACGTGGGCGATCTGTTCTTCGTCTACGGCGCCGGCTTCGTCGCGATGGCGGCGACGATGGTGGCCTTGTTCCTCGAGGCACGCCGCAATCCGGACCTCGACACCGCTCGGCGTATCGCGGTGCGTGGCGAGGCGATCATCTGGCTGATCCTGACAATTACCGGCCTGGTCTCGATCGTCATGACGCGGTTCGAGGCGATCGAGGATTTCGCGCCGCTGGTCTATGCGACCTTGCCCTTCTCCATCGGAATGTTCGTGTGGCGCTACGATTGGGAGGGCAAGAAGAACGGATGAGCGACGATCGCCGCTCGGCGCCGCACGTGGCGCGCAATGCCGGGCCGATCGCCGACGTCCTTGAGGGCGTGCTGCCGGAGCGCGGGCTGGTGCTCGAGATCGCCAGCGGGACAGGCGAGCATATTCTCCATTTCGCGGAAATGTTTCCCAAGCTCTTGTGGCAGCCGAGCGATCCCGATCCCGGCGCGGTGCGCTCGATCGAGGCCTGGCGCGGGGATGCGGGGCTGTTCAACCTCCTGCCGGCGATCGCGCTCGATGCGCGGGCGGTCGAATGGGGGGTCGCGCGGGCCGATGCGATCCTGTGCATCAACATGGTCCATATCAGCCCGTGGGCGGCGACCGCGGGCCTGATGCGCGGGGCGGGGCGGATGCTGGAGGCCGGCGCGCCGCTCTATCTCTACGGCGCCTATCGCCGGGCGGAGGTCGAGACCGCGCCGAGCAACGAGGCGTTCGACGAGAGCCTCAGGGCGCGCGATCCGGAATGGGGGCTGCGGGACCTGGAAGAGGTGGTCGCCGAGGGGGAGAAGAACGGCCTTGTCCTCGAGGCGGTGACTCCGATGCCGGCCAACAATTTGTCGGTCGTGCTGCGCAAGGCCTAGGGCGCGCGCACTGCCCGCCAATCCTCGTCCTCGCGGAGCGGGACGATCGTGTCGCCCACGACCCGGCCTTCGAAAGCGCGGCGGCCGTCGCCGACATTGGCGAGGAAGCGGATATGGTCGCCGGCCAGGCGGCCCTGCTCGACCCGGGCGGCGCCGGCGGTGCCGGTGAATTGCTGGTAAACTTGCTCGAGCGTGAGCGGATAGGTCCGCCCGCTCACGGTCAAGGTCCAATTACCGGCGATGCGGGCGGGGACGATCCACAAATAGATCGTCGCGCTGCCGACGCGCTGGCGCTGATCCCAGCGCCAGTCGCCCATGTCGAAATCGTGGCTGACGACGCGCGCGCCCGGGCGCATCTCGGCGAGGATTCGCGGCCTCAGGCGAATATTGATCTCCTGCAGAAGATAGAGGGTGAGGACGTCGGCCTGCCCAAGCGGGGTCGTGAACAGATCCTGCTGGCGGAAGGAGACCCGGCCGGCGAGGCCGGCGGCGCGGGCATTGTCGTTCGATTCGCGGATCCGGGCCGGATCGATGTCGACGCCGAGCCCGCGCGCGCCGTTGCTGCGCGCCGCCGCGATCAGGATGCGGCCGTCGCCCGACCCGAGGTCGATGACATATTCGTTCGGCCGGACCGCGGCGAGGCCGAGCATCGCGTCGACCACCTCCATGCCGGTCGCGACATAGGGGACGTCGAGCGAAGGGCGGCCCTTGACGAACTCGGCGGCGTTGAAGCGGTTGGCGGGGGCGGGGGCGGGGGCGGCGGGGCGGAGGAGGAAATAGAGGGCCAGGCCCGCGAACGCCACGGCCGCGCCGACCAAAAGCGCGCGGGCGAACGAACGTGACACCATCTCCATCTCCCAAATCCCCGCGAACCCCTCTATCCTTCTCACCGCGAATGTCACCACAGGGTGAACGCAAAGCGGGAGGCACGGCGTGGCGGATGAAATCCAGGACGAAGAGAGCGCGGCGCCGGCCGCGGCGATGACGCCGCTCCACCCCAATCACATCTGGGTGCTGGCGATCCGGGCGGGCCTGTTCGCTTCCCTGCTCGTCATCGCCGCCTTCGCCGCCGATCTGGGGCCGCTGCGCCGGACCCCGATCCCGCCGCTCGTCCTGCCGCTCGTCGTTCTGGCCCTCGGCCTGCTTGCGACCCTGGTATTGCCGCGGCGCCGTTATCGCCGCTGGGGCTATAAAGAGGGGGAGGACGAGCTCGAAATCCGGCGCGGAATGGTGATGCGGGTGCGCACCATCGTCCCGTTCGGCCGGGTCCAGCATATCGACGTCGCGCAGGGGCCGATCCAGCGCCCGTTCGGCCTCGCCACCCTGATCCTGCACACCGCGGGCACGCAGGGCGCGGCGGTCCCGCTGCCCGGGCTCGATCATTCCGCCGCCGAGGCGATGCGCGACCGGATCCGCGCCAAGATCCGCCAGGATTTGGTGTGAGCGAACCCGCAATCGCCCCCGTCCCGCGCCGGCTCCATCCGGCGACCCTGGTCGCCCGCTGGCTCAGGATCGTGCCGCAAATGGGCGCGGCCGGGATCGCGATCCTCGCGACCGGGCGCGGCACGGGAATCACGTTCTTTCTATTGTTCCTCGCCTTCGCTCTGGCGGTCGGGGCGCTGTTCGCCTTCCTCTATTGGTGGCGATTCACCTATGTCGTGGGCGTCAACGAGATCGTCATCGAGAAGGGCCTGCTGCGCCGCCAGCGCCGCGTCATCCCGTTCGACCGGGTCCAGGACATCGCGGTCGAGCAGCGCCTGCTCGCCCGCCTGTTCGGCACCGCCAAGGTCAAGATCGAGACCGGCGGCGCGGCCAAGGACGAAGGCAGCCTCGACATGATCGCGATCGCCGACGCCCGCGCGCTGCGCGATCTCGTCCGGCATGGACCGCGTGCCGCCGATGTCGCGGCGCAAGCGCCGGTCGAGGAGCCGGTGCTGTTCGAAATGGGCCTGGCGCGATTGCTCTATTCGGGCCTGTTCGGTTTCTCTTTGGTGTTCCTCGCCGTCATCTCGGGCGCGCTCCAGCAGCTCGACCAGCTCGGCCTGTTCAACTGGAGCGACTGGTTCACGCCTGAGCGCGCCGACCAGGCCGCGCATTTCGTAACGTTGCGGCTGGCCTTCATCCTGGTCGGCCTCGTCCTCGCGCTCGGCCTGATTGCCGGCGTGGCGCGGACCGCCGCCCGCGATTTCGGCTTCAAGCTGACCAGGACGGAGAAGGGCCTGAGGCGCAAGCGTGGCCTGTTCACTTTGTCCGAAGTCGTGATTCCGCTCCGGCGCACCCAGGTGGCGCTGATCGAGAGCGGGGCGATCGGCCGCCTGCTGGGCTGGTACCGGCTCTCCTTCCAGACGCTTGGCGCCGACCAGAAGGAAGGCGGGGTCCAGGTCGCCGCGCCGTTCGCGCGGATGGAGGAGATATTGCCGATCCTGGCCATCGCCGGCTTTCCCGAACCGCCGCCCCGCCAGGACTTTCGCGGCGTCCCGCGCCGGGCGATCGTCCGCCAGGCCGCGCCGGCTTTGGCGCTCGGCGCGCTGGCGGTGGCCGCGTCCTTGTGGTTCGACGCCCGGGCGGGGATCGTTGCGGCGGCGCTGCTGGTGCTCGCCATCCTCGCGGTGCTGCGCTGGCGCAAGCACGCACGCGCGCTTGGCGACCGGGCCCTGTTCGTCTCCAGCGGTCTCCTCAAGCGCCGCCTGTGGATCGTGCCCTACGAAAAGGCGCAGACGATCCAGGTCTCGCGCGGTCCGATCCAGCGCGCGCTCAAGCTCTCCAACCTTCTGCTGGATACGGCGGGCTCCGGCTCCTTGCGCTCGCCCGAGATGCACGATCTCGACGAAGGAGAGGCCGAACAGATGGCCGGCCGGCTGCTGGCGCTGTTTTACGACGCGCGGGCGCGGGTAAGAGCGACGGCATGAAGAAGGAAGGGTTCACGCTCGTCGAATTGATGGTGGTGATCGTCATCATCGGCCTCGCCGCGGCGGTGGTAATGCTGTCGATTCCCGAGCGCGGCGGCAGCCTGGTTACCGAAGCCGAGCGTTTCGCGGCGCGGACCAAGGCGGCGCGCGACGGAGCGATCCTCGATTCGCGCGCGGCCTGGGTGGCGGTCGGGCCCGGCGGCTACGATATCGGCGCGGCCCATTACGATTGGGCCGAGGGCACGAGGAGCGAATTGTCCGGCGGGCGCGATGGCCGCATCCGCTTCGGCGCGACCGGATTGGCGGACCCTGCCCGGCTCGTGCTTCGGCGCGGCGAGCGGCGGGTTGCCGTGGCTATCGGGGAGGACGGCAATGTCCATATCCGCCGATAGGGGACAGTCCCCTGTTGGGAATGGGTTTACGCTGATCGAGATGCTGGTGGCGCTCGCCATCTTCAGCCTGGCGGCGCTTGCTTTGCTCCGGCTTGGAGGGGCGACGGCGACCAACAGCGCCCGCCTCGACAGCCAGGCGATGGCCCAGATCGTCGCGCGCAACATCGCGGTCGAGACGCTGACCGACCCGGCGCCGCCCGCTTTCGGCGCCGACGGGGGAGTCACGGTCGACGGCGGCCGGCGCTGGCGCTGGACTCGCAATGTCGCGCGCTCGCCCGAGACGCGAATCCAGCAGATCGAGATCCACGTCGAGCCCGAAGCGGGCGGCCCCGGCCGCGCGACCCTGATCGTCTTCCGCAAGGCGCCGCTGTGAGGCGGGGCTTCACGCTGGTGGAGATGCTGATCGCGCTGACCATCTTCGGCATGATCACCGCCGCCGGCGTGGCGCTGCTGACATTGACGGTGCGCACCCAGGCGACCTCGGAGCGGCTGCTCGACGAGGTCGGCACGCTGCGCCGCCTCGGCGCCCTGCTGACCGCCGATCTGGGCCAGGCGGCGCCGCGCACCAGCCGCGATGGCGACGGACGGCCGCGGCCCGCCTTCATCGGCGCCGCGGGCAATACCGAGCTGCTGCTCGCTTTGGGCCGCGGCGGCAATGACGAGGATCCGCTCCAGCGCGTCGAATATCGGCTTCGCGAGGGGCGGCTCGAGCGGCTCGCTTTCGCCCGGGTCGACGGCGAATCGCGCGCGGTCGCAATGCCTTTGCTGACCGGCCTGCGCTCCTTGCGCCTGCGCTACCGCGACCGCGAAGGGCTCTGGCAGCAGGCCTGGACCTCGACCGACCCGGCCCGGCTGCCGCGCGCGGTCGAGCTGACCAGCGACGATCCGATCCACGGCTCGGTCCGCCAGCTCTTCCTGGTCGGAGCCGGAAGATGAAGCGCCCCATCCCCTCCCGCGAGCGCGGCGCGGCCTTGCTCGCCGTGCTGCTGCTGGTCGCCGTCACGGGCGCGATCGCGGCGGCGGCGATGGAGGGGCTGAGGCTGTCGCGCGCGCTCTCGGCCAATGCGGCGGCGCTCGATCAGGCCCGCGCCTTCGCCGACGGGGTCGCGCAACTCGCCATGCTCACCCTCGACGACCGGATCGCGCAAAGCCCCGAGCGCACCACTTTGGCCGGCGGCTGGAACGGGGCGGTGCGCCGGTTTCCGATGCCGAACGGCGCTTTTGCCGAGGCGCGGGTGCGCGACGGCGGCAATTGCTTCAACCTCAACAGCGTCGTCGAGGGCGAGCCGCAGGGCCGGCTCGTCCGCCGCGCCTCGGGCGTCTCCCAGTTCATGGGCCTGATGATGGCGCTGGGAACGGGCGAATCGGACGCGCGGCGGATCGCCGAGGCCGCCGCCGACTGGGCCGACAGCGACAATCTGCCCGGTCCCGCGGGGGCCGAGGACGAGGCCTATGCGGCCGGGCCCGACCCCTATCGGACCGGCAATGCCCTGTTCGCCGAGCCCGCCGAAACGCGCGCGCTCGCCGGGATGACGAGCGGACTCTACGCGCGGCTGCGCCCGTGGCTGTGCACATTGCCGGTCAGCGACCTTTCGCCGATCAATCTCAACACCCTGCAGCCCGATCAGGCGCCGCTGCTGGCGATGCTCGCGCCGGGCCAGCTCAGCCTCGACGATGCGCGCCGCGTGCTCGCCGCGCGGCCCGAGGGCGGCTGGTCGAACCAGGTCGAATTCTGGCGGATCGAGCGGATGAGCGGCCTCGCAGTCCCGCTCGACGTCCAGCTCCAGCCGCAGATCCGCACCCGCTGGTTCGCGCTCGACCTCAGGGTCCGCGTCGGCGAATCCGAATTTGCCGAATCGGTCCTGGTCGATTCGCGCCTGCAGCCCTCGCGGATCGTCGCGCGCCGCTGGTCATCATAGTGTCACGCAAGAATCATCTATCCTCCCCGAAAGCTTCCTAGCCCGGAGCGGCGCCGCGCGCGCGAAGAGAAGGACCGAGGGGATGATCAAGGGCCGCTTGCTGCTGGTCGAGGACGATCCCGCTCTGACCGACCTGCTCGAATGGCATTTCAAGCGCGAGGATTTCAGCGTCGAGCATACCCCCGACGGCGAGGAAGCGCTGATGCTCGCCACCGAAACGCCGCCCGACATCATCCTTCTCGACTGGATGATCGAGGGAATTTCCGGACTCGAAGTCTGCCGGCGCCTGCGCCGCGCCCCCGCGACCGCCAACGTGCCGATCATCATGCTGACCGGCCGCGGCGAGGAATCGGACCGGGTCCGCGGGCTCGAGACCGGCGCCGACGATTATGTCACCAAGCCCTTTTCGCCGCGCGAGCTGGTGGCGCGGGTCAAGGCGGTGCTGCGCCGGGTGCGGCCGGCGCTCGCCGGCGAGCGATTGCGCTTCGCCGATCTCGAAATGGATATTGTTGGCCACAAGGTGAAGCGCTCCGGGCGGACGATTCCCCTGGGCCCGACCGAATTTCGGCTGCTGCGCCATTTCCTCGAACATCCCGGGCGGGTCTTCTCGCGCGAGCGGCTGCTCGACGCGGTCTGGGGCCGCGACCGCGACATTGAGATCAGGACGGTCGACGTGCATATTCGACGGGTGCGCCAGGCGATCAATTTCGACGGCCAGCCCGAGCTGATCCGGACCGTGCGGTCCGCGGGGTACGCGCTCGACGACGACCTTGCCTGAAAACATGCTCTCACGCCTGTCCGCGCGCGACAAGCGTGCCTTGCTCTGGGGCAGCGCCGCGATCGCGCTCCTGCTCCTCTATTTGCTCAGCCGCGGCGGCGGCGAGCCGCCCCCGGTCGAGCCGGTCCAGCCCGAGACGCAAATCGCCGCGCCGCCGCTGCCCCCGCCGCCAATGCCGGTCGCGGCCCCCACCGCCGATCTGTCGCAGCTCAGGCTTTACGGCGTGATGGGGGGAGGGGCGGTGATCGGCATGGCCGACGGGACGCAGCGCTTCATCGCCCTCGGCCGCGAAATAATTCCGGGCGTGACCTTGCGCAGGGTCGAGCTTCACCATGCGGTGTTCGCCGCCGCCGCGAGCGAGGTGCGGCTCGGCTTCGACGGAATCGCGCAGCCCCAGGCCGCGCCCGCCGCGCCCGCCGCGATCGTGGCGACGGCTCCGGGAGCCGATGCCGCGCAGCGCGAGGAGAGCTTGCGCTACCGGCTCGGCTTCGCGCCCCGCATGGCCGGCGGCCGGGTCGACGGCTACACGATGCGCCGGGGCGCCGGCCTGCTTGCGCTCGAGCGCGCCGGCATCCGGCCGGGCGACGTCATCCTGCGCGTCAACGGCAGCCGCCTCGACGAGGAAAGGATGGCCGAGCTCGCCTGGCAGATCGCCAATTCTCACGGGGTGGAATTCGAGGTGGAGCGGGGCGGGCGGACGATGCGGATGGCCCTGCCAAACCATTAGTCATAAGGCACGACTGTTACAGAATCGCGTCGCGGCAATGACGAACAAGTTACTGTAATTTAAATAAAGTTTCCGGCCGCGGTGTAACAAAAGCGCCATCCTCGCCTCCTAGCTCCCAGCCTCATCGGCGGCTCCCTTCGGGCGAGTCGCTCATGCTCACAAGGGGGTCCCCATGCCGAAGCTTCGCGCCCTGCTGCTCCTCAGCGCCGTCGTTCCGCTCGCCGCCTGCGGACCCACTGACGTCGCCTCGCCGGGCGAAGGGACGCTCGTCGCGCCGCCCGCGACGGCGCCGGTGCCGCCCGTCGTCGTGGTGCCGCCCGGGACCCCGGCCACGGGCTGCCCGGCCGGGACCGTCGACCGCGGCGTCGTCGGGACCCGGCGCTCGTGCGAGCTGCCGGCGCGCTTCACCGCCGATACGACCCTGCAGAATCTTCCGGGGGTGGCTTATTCGATCTCCGGCCCGGTCAACGTCGGCACCGATTGCGGCGGCGATATCGCCGCGCCGCTCGGCGGCTGCCAGGCGGCGACGCTCACTATCCAGGCGGGAACCCTGGTCTTCGCCTCCGCCGGCAACGACTATCTCGTCGTCAACCGCGGCTCGCGCCTCAACGCGATCGGCAGCCCGACCAGCCCGATCATCTTCACCGCGCGCGAGAACCTCCTCGGAACGGCGACCGATGCGAGCCAAGGCCTGTGGGGCGGCATCGTCCTGCTCGGCCGGGCGCCGATCAGCGATTGCAACACCGCGGTCGCCGGCGGCTCGGCCAATTGCCAGCAGGTGGTCGAAGGCACGACCAGCGCGCTCTACGGCGGCGCCACCGCGACCGACAATTCGGGCAATCTGCAATATATCCAGATCCGCTATTCGGGCTTCGCCATCGCGCCGGGCAACGAGCTCCAGGGCCTGACCATGGGCGGCGTCGGCAGCAATACGACGATCGACCACATCCAGGTCCACAACAGCTCCGACGACGGGATCGAGATTTTCGGCGGGCGCGCGAACCTCAAATATCTCGTCGTCACCGGCGCCGACGACGACAATCTCGACACCGACCTTGGCTATCGCGGCACGATCCAGTTCGTGATCAGCGTCCAGAAGCCGACCGGGGACGGCGATTCGGTGATCGAGGCCGATTCGAACAACAATGAGGACGCGCTGCCGCGCCAATATACCCGCGTTTCGAACCTCACCGCGGTCCAGAACCACGTCGGCTCGGGCGGCAACGCGATCCTGCTGCGCGGCGGCACCGACTATGTCCTGCTCAACAGCATCGTCGCCGGCCCCGCCGCCTGCCTCGACATCGACGAGACCGGCGGCACGACGACGCGGGCGACGGACGTTCCTCTGCAGGATGTCGGGCCGCCGGTGTTCCGCTCGGCGCGGCTGGCCTGCGCCGCCGATTTCCGCAACGACGCCAACGTCAGCACGGCGACGATCGCCGCGATCTTCGGCTCGGGCACGAACAACAACAGCAATGCGCACGTCTCGACGCTGACCAACGTCTATATCAACGGCGCGAACGAGGCGGCGGTGGCCGCGACCGATCCCACGCCCTTCAACGCCGACCAGTTCGCGGCCGTCAACGCGGCGGCGCCGAACCGCTTCAGCGCGGTGAGCTATATCGGGGCGGTCCGCGACGCGGGCGATGCCTGGTACGCCGGCTGGGCGTGCAATTCGTCCTATGTCGGGTTCGGAGCGGCGAGCGCCTCGTGCACCGCGATCCCCCTCAGCTGATGAACGGGACCATCTTTTACGGGCTGCTGCTCACGACGGCGCTGGCCGCGCCGGCCGCGGCCTTCGCTCAGGAAGCGCCGCCGCAGGAGCAGGAGCCGCCGCCCGAGCAGGAGATCGAGATTTCGGGGCCCGGCGCGACGATCCGCGCCGAGCCCGACATCGTCATCCGCGGAACCCGCACGCCGAACAGCGTCCGGCGCACGCCGCAGGTCATCTCGGTCCTCTCCAGCGAGGACATCGCCCGGACCGGCGAGGGCGACATCGCCGGCGCGCTGCAGCGGGTGACCGGCCTTTCGGTGGTCGGCAACGGCTTCGTCTTCGTCCGCGGCCTTGGCGACCGCTATTCACTGGCGCTCCTGAACGGCCTGCCTCTGCCCAGCCCCGAGCCGCTCAGGCGGGTCGTCCCGCTCGACACCTTCCCGACCAGCGTGATCGCCTCGAGCCTCGTCCAGAAGAGCTATTCGGTCAATTATCCCGGCGAGTTCGGCGGCGGCGTGATCAACCTCACCACACCGGCGGTGCCGCGCGAAACCTTCCTCGACGTCAGCGCCAGCGTCACGGCCGACGTCGAAACCAGCTTCCAGCCCGGCTATACCTATTATGGCGGCGACACCGACGCGCTCGGATTCGACGACGGCACCCGCGATTTCCCGGCCGCGCTGCGGAGCGCCGTCGTCAACCGCGCCTTCAACGCGACGACGCCGGCGCAGCGGCGCGACTTCGCCGCCAGCCTGAGCAACGCCTCGACCACCCTGCTTCAGCGGATGGGCGATACGCCCCCCAATTTCTCGGGCGACGTCAGCTTCGGTTCGGCGACCCCGATACGCGGCGGGCGGGTCGGCTTCATCGCGGCTTTGGGCTACAGCAACAGCTGGCGCACCCGCGACGCGCTCCAGCAATCCTCGATCGATCCGAACCTCGCCGGCACGCCCCAGACCTCGTTCCAGACCGTCACCACCGACAATCGGGTGATCGTCAACGGCCTTCTTGGCCTCGGCGCCGAATTCGGCCGGCACCGGATCCGCTGGACCAATTTGTTCATCCGCGACACGCTCAAGCAGGGCCGCCTCGCCGCCGGCTACAGCCGCAGCGTGACCGACCAGGATGCGAGCCTGCCGCCGTCGCTGATCGAGCAGAACACCTATTGGTTCGAGCGCCAGCTGATCGACACGCAGGTCGTCGGCGAGCTCCGTTTCGGCAATTTCAGCGTCGACCTGCGCGGCACCTATGCGACGACTCGGCGCGAATCCCCGTACGAGCGGGCCTTCTCCTATTTCTATCTCGGCGACGGAGACCCGGCCACGAGCGGCGCCACCGACGTCGACGATTACGTCAACAACCTCTCGTCGGGCGGCCAGACCGCCAGCATCGCCTTCAGCAATTTGCGCGAGAACGTCTATGCGGGCGCGGCGGATTTCGCCTACCGGCTCGGGACCGCGATGCCGGTGACTCTGTCGGCGGGCTATAATTACACGCGCACCGACCGGACCGCCTCGCGCTTCCAGTTCCAATATTTCCGGCCCGACGGCGCGCTGCCGGTCAGCGTCGCCCGGGAGCGGCCCGATTTCCTGGTCTCGGACTACAATATCTACACCTACGACATTCAGCTGCGCGACGTTTCCGGTGCAGAAGGCACCGCGGCCTATATTGCGGACCTCGAAGTCCATGGCGTCTATGGCCAGATCGAGGCGGAGCCGGTCGACGGCCTTCGCGCGACGCTCGGCGTGCGCTACGAAACCGCCGACCAGAGCGTCCGGCCGGACGCCGCGACGCTCGCGCCGACCGCCCTTTCCAACGCCTATTGGCTGCCGGCGGCGACCGTGACCTGGACCTTCATGCGCGACATGCAGCTGCGGCTGCACGGGTCGAAAACGATCGCCCGGCCGCAATTCCGCGAACTCGCCCAGCAAATCTACCAGGATTTCGAATCCGACCGCGAGTTCACCGGCAATCCGTTCCTGACCGACAGCGAGATCTGGAACGCCGAGGCGCGCTACGAATATTATTTCGCGCGCGATCAACGGGTTACGCTCGCCGGTTTCTACAAGAGGATCGAAAACCCGATCGAGGCGGCGGCTTTCTTCGCCGGCGGCGGCCAGCTGCGCACCGGCTTCGCCAACGCGCCCCAGGCCGAGCTCTACGGCGCCGAGCTCGAGGTCCAGGCCTATCTGCCGCTGAGCGGTCTGGGCGGGCGTTTTTTCTCGACCCGGAGGCTGCTGTTCATCGGCAATTACACCTATTCCCGCTCGCGGCTCAACGTCGACGACAGCAATATTATCGGCCCTGACCTCCAGCCCGTCGCCGCCGATCTGCTGTTCCGCGACGGCGCGCCGCTGGCCGGCCAGTCGGACCATCTCGCCAACCTCCAGATCGGCATCGAGAATAGCGACAGCCTCAGCCAGGCGACGTTCGCGCTCATCTATGCAAGCGAGCGGGTCACCAATCGCGGCCCGATCCAGGGGCTGTTGAGCCAGCCCGACATCATCGAGCGGCCGGGCATAAGGCTCGACTTGGTGCTGCGCCAGGAGGTGCCTTTGTTCGGCGCGCGGGCCGAGCTCAAGTTCGAGGCGCGCAACCTGCTCGGCCAGGATTACGAGGAATTCCAGCAATCGGGCGCCAACCGGATCGACATCAACAGCTATGCGGTCGGCCAGACCTTCAGCCTCGGCGCCACGATCCATTTCTAGGTCGTCGTTCCAAGGCTATGCGTCGAGCCAATAGCCGGACGCGGCCGACGCCTTCCCGAAGGCCTTTTGCGCCGCCTTGACCGGGACCTCGGGCCCGGGCGGCACTTCCCTGCCGGGCGCGAGCCGGGCGGCGACCGCGATCGCGAGGCGGGCATCGTTGGCGACGCCGAGCCGTTCCTGCAGCGCCTTCAAAGCCGAGATGAACCGGCTGCGCCGCCCGGCCCGCGGCTGAGCCGGATAGAGTCCGGCAAGGAATTCGGCGGCATAGCGAAGCTTCTTGATGTCGATCCTCAGCCGGTGCTCGGCCTCGGCATCGAGCGCGCCGAGCGCGGCGCCGCGCCGCCGGACCTTGCGCCACTGCCGGTCGAGCCGGCGCGTGGCGAGATCGCGCACCGCGCCCGCCGCGCGCGACCGATTGCGCCAATCGCCGAGATCGACCCATAAAGCGAGCCCGAGCATCAGCGCGCGGGCGCGCGCGGAATGAAGCGCGGCGTTCACCCGGCGATAGGCCTTGTCGCGCTCCTTCTCCGCTTTGGCGCGCAGCTTCGCATCGTCGGAGAAGGGCGGCGGCGCATCCTCGCCCGACAATATGTCGAGATTGCGCGCGTCGCCGAACTGGCCCGCGAACCAGCGAAGTTCCTCGCGCAAATGCTGATAGTCCTTGCCGCGCAGGGCGTCGCGGAACAGGGTCATCGCCGATCGCAGCCGGCGCAGCGCGACCCGCGCCTGGTGCAACGCCTCGGGATCCCGGCCTTCGAGCAAGGCGATCTCGTTGAGGCGAAACTGGCGAAGGCAGGCATGGGCCACGGCGCGGAACGCCTGGCCTTCGCTCGCCGCCGGATGGAGCCGCACCGGATCGGCCTTGGCGGCGCGCCCGAGCCGCCCCTGAGCCAGCGCATAGCCGCGCTCGTTCTTGCTCATCGCGCCGAGCCGCAGCGGCGCCGCCCGGCCGATCTCCCGGGCCAGCGCGAACAAAGCGGCCGGCTTGCCCTGCTTGAGCTCGAGCTCGAGCTCGATCAAGGCGGCCTTCCTGCCGCCGGCCGAAACGAAGCCCTCGTCGAGCACCACCTCGATCCGGCTGCCGCCCTGCGCGATCTGCCAGGAGGTGCGCGAGAAACGGGTGCGGACGACCGGCTTCAACGCCGCGCGATCGACCTTGCCGAGCAGCCGCTTCAGCGGCCCCGGCTTGAACGCGCCGAGATCGAGGCCGAAATGCGGAACCTGCGCCTCCCATTCCTGCCGCACAAACAGCCCGGCGGCATTGTCCTTCTTGCGCTTGGCGGTCTGGACGTTGCGGCCGCCCGAGCGCCGCACCCTCAACGAGATTCCGGCGCGTCGCAGGGCGCCGTCTTCGGTGTCGAAATAAAGTGATTCGCTGTCCTCGCGGCTGGATTCGGCAGCGGCCAGCGCGGGCGCGGCGCGGATTCGCGCGACGCTCGCCGGCTCAACATCGAATTTCAGCTCGACTTCGTCGGACACGAAAATTCCTGCCGAGCGCCGATCGCCCCAGGCTGGTTTGCCGCATCTATGTTACAGTTTTTGCGCGCCGCGCGACAGCGGCATGAACGGGGGTCTCGCGCTGCACCTGCGAGGCTGGTGACCCCTGCGGGACTCGAACCACGGCGGATCGTCCTGACGATCCGCCCACCAGACGATCACGGGTTCGCGGCAAAGACGCTGAAATGGTGACCCCTACGGGACTCGAACCCGTGTTTTCGCCGTGAGAGGGCGACGTCCTGGACCGCTAGACGAAGGGGCCGTGAAAGCGCGGAAGTGGCGCATATGGGCGCGCCCGCCTTGCTGTCAAGCAACGGCGGGCGGCTTCCCCCCGGCACGGGCTTACTTGCCTCCTTGGGCCGGCGGTTCGGCCGGCGCTCGGTGCCGGCGCCGTCAGCAGGCTTGTCGCGGCCGCCAGCCGCGCCCTTGTCGGCCGGAGCGACCGCTTCGTCGCCTCGGCGGGCCTGGGTGCTGCGATCACGCTTTATCGCCGGGAGAAGCTGTGCTTAGATGCCGCCCTTGCGACAGGGGAAAACGATGTCCGGACCCATCGGCGAGGCGGCCCGGTGAATTTCTCGCCGTTCCGGATCGAAAGCGCGGCGCTGACTCATCAAGGCCGGGTGCGCGACAATAATCAGGACAGCTATTGCCTGCGCGAGCGCGACGGCCTGTGGGCGGTAGCCGACGGCATGGGCGGCCATGAAGGCGGCGAATGGGCCTCGGCCAGGCTGGTCGAGGAGCTCGACGGGATCGAAATGACGGGCGACCTCGACGAAGCGGGCGAGCGGATCGCCGGCGCGATCCGTGCCGCCAATGAAGCGATCGTCGCCGAGGCCGGCCGGCGCGGCCGACAGATGGGCTCGACGATCGTCGCTTTGATCCTCCAGAACCAGCGCTACCTCGTCCTGTGGGTCGGCGACAGCCGCGCCTATCTGCTGCGCGACGGGAAGTTCGCCCAGCTGAGCCGCGACCACACCCAGGTCCAGGAGATGGTCGACCGCGGGCTGATAAGGCCCGAGGAGGCTTCCGGACATCCGATGGGCCACATCCTCTCGCGGGCGGTCGGCGTCCGAGGCGAGATCGAGGTCGACCGGGCCCAGGGCGAGGTCAGGCCCGGCGACGTCTTCCTCCTGTGCAGCGACGGGCTGCACGGCTATCTCGACGCGCGCGAGATCAGCCGGCTGCTCGGCCGCGGCTCGCCCGAGCGCGCGCTGGACGAGCTGGTCGCGCTGACCCTCGCGGCCGGCGCGCCCGACAACGTCACCGGAATCGCGATCTGGGCCAGCGACCCCACGCTCCTCTCCCTTGGACAGCCGGTGCAGCCATGAGCGACGACAAGGACAAGAAACCGCCGCAGCCGGGCGAGGAGCCGACCATCTTCGTGCCCGGCGCGGAGCCGGCCGCCGGGCCATCGCCGGCGCCGGCCCCGGACGAGCCCGCGCCGACGATCCCCACCCAGGCGACGGCGAAGACCCAGCCCTTCGAGCCGCGCAGGGACGCGATCGGGATCAAGGTCGGCGACGTCCTCAACCATATTTTCGAGGTCAAGCGCTTCCTCGCCCGTGGCGGCATGGGCGAGGTGTTCGAGGGCTGCAACGTCCACACCGACGAGAAGGTCGCGATCAAGGTGATGCTGCCGGCGCTCGCGAATGACGAGAAGGTCATCGCGATGTTCCGCAAGGAAGCGAAGACCCTGACCAAGCTGAACCATCCGGCACTGACCGAATATCGCGTGCTGGCGCAGGAGCCCGATCTCCACGTCCTCTACATCGTCACCGATTTCATCGAAGGCGCCAGTCTCGGCGCCTCGCTGGGCACGCTCAAGCCTTCGCCCGACCAGCTGGCGGGCCTGCTCAGGCAGCTCGCTTTGGGCCTCGCTTCGGCGCACGCGCTCGGCGCCGTCCACCGCGACATGTCGCCCGACAACGTCATTCTCGAAAATGACGATATCCACAGGCCCAAGATCATCGATTTCGGGATCGCCAAGGATCTGGCGGCAAGCTCGGCGACGATCGTCGGCGACGGCTTCGCCGGCAAGTTGAACTATGTCGCGCCAGAGCAGCTCGGCGATTTCGGCCGCGAGATCGGCCCCTGGACCGACGTCTACAGCCTCGGTCTCGTCATCCTCGCCGTCGCCCAGGGCAGAGCGGTCGACATGTCGGGCTCGCTGGTCGATGCGATCGACAAGAGGCGGCGCGGGCCCGATCTCACGGCGATCCCCGACGCCTTGCGGCCGCTTCTGGAGGCGATGCTTCGGCCCGACCCCAAGGAACGGCTGCGCTTGATGGCGGACGTGGCCGCGATGCTCGACGGCGCCGGCATTCCCGGGCCGACGACGGTGCGCGAGAGCCTGCCGCCGTCGGCGGGCGATGCGGGCATCGCCAGGCCCTCGGGCGGCCCGCCCAAAGGGCTGATCGTCGGCGGCGTGTTCGCGCTTCTGATCGCGCTCGCCGCGGGCGCTTATTATTGGACCGGCGGCCAGCTTCCCTTTTTCGGCCCGCGAGGCGCCGAGCCCACCAGCAGCGGCGGCACGGGCCCGGCGCCGGCGCCGGGGGGCGATCAGGTCGCGGCCGCGCGGGCGGCGATCCATTCGGTTCTGCCTTCGGTGAGCTGCACCTGGCTCGACATCGGCACGATCGAGGCAGGCGCTGGGGGTCTCAACGTCGCGATGCGCGGCGTCGCCGGCGACGAGAATGTCGCGCGCGATCAGCTGCGCGCCGCGCTCGTCCAGGCCGGCGTGCGCAATCCGACCATCGATTTCCGCGACGTCGCCCGGATCACCCAGGCGGGCTGCGCCGCATTGGACGCCTATCGTCAGATCCGCTCGCCCGAAGGCGGGCGCATGACGGCGCCGCGGGTCCGCTATCCGAGGCGGGTCTTCGAGGACGGCCAATTTGCCGGGGAGGAAGGCGTGACCGCCCTGCTCGATCTAGACCTCGGCGACCCCGGCCGCGACATCGCCCTGCTTGCGATCCAGCCGTCGGGCCAGATCACAATGCTGCTGGAGAGCCGCGCGCAATTCGAGCAGGCGCTGGCCTCCTCGATCGGCGGCCGTCCGATCAGCCGCCAGGGCAATGGCCGTTTCCGCGTCGAAATCGACTCCAATCATCCCGGCTGGTCGGGCGTCCTGTTGATCTCCGGCCGCGGGCCGTTCGAGCCGGACGTGGCCGCTCCTGCCATTGGCGCGCGGGGCCCCGAATGGCGCGACCGATTCGTCACGGCCGCGGGCCAGCGCAATTGGACCGCCGAGATGGTCTGGTATCATGCGGACGATGAGGAAGGCGGCGGCGAGGGCCCGAAGGACGAGGCTAATTGAGCCCGTCTCTGAGCTGGCGCTCATAGGCCTTGCGGAATTCCTTGGCGAAAACCTCCATGAAGGCTTCGTCCGATTCCTTCTTCACCGCGACGAACTCGCGCTCGTAATGGCGCCACAAAGCGGCGTCGCGGAACGCGGGCAGGAGCTTGGCCAGGAAGCCGAGGCTGCCGCCGCGGCGACGGCGGATCGAGCCGGGGGAGAAGCGGTCCAAAGTGGCCCGCAGCGCGCCCGGAATGGCCTTCAGCGTGGCGATTTGGTGCGACTGGAGATCGAGAAAGGCGTCGTCGACCGCGCGGTCGGCGTCCATGAAGCCCGGCTCGGGCGGCGCCAGCAATTGCGCCAGCGCCTGTTCGGCCGAGCGCGCGAACTTGATCGGGTTGTTGCCGTCGAGCTCAAGGCCGGTCGTCTCGGCGCCCATCTGCGCCTTGGCACGCGCCCGCGCCTCGACCAGGACCAGCAGGCCGGCGACCAGCCGCTTCAGCAGCGCGTCCGTCGCCCGGGGCGTCCCATCCTCGACCCCGAAGCCGCCGCGCGCCCAATCCACCTTGTTGATGTCGGCGAGCGAATCCCACATCATCGTGACATTGTCGGGCGCCTCGGCGGGCGCCGGCTCCGCCGCGGCCTCGGCCGCCGGCGCCAACATCGTCCTGGCCTCGCCGAATGAGGCGACCACTTCATAGCGGCCGATGCGGAAAAGGTCGCCCTCGGCGATGCGATGCTCCGCGGCGAGCCGCTCGGCGGCGTCGTTGAGGAAGGTGCCGTTGGTCGAAATGTCCTTGAGCAGCCAGGCCTCGCCGTCGCGGCGGATTTCGATATGGCGCGAGGAGATGGCGTTGGTCGGATCGGCGAGCGTCCAGTCGCAATTGCGCGAGCGACCGACGACGACCGCCTCGCCCTGAACCTCATAAGCGGCGGGCGCGCCATCCCCCAGGGCCTCGGCGTTGCGAACGGTCAGGATCAAGGTCATGCGGCTCTCAGGGTAGCAAGGCCCGGCGTGGCCGACAATGACCCGGGGGCCTCGCCTTGCCGCGCCGGGGCGGCTGGCGTAAAAGTCGGCCATGCGCATTTTCGCTCTTGCCCTCGCGATCTCGGCCTGCCTCGCGGCGCCCGCTTTCGCGCAGCAGGACCAGCCCGCCACCGCGGACGATTATGTCTGCACCTTCTCGGGCGATTGCGGCGACGATGCCAATGCCGCGGACGAGCCCGCGGCGGCCGGGTCGCGGCCGCGCCTCGAAGCGACGCGCGGTTTCTCCTTGTCGCGGCCCGATGCGCCGGCGGCCAGGACGGGCCGGCGCCGGACGAACCCGGCGCCGCGCCAGCGTCGCGCACGCAACCTCGCGACCTCCTCGCCGGCGGCCGCCACCCAGGCGCCGGGCCAGCGCGTCAATCTGCGCCTGACCTTCGAGACCGGCTCGGCCGATCTGACGCCGGCGGCGCGGGCCCAGGCCGAGGCCTTCGCGCAGGCGCTGCTGCGCCCGCAGCTCAGGAACATGCGCTTCCAGATCGAGGGCCATACCGACATTGTCGGCCAGCGCGCCCGTAACCTCGATCTGTCGCAGCGCCGGGCCGAGACGCTCGCCGATTTGCTGGTCCGCGCCGGGGTCGACCGGGGCCGGCTGGTGGTACGCGGCTACGGCCCCGACCGGCTGCTGCCCGGCCTAAGCGGCACCGCCAGCGAGAACCGGCGCGTCGAGGCGGTCCGCATTTCCTAGCGCGCCGGCGACCAAATCCGCCACCGCCATCGCCTGCGCCGGATTGAGGCGCGGGTCGCAGTGGGTGTGGTAGCGGTCGGCCATGTCGGCCTCGGTGAGTTCGACGCCGAGGCCGGTACATTCGGCGACGTCGCGGCCGGTCATCTCGAAATGGAGCCCGCCGCAGGCGATGCCCTCGCCGGCCGCGGCGGCGAAGAAGGCGCGGGTCTCGGCCAGGATGCGCTCGAGCGGGCGCGTCTTGTAGCCATTGCGGGTGCGCACCGTATTGCCGTGCATCGGGTCGCACGACCAGAGCACCGGATGGCCGCTGTGGCGGACCGCGCGGATCAGGGGCGGCAATGCGGCGGCGGCGCGGTCGTGGCCCATGCGCGCGATCAGGGTGATTCGCCCGGGCTCGCGCGCGGGGTTGAGGATGTCGAGCAGCGCCAGCAGCATGCCGGCTTCGAGCGAAGGCCCGCATTTGATGCCGATCGGATTGGAAATGCCGCGGGCGAACTCGACATGGGCCGAGCCGGGGAAGCGGGTGCGGTCGCCGATCCACAGGAAATGGGCCGAGGTGGCATAGGTGCGTCCGGTCGCCGGGTCGGCGCGGACGAGCGCCTGCTCGAACGGCAGCAGCAGCGCCTCATGGCTGGTGTGGAACGCGGTTCCCGCTGCGGCGGCGAGCCCGTCGAGTCGGCTCAGAGTCGCGGCCGCCTGGGCGTAGGCACGGAACATCCGCTCCGGATCGGGCCGGCGCGCGGCTTCCTCGAAGGCGATGCCGTTGATGATGTCGCCGCGATAAGCGGGCAAGGTGATTGCGCCGCGCGTCTCGGCCGGCGCCGAGCGCGGCTTGGCGAACTGGCCCGCCATCCGGCCGACGCGGATCATTTCCAGGCCCGACGCCGCCGCGATCCGCGCCGCCATTGCCTCGATCAGCGCGAAATTGCCCTCGATATTCTCAGGGGAGAATTCGGCGAAGCTTTCGGCGCAATCGCCCCCCTGGAGCAGGAAGGCGCGCCCCTTCTGCGCCGCGCCGATCGCCGCCTTGAGCGCATCGATCTGCCCGAACGCGACCAGGGGCGGGTAGGCGGCCAGCTCGCGCTCCGCCGCGACGAGCGCATCCGGATCGGGATATCGGGGCTGCTGGCGCGCCTCGCACGATCGCCAGCTGTCGGGGGACCAGGTCATCATTGTGGCTTCGCGGATCAATCGCCCAGACGCAAGGTCCGCGCCTGGCCGCCGCGATATTCGGCGAGGTCCGAGCCGACCGTCCGGCGCAGGCCGTCGATCCGCCAGACGAGGGTTTCGAGCGCCCGGTTCAGGCCGCATTGGTGGCGGTCGACGAAGCGGTTCGCGCGCGCATCGACCAGCTCGAAAATGAAATGCGCGCCGTCAAGGCACGGCGCGCTGGCGCGCGGCGGCGCCGAGGCCAGGCCCGACGCCTCGATGTCGCGGTCTAGCCGCGCAGCCTGATCGGCGGTCAGCGCATAGCTCTCCTGCTCGAATATCTCGCCGGGCGCATAGCCGCCGCGCCCGGTGAGCCTGGCGATCCGGACGCGCGCTCTCCCGGATGTCTCCCGGTCGACTCGGATCGCATAGGGCCGGTGGAAGCTCGGCAGGACGAGCATCCGAAACCGGCGCCTGAAGCCGGCAGGGACTTCCCGCCGGCTCAGAATCGGCTCGCCCATCGCGCGAAGCTGGCCGCCATACCAGGCCTCGTGGCGGGCGGCGTCCTCGGTGTCGCGCCAGATATTGGGCGGGACATAAAGTCCGGGCGGCGCGGCGAGGAGCAGCAGCGCGAGAAGCATCTCAGGCCGCCGGCACGCCAAGCTCGCGCGCGGCGCCCCGCAGCCGGGCCTGGGCGGCGGAATCGTCCTGGAAGGCGGTGAGCCCGGTGCGCAACGCCTCGGCGGCGGCCGCCGGATCGCGGAGCACCATGCGCGAGCGCATCAGCCGGATCCAGCCGTCGGCGTCGCGCGGGTTCTGGCGCAGGCGCGCGGCGAGGCGCTCGACCATGTCCCGCACCATCGCGTCCTGCCGGCCGGGCGCGATGCCCCGCGCCGCTTCCATCTGCTCACGGGTCGGGCCCGGTATGGCGGCGGTCGCGCTCGACGGGGCGGGCGCGCGCGGCGGCGGCAGGCGGCCGGATATGTCGATCCGGTTCCGCTCCGCGATCGAGACGACCGCGCCGCGCACCTGCGCTTCCCAGGGCGCGCCGGCGGGCGCCGTGCGCAGCAAGGCGATGAGATCGTCGAGCGCGCCTCCATGATCGCCGTTCAGGTCCCTGATCGTCGCCAGATAGTAAAGCGCCTGCGGATTGCCGGGCTCGAGCGCGAGCGCCCGGCGGAACAGAATCTGTGCTTCCGGCGGGGGGGTATCGCCGCCGAGCAGGAGCAGGACTTCGCCGAGATAGGCGGCGTAATCGGCGTTGCGCGGCGCAAGCTCGGCGGCGCGGCGGAAAGCCTGCTCGGCTTCGCGGAAACGGCCGCCGCCGCGCCAGGTCATGCCGAGCATGAACCAGCCTTCGTGATTGTCGGGATCCTCCCTCAGGCGCTGCTGGAGCGAGGCGACCATGGAGTCGGTCGAAGGCGCCTGCTGCGGCGTCGTCGCATTGACGCTGGAATTGCCCGAAGCGGCCTCGCCGCCGCCCGATCCGAACAAGGCGATGGCGGCGGTCGCGGCGAGCAGGAGGCCCGCCAGGACGAGGGCGATCGTGGCCGGCGCGAACCGGCGCGAAAGGGTGGAGGGATCGGCCATCAGGCGGTGATCATCGCGGCAAAAAAGGCGGGGTTCAAGTATGGTGTCTCTCTGAGAAGCTGTTAGATTGCCGGGCGCGAGGCTGTGCGCCTGGTCCCGTCGCGCCGCGCGCCTCGGTCCGTAAGGGGGGATCGCATTCAGTGGCGGACTTCAAGATCGCCATCGTTGGATCGGGCCCCGCCGGGCTCAGCGCCGCCGCTCGTGCCGCTCAGCTGGGCCTAAGCCACGTCCTGCTCGAGAAGACCGACCACCTTTCCGATACGATCTACAAATATCAGAAAGGCAAGCACGTCATGGCGACGCCGAGCCAGCTCGTGCTGCGCTCGGACCTCGATTTCGAAGCCGGCAAGCGCGAAAAGGTGCTCGGCACCTGGGACGAGATGACCGCCGGCCACAAGGTCAACGTCAAGCGCAACGCCGAGATCGCGTCGATCACCGGCGAAGAGGGCAATTTCACGCTTCTGACCAAGAAGGGCGAGACGGTCACCGCCGAGACCGTGATCCTCGCCATCGGCACCCAGGGCAATCCCAATCTGGTCCGCTGCCCGGTCGGCGAAGGCGCGGTCGTCCAATATCAACTGGACGATCCCGGCGAATATATCGACGAGCATATAACGGTGATCGGCGCCGGGGATGCGGGCATCGAGAACGCGATCGGCCTCGCCGCCGATCCCGAGCAGCGCAACAATGTCACCATCGTCAACCGCTCGGCGGATTTCGCCACCGCCAAGGACGCGAACATCAAGCTGATGCTCGCCGCGGAAGCGGAAGGGCGGATGACGATCCTGCGCGAAACCACCGCGGCTGCGATCGAAAAGGGCTGGATCACCTTCGACACGCGCGACGGCGAATTGAAGGTCGCGTGCGACCGGGTAATCGCGCGCATGGGCTCTGCGCCGCCGCGCGCGTTCGTCGAAGGCTGCTGCGCGGCATTCGAGGAGGTCGAGGGCAAGAAAAAGATCAAGGCGGGGACGGGAATCCAGTTTTCGAGCCCCGATCGAATCTCCTATCCGAAGCTCTCGCCGACCTTCGAATCAACCGTGCCCGGCATCTACGTGATCGGCGCGCTCGCCGGCTATCCCCTGATCAAGCATTGCATGAACCAGGGCTATGACGTCATCGAGTTCATCAACGGCAACACGGAGCTCAAGCCCGCCGACGAGCCGATCCTCGAAAAGAAGTTCGCGATCCTGCCCGGCAAGCGGAGCGTCGAGGAATGGCTCGCCTTCCTGCGCCGCCGCGTCTCGATCCTGAACGAGATGTCGATGCTTCAGATGCGCGAGTTCATGCTCGATTCCGATCCGGTCTCCTACCGCGAAGGCGATTTGATCTTCGAGCGCAACGACCCCGGCTCCTCCTTGTTCGCGATCGCCGACGGCTCGGTCATGGTCGAGGTCGATCCGGCCGACCCGACGGTCACCGTGCAGATCGCGCAGGGCTCGATCGTCGGCGAGGTCGGCCTCATCTCGGGCCGCAAGCGCGGCGCCACCGTCCGCGCGGCCTCGGGCGCGATCGTCGTCGAGATTCCGCGCAACGCCGCATTGAAATTGATGTCGACCGTGCCAGCGGCCAAGCGCGAGATCACCCGCATCTCGACCGAGCGGCAATTGCTCCAGATGCTCGGCTCGGGCGTGACGCCCGAAGACCTCGCCGGGGTCCTCGCCACCGCCGAGATCCAGAGCGTCAAGGCCGGCGAGGCGATCATCAAGGAGGGCGACGAGAGCTACGACATCTTCGTCATCCGCCAGGGTTCGATGGTGGTCGAGAAGGATATCGGCGGCAAGCCGGTCTTTCTTTCCTACCTCCCCGCCGGCTCCTATGTCGGCGAGATGGCCTTGATCGACGGGGGACGGCGCACCGCGACGGTCCGCGCCGCGATCAAGTCGGAGGTGATCAGGCTGGGCGGCGACGCCTTCCGCCATTTGCTCGAGAACAAGCCCGAGCTGCTCGGCCGGTTCAAGCACGACATGGCGGCGCGGCACGAGCTGACCAGCTTCATCGAGGACCGCAAGGACGGGTTCGGCGGCGTCATCGACCTTTATTCCAACGTCGCGAGCTTCCTCGTCGCCAACGGCATCGGCGAGGCGACCGACCTCCTCCTAATCGACGAGAAGCTGTGCGTCGGCTGCGACAATTGCGAGAAGGCCTGCGCCGACGCGCATGAGGGGCTTTCCCGCCTCAACCGCGAGGCCGGCAAGACCTTCGCCCACCTCCACGTGCCGACCAGCTGCCGCCATTGCGAACATCCGCATTGCATGGCCGATTGCCCGCCCAACGCGATCCACCGCGGCCCCGACGGCGAGGTCTATATTGACGAGACCTGCATCGGCTGCGGCAATTGCCAGCGCAACTGCCCTTATGGCGTGATCCGGATGGACAAGGTCCCGCCCAAAAAGCCGAACCTGCTGGCCTGGCTGATCACCGGCTGGGGCCCGGGCCCGGGCGAGCCGCCGCGCAAATGGACCGACAAAAGGGTGAGCCCCGAGACGCCCAAGAAGGCGATCAAATGCGACATGTGCTCGGGGATCGAGGGCGGCCCGGCCTGCGTGCGCGCCTGCCCGACCGGGGCCGCGATCCGGGTCGCGCCCGAAGAGTTCCTGACCGTCGCCCGGATGGAAAGAGGGGGCTGAGCGGCGCGTGGCGACCAGGGGGATCGAGCGCACCGATCTGGGCGATGGCAGCGTCAGCCACGAAGGCTTCCTGCGCCACCGGAATTATCGCTGGCTCAAGATCGCCGCTTCGCTCTCGCTGATCGCGCTGGTCGGCTACGCGCTGATCGACGTCCAGCCGCGGCCCAATGGCGGCAGCTGGTACGGCTATCTGCTCGGCACGATCGGCGCCGGGCTGATCCTGTGGCTGACCGCTTTGGGCGTGCGCAAGCGGGCGATGACGCGCAGGAAATGGTCGTTGAAAGCCTGGACCTCGGCCCATGTCTATCTCGGCCTGTCGCTGATCGTGATCGCGACTCTGCACAGCGGTTTCCAGTTCGGCTGGAACATCCACACGCTCGCTTACGCCCTGATGATGGCGGTCATCCTTTCGGGCACATACGGCATCTGGGCTTACGCCTTCCTGCCCGCCCGATTGAGCGACAACCGCTCCGAAATGACCGGCGCCCAGATGATCGACGCGGTCGCCAGCATCGACAAGCAGATCCAGATCTCGGCCCAGCCCTTGTCGGACGAGGACAGCGCGATCGTGCTCGGCTCGTTGGGCGAGGACCCGTTCGGCGGCGGCCTCTACCGGCGGCTGGCCGGATCGGGCTCGCGCGGCGCCAACGCGGCCGGGCTCAAGCTCCTGCGCCGCCGGCTCGCCCAGAGCCAGGGCGCCGAAGCGCTCGCGCTCGATCAGGTCGCGGTGCTGATGCAGCGAAAGGCCGGCGCCCTCAATCGCATCCGCCGCCACGTCCGCATCCGGGCGATGCTCGAAATCTGGCTGTTCGTCCATGTGCCTTTGACCTTCGCCCTGATCGCGGCCTTGTCGGCGCACATCGTCAGCGTGTTCTTCTACTGGTAGGGGCGCGCGCACGATGGCCTTCCTCCTCCGCTCGATCAGCCGCAGCGCCGACGGCCGCGAGATCGTCCGCGAAAGCCGCGTCGAGGACAATATCCTGCGGATCGGCCGCGACCCCGTTTGCGACATCCGCCTGAACGACCTCGCGGTCGCGCTCCATCACGCCACGATCGAACTGGTCGGCGAGGGCCAGCTCGGCGTCTCGGCCGAGATGGGCATGACGATCGAGATCGACGGCAATGCCACCGGCTTCGGCCAGATCGCGCTCCATGCCGGCGGCGACATCAGGGTCGGCCCGTTCCTGCTGCGCATCCTGCCGACGCCGGCCGGCGTGCAGGACGTGTCGATCGACATCGAGCGGGGCGAGGACGATGCGCTGTCGGAGAAGGTCGATGTCGGCCGCTTCGCTCTGGCTTCGGTGATGCCCGGCAAGCGGCCGATCGCCTGGGTATCGGCGCTCGCGATCCTCGCGATCTTCCTCGCCTGGCCGATCTGGTCCTTCTATCAGGGCCGGACCGAGGCGGGGCGCTATGCCCAGGCCTATCATGCCGACCGGCTTTGGCTTTCGGGCAGCCTGTCGCGCGGCCATGCTTCCCTGGGCGACAATTGCCAGGCCTGCCACGTCCAGCCGTTCGTCTCGGTCCGCGACGAAGCCTGCGCCGCCTGCCATGTCGGCATTCACGACCATGCCGATCCGCGGCGGCTGGCGCAGGCGAGCCCGAACCTTTCCGGCCTGCGCCGCCTCCAGATGCGGGTCGGGACATGGCTCGGCCAGGATCCGGGCCGCTGCGTCGATTGCCATACCGAGCATGAGGGGCCGCAGCAGATCCCGCCGACGCCGCAGCGCTTCTGCGCCGATTGCCATGGCGATCTGCGCGCCCGCCTGCCCGACACGCGGCTCGCCGGCGCATCCGATTTCGAGGACAGCCATCCCGAATTCCAGCCGCTGGTGCTGATCAGCTGGAACGGCGAGCAGCCATTGCTCGAGCGCGTCCCACTGAACCGCCATCCGCGCGAAATGAGCAACCTCAAATTCCCGCATGCCTTGCACCTCGATCCGCGCGGCGGCGCGGCGCAGATGGGGCGGCGGCTGCGCGGCCGCCACGGCTTCGGCGACAGCCTGGTCTGCGCCGATTGCCACGTCCCGACGCCGGACGGCACCCGCTTCCAGCCGCCCGACATGGAGGGCGATTGCGGCATGTGCCACAGCCTCGCCTTCGATGCGATCGACGGCACGATCCGGACGTTGCGCCACGGCTCGCCGGCCCAGGTGATCGGCGATCTGCGCGCGCTCTACCGCGCCGGCGGGCCGCAACGGCCGGTCGAATTGAGCGCCGGCGCGCGTGCGCGGCCCGGCGACGTCGCCCAGATCCGCGCCGCCGTCCAATATGCCCGCGCCCGTGCCGGCATCGGCAGCCGCGCCGATCGGGCAATCCGGGGCGTCTTTTCGCAAGGAGGCGCCTGCTTCGATTGCCACGAAGTGGTGCAGCCGCCGGCGGGCTCGCTCAACTACGGCATCCGGCCGATCGCCTTCCCGACCCGCTACATGCTGCACGGCTGGTTCGACCATCGCGACCACCAGATCATGCAGCGGCCCGGCCAGCCGCGGCTCGAAGGGCCGGCGGCCTGCGCCGGCTGCCACCGCGCCCCTGCATCGAATTCCTCGCGGGACCTGCTGCTGCCCAACCTCGCTTCCTGCCGCGATTGCCACGGCGGCGAGACGACCCGGCTGCCGGTCGCCTCGACCTGCGCGATGTGCCATGATTACCATATGGATCAGGGCACTCCCGCCATGCTGCTCAGGCAGCGCGTCCGCGGCCGGCGCTGGGAAACGACCGCGATCCCGGTTCACCTGGGGCCGCCACCGCCGGCCGCCGCGAGGCAATAGGCCGGTGCTCGTCGCGCAGATCACCGACCTCCATCTGGGCTTCGATCCGGGCAATAAGGACGAATTGAACCGGCAGCGGCTGGACCGGACCCTGCGGCGCCTGGCAGAAATGATTCCCCGGCCCGATCTGCTGCTCGCCACCGGCGACATCGCTGACAACGGCGACGACGACGAATCCTACGCCCGTTTCGGGGAGGCGATTGCGGGCCTGCCTTTCCCGGTCCATCCGGCGATGGGCAATCACGACAGCCGCCGCCCCTTCCTCGCGGCCTTTCCGGAGACCCCGCAAATCGGCGGCTTCATCCAATATGCGATCGAGGATTTGCCGGTACGGATCCTCGTCCTCGACACGCTCGAAGTGGGGCGCCATGGCGGCGGCTTTTGCGAAACCCGCGCAGCCTGGCTGCGCGACCGGCTCGCCGAGGCGCCGGACCGGCCGACGATGATCGTCCTCCATCACCCGCCGATCGCGACCGGCCTCAGCTGGATGACCGAAAATCCGGAGACGGCCTGGGTCAAGCGGCTGCGCGGCATCGTCGAAGGCCAGCGCAATATCGTCGCGATGGTGGCGGGCCACCTCCACCGTCCCATCGTGACCCAATGGGCGGGAACGACGCTTGCGGTCTGCCCGGCGACGGCGCCCCAGGTCGCGCTCGACCTCGTGCCGATGGACCCCGAAAATCCCGACGACCGCCCGATGATCGTCGCCGACCACCCCTGGTTCGCGCTCCATTACTGGAACGGAGAGGGGCTCATCACCCATTTCGACACGGTCGAGGAGCACGAAGTGCTCGCCCGCTACAGCCCCCAGCGCCAGGACCTGATCCGCATGCTCAAGAAGGAGCGGGCGGCGGGCTGACTCCCCCCGTCATTGCGAGCGCAGCGAAGCAATCCAGACTCGGCGCTGCTGGATTGCTTCGTCGCTTCGCTACTCGCAATGACGGTCAGCGCGATCCGACCCAGTCCGCCATCGTGCCGGTATCGCTGACCCGCCAGGGCATGCCGCGGCTGTTCAGGAACAGGCGCTCCATCTCGCGCCGGGTGAAGGGGCGCGAGCCCAGGCGGCCGAAGATTGCGATCTGGCCGCCGGTCTCATCGACCGCGCGGTCGCGGTCGAGGCCCTTGGCCACCGCGAGCGCGGGCGAGGGGGTGCGCGCCCAGGCGATCAGTTCGGGGACCGGGCGCGGCGAGAAGCCGTAATAAGCCGGCTGGCTCGACGGCGAGGTCAGCTGGATCACCTTCATCCCGTTCCGCCCATCGGCGACATAGGCAAAGGCCGAGGCGTTGGTCGCGGCGACGACCACATCCTCGACGTCGTTCATCCGCCCGTCGAAGGTGACGAAGGCGGGCGCGCCCGGTCGCTCGGGATTGGTGATGTCGACGATGGCGAGGCCCTGCGCCTTGGCGGCGACATAGGCGTAGGTGCGGGCGAGGTAGATGCGCTGGGCGTTGTCGAATCGCACCGTCGCCGAGGGCACCGGCACCGGATTGTCCATGCGCGTCACGTCGAACAATTTGAGCCCCTCGGCGTCGGTCACCCAGAGATAGCGGAACTGCAGCGCCGAGGCGCGCGCATCGGTCAGCGGCAAGGTCGCGACGTGCCGCGGATGGAGCGGGTCGGCGAGGTCGACCACGACCAGGCCGGCCGTCGCCGCGATATAAGCATAATGGCCGGCGAGGGTGACGTGGCGGGCGCCGGTCAGCACCCCGTTCTCGTTCCAGGTCGCGGCGCGGCGCAGGAAATTGTTGCGCGGCTCGCCGTCGGCGAGCGTGTCGACATTGACGAGGTACATGCCCTCGACGGAATCGGTGACCACCGCATAATCGTAGAGAGGGTGGAAGGCCTGCTCCTGATTCTCGTCGCGGAGCGAGACGCGGGTGCCGTTTGGCCCATCAACCATCGTCTCGGCCATCCGCCGGTTGCGGCCCGGCGCGATCGGCTGGTTGGTCGGCAGCGCCATGCAGGTCGCATCGGGGGAGGAGACGCGGGTGCGCTGGCCAAGCGGGGAGAATGGCGCGGTCACGATCCGGTCGGAGAAGCCTTTGTTGGCGATGCTGGCGATATCGTAGACCCGGAAGCCGCCGCGCCCCTCGGCGACGAACATATATTCGCCGCGATTCTGCAGGCAGCCGACCCGGCCGCTCGTGTTCTGGACGACGTTGGCGAACTGCTCGAGAGAGCGGGTCTCACCCGAGAGGCGGTTGTCGAACGTCTCGCCGCGGGTCCAGTTGATCAGCTCGCGCCGGTTGCGGTCGATATGCATCCGGTAATAGTCCGGATAAGCGAAGCGGTGGAGGTAGGAGCCGATCACCGCCTGGGGCTCGTCCCATTCGGTGACCCGCACCGCCTCGAACCCGTTTTGCAGCCCGACCCACGAATGCATGCCGACGAAGTTGACGTAATTGGTGCCCTGCAAAAGCAGCTGCGCCATGATTGCATTGTTGTCGTTGGCTTCGGAGAGGTGGCAGTCCGAGCATTGCTTGGTCTCGGTCCGCCGCACCGTGTGCGGGAAATGCGGCGCGAACGCCTGGCTCGAAAAGCCCGCCGACGAGATCGGCGGCTGCTGGACGTAAATCCGCTCGCGGTTGATGTTGGTCGAGGAGAGGATCAGCGCCGAGGTCGAGCGGATCGGAGCGATGATATTGCCCTTGCTGGTCTGGTGCCGGCCAAGCTGGAACATGTCCTCGCGCGCCACCTGCGGGTTGTAGGTCGCGAAGTTGCGCGTCTCCTCGCCCTCATAATGGTGCGTGGTCGTTCGCCAATTGGCCTCGATCGGCAGGTGGCAGCCGCCGCAGCTGGTCGTCCAGGAGAGGTGGCAGGTGAAGCAGGCCATCTCGCCCTCCGGATGGGCGAGCTCGGCGTCGGGAACGCCCGAGCCGAAAATCATCCGGCCTGTTTCGGCGCCGGTGCGCGACGTCAATTTGGCGCGCGCCGAGCGGATCGAGAAGCAGGGCCCGGGCGTAGGCTGGTCCCCGGCGGCAGCGCAGGGCGGCAGGCTCGAATCGGTGCTGTCGCGGACCTGGGAGACCTCCCATTCGAGGCTCGGGTCGACGATCGAGCGCTGGATCAGGACGCGCCTTCCATCGCGCTCGAACCATTCGAAGCGCCGCCGCCCGTCTTCGTTGCGCAGCAGAGCGAGGTCGCGGCCCCGTGGCGGGGCGGCGGGCCCGGAGGTGCGCAGATTGGCATATTCGCGGGTCGTGCCGTGGCAGTCGCGGCAGCCGACCTCGATCGCGTTGGCGACCTCGCCGTAGATGAAGCCGTTGCCGTGCGAATCCTGGGCGAAATGGCAATCGGCGCATTGCAGGCCCCGCTCGGCGTGGATGTCCATCATGTGGACCGAGCGGCCGGGATTGGTGCCGGCGGGCACGAACAGCCCCTCGCCGTCGCGGCGGAAGGTGTCGGGATCGCCGGGCGGGATGATCCGCCCTTCGGCGTCGAGCAGATTGCCCGTGCGGTCGCGGCGGAAGATGCCGCGGAAGTTCCAGCCATGGCCGTGATAGTCGGCGAACTGGGTGTCGCGGGCGAGCGGGTTCACCCGGTCGTAAACCTCGCGCACGAATGCCGGATCGGCCCAAAGGCCACGCGCCGCCGCCGCCTCGGGGTTGCGCTCCAGCACTTCGTGGGTCTCGGCCGCGGTCGGATAGGCCTGGTTGCGGAATCGCGCCTCCTCGTGCGGATTGCGCGCGGGCAGGCGGTTTTCCGGGCCGGGCCACATCAGGTCCGCGTCGGATTCATAGTCCCACATCGTGTAGCCGAGATAGGAGTTCAGGAAGATGTTGGGCTGGTGCATGTGGCAGGTCATGCACTGCGCGGTCGGGATGGCGCGGGTGAAGACGTGGCGGATCGGGTGGCCGCGCTCGCCGACCGCTTCGTGATTGCCGTCGGCCGGCGCTTCGCGCGCGCCTTCGCGCAAGGTGGCGATGGTCGGGTCGACGGTGGCGCTCTGGCCGTCGCGGCCGTGGCGCGCATAGGTCAGCGAATGGCGCGGCTCGCGGTCGTTGGCATAGACGACGTGGCAGCCCGCGCAGCCCGAATGGCGATAGTCGCCGGGCTGGTCGTTGGTGCCCATGAACCACATGTACGGGTCGTTGAGCCGCGTCTTGTGGATGTTGAGCACCGGGATCGCGACCCGGATGCCGGTGCCCGGGCCGCGGTTCGACTGGCGCAGATCGGGCCGGCCCGGCTCCTCGAGCCGCTGGATCGATCCGGTCGGGTTGGGCAGGCCGATTTCGGGAAATTGGGTGCCGATATTGCGCCCGCCGCGCTCGAACACGCGGAAGATGTCGCCGGGCGGGATGACGTGCCAGGTCGGCATCGGATAGAGGCTTTCGATCACGCCGCGGGCGCGCTGCTCGTCGGTCATGCCGCCGGGCCCGAGCGGCGAGAGGATCCGCGCGGTCTCGCCGCTCCTGGTATAGGCTTCGCCCAGCGCGTAATTCTTGAACGGCAATATGCCGTTATTATAGGCCGCGCCGCCCCACAGCATCGCCCCCGTCGCCATCAGCGAGCGCTCGGCCGCCTCGATGATCTCGATATGGCAGGCGCCGCAGCTGTCGCGCGCGACGCGATAATCGGAAGGGTTGGTGAAGCGGACGAATTCGGGCGCCTCGATGTTGAGCAAGGTATAGCTGCGCACCGGGTTAGCCGAGGAGGGGAAGTGCCAGCCGGCGGGATAGCGCGGAAGCACATGCGCCTGGTTCTGCGCGACCAGCCAGGCCGAGCCGCTTTGGCTCGCGCCGTCGGGCCGCCTGATCGCCGGATTGCCGCCGTGGCAGTCGACGCAGCCCAGCACGACCGCAGGCGATCGGTGCATAGTGTGGGCGTCGCTTTCGGTATGGCACGATTGGCAGCCGGCGCTCTTGGCCTGCGCGTCCGCCGGTTCCTGGGTGCGCGGCGCCGGCGCCGCGCGCACCAGGCTATAGTCGCGGACGACCGCCCGTTCGCCTTCCTCCGCGGCGACCGAACCGGACAATGCCACCAGCCCGACGAGGAGAAAGGGGAGCCGCCAGCGCATCAATAGGTCACGATCGCGTTCAAGAGGACCGAATAGTAGATCCTCTCGCGGTTGAGATTCTCGAACAGGTCGCGAAAGCCGGTCCCGCTCCGCAACGCCGCGCCCGACAGGCGAAAGACGATGTTCTGGGTCATTTGCGGGCGCCAGATCGCCGCCGCGCTCAGATCCCAGCCGATGTCCCGGCGGACATTCCGCTGCATCCTGAGGTCCTGGATGATCTCGGTCCGGTGAAACCACAGATGGTTGATGTTGGCCGAGATGCGCAGGCGCGGGGTCAGGTCGAAATCGCCGCCGACGCCGAGCAGCATCGTCCCCGGATTGGCGAAATTGGCCTGGCCCTGCTCCTTCGACGATCGAAGCGAATTCAATATGCCGTTGCGCCCGTTGATCGAGACCGCCCGGCCGCCGCCGGCGAAGGGGATGGTCTGGCGGATCCAGTAGCTGGTGTCTGCGCCGGCGAAGATCGGATTTTCGAAGATCGCGTCGAAGCCGCGCTCGACATCGTCATGGGGGTCGCCGTCGCCGCTGGCGAACAGGGCGGCGCCGCGGATCCGGATCCAGTCCAAGTCGATCGACGGCTCGGCGGCGATGAAGAAGCTCTGGATGCGGGCGTTGCGGCCGGTGAAGACGTTGGCGCGGTCCGAGCCCGTCAGCGCATAGGCCGAGGCGCTGAGATTCACCCGCCCGATCCGCCCGTCGAGGCTGTAGCCGAGATAGACGGCGTCGTAATTCCGCGCGCGCAGATTGCCGAACAAAGCCGGGCGGACCGGGAAGCCGTTCGCATCGACCTCGATCTCACCGCGCTCGCGGTTCATATTGTAGGTCAGGCTCGCCTGGCTGGTGATGCCGACGAACGGGAAATCCTGGCGGAACAGATTGAAGTGGAGGACCCAGTCATCGCGCGGGGTCTGAAACAGGTTGTTCAGGCCCGAATTGGTGTCCTTCTCGAGCCGCCAGATCGCCGCGATATTATATTGGAAGCGGTTGTTGTCGCGATTGCCGAACAGGCGGATGCCAAGCTGCTGGTCCTGGAACAGGAAGCCGCGGAAATCGAAGTTGAACGGCTGGATGCCGACCCGGACGGAGTCGAAATCGAACCGGTCCGAGACGTTGCGGATATGATAATCGACGAACGCTTCCTGGACTCCGAGCGCGTAATCCACCCGGTCGGTGCCCTTGCTCGGCTCGACGAACAGGATGCGGCGCTCGCCGACGTCGACATAATTCATGTTGAGGGCGAGCGTCAGCCGATATTCGACATGGGGCGGGACGAAGGCGGTATTGCCCTTGATGAGGGCGACGCTGGCGATGAAGGTCTGGGCGAGGACGAGGCTGTGGTTGCGCCCGAACACGTCGATGCTGCCGGGATCCCGCGTGGTCTGGACGCCGACCGGGATCGGGAAGGTGCGTGGTTCGATCACAGTGTCGGAAATGGCGCTGATTGCGAAGAACCAGTCGTGCCCGCGCAGGCCCAGGAAAGCGGGCGTGGCGCAGCGCGCGATCCCCGCCGCGCGGCGCCGTTCCTGCTCCTCGTGGGTGGGCAGGCAGATCGGGATGTCGCCTTTGAGCAGATTCTGATTGTAGGGATCGTACCAGCGGGTGCGGACCAGGTTCAGGCTCTCGGCCAGCCGCCAGCGGTCCGGGACGGCGATATGCTCGGCCGGGAAGGCTTCGGGCGGCGGCGAGCGGATCGCGCCCGGGTTGATCTGGTTGACCGGGTCGGGAAGGTCGTGCTGCGGCACGCCCGGCCGGCGCCGGCCCTCGATCAATTCCTGTTCGGAGGGGGTCGGGGCCGGGCGCGTGAGATCCTCGGCCGGCGGCGCGGGCTCGGGCGCCTGGGCCGCGTTCGCCATCAGCGAGAAGAGGGCAGCGGCGATGCTCATCTGCCCTGGCAGACATTCTGCTCGTTCGAGCCGAGAAACGGGTTGAACGGGCAATTGACCCAGCGAAGCCGAACGCCGCCGCCGGACGCGCCCGCCACCGGCACGACGATCTGGTCGGCGCGGATCGCGGCCGGCGCGTTGCCGACGGGCACGCGCTGGCCGCCATTGTGGAGGCCCAAAAAGGAGATCATGTCGTCCTGATCGATGCCGTCGCCCGAGACGCCGATGCCGCCCACCAGGGTCGAGCCGCGGTAGATCGGCACCGATCCCGGGAAGATCTGGATGCCGTTGGCGATCCGCCCGGGATTGGGGTTCTGGCTGCAGGTCTGGCCGACGTCGGCCAGGTTGAGGCCCAGGACGAAGCGGACATGGTCGATCACCGCGGTCTCGATCAGCGCCGACTGGAGCCCAGTCGAGAACGGATTGAACTCGGCGATCGGGCGCGAGAAGGCGCCTTGCGGCCGCCCCAATTCTCCGTCGGGAAAATAAGGCCGCGAGACATTGCCGTTGGCGCGGTCGGAGAAAGCGAAGCGGCCGGTCAGCGCGGTGGGGTCGTTGAAGAAGGTTCGCGCCGCGCCGACGTACATCGAGACGTCCATGTCGGAATTGCCCGTGAGTTCGGCGGCGGCGAAGGCGGCCGAGAAGAACATCGCGGTGCGCGCCTTTTGCAGCGACACGTCGGTGCCGAAGATCGGCGCGTCGGGCGAGCGGACAATGCCGAGCACCGCGCCTTCGGTGTCGACGATCGAGATGGTGACCTGGGCGCGGCTGTCGAGCGGGCGGCGGATCTGGGCGCGCGCCGCGCTCATGATCTTGAACGCCTCCTCGAGCAAGGCGCGGACCTCGGCGGCGGTGAGCGGCGTCACCGCGTCGGTGCCGGCGCGGATCGGGTAGCGGTTGACGCCCGATCCGTCGCTGAGGACGAAGGCGTCGGGATTGGCGAAATCGCCGGCGGTCGCGGGGCGGATGCCCGACGCCTCGGTGCCGTAGGCGCGGCCGGCGAGCACGCCCGTGGTCGAATCGTAATAGCCGCGCACGCTGGTCAGGGCGCCCATCGTCAGGACGGTCGCGAAGCTCGGCGGGCTCGCCGGATTGCTTCGGAAGTCGCCGGCCGTGGCATCGCTGTAGCGCAAGGTGGTGCCGTCGACGCTGACCCGGTCGGCGGTGATCTCGGCGGGCGCGGTAAAGCCGAAAGAAGCGGCAAGCGCGATCGCTTCCTCGCCGTCCTGGTCGACGTCCTGGATTTCGGGGTCGAAGCCGTAGATTCCGTCGGCCATCACGCCGATGCCGCCGACCACGACGCCGTTCTTGTAGAGCGGAAAGCCGCCGGCGTCGGCGGCGAGGCCGAGCGGCGAGCGCTTCGGACCGATGAAGCTGTCGGGCAGGAGGGTGCCGTTGAAACGCGCGCTGAGATCCGAGCAGGGGAGCTGGCTGAACTGGACGCCGAACAAGGGCCCGCTCTCGAGCCCGCGCGCGGCGGCCGAGGGCGGGAAATGCTCCTGCACGATCATGCTCGCGGTCCGGGTCGAAAAAGCGTTGCCGCTCGAGGAGAGATAGGCGCCGGTCACCGCCTTGGCGATCGCGCCGGCGACCGCGCCGGGGACGTTGACGCCCTGCAGATCGTGCGTCGAGCCGTTGGGGCCGTTGAGCACGCGCAAAGTCTGGTTCGCTCCGGTCATCGAGAAGACCGCGAGGACGTTGCCGACCCGATCGACGACCGCGAAATTGCCGGGCAGGTTGCGCGCCTGCGCCTCGGCGACGCCTTGGGCGATGATCCGCTGGACGTCGGCCTGGGTCAGCGCCTCCTGGGCCGGGACGGCATAGAGCGCCGTCTGGCCGGGCGCCGGCGGTCCCGGCGCCGGCGTCGCGCCGCCGCCGCCGCCGCCGCCGCCGCCGCAGGAGGCGAGGAGCAGCGCGGCAATTGCGACACAGGAAATGCCGTGCTTCATCTCAGCCTTCTGATCGCCGCCGCGGCCCGGCCCAGGCTCGCCCGGAAGCCGCCCGGATCGTAGCGATTGGGATCGTGGACGGCGCGATAGGCGCTGTTGATGTCGTTGCGGATGCCGGTCGCAGCGCCGGCCGGGAGATGGCCCTGATTGACCAGAGCGGAGAGCAAGGTGTCGGTCGCCATCACCGCCTGGACGCTTCCGGCATAATCGGTGAAGCGCTCGCGCAGCGCCGCCCCGGTGATCGCCTCGATGACCGCGAAGGTCTGGGCGCGGCCCATCTGCGCCCCCGAGAAAGCGTCGGCGAGCGCCTGCGCGCTGCTCCTCAGCGTCTGCGCGGCGGCGATCGCCGCGCCCCGGTCGCGCGCGATCGCGGCGTGGAAGGCGCGGCTGTCGCGCTCGAACCGCGCCGCCTGCGCGGGCGCCACGACCCGCGCCGCGGCGGCGAGCATGATCATATTCTCGTCGTTGAACGGCGGCATGCCCGCCGGGATCGGCCTGCCCGGATTGGCGAGCGCGCCGGGGCGGAAGCGCGGATCGTCGGAAATCTGGCGGTGGCACGAATGGCAATCGAAGAAATAGAATTCGGGGAACATCCCCTCGGTGCCGCGCGCGGTGGTGAACAGGGAGAGCGCGCGGTCCAGGGCCATCGCCTGGCCGATCGCCCACATCCGGGTGGAGTCGATCCCCGGCTTGCGCGCGCGATAGTCGCCGTCGTCATTGTGATGCTGCTGGAGGGTCGAGAAGAGGTCGAGTTCGAAGCTGATCCTGGGGTGGCCGGCGGCCATGATCCGGTGGGTGACGAACTGGCCCGGATCGGCGCTGCCGTAGTGGCAATCGAGGCATATGGCGGCGCGAGCCCGCGGATTGTCGAGCGGGACGAGGCCGCGCGACACATTGGCTTGGTGGGTGCCGCCGACCGCATAATGGCTGGCGACCCAGCCCGAAGCCGGTCCGTGGCAGCTCTCGCAGCCGACCCCGTCCGAGGTCTGGAAGCGGGCGCCGCGGCGGCCGGCGGGGGTCGCGTGGCAGCCCAGGCACATCGGCGCGCTCGAAGGATCGCCGATGCCGAGCCGCCGCCCGATCTCCCGCGAGCGCTCGTCGCGAAGCACCGACCAGGCGCGGCTGTGCGCGCCGGCGGCGGTGGCCGGATCCTGCCAGAGCATGATCTCGTCCTGGCGGACGATCGGGCCGTCGGCATGGCTGCGGCCGTGGCAGGTGGTGCCGCCGCAGGTGGCGACGCCGACATAGGTCGCGCTGCCGGTAATATTGCTCTGGGCGGTGGCGCTTCCGCCGATCGGCCCGAGGATGAGGAACAGCGCGAGCGCGGTGAGCAGGCCCGCCGCGCCAAGGCCGATCGCAATGTTGCGGCTGCCCCCCAATCCGTCCTCCGTACCGCCTCAGGCCGGCCAAGAAGTGCCTTCGACTATGGGACCATCGCCCCCAGCGCGCAAGGCGCGATGACAGGCGAAACAAAGCCCGTTAGAGCGGAGCTTTAGACGGGGGCACCGCCGCATGACCAAAGCCTCGGACCTGTTCATCCAGTGCCTCGAAGAGGAAGGCGTCGAATATGTGTTCGGCGTGCCGGGCGAGGAGAATCTGGATTTCCTCGACAGCCTTTCGCGCTCCAGGAGCGTCAAGCTGATCCTGACCCGGCACGAGCAGGGCGCGGGCTTCATGGCCGCGACCTACGGCCGCCACACCGGCAAGACCGGGGTCTGCATCGCGACCCTGGGCCCGGGCGCGACCAACTTCGTCACCGCCGCGGCCTACGCCCAATTGGGCGGCATGCCGATCCTGATGATCACCGGCCAGAAGCCGATCAAGAAATCGAAGCAGGGCCGCTTCCAGATCCTCGACGTCGTCGACATGATGGGCCCAATCACCAAATATACCCACCAGCTGGCCAGCGCCGACAATATTCCCAGCCGGGTCCGCGAGGCCTTCCGCCTTGCCGAGGAGGAGAAACCGGGCGCGACCCATATCGAATTCCCCGAGGACATCGCCGAGGAGAAAACCGAATCCGTCCCGCTCAAGCGCAGCCACGTCCGCCGCCCGCACGCCGACGAGAAATCGGTCCGCGCCGCGGTCGAGCGGATCGAGAGCGCAAAATCCCCGGTCCTGGTGATCGGCGCCGGCGCCAACCGTAAGATGACCAGCCGGATGCTGCTCCAGCTGATCGAGAAGACCGGCATCCCGTTCATCACCACGCAGCTCGGCAAGGGCGTGATCGACGAGGCCCATCCCAAATTCCTGGGCTGCGCGGCGCTTTCGGCCGGGGACTTCGTCCACCGGGCGATCACCGCAGCCGATCTGATCGTCAACATCGGCCACGATGTCATTGAAAAACCGCCCTTCTTCATGCAGCAGGGCGGCACCGAGGTGATCCACATCTCGACCAACACCGCCTCGGTCGATCCGGTCTACTTCCCGCAGATCGAAGTGATCGGCGACATCGCCAACGCGATCTGGCAGATCAAGGAGGACATCGTCCCCTCCGGCACCTGGAATTGCGAGGCGATGCTGAAGGCGCGCGCCGCCGAGGTCGCGCACAGCGCCGGCCTGTGCGACGATTCCCGCTTCCCGATCTTCCCGCCGCATCTGGTCCAGCGCATCCGCGAGGCGATGCCGGCCGACGGCATCATCTGCCTCGACAACGGCGTCTACAAAATCTGGTTCGCGCGCAATTATCCGGCGCGCGCGCCCAATACGGTCCTGCTCGACAACGCGCTGGCGACGATGGGCGCCGGGCTGCCTTCGGCGATGGCCTCGGCGATGGTCTATCCCGGCCGCAAGGTGATGGCGATCTGCGGCGACGGCGGGTTCATGATGAACAGCCAGGAGATGGAAACCGCGGTCCGCCTCAAGCTCGACCTCACCGTGCTGATCCTGCGCGACGACGCCTACGGCATGATCCGCTGGAAGCAGGCGAATATGGGCTTCGCCGATTTCGGCCTGACCTACGGCAATCCCGATTTCGTCAAATATGCCGAAAGCTACGGAGCGATCGGCCACCGCGTGGAAAGCGCCGAAGGCCTGCCCGCCATCCTGAAAATATGCCTCGATACGCCCGGCGTCCACCTGATCGACTGTCCGATCGACTATTCGGAAAACGACCGCATCCTGAACAAGGACATCAAGGAGCTGAGCGCGAAGCTATGATTCCCCTCCCCTTGATGGGGAGGGGTTAGGGGTGGGGTGGCCTTCGAGGCCCGCCGAGCCTTTCCGGAGACTCCACCCCCACCCAACCCTCCCCCATCAAGGGGGAGGGCCTAAGGAACAAGATATGGTGAAGCTCAAGCCCGTCTATCCGCTCTACCTCAACAACAAGGCCGAGCAGCCCAATTCCGACCTCGAGGTCACCGATAAATATACCGGCGAGATCGCCTTTCGCGTCGCCCAGGCGGACGCGGCGACGATCGACGCCGGGATCGCGGGCGCCGTCGAGGCGACCGAGCCGATGGCGCGGCTGCCGGCTTATGCGCGCCAGGCGGTGCTCCAGCATTGCGTCGACCGCTTCAAGGAGCGGTATGACGAGCTCGCTTATGCGCTGTGCGTCGAGGCGGGCAAGCCGATCAGGGATTCGGAAGGGGAGGTCACCCGCCTGATCGACACCTTCCGGATCGCCGCCGAGGAAAGCGTGCGGATGACCGGCGAGGTGCAGCCGCTCGATATTTCGCCGCGCGCCAAAGGCTATCAGGGCATCTGGAAGCGCGTCCCGATCGGGCCGTGCAGCTTCGTCTCGCCGTTCAACTTTCCGCTCAATCTCGCCGCCCACAAGATCGCGCCGGCGATCGCGGTCGGCTGCCCGTTCGTGATGAAGCCCGCCTCGCGCACGCCGCTCGGCGCGATCATCATGGGCGAGGTGCTGGCCGAGACCGATCTACCCAAGGGCGCCTTCTCGATCCTCCCCGCCCACCGCGAAGGGGCGGACCTCTTCACCACCGACGAGCGGCTCAAGCTGCTCAGCTTCACCGGCTCGCCGGCCGTCGGCTGGGATTTGAAGGCCCGCGCCGGCAAGAAGAAGGTCGTCCTTGAGCTCGGCGGCAACGCGGCGGTGGTGATCGACCGCGACGCCGATTTGGCGGACGCGATGGAGCGGACCATCTTCGGCGCCTTCTACCAGTCGGGCCAATCCTGCATCGGGGTCCAGCGCATCCTGATCCATGCCGATGTCTACGACCGCTTCCGCGACATGCTGGTCGCCAGGACGAAGACTTTGGTCTCGGGCGATCCCAAGGACCGAGACACCTTCATCGGCCCGATGATCTCCGAGGGCGAGGCGAAGCGGCTCGATAGCTGGATCCAGGAAGCGGTGGCGAAGGGCGCGACCTTGCTGTGCGGCGGCAGGCGCGACGGCGCGATGCTGGAAGCCACGTTGCTCGAAAATGTGGACCGGAACACCAAGCTCAACATCGAGGAGGCGTTCGGGCCGGTCGCCTTCCTGATCAGGTTCGACGATTTCGAAACGGCGCTCGATATCGTCAACGACAGCAAGTTCGGCCTCCAGGCGGGAATTTTCACCCGCGACCTCTTCCAGATGTTCGACGCCTGGGACCGGCTCGAGGTCGGCGGAATCGTGATCAACGACGTGCCGAGCTACCGGGTCGACAACATGCCTTATGGCGGGGTCAAGGATTCAGGCCTCGGCCGCGAGGGCGTCCGTTTCGCGATGGAGGACATGACCGAGATCAGGAACCTCGTCATCCGCAGGCGCGACGAAGGGCCGGCGAAGCGCGACACGAGCTGATTAGTCCGGGGCCACCTCCTACCTCAACACCGGAACATGCTGGCGCGGCCTTCTGAATAGTTCTTCGAGCCCGAAAAGGGCGGGCGCGTGACCCTAGGGGGCCGGGTTCCCCCCGCGCTGCAGATTGACGGGCGCAGGTCCGGTCATCGCTGGCGTGCGGCGCGGGCACGACTGCGATCGAGGCGATCGGCGGCTGGAGGGTGAGATGGCGGCTGCTCATCGGGTCATCCCGGACGCGGGCGTCGTCGGCGGCGGCGGCGCCTCGCCGTCGACGGTGAGGTCGAGATATTCGACGCGCCCGCGCGGCGAGCGGGCGCGGATGTGGGTCCCGGTGACCTGATCGTAATCGGCGGTGAAAGTGTAGCGCTCGAGCCGGTAGGTGGATTCGCCGGCCGCCGAATAGGTGCGGTTGCGGATCGACGCGAGCAGCGGGGCGGCCCAATCGGCGGCCGCGCCGCGGCGGACGATCTCCAGCCCCGAGACGTGGCCGTCCGGAAGCACCCAGAAACCGACGTCGATCCACTTGTCCACGTAACTCTCGGTGACCCGGTTGAGCGTCCTTCCCATGGCATAGACGTTCGCGCTCGGGTCGAGGATATCCTGATCCTCCGGGGGTTTAACCTCCTGCTGGGCGAGCTGGTAGGCGGGCGCGTGGAGCAGCCGGCGGCGGCCGCCAACGGACGTGGCGCGCCCGATCTCGGCGAGCAGGCTGTCGGCGCGCCGGCTGTCGCCTTCGTCGCGGAAGAGGCGCGCGAGCAGAATGCGGGCGCCGATCGCGCGCATCCTCTGGTCCGGCGCGGTAACCTGCGACCATGAGAGGAGCCGGCCGCGCGCATCGCTGGCCGGAAAGGCGACCAGCTCATATTGGAGGTCCCGCAATTCGGCGATGGTCGCCACGTCCTCGCGTCCGGCCGCGCGCGCGGCGCGGATCAGCTGCGCCAGCTCGCGCCGTGCGCCGGGGAAATCGGCCCGCATCATCTGCATCTCGGCGATCTCGAAGCGGGCGGTGAAGTGGCGATGGTCCTCTTGGGGAATGCCCTCCTGGAGCGCGTTGAGGATGTTGTGGGCCGCGGTGCGCGCCTCGCGGTCGAGGCCGATATGGCGGGCGAGCCGGGTCTGGGCGCGGTAGAGGTCGGCGACCGGCTCGGGAAAGCGCGACGCCAGCCGCCGGTTGCGGCCGATCGAGGAGCGGACCGCCTGGCGGGCCTCGCCATAATCGCCGTTGAGGAACAACGCTTCGGCGAGCGCCAGGCTGGCGTCGACATCCTCGTTGACCGGGCAGTTGCGGGCGAGGCAGGCGGCGAGCCGGTCGCGATAATCCTGGACACGGATTGCCGTGATCACGATCGTCGGCGAAACATCGGGAGCGGGGGCCGCGCCGCCCGGGCGGGACGGAAGCTGGGCGGTCTCGGAAGCGGCGGCGGACGCCGCGGCAAAAGCGATCAGCAGACCGACGTGATAGAAGCGCATCCGAGCCTCCTCTTTCCGTCCCAGCGGATCGAGCGTAGGGCCGGAGGAATGCCTGTCAATCCATTGATCCGGCATGTCCTATTGCGCAGGCGGCGGGGCTCCCGGCGCGTTGGTAGTAAGGTCGAGGTACTCGACCCGGGCCATGTCGGCCATTTGTTGCTGCAGGCGCGTTCCGGTCGGCTGCTCCCGACGGGCGGTGAGGGTATAGCGCTCAAGCCGGTAAGTTGGCTCTTCCGCAGTCGAATAGAGCCGCCCGCGTATCGACTCGAGCAGGGGTCGAGTCCAGACGGTTTCTCTGCCGCTTCGCAATATCTCGAGATCGGAGACACGGCCATCCGGCAACACCCAGAAGCCGACGTCGATCCACTTGTCTTGGAAATTCTCGGCCCAGCGGATGGTCACGTCACCCTCTCCATTCGAGCCGATCAGTTGATAACGCGGGGCGTGGATCAGTCGCCGCCGTGCCGAGGTCCCGCGTCCGATCTCGGCAAGAAGCGCATTGGCCCGCTCGTGATCGCCGTTCGCGCGATAGATCCGGGCCAACACTGACTTTGCACCCAGCGCCTCGCGTCGCCGTGCGGGGTCGACCTGCCTCGATAATTCTATCAGCCGTGCCCGGGCCGTCCCCCCGGGCGCCGCTATGTCCGCGTAGAGCAGGCTGCGTAGCTCGGCCATCACCGCGACGTCCTCACGACCGACGCTGCGCGCTCGCCGCGCGAGGCTGTCCAGCGAGCGCTGTGCCTCGCTGAAATAGCCGGATAGGAGTTGAATTTCGGCGATCTCGAAGCGGGCGGTGAAGTGGCGATGATCCTCGTCAGGGATGCCCTGCTGCAAGGCGTCGAGAATTCCGTTCACCGACACCAGGGCTTCGCGGTCGAAACCCAAGGACCGCGAAAGTCGCGAATGGGCACGGTAGAGGTCCGATACGGGCTCCGGATAGCGCTGCGCCTGGTCGCGGTTGCGGCGTATTGAGGCACGGGTCGCTGCGCGAGCATCGCCATATTCGCCGCTGAGCAGGAGCGCCTCGGCCAAGGCCAGCGTCGCGTCGATGTCCTCGTTCGGCGGACAGTTGCGCGCAAGGCAATTGCGAAGCCGATCGCGATAGTCCTGAATGCGGATTCCGGTCACCACGATCGGCTCACTCTGCTCGGTCGGCTCGGTGTATCGCTCGCCATATTGCGATTGCGCGGCGGCGGGCTTGGTAGTCAACGCCAAGCATGCGGCAAGAATTGGGGTAAGACCGGACAGGTTTCGCATCGACCCCTCCAACGCATGGGACGGACAGGGGCTCCCTGCCACGAAACGCCCCGCTTGAGAAGTCAGCGAATGACCGTTCAGCTAGTCGGCGCGCCGGCACCTCCCACCTGCGCAATGGTCCGGTTGCTGGCGCGCAGCTTGGCCTTGAGGACGGTCGCGAAGCCGTGTTCGAGGGCGCGGCGGATATCGTCGTGCGCCTCGACATAGGGGCGCAAATCGTCGGCGGGCGCGCACCAGAGCCGGGCCGGGCCGTCGAGGATCACGGTCGCGCTCGCGCTCTCCCCGGAAAGCACGGTGAGCTCGCCGATCAGATCGCCGGGGCGGCACAGGCCGACCAGAGCGTCCATGCTCAGCACCCGCGCCTCGCCCTGCGCGAGATAATAGAGATTGTCGACCGGCTCGTTTTCGCGCGTCAGCACGTCGCCTTCCCTGCCGCTGAGCCAGACGCCCTGATCGATCAAATGCCGCGCGCGGCTGGTCGGCAGCTCGCTGAACAGCCGGTCGAGCATCGCCCGCTCGTCGGGGGTGAAGCGGACGTTGGTGTCGTTCCACAGCCCGCGGCCGATCGGCCAGGCGGCGGCGCCGAGCAGGACGCCCATCCAGGACGCGCCGGCCATGTCCCCGACCCAGAGCGCGTGGCCGAGGCCGGCCAGCGCCGCGAGCGCGATCAGCAGGCGTATTTGATGGAGCCGCGGCGCCAGCACGGCCGCGACCAGCAAGGCGTAGCTCAATTGCAGGACCAAAGCTTGCGGGGTGAACATCAGCCGGCCGGGCCCGTCTCTTCCGCCAGGCTGGCGTCGATCAGCCGGTCGAGCTGGCTCTGGCAGCCGCGCGCGATAAGCGCGTTCGCCACCGCCACCGGATCGTCGCCCGCTTCGCCCGTCGCGCCTCGCGGCAGCGTCCGGAAGACGACATGTCCAGTCGCCGCGCCCCCGGAGGGGCCCAGGTCGTAGCGCGCCCGGTCGGCGAGCGGCAGATTGGCAGGCCAGGGAAGGGGTCCCGCGCCGCGCACCCAATCGACGATCGCGCCGCGCCCCCGCGCGTCCCGGATTTCGAGAAACATGTCCTCATCGTCCTCGCGCCGCAGCACCACGCGCGCACCGGGTGCAAGGCAGATCGAGTCGTCGCGTCCGATGTCGACGAGCGTGGGGGCCGGCGACACGGACTCGGCCGCGATCGGAATTGCGTCGCCGAGCGACGTGCCCGCGACGAGGCGATCGACCTGCGCGTCGCAGCCTTGCGCGATCATCTCGGCGCCCAGCGTTTCGATATCCACGGTGGAGCCGCGGACGATGCGCACGGTGATGCGGACGGGAGCGGCATTGTCCGACCGGCGCAGCTCGTAAACCCCGCCGTCCTCGAGCGGCCAGTCATCGGGCCATTCGATCCCCTGCTCGCCCGCCGGCCATTGCAGCGAGTGTTGGCGAGCGTCGGGGCCGGACAGGGTTAGGGTCAGCGTTGCCATCGCGGCTGCCGGGCCCGGCCGCCAGAGGCCGGCCCTCGCGTTCGAGGCAACGCACAGGATGCCGCCGCGCTCGATGTCGGCGTCGAAAACAAAGGGCGTATTCGGGGGCCGGCGATAGACCCGGGTCGGCAGCGGCTGGCTGCTGTGGCCGCCGCGCCACCGGACGAAGTCGGGCGGCGGCGGCGGGAAGGTGAATCGGCCCGGCCCGCGGAACGTAAGCGTTCCCTGAAGCCCCAGCATCACGAGCAGGTCGCCGCGCCGCAGGGTCACGACCGAATTGGCCGGAAACGACGCTCCGCGTGCGAACTGGCCGGCGGAAGGCCCCGAGGAGCGCACGACGAGCACGCTGGGGCCGCCGTTGCGCCCCCGCTCGAGCGCGGACATGGAGATGCCGCCGAGCCGGCCGCTATCGCGCCGCCGCAGTCCGCCGCGCGCGCCCGGCTGGACCGGAGAAGCGGGGCTGAACGCTCCGGGGCCGCGAAAGACGCGGCTGCCGTCGCGGCCGACCACGGTCACGCTTTCGCCGGCGCCGAGCGGAATGCGGACATTGTCGGGCAAGGTCCGGCCGACCGGGTAGGCCGGATGGTTCGAGCGTACCACGATGACGCTGGCGGCGGCGCTGGCGGCGAGGGCGGCGAGCACGAGGCACGCCAGCGCCAGCCGCATCGCCGGGCGGTGCGGCGCGCCGGCGCGAACCGGAAGGGGCGCCCCCGTCGCTCTACCCCGCGGGCGCCGACAAATCGGGCTGGGATTCGACCAGCACGTCGAGCTGATCCTGGCAGCCATTGGCGATCAGGGCGGCGGCCACCTCCTCGAGGTCGGTCGGCTCGGTCGCCAGCGTGCGGAAGGTGATCTGGGTCGGAACCGCGACGCCGCTCTGGCTTAAGCTGTAGGTGCCGCCGTTGGCGATCGGCGCGCCGGCGGGCCAGGCCAGGATTGCCTCCCCGGCCGCCCAGCGCGCGGTCCGGGCACGGCCGCCCGGGCCGGTGATGGTCAGGCTGGTCCGCGTCGACGCGTCGGGCCTCCAAAGCATAACGCCGCGCGCGTTGCCCGCGAGGCAGAAGGTGCCGCTCTGGGTCACGTCGACGTGCCAGATGGTCGGCCCGCGCGGGACGATGCCGGCGCTGCGCACGGCGCCGATGCGGGCGCGGCGGCCGTCGCCGGCGGTGATGGTGCGCGCCCCGGCCCGAACCGCCGAGCCCGGCGAGAAGACGCCCGGGCCGCGGAAGGTGCGGGTGCCGGCGCTGCCCAGGACGACCAGCGAATCTCCGGCGCGCAGCGTGATCCGGGCATTGTCGGGCAGCGAACGGCCGACCGGATAGGCGGCGGCCGACGGGCCCGCGGAGCGAACGATAAGGACGTTGGCCGCGGCCGGCACGGCGATGGCGGCGAGCAAGGCGGCGAGCGCCGCCCGCGAAACTCTATTTCGACCCCAAGACAAAATGACCTCCCGGACCAACTTCGCGGATCCTATAGACGAAATATTGCAGAGCCGCATCCTCCTTGTCGGCGGCGGCGATGGCTTCAAGCTGAACCAGAGCGGCGGCATCGCCCCCGTCGAACGCGGTCCACAGAAGGTTCAGCCGATCGCGCAGCCCGGCATCCAGGTCCGGCGCCGGCTCCCAGACTTCGACCGGCGTGGCGCGGCCGCTGAGCACGATCCGCCCCATCGGCCGGAAGAAATCGAGCGAGGATTCGCGCTTCGCCTCGTCGCTGACCAGCATCGTCGTCTTGAGCGCCTTGTTGGCCGATTCGAGCCGGGCGCCGGTGTTCATCGCGTCGCCCAAAGCGGTATATTGGATTCGCCCCTCTCCGCCGAAATTGCCAACCACCGCCTCGCCGCGATGGAGGCCGACGCGAGTCACTCCGATCGGCGGCACGTCGGCGCCCCCGATCTCCTTGGCGGTGCGGCGAAACTCCTCGCCGCACCGGTACATGGCCCAGCCCGCCAGGACCGCCCGGTCGGCATCGTCGGGCCGGGCGATCGGCGCCCCCCAGAAGGTGACCAGCGCGTCGCCGACGAACTTGTCCAATGTCCCGCCATGTTTGAGGACGATGTCGCTCATCAGGTCGAGATAGCGGTTCAACAGGCGCGACAGCGTCTCCGGCGTGATCGCGTGCGAGAGCTTGGTGAAACCCTCGAGGTCGGTGAACAAGGCGTAGATCCTGGTCTGCTCGCCCTTGAGCGCGAGCCGGTCGGGATCGCGCATGATCTCGCGGGCGACGTCGGGGGGGAGATATTTGCCGAGCGCCGATTGGGCGAAGAGGCGCTGCTCGGAGCCGACCGCGCGCGCCGCCGCGCCGACCCCGACGAAGGCGAACAGCCAGCCCGCCGCGAGCCCGGCCGCGGGCAGATCGATCGTGTCGATCCGCATCGCCTGGAGCTGGAAGGGCAGCCAGGCGACGAGGCCGAGCTGGACGGCCAGAGCGAGGATCAGCCGCCAGCCGCGCAGCTCGAGCGCGCTGGTCAGGGCGCCCGCCGCGACGGCAAGGACGGCGGCAACCCACAGGATCCAGCCCGGAATCGCCCGCGGCATCCGCCCGTCGAGCTGCTGGGCGAGCATATGGGCGTGGACCTCGAGCCCCTTCATCGTCGCGCCGGTAAAGCGGGTCATCGGCGTCTCATATTCGTCGAGATCGTTGATATCGCCGCCGATCAGGACGTAGCGCCCCTCGAACATCGGCCTGAGCGCGTCCCCCATCTGCGCCACCACCTGGATCGGCAGGTTGGTGAAGATCGGGACCTCGTCATTTTCCGCCGTGCCGGGGATCCGGAAATCGATGCTGCTGGTATAGGAGCGGAACTCGGGATGCGCTGGTGTCAGCGCGTTGGCGAAAAGCGGCGGCAGGCCGGCGCGTTCGCGCGGCCAGCGCCGGATCACGCCGTCATTGGGGTCGGGCTCCATCTTGATGCTGGTCGGCCGCACCGGCCCGGACGCGACCTGGCCCAGGAAGCCGCGCAAAAACTGCTCCTGCCAATAAGCGATCTGCGCCTGGTTCGAGCTCGCCTGTCCGAAGGCGAGCCAGGTCGGCGTGCGCAGCGCGCGGAAGGTTTCGATCAGCGCCGGATCCTCGGGCTGGGGCTGGTCGATCAATATGTCGATGCCGATCGCGCGCGGGTTCATCGCGTCGATCGTGCGCAGTGCCGAAGCGAGCATGTTGCGGTCGAGCGGGGAGCGCTTGCCGAGCTCGCGCAGCGTCTCGTCATTGTAGGTGACCAGAACGATGCGGTCGTCCTGCTGCAGCACGCGCTCGGCCGAGCGCCAGAAGCGCCAGTCGTAGAGCGCGCGCTCGGCGTCGCTGGCGAGCGGGATGTCCGAGTTGAAGCGCGCGACATAGAGGCCGGCGAGCACGAACAGCAAGGTCGCGAGCAGGCGGACCGGCCCGATCTGGCCGATCGACCGCTTCAGCTTCTTCGTCCAGCCCGCGCCTTCCGCCTCGGCCATTGGCCCCCCTCGCGAGTTCAGGGTAGGTGGAAAGGGCGGGGCTGAACAGGCCTCTAATCCTCCCCCGGATTTCCGGGGGAGGGGGACCAGCCGCAATGGGCAGGTCGCCATGTCCCCCGGACATGGCTGCGCAGTGCGGGGCACTGCGCACCTGCCCATGGTGGCGGGGCTTCTTGGCTGCAGAAGAGCCCCTCCACCATGCTTCGCCCACCGATGCTCCGCATCGGGCTGCGCGGTCGCCGCGTCCCCCGGATGCGGCTCGCATGCTCGCTCCCCCTCCCCGCGAAATCGCGGGGAGGATTATCAGCGCGCTCCGGCCTTCACCGCCTGTTCCCACGCCAGCTCCGCGAGCGGCTCGAGCCGGGCTGCCATCTCGCCGGCATGGGCCGAGGAGGCAGTGCCGCGGACCAGCCGGCCCTTGATGCCGTGGACGATGCCGGCGAGGCGGAACAGGTTGAACGCCATGTAGAAATCCATGTCCTCTATCCCGTCGCGCCCGGTCCGGCGGCAATAAGCGGCGACATAGTCAGCCTCGCTCGGGATGTTGAGCGCGGCCAGATCGAGGCCGCCGAGAGCGTCGGGCATCCGGTACATCATCAGATGGTAGGAGAAATCGGCGAGCGGGTGGCCGAGCGTCGACAGCTCCCAGTCGAGCACTGCGACGACCCGCGGTTCGTGCGCGTCGAACACCATATTGTCGCAGCGGAAATCGCCGTGGATGATCCGCGCCTGGGGCTCGTCGGGCGGCAGATTGGCGGGCAGCCATTCGACGAGGCGATCCATGGCGGCCACGCGCCCGGCCGCCTCATCCTCCTGATATTGCTTCGACCAGCGCCCGATCTGGCGCGCGAAATAATTGCCGGGCTTGCCGTAATCGCCGAGCCCCGCCGCTTCCGGGTCGATCCGGTGCAAAGCGGCGATGGTGGCGTTCATCGCGTCGAAATAGGCCGGACGCTCGGCCGGATTGAGCTCGGGGAAGCCTGCGTCCCAGAAGATCCGGCCCTCGACCATCTCCATCACGTAGAAGGGCGTGCCGATCACCGCTTCGTCGAGGCACAAAGCGTAGCTGCGCGCGACCGGGAAGCCCAGCGCGCCCAAAGCGGTGATCACCCGATATTCCCGGTCGACCGCGTGAGCGCCGGGGAGCAATTTGCCCGGGGGCTTGCGGCGCAGGACATAGTTCCGGCCGGGCGTCACCAATTTGTAGGTCGGATTGGACTGGCCGCCCTTGAACTGCTCGACGCCGAGCGGGTCGGCAAAGCCTTCCACCTCGCGCGCCATCCAGGCCTGGAGCGGCGCGATCTCGAACGCCTGGCCCTCGCGCACCGCGCCGGTGCCGCTGTTCTGCGTCTTCCTGTCCACACCGCACTTGGTGCACCAGCCCGTGCCGCCGCGCATCACAAATTTTTTTCGTCACGTAACTTATTGACTTAACAAGAGATTAAAAAATATTCTAAATTTTTTGCTAACCATGCGACATATCCGGCGAAAGGCGGGGACTATGAAAACCGGAAAGATATGGGGGTCGTCCCGGTTGGGCAGCCAGATCGTTCCCGGAGGGTGCTTTATCCCGGGTCGAGCTGAAAGCCACAAAACGACCGGCGGTTTTTGGCCGAACCGCAGACGCCCGGATTTTTCCTCCTTGTCGGGTCACCGACATTCAGAGGGGAATTATCATGAAGAAGAAGATCGATATCGCAGCGGTTCCGGAACTGGCCACGAGCGTTGGCATGCACGGCACGATGCAGCAAAAAGAGGTCGGTGGACCGATCTGCTTCGCCCTTGTTGCCGCGTTTCTCATGGCCCTCTAAGGCCCCGATGCAACGATGGGGGCGGGGGCGCTCTGCGCCCCCGCCTTTCCTTCGCCTGGGGGTTTTGAAGGATGATTCCGGGTCCGGTCCTGGCGGCGTGGATCGCGGATCGCGAAGCCCAGCGGCGCTCCTACCGCCGCGTCGATGCCTGCGCCCAGAAATGGAGCGTGCACCCGTTGCTGGACCGGATCGGGCGCGAAGTCAGCGAGCTCGCACCGCGCACCGCCGACAATCTCCTGGCGGCGGCACGCCGCTTCATGGACCGCACCGACGACATCGACGCGCTGCTCGGCGAGTTTATCGCCACGAGCCGGATCGACCCGTTCTTCCGACCGCCCTTGCCGCCGATCACCTCCGATATCCACTCCAGCCTCCTGCTCTACCATCACCCCGAGCTGTCGATCGACCTCGGCGTTTCCGGAGTCGACGATCTCGCCGCCAAGAAGGGCGGCCGGCGCGGGCGAGCTTCGATCAACTTCGCCGGCTACGTGACCCTGCTGCGCTTCATCGACGCCGGCGGCGCGACCTTTTCCTTCTGGGAGGCCCCGCCGATCGGCGAGGAGTTCGTCGGTGCCGAGGCCGGCCCCTGCCGGATGGTTTCCCGGCGCCGGATCGAGGATGGCGAGGAGGTGGTGGTCGACGGCCGCTACCAGAGCTTCGTCATCGATCATGCGACGAGCGACATCGTCTATTTTCAGGCGGTGGCGCGGGCCCAAAGCGCCCCGATCTGCGCCGAATATGACAGCGAAAGCTTGCGCTTCATCGGCGCGAGCGGCACCGACGAGGCGGCCTCGCGCGTCCAGATGATGGTCTCGTTGCTGCGCGCGATGGACCGCGACGACGCCTTTCCCCTGTTCGAGAAGGCGCTGGAAGACTGGCCTTTCTACGCGCGCTGGCACGTCATGCGCGAAATGCTGGCGTTGGACGCCGATGCCGCTTTGCCCGCGCTTCGCCGCATGGCCGCGGGGGATCCGCACCCCGATATCCGCGCCGCGGCGCGCCAGTCGCTCGCATTGTTCTTCGCGGACGAAGACGTTCCGGCCAAGCAGGGAGCCGCCGCATGCCGCGAGTGATCGACGCCGCGACCGAAGAATCGATCGAGCTCGCCGAGCTGGTCGAGATGCTGGAGACCGGCGATTTCGACAGCCGGGACGAGGACAATTTCGCCTCCTGGGGGCCGCGGCTCAAGAAGCTCGGCAACAACCGGACCTTCCTCGCCGACCTGATAATCGACGAGCTGAAGGGCCGTTGCGAGGGGCAGGTGCGCGACAATCAGTTCAGCGCGCAGGTCATCATGCTGCACCACAAGGCGCAAAGATATTACATTCGCGCCAATTTCTGGCCGGCGCTGGAGGACAGCGTCATCCGCCACGGCGGCACCGACCCGTTCTTCTACAACATCCCGCACGACCATAATTT